>Ga0209336_10000002_pt1 | contig 187122 bp, 235 predicted proteins | sample LinPmetageLP32_FD_184042 | JGI IMG/M metagenome (GOLD analysis project Ga0209336, IMG submission 184042) | Marine viral communities from the Pacific Ocean - LP-32 (SPAdes) (version 2) | ecosystem: Environmental > Aquatic > Marine > Oceanic | place: Pacific Ocean | collected 2009-08-23
AAAGGTGATATCTTAAAAGCCGCTGGATGGCAGGCTCCTGCTCTCAATGCCGCAAGAGGTAATATCTTTGACGATGATTACACTATACAATGGACAGGTCCTCTTTACTTGAACTAAGGTTTGAGTATACGACTGTGACGAGTTTTGAGGGTTGCCCTTGGTTTTTACGTCATTAAATGAATAAAACCCACAGTTCGGGTAGCTTAAACCTAGGCTGGGATACGTAGGGTATCAGGCAATTAAGCAACACTGTAGAGAACGGTGACGGGAGGCCTTTGGCCTCCCTGATCCACTACGGTTCCACCTCCATAATAGAACAAAACTAGAACATCCTGTGGTAGTTTAGTGTTAAACTACCTTTATTATCCTTGTGGAAAAACTTGACAATATAGAGAATCATGCTATTATAATACTATATGATAAAGAAAGAGAGAGAAAATATGACAGTGAAAACACTAGAACAAGCCTTTGCTGATGCGGTAGTTAACCCAGAGAACATTAAGGCTAACGGTAACATCGACTGGAACTATGTTGATGCTGACTGTTATATGGATATGGCAAATGCTAATGATGGTATTACAGTTGATAGTACCAAGTATATGGAACAATTTAATGCGTTGGCTGACGCTTATTTAAGCCAGAAAGTGAGTATATAATGAGTAAAACAGGAGCATGGATCATGGACCTAGAAGAACAATTCTGGGACAAGTGTGTTGACTTTATAAAGAACAATGAAGACGTTTCACTAGCACAAGCAGAAGCGATTGAGTATGCAAAGGATAACCTTTCACACATCGAAGAAGATATCATAGAAGATACTGTTTCCGAAATGTGGAACGACTATTGGGTAAACTATTCATGAGTACGTTTATGGGTGTTGCAGGTTTAGTCTGCTTAGTATTAGGTGTTGGGTGTATCGACGGTGGTTATAACGGTGTCCCGATGAATGATAACTGGATTGGTTTCGGGTTGTTTTCCGTTACTGGTATCCTACTTATGTTTGGTTGTTTAGCTACACAAGAGAGTGATTAATGGGACCGTTCGACTTTAATAAACAATGGGAACGTGCTGATGCACTTAAGCAGTTCATACACCGTCTCCCTAAAGATATAGACCCGAACTATAGGGCTATGTGGGAACAGAAGCTACAGAACATAGCATGGGACCCAAAGACTTATTACGATAGATACAAATTGATATATTATATTAACGACCACAAAGCAACAATACAATGGAGAGAGAATGCATAAAGATATAGGTAAGCAGAAGTTCAGAGTAAAGACCCATTACGTCACATGGGTAGAGTACGATGTCGTAGCTAACTCTAAAGAGGAAGCAGAAGAAGCCGTACTAGAGAACGGTGGCATAGAGAAGGTCCACTATAGAGAAGGGTATCATAAGGATGAACCTGTTGAGGTCTATGCACAAGACTGGAACTCAGACTATAGCGGTAGCTTATATACAACTAACAAGATAGCAGAGTGTATACCCTATGAAGACTCAGACGGTGTAGACTATGACGATTACAATTGGAGTACAGATGAATGGGAATGGAAGAAAGAACACAACGGGACGACTAAAGAAGAAGTCTAAGTTAACAGACGTATGGGAAGCACCTGATGGTACACACGTGTCTATAGCAGACATGGACTATCTACTAGAGTGTAACAAGACTAAGGCTAGTGAATGGTTAGAAGGGTATCGTAAGTGGAAGCGGACACAGGTACAGGACAAACCCTAATTGATAGTGCCACGGGTTTTTCCTGGCAACGGTGGCAAATAAAATAAAAACACAATTCCGGAACTTTTGTATATATAGCGGAAGGTGGCTTGGCCTTAAGGTGGCGTTTGGTCGCAGACCATTTTTTGCTTCTGTTTCTGTATAGGGAACCACTTTTCCACACTGGATACTATCCCAAAAAAATTACAGAATATTTTTATTAAACCCTTTCCCTATAGGGCTCCAAAACTTGACAAGTGAGTGAGAATCATGTATACTATGTATATCTTAATTAAGGAATGTCCCCTATGATTGTCTCTAATATCTCTAGCTATATCTCTACTAAGTCAACCGCTTTTGCTACTACTATGTATGATAACTTCTTATCTAAGCATGATTTAGAACCCGACACTGAATTTGTAAACTTCAAGCATGACTATCTAGTGATTGAACCAGGATTAACTCATTTAGACTTTGCAGATTGCTTAACTGAACATGAGTATCGTGAACACGTTAAGACGTATGAAGATGATGCGTTTATGTGTGTACCCTTTCACCCACATAGTCAGTTAGCTATTCTACATCACAATAATATGATTGCTGATGAGATATATAATAATCCAAAATACTATCAATAAAAACTTGACAAATACCGAATCAATGTTATATTAATTAAGTAATGAGAGAAAGGTTTAACTCAATGAGAATATATGGTATGGCTATAGCATTATATAACTTTCGTATAGCAAGAGAAAAGCGAATTATCGAACTACTAAGGAGTGTAGAATAATGTGGGTATGTGAGAATTTAAGTTCAGTAGTTGATAAGCTAGATGAAAGTATTCCGCTAGAGGGTCAAGTTCATTCAGTTAATAAGAATAAACGACTAGAGCGACTACGTAAAGCAGGGAATGTAGTGCATGATATATTCAATAACGGATTATGTAATAGGGGTCGGGAACTACGTGTTCTAGGCTTACGTAAGGATGATTTACCATTACCTGAATATCGTTATGGGTATTATCATGAAGGTCGATGGGATCGAATTCGTGAGATAGTATCACCGATTATGGAACAGATTATCCTTGATGCGGCTGTAGAACAGAATATCTCACTAGAGTTGATACCAGATAGTTCAACAGGTCGTTTCGAATTGTCGGTGGTTCAATAATGTGGTTCTGGAGTTTGATAGGGTACACAGTGTTATTCGCCGGTGTATGGATGTTAGGAGAGTGGTTAGCACATGTATTCTAAGGTGATTGCCAAATTTATACGTGGGTATGGGTATCTACAATATTGTTGTGGTAGATATAAGATGATGAAATTAGTTAAACGTGAACTACGGAGGACAAGACAACAATAAATTATATATGCAGTTATTACAAGATTTAAAAATTTTCCGAAAGAAAAAGAGTTTCCGCGACGCCTTTTTCGGAGAAGACAAGCGACTTAAACAAACTAACAGAGAGGTAGTAAATGAGTAACTTAAAAATGCAAGACAGGTACGAAAGAAACGAAGAGGACGATTACGGTCCATCATATAAACAAATGAAGATGTTCCTACAGTTTTCTAAGATAGAAGACTCACAAGGGAACCCTAAGCCACTTACGTCAGTTCTAACTGATGATAACAAACGTGTACGTGTAACACTTGAACAAGCACGTAAGATGAAAGCACTAGAGCAAACTATTGAAAAGCCGTTCGACAAGCAACACTTTGCCGATACCATTCAATACGAGAAAGGGCTACGTGCTTGGTTGAAATCTCCTGTACTGGAAATGTTGTAAAACTTGACAGAATAGAGAATCATGTTATACTGTAAGTATAGTTAATTAAAGAGAGGTTAATAAAATGAATAAAGAATTAGAAAATGCAATTATCGCCCTAGGGCGTATTAAGTCTTCTGGTGACTTATCAGTACTAGCAGACCATTTTCGTAGACACCAAACATATCTAGGCAAGCAAAATAGTGCAGGTCTTAAGATTGGTGATACAATCGAATGGGAGTATCGTGGGGTACTCAAGCAAGGCGTTATTACTAAGAACAATCGTTCAACAGTAGATGTATCTAACGCAGGTAATAACCCAATCTTTCGAGGTAATACTCGACTACATAAATCAATGATAACACGAAAGGTAGCTTAGAATGACTAATCTATATATGTTAGACCACGTAGATGGTAACTTTAACGGAGACAATATGTCTGATAACATCATTGTTGACCATCAATTTGGTGACACTGATGGAATGAGTATCAGTACTGTTGACTTCTCAACTGTCAAAGTAATGAATGTAGAAGGCATCGATTGGACTGATGCTCCTAAATTCTGTGATGCTTATATTAGTGAGGCTGAAATCGATGGCGTAGAAGCCACTGATGAACAGTTGGAAGAGATTAATAATAACGGTGAGTTCCTGCTTGATGCAGTGTACGACTATATCTATTAATGGAATCGCTTCAAGTATTTTGGGAAACACTTCAACCCTTAATCATTACCGGGATAACTGTTGGTGTTGTACTAGCAGTTATAGTCGGCTCTATTAAATTCGGTTGGCGATATGCGCCCTGGATTGTTCTATTAGGACTAATAATTTTATTCCTAAACTAAATAGCGAGGTATGAAAATGATAATTCGAAATATATTCGTAGGGATCCTGCTACTTACTGTGTGGGGTTTAATTATATCTGGTACGGTCTCAATGGCTAACGCACAGATGGTAGACAATGCACCTATGGATTTAAACCCAACAGAAAAACCAGATGTAGAGTTAACTCCTGATGGTCCAGACACAGTTGAAGTTAAACTACTTTGTCGTTTTGTGGGTACATTAGAATTTGCAACGGCTATGTACATACTTCCAAAACTTGGACGTGCAAGTATCAAGCCATTAACAGACAAATATTCGGCACTACCTTGGGTACCAGTACATCTACAACCAAGCAATGACGGTACTGAATATCGTTTATGGTTACAGTTAGATGGTGGCTTTATGGTATTTGCAGTTAATAGGCAAACTCTAGCCTATTCAGTTTTACAATCAATCGATATGGGCGGCAGACAACTGTATACAGGCGGTGAATGTCAGATTGTAAAATAAATATAGTATATGAAGATAATATACAATAATCAACTAATAGACGTAGACGAGTTAAGTGGAATAATGACCGAAGATGAACTTATACACTTAATAGAAGTATTTGGATTTCCTGGTTGGGCATCACCGGGTTTCTATCGTTGTGTAGAATTAGGTTTTATTGAAGAAGGTCTTGATGAATGGGATTACATTCATGCTTATATAGAACGTGACCCGGCTACTCTACATTAAAAGTTACGTTGTAAAGTTTTAGCAAACCCACGATTAATCTCAGAACCCCAATGCGGAGCCCAGAACTTTGGGTCTCTTTTTTTATAATTGCTGATATCTCTAGCACAACACTTGTTAATGTAAAACCATTTTGCTTTTTCAGTTAGACTATCAAAGTCTCCTGTAGTAAACCACTTATCGAATTGTGATTTAAAGTCTCCGGGTATTGTAACATTAGCTTTGTCAAATATAGAACCAGTACTTGGATTATACATATCACTCATAGATATCTCAGCAAGAGGTATTTTACGTTCTCTGCATATCAATTTGATTGCAACACGGTATTGATTAATTAAGTAGATGCTATGTGGGTTATCTAAGCATAGACTTTTACTTAACTTAGGATGAACTTCATTTAGTTTACGTGTAAACCATTCGCCCTCATAGTTAAAACTAATCTTATCTTCACTAAGTCTTAAATCATGTCTTAGCCATTTTTCCGCTTCATATGGCTCTCTAGTATCTCCGTAACGCCAGACAGATGTATGTCTAACAGTATTAGGCCACATAATTGCTATACCCTTACAAGTGTCATATGTATTTAAAAAATTTAAGATATTATTATATGTGGTAGTAATAGAACCACCTTCTGCACCATAATTTAAACATGGGAAACCTGTGTATGTCTTTAGAAAATAAGGCACAGTTTCTTCAACATGATTGCCTGCACCGAAAACGTGAGAACAACCAAACACTGCAACTGAACGTGCTACATTTTGTTGGTCAGTATCAATTTCTCTAAACCCTATATCATTATAGTAATACTCTATTGGCTTTTTGGATACATGATAAGTCCAACTTTCACCTATTGCATCAGAACTTTCTAAGTGATTTGACTTTTCATAGTCATTCATATATTGTTTTGTAACTTTAAAATCACCATTTGCCATCCAATCTATTCCTAGATTTTGTATTGTGATAGGATCATCAAAGTTTAAACCTATTTTAATTTCTCTGGGCATATAATTCTAACCATTTTTTTATATAGATTTTATTAGTAACTTCACCCCAATGTCCACCTTGAGGCCCGTTCTTATCTGTATAAGATACTACGTCCCTACATTTGACACGATTTATAATATACAACTGTTCTTTACTAAGAGTACCATCTGGATTATTATAGTCTGACCACTTCTTATCATTACTTTCCATACAACCTAGTACTATATCCTTATATACTTCTGGTACACATTCACTTAAAACAAATGGGTTCTCAGGGTTAACATCCTCAGTCCACATCCAGGCTGGCCAGTCTGCACGTAACTCGTAAACTCTTTCATCGCCCATGATAGCATGAATGGTTTCTTGTGCAAGTGTTCGTCTATAATACATTTCAGGGTTTGGAAGAAAGTCGTGTTGGTGTACTAGTAAATGTTCCCACATTTTATTTGGACCAATATGGTCTCGGTAGTTTTTAGGTGTGCATTGTCCCGGCAACAAATCGGCTCTGTGCCAAACAGAATCAGAATACGAACCCTCTGCATCATATCCTTCTCGTTGATAACCTACGTTCTTTGTAAACCTATAAGGGTAAGTCCATAGAACAAATATACCTTTTGGTTTACCATATTTTCTACATAGATGAACAAAATTATGCATGATAGTATCATTGCCAGTTCCACCTACGGATAAATTAATTACTGGTGCATTTAATTTTACTGATAGATTTTCTCCCATCGTTTCATTCATATACTGACCTATGCCAAATGTATGTGAGCAACCTGTAATGACATAACTATTCTTCCAATCTACATCATCAAAGTCAGTATCACATCTAAATCCTTGTTTGTTAAGACGATATTCAATAGGTACATTATAATATTTCCACTGTTCTCCGATATGCTTTTTCATGTTTTCAGTTTTATCATCTGAATCATGTCCCATGAATCCAGTAGTCCAATAAGGTTTGCCTTTAGAGAAATGTTGCGACCATTTTAAAGGAGTAGCAGGTACTCCTGAATGGGCATCAAATCCTGGATTGCTATTAGTCATGCCCATTGGATCATTCGACTTATTAGGAAATATATATTCAGATGGATGTGTAGTATTAACAGAACTTCTCCACCCTAAATCAAACTGATCCATTGGGGTATCGTTAACACCGTCCCAATTATTAATTCTCATATATTCCCATGGTAGTTTACCCTTCTTTTCGGTCCACTTATCTTTTTCTTTTTCTACTAACTGTTTTCTTTTTTTATAGAATTCTGACATTACTAAATCCTTGACAAATTATACGAATCATACTATAATGTATTTATGTTCGTAGTTAAAAAGGAATCTAAATGACACCGGTACTTTATATACTAATGCGTAATGACTTAGATAGTCTTAACCCTGGAAAAGCAATGGCGCAAGCCTCACATGCTAGTAACCAGTTTGTACATAACTTTGCCCAAGGAACAGATACAGAATTATATAACATGTGGTCTAATGAGACTACACAGGGTTTTGGGACAGTTCTTGTTCTAAGTGTTAATGAAACACAATTACAATCTTCTATTATGATGGCAGAGAAACATCTATCACATTGTGGAATAGTACATGACCCAACTTATCCTATTCAAGACGGAGAAGTAGTACATCACATACCACTTGATACCTGTGGTTATGTATTTGGTGACAAGGAAGATCCAGTTATTAATGCAATCTTAGGTTTGTTTCCATTACATGCATAAACTTGACAACTATGAAAAAGGTGTTATTATAATATTATGATTAATTCAGCAGAGGTATACGATATGGAACATATAGGTGGTAAGCACACGCATTTTGAACGGAACGTACTTTATCACCACAAGTATAATTTCCAGTTAGATAACTCAGGTGTTGACTATAAAGAAATCAAAGAACGTGAAGACATTGGATTTACACGTGAGCAAATTGTTGCGGCGTCTATTGTTGCAGATAGTTTTAATGAAGGTACATATGTAAAAGCACAAGGTGGTGTTTTTGATTTTGCTGAAACAAAAGAAGGTAGTCGATATCTTCAAATGAAAATTCCTAACAAAGATATTCTTATAGGTATTCTACATTTGTATCCACATTTAATTGAAGACAAGCACATTGAAAGTGCTAAAGCAATTATTAAAGAACTAGAAATGGATTTCATGTTTAAGATTATGTCAGAGAACATGAGCGAATTTGAAAGTGGCATTGCAAGTATACTTGCAACTACAGACAAACTACCAAAGCAATATTGGGGTGTAGCCGCTTATCTACCAACTTATGCAGTTAAGAAAGTATGGGAACGGGAAGTTACTGACCGTAGTGAAAACTCAGTACACATAACATCAACACGCAATGATGGTAAAGTGTTTATGGATATTACAGTATTGAAATCGAATGCAAGCCAATCATTCCCTGGTTTCAATGTGTCTGCAATCTCTAGTGAAGGTAATCGTGTTAGTTTCTTTAGTACCAAAGAATATTGGGAAGTAGATAAAGAATTTACTATTACTGCTAAAGTAAAAAGTCACGGTAATGTTTGGAATCAAGAACACATACCAGAGACAAGGTTGAATTACGTAAAGGCTTTATGATTCCATTACTACTTACTCTTTGTTATATAGGAGCCATATATGGGTTCGTATGTTTACTATTATTGATTTGGAATAATGAAGATGTCAAATGAGAATAATCTGTTATAAAGGACCAACCAATTACATCACACACGATTTTCCAAAAGAAGAACTTAATAATATACTAGACATATGCAAAGAACTTGATATCAAGTGGTATGTCTTAGTTTACTAACGAAAGACTAAATACGACTATGGACAAGTTACTAGTACACAAGCACCTGTTAATTCGTGCCGAGGTTAATAAGCCTCTACAAAACAAAAACAAAGCAATTAAGTATTTGCGAAAGATGATTAAAGCCATTGGTATGAAACCAATGTATGGACCCACTGCATCTTATTGTAAGATGGAAGGCAATAGAGGTCTAACTGCTTTTGCAATTATAGAAACATCACATATCGCTATGCATATATGGGACGAAGTAAGTCCTGCATTGTGTCAGTTAGATGTATATACTTGTTCTGAAATGGATCCTAATCAGGTTCTGCCTTTCTTAGAACTTATGGAACCTACTAAAGTAGAATATAAATTCTTAGATAGAGAAAGCAAGTTTGAAGAAATATACTCAAGTAAATAATTCAAACGTATATAAGTTACTCAATCCCAAAAAGATAAGTATTAATATGAAAGAAGTAGTTTTAGTAACAGGTGGATTCGATCCATTACATTCAGGTCATATAGAATACTTCAAGTCTGCTAAAGCATTAGGCAATGAACTAGTGGTAGGCATAAACTCAGATGAATGGTTAACTCGTAAAAAAGGTAGAGCATTTATGAACTTTGCTGAACGCAAAGTAATTATTGAGGCACTAGAAGTAGTTGACAAGGTTATTGACTTTGATGATAGTGACGATACAGCCAGTTACGCATTATACAAGATACAATCTATGTATCCAATTGGTACTAAGTTTATATTCGCAAATGGCGGAGATAGAGGTAATACTACAACACCCGAATACAAACAATATGCAGAAATGCCATGGGTTAGATTTGAATTTGGTGTAGGTGGTACAAACAAAAGAAACTCTAGTAGTTGGATACTTGATGATTGGAAAACACAGAGAACTCATAGAACATGGGGATACTGGCGAGTACTTGATGATAAACAACCTAAGGTTGGGCAGAAGATAAAAGAACTAGTTATCAACCCACGCAAGAGTTTATCAAATCAGAAACATAGATATAGAAACGAATATTGGTATGTCTTAGAAGGAGATATCATGATTGAACTAGAATTTAACAATAAAAAAGAAGCAATCTATCTGCGTCCACATGATACATTCTTAATACCTAAGGAATGTTGGCATAAAACAACGAATATTGGTGATGATCCAGCACATATTATTGAAGTACAATATGGTGAAAGTTGTGAAGAATCAGACATTTTAAGAAAAGAAAACACTCTAAAAACTTGACAATATAGCGAATCGTGTTATAGTATATACATAATCAACAACAGAGAGGTTAATTATGAATACGAAAACACTAATAGCTACAGTATCAATGATTGTAGCACTGGCTACTTCATCGAATGCGATGGATGAAAGTCAATTTAATCAAATGAAAAAGGACGGTATGATTACCACGTTTGGTAATTATATTTCTCCCGATAACAAAGTTGATACTGTGTGGGGTTCACATTATTATTTACCAAGTGATATGTTCGCAAAGAAAATAAAAGGTTCAATGGACGCAATATTTTGGTCAAATAGTCTTGCTTGGGGTAATTTCAATGGTGATGATACACCAGACTTAGTTATGGGTCATGAAATGAAAACTAGGTGTGAAGGTCTTGGTACAAAAGATACTCATACAGGTACTTGGTATTGTGAAGGTGAAACTCCTGATGATGTTTTGTCAATGCTACCATTTAGTATGTTTGAAGTATCTGACTCCATGAGAGAAAACCTAACTGACAATCTTATTGTCACTGAAACAATGACAACTAGAAACTGTATTAGACCTCTAGTAGTAGATTTCAATAGTGATGGTATAGATGATTTGTTTTGTCCTAGTTCTACAGGTGGTAGAGATAAGAATGGTAAAGCATTCTTTGGTGGTGCCGACATGGTATTCATTTCAAATGGCAACGGTCAATGGGTTCAGACTAAAGAAAAAGGTGACATGGTAGGTAAGAACGGTTTCTACATGGGCTTTTCTCACGGTGCAACTGCGGCTGACATTGATAATGATGGTGACATAGATGTTATTACTCCTCATATACAATGGGAAAGCACTAAAGGTGGCGCAAAAATTTACTGTCATATAAATGATGGTAAAGGTAACTTCACTGTTAAGTGGTGTGCTGACCAATTTGCATTCTCAGTTACAACTGGTGATTACAATGGTGACGGTAATGTTGACTTGATGGCGTCAGGTGGTTGGCATCAAAGCCCTGCTTACGCACATAACAATTCTAAAAAGCATCAGCAATCACCTATATTGTTTGGTGACGGTACAGGTAAATTTGGTAAGAATAAGAAATTAAAGTGGAAGTACTTAGAGCCTTCGTATGATATTTATGGTTCTAATTTCTTGTTTACTTCTCTTATAGGTCCAGTATCATGGGACTTTGATAACGACGGTGATGTTGATATTGCCGGTACTTCAATAGGTCCTCTATACGTTGGTGGTACTCATACAGTATGGGCAAACGATGGTAAAGGTAACTTCACTGTTGCAGACCAAGTTCCATTAGAACAATCTCCAAAAGAGTTTTCTTCAAGAAAAGAATTCAAGAAGAAGATAGAAATGGAGACTAACCAATATAACTCGTACTGTGGTAGAAGTGTATTAATAGACTTGAATGAAGATGGACTTATGGATATCTTCTGTGATGGTCCTACACAAGACAAACATAACGGTTGGTTCTTTGTAAACCAAGGTAACTTAGAGTTTAAAAAAGTATCTCCTTACAAAGCATGGCAAGAAGGTTGGACCGATTACTACACTGGTGAATATGGTGGAGTAAACAAAAAGTTCGAAGGTTTCTTTGATGAAGACATGATGGGAGCAGGTGCTGGCTGGTGGAAGTATAAGTCAGACTTTTAATAACTAATTACTCTATATAAACTAAATTAGCCCGGCTCAGTGTCGGGCTTTTTTTATAGATAAATAAGTATGTAGTTAATAGAGAATTATATATGAAAAGAATTATTAAACTAGACCCAGATATTAATCCAATAACAGTTAAAGACGGTAGAGGTATAATCAGTACTTACTATCCTCAAACAACTGATATTAAAGAATGGAGTTATATAGTAACTCTCAAGGGTTCTGTACGTGGACATCACTTACATAAAGAGTTTGACGAATATATTATGTTCGTAGAGGGCAGTGGTGTATATACTGAACTAACTGATGGTAAAGAACTAGTTACTCCTGTAGCAACTGGTGATTGTATCTTCATCCCTAGGTTAACACCTCATACTTTTTATCCAACTTCTGATTCAAAAGCAATCGCTCTTATAACAAAGAAATGGGACGATTGTATTGAACCGCTGACAAGAGTTGACAATGAAGAAAAATAAAAAGATAATTAGAATGATTGACAATGAACGTACTGATTGTAGAGTATGTGGAAGCCCTGTAAAAAAAATAATTGACTTTGGTAGAATACATATCAATGATTTTCCTACAACACCTGATGATACACCTGGCGAAGCACCTATGGTACTAGACCAGTGTGAGAAATGTGAGTTAGTTCAGCTTAGACACACAGTTAATCCAAAAATATTATATGGTGAACACTATTGGTATGAGAGTGGATTAAATTCTAAACTTAAAGATAACTTATTTGATATTGCAAGTTATGTAAATGAACACACTGATAAAGGTGATGTAGTATTAGACATTGGTGCTAATGATGGTACGTTGTTAAGTGCAGTTAACTCAGATAGATATAGAGTCGGGTGTGAACCAGCACCTAATCTAATTAAGAAGTTAGTGAAAAACTGTGAAGCAACTATAAACGATATGTGGCATTATAAACTAATGCAAGGTAAGAAAGCTAAAGTTATTACTGCTATTGGTATGTTTTATGATATGGATAATCCAAATGACTTTATCTACAGTGTCAATGAAGCATTAACAGATGATGGTATTTTTATTGCACAGTTAATGACACTTGCTCCAATGCTTAAAATGAAAGACTTGGGTAATGTATGTCATGAACATTTAGAATATTATAGCTATAAAAGTCTTGTAGAGTTATACGAAAGCAATGGTCTTGAAATTTATAAAGTAGTAGAGAACGATATACAAGGTGGTAGTTATCAACTATGGGCTAGAAAAAAGAATGAAGGCAGTATAGAATATCATGAAGATTTATCTTCTTTAGAAACTTTCTTTAAAGATGTAGAACGAAATGGTGCATTGCTAAGAAGTGTATTACAAGATTCAAAAGTAGCTGGCAAAAAGAATTATGTCTATGGTGCTAGTACAAAAGGAAATACAATGTTACAGTTTTGGAAACTGCATGATTTATTTGAAGGTGCCGCAGAAATTCATCCAGATAAAGTAGGCAGATATACAGTTGGCACAGGAATACCTATTGTACATGAAGATGATGCAAAGAAAGATGCAGACTTGTTCTTTGTTCCTAATTTTGGATTTAAAGATATGTTTGTTGAAAAAGAAAGTGAATGGATTGAACAAGGAGGTAGAATGCTCTTTGCAATGCCAGATGTAAACGTAGTAGAAAAGAAATGGACGAAGTAATAATTTATGTTGATGGCGAAGAAGCCATTTGCATGGGCGAGGATCTAAGCCATCCTAAAGTTTATTACTCTGTTCCTAAAGAAGGATTTGTAGTATGTGGATACTGCGGTATTAAATTTACAAGAAAGAAAGAAGATGGAAGCGAGAGCAGTAAAACAAATTAATCCAGTCGAGTCTCTAAATATACCTGGACTGTGGGACAACACTGTTTGGGTAAACCACGAACATCGTAGATACTTTATACCTATTTGGAGAAATGGTAACACATGTTTTATGTATAATATTGCTGAACAATATAATTATAAACTTGAAAAATTAGATAAAGATGCAGGATACATAGGCTATGTTTATTTAAGAAACCCTGACTTGCGTATAGAAGGACAACTTGAAATGGCTATTGCAAATAGTGAACGAACAAACACAGTAGAAGATTGTTTAATACAAATACAAAAAGATACTGGATATCCTTTTGATATTCACTATAGACCTCAAGTTAGTTTTTTAGAAGGTTATGATATAAAATATTATTTAGATTTAGATAATTTAAAACATGTAGGCGATAATCATATAGACAGTGTAACAGATTCAATGAAGGCGGCGACTCTTGCTCCGGCAGGAATTAACTATAGAAATCCTAAGATAGGAAATCTAACAATAAAGCCTCATCAAAAACAAATTATAAAACAAGTATATGAAAAAGATTATATCTTATTCAAGGAGAAAATAAAATGAGAATTGCAATAACAGGCGGAGCAGGATATGTTGGTTGTAGGCTAAGTGAACAACTATTAAATAATGGACATGAAGTTATTTGTATAGATTGGTTAAAGTATGGAGTACAACCTATATTAAATATCTTAGATAGAAAAGGATTTCATCTATACAAAATGGATATATGTGATCCAGCAGTCGAACCTATTCTAAAAAATTCTGATGCAGTAATTCATCTAGCAGGTATCGTAGGCTATCCTTCATGTGAGCGTGAACCTGATTTAGCATACAGAATTAATGTAGAAGGAACTAATAGAGTTATTGATGCTTCTATTGATAAGCCGTTCGTATATGCAAGTACGGGAAGTGTATATGGTGAACTGGGAAAAACATGTGACGAAACATGTGAGACTAACCCCATTAGTACGTATAGTGTATATAAACTTGATGGTGAAAAGAAATTAAAAGGAACTGATGCAGTTATTCTAAGACCAGCAACTGCATTTGGTGTGAGTAATAGATTGAGGCAAGACTTACTTGTTAATGACTTTACTTATAAAGCAATAGCTGAAAAGAAATTGGTCTTATTTGAAAAGCACTTCAAACGTACTTTCTTAAGCATTAACGACTTGGCACGTTCATTTAGATGGGCGTTAGAGAAATACGATATTATGAAAGGCGAAATATGGAATGTCGGTGATGAAAAATTAAATCATACCAAGCTAGACATTGCACAAATTATTAAAAAGAAAGTCGATTATGAATTAATCATTAATGATGAATTATCTCACGATAAAGATGGCAGAGACTATTTTGTTGACTATACAAAAATTAGAAACATCGGATTTACTGCTACCGAAACTCTTGAAGATGGTATTGATAGTTTAGTTAAGTTATATCACGCCGCGTGATTTTTAATGACACTTGCAATTTTCTTTACGTCTTCTTCACGTAAATCAAACTGACCAGGCAAATGTAAGCCTCTAGTTGCTAGTTCGTCTGCTATTGGTGTAGGTGTTTTCCACTTACGATGAAAAGGTTGATTACAAAGACTATCATATACTGCACGACAACCTATACCTTCTGTACGTAGTTCTTCAACAAGTTTATCTCTCTTGCTTACTAGTATCTCTGGATACGTAGGTGTTGCATATTCTAAATCTGTAGGAATAAAATCTACTACTCCCTTTAAGTGTGTACGATACCATTTAAATAACTGTTTCTTATGTTGTACTATGAATGGTAACTTCTTCATTTGAGGTACACCGAATGATGCTTGTAAGTCTGTGAACTTAAAATTTAATCCCATTACATTATAAACTTCGCCTACTTTAACTGTTCTGCCAAAGTTTTTAATAGCATGAATTTGTTTACTAATATTTTCATCGTTAGTAACGATACAACCACCTTGTCCTGTAGTAATAATCTTTGGTGCACCAAAACTAAACACACCCATATCACCCATAGTACCACAGTGTATATCGTTGATTGTTTTGCTTCCCAATGCTTGTGCAGAGTCTTCAATAACGACTCTACCATTTTCTCTTAAAGATTTGATTCGTTCATGAACATCTTTAGGGTATCTACCATTAATTGCTGATACAAATATAACTCTACAATCTGCTGGTATCTTATCAAAGTTTATACAATAATTAAATGGGTCAACATCAACTATTACAGGAACACCGCCCATTAATATTGCACCATTACATGTAGCCGCTTGAGTATATGCACTTACGGCAAACTTCTCTCCTGGCTTGATTTTAGCTACCATAGAAGCACACAGGAGACCCGTAGTAGCACTTGTTACCATGTGTGCATACTTGGCGCCTGTATAGTCACATATAAGTGATTCTAATTCTTTAGTTTTTGTGTGTTCCATAATCCACCCACTAGAATTTACGTAGTCATATACGCTATCAATTTCTTCTTTCCCGTATACGGGATTCATGTGACTATTCTTTGTAAGCATTTGGAACCTTCTCTGTCTTATGTGTTACATGTGTATTTATCTATTCTACACCTGTTCATAATACCATTCATACGTTTTAGCGAATGCTTCTTCCATTGAAAATTTAGGAACCCAACCTAACTCTTTTAAACGTGTATTGTCAATCGCTCTATTCTTAATTCCTTCAGGTCTATCAGTATTAAACCATAAGTTACCTTTGTATCCACTAACTTTAATTAGTAATTCAGCAATCTCTCTAATAGATATCTCATACCCACTTGCTACGTTGACTGTATCGTATTTGTCATTATTTAAAATTATATCCATTCCTGAAACTGCATCTTCAATATAAAGTATATCTCTGCTTTGATTTCCAGAACCCCATATCTCAATGCTATCTGTATTATTCTTACATGCATCTACAAACTTCTGCATCAACGCACCGATTACATGAGCATGTTCGCCTGTTCTGTCATGTGGTCCAAACATGTTTGTGTTTATCGCTGTACGCCAATTGGTATCATACTTTTCATTACTTGCTCTACACTGATACATTCCCATTAGCTTAGGCAAAGCAGTTGGGAAATATGTAGCATAAGGTTCACCTTGAAGTAGTTGTGTTTCTTTATAAGGTTGATTTCCTATCTCAGGATAACTACACGTGCTTCCTTGTAATAATACTCTATCTGTTTTTGCAACATGACATGCTTCAAATATATTATTTTGAATTGTTAGGTTCTTAATCATTAATTCAAAACTCTTATCTAGGTCTTCTTGCAGTCCACCGACAGTAGCGGCATTTATAACGACATGTGTATGTTTCAATTTGATATCTTGCTTAGTTGAGATATTAGATGTGAAGTCTACATTCTGTGTATTGCCTCCTTCTGCATCTGGTATTAATTTCTTATACCATGTGCCTACAAGTCCTCTATCTCCTGCTATATAATATTTCATTATTCTTTATCCTTATGTATTATAAAGTAATCATTCAATTCTGGAGTGGGACAATGTTTAGTTGACTTTGGTGTTTCGTGTCCTCTATGTGAATTTTGCCAATGTGAGATATGTCCTACTTCTCCATCAAATCCTTCGAATGAAGAATACGCATATGGAAATGGTTGTATGACTGCGGAGCCACCTGGTTTTAATTGTGTTAATATACAATCTACAAAGTGTTGTATGTCACTGCTTTCGAAAGGAGCAAAGAAAGTATTTCTATCTTTATTCTCATCAGTAATTTGCCAAGCCTGTGATATATTACCATTTACTAATCTAACAATCTTATCTGTTTTCCAAAATACATTTGACATATTCATAAGTATTATATCATATTTTTCATTAGGATCAAAGTCTTTTCCGTATGTGTGTTCTATATTATTAAGTAAATCAAAGTCTTTGCGTGGTTGTATATGTACATCTGCTGGTCTTACTATACCTAATGTATTCCAGACAAATTTAAGTTCATCTAACGAGTCGCCCGCTTCTTTATATGAGTTAGTAGAATATACATTAGTAAATCCTTCCTCTTTTAAAAAGTGTGGCATAAAACCAAAATGTGTTCCTATATCTAAAATCTTAATATCTTTAGGTGCATAGTTTAAACCCAAGTTATCAAGTATCATAGAATGATTAACCCAATATGCAGACTCTAAAGATGATTGCAAGTACTTAGAATGTTGAACAAGTTTTCTATTTAAAGATTTAAATTTTTTCTTATGTGTATCTTTAAATGTATCAAAGTAATTTTCAAACCTATAACCAATTCTACCAGTACTATATGGTTTTCTAAAACGCCAAGAACCAAATTCATTATAGTTTATAATATCCCAATGATAGTTATCATTAACCCAATCTTTTTCTTCTTGAGTTAATTTACGTGGAGTATCAACTTTTTCTTCCTTTAATATTCTAGCAATATGTCTTGACGAATCTCTATGCCCAAACGTTCGGTGCCAATCCTTGCCTCGTTCATGATATCCTGTATTATGTATATCATCCATGTCTATCGTCCAAGCTACATTTAATCCATGTTGACTCGCACTTTGTTGTTGAAGTTCTTTCAAATCTTCTGGTTTATTAAAATCTTCACCCAGTATTTTACCTGTTGTCTCTAAAAATGATGCAAATCTTTTATGTGGATCTCTTGTAATTGCTATAGCAGGTATATCTTTTATGTTATCAAGATTTTTTTTATTAACTAATCTATAACCTAAATGAGGTGCTACTTTTTTAGCAACAGCTTTATCTAGTAATCCAACTGTAGGTATTATGATTGTGTTAGTATTCTCACTATACCAAACGTAGTTGTATATAGAATTGTGTGTCACATCGTCAAATTTGGCGTCCTCAAGCTGTGCTTTGTAGTCACCATTACTTAAAGATTCAAATGCACGTTTATATACTAATGGAGCATAAATATTTTTGTAATGATAGTAATTAAAATCAAGTACTTCTAGTAATGATTTATCATACTTCCATTCAGTACCATCTCTACGTAATTCAGTATAATCTACAATATTTTTAATTACTTTTGCTATCGCCTCTATACGTTCAGCATAAGGCAATTCATCATATGATTCATCCCAATAGCCATCAAATGTTTTGAAGCCTAGATTTCTTAAGTTCTTAAGATAACCTTTATCGCCTACAATAACGAATGGCTTTTTAGATAATATTGCTTGTGAAAGTTTTTCACTTATAGAAACATGCTCGTCACTAGATGTAAACTCTGTTATTAGTTCTAGGTATGACCTTCTCCTATAAGGTAACATTTCTTCTAATCTATTTAAGGAAGACCCTGCTAACCATTCGTCCCGTGCATGTTGCATACTAAATGGTAATTCTTTTTTATAATACTCTCTAATAATTTCATCAGCTATGTCTTTGTTATATGAATAGCCGATACGTCCTTCAATAGACTGTATATCACTATCATATAACGGATCGCCTATACCGTAGTTATCTGTTCCTAAAAAACTATAGTAAGCATTATCTTTTATATTTGTATGATTTTCAATTAGCTTTGCTAATATATCAAGTCTATGGTTTCTAATTCTTTTATTAAGAAATAAGATATGTTTCTTAGAAATGTTAGCGATATCAAAGTTCCATTTTTCGTCATACTTATTTTCTATCTTGCCCTGTTCATAGTCTGCAAAACGTAAGGTACTTGTTGATACAGTTAAGAATTCAACATCGCCTTCTACTTTTGTATCTTCAAACATTGTCCAGTATTTTACATTTTTAACATTTTTCTTTTTAGAATAGAACTTGTTTATTTTTTCATAATAAGATATTGGTATAAGTTCTGCACCCATATCAAATATAATACATGCTTTTCCTTCTTCTAATTCTTTATTAATAGTTTTGTCTTTAATAGTTTTATCAATTAATTTATCAGTCAATGTAAGATAATCATATCCATCAAATTCGTCTTCACCAAAATGTTCCCATGCAATTAATGGAGATATAAAATAATACTTTTCAAATCTAACATCATCATGTATTTCGTCTATAAAGTTTTGATACATATCATAATGCTGAGGTTCTGCGTGTATCGTTTGTATTCTAGGCGAACGGTTAATCATCCATTTATTATAAAACATTCGGGGCATTATCTTTTCGGTCTTTCTCATACTTTGCATAGTAGCATTAAATTCTGTATTAGTTTCTTTTCCACAAAAGATTGAACATGTACGCAATCTTTTATTGTTAACGTTATTGTCTTTCCAATTATCAGGCCAGTGTTTCTGAAACATTGGGCCATTAATTATGTCTTCTAATTTAGTGTGTTCTAAACTTATTTTATCTCTACCAAAATCATTAATAAATTCTTGTAGCTGAGTTGTTTCTTCATCAGGGAAAGCGTATAGTTTACTTGCAGTCATACAACACGGAAATACTAATCCTTCACTAGTAACAAAAATACTTTTTGGTTTAATAACTATGCAATCAATTTTAGTTTTACCCATCTTGACTTCGTGCGGAGTAAGTGGTCTATCTTTATCCCATTCATATTTATGGGTATAGGCTTCTTTACCAGAAGTTTTTGATTTAGTAAAATGTATTTCTTGTAAAATCTTTTCAGGATTGTCAGTATCATCTCCTTCAACTTTTTTAAAAGATGAGTTTGCAATATAAGTATTAATCAATTCATTAGTATTACCATCAGACGGTGGATGTATATCGTAATCTTTTAATCCACGTTCATTAAATACTGCTAGTGTCGGTTGTGCTTTTCCTTCGTCATTATTAACAAATCCTAATGCTTTTTTAGAATAGAACTCATGTATACCAATTTCTTTCGCTAACTGCTTTGCTTCTTCTACTTGGTGTTGATTATGTTTGAATACTAAGAACTCCCATCTGGCATGTCCACCACCTTTGATATAATTTTTCATAGCAGACATAATCTTAGACCAGTGTGTTCCTCGTCTATAAATCCAATTAGTATTTTCTAGTCCGTCTACACTAAAAGTCATATGACCATTGGTGCCTATTATCTTGCCTAGTTCTTGCCAAAACTTTGGATTACGGCCACTGGCATTTGAATTCATAGTAATTTTAATATTTGGATTTATAGATTTTAGATATTTTAGAATATCAATAAGTTCTGGGTTAGTCATAGCATCACCATAATTTCCACACAGTGACATTCCAAATAATTGTGCTAAAAATTTCTTATCGAAATACTTTTTGAATTGCTCTAACTTTACATAAGTTTCTTTGTATCTTGGATTCTTTCGACCGCCCTGTTCTCTGCGATTACATACAGGACATAATGCATTACAAAGACTACTACTTTCGAAATCTAAATGTAATATCTCATCATGAGTGTACATTAAAAGTGTCCTTCGAATTCAGGTAAAAAGTCTAGTATGTTTTGTTTTCTAATCTCATCAAGATTTCTAGTATATTCTTTTGCTTTTTCCCATTTTTCTTTTCGGTCTGGCCCACCAAACATTTTTTTAAATTCTTGCATCTTCCATTCATCAAATACATTAGAAAACTTATTATGTATTGCATCACGCATTGCTTTAGGTAATACTGCCGGAGATAATATATCAGGATCATATACGTAATTGTGGTGTACCCAAACACCATGTTCTCTATGGAAGTAATTATAAAAATCACCTAGTGTACTATAATTCATCCAAGACACAGTTTGTGTTACATCAATCTCAAACCCTTCATTCTTTAATCTTAAGAAATTCTTTTCAACATCATTCCACTTTGTAGGATATCGAATATAATGATTCCTATCACCTAAGTCATCAATACTACAACTTACTTTGACATGGTCAAACTTTCTCCATAAGTCTATAACTTTATCGTTCATATTAGTCATGTTGATATTATACCAGAGTTTTATATCTGTTTTTCCTAAGTCAACAAGTCTCTCTAAGAATTTAAAATGTTCTTTAATTAATGTAGGTTCTCCGCCGTTGATGTAAAATGTTTTTACTTTATCACAGTGTTGTAGCAAGTCATCCCAAAATCCCTCACGCTCAGGCCATCTAAAGCCTTCCATGGTATCATATGTTGTAAGTTTAAATGTAGTTTTCTTCTGTAGTGCATCATAATCATTACGCCATTTACTTGAACTTGCTGGATTGCAAGTACGACATGCAACATTACAAACATTACCTAATCTTAATTCAACAAACTCTAGTTGAACGTCTTTCATAAAGCCATCGCTATCAGTGGCGTCCCTAGCGACTTCTACAGTGTACTCAGGATAGTTTTTAATTTCTTCTGTTCTTTTAGAAGCCATGCCTTTTGCTTCTTCTGAATAGCAACGCATACATGCTATAGGCTTTTTGCCGTCTAATACTTCTAGTCTTGCTTTTTTATAGCTTTCACTATTCATAGTATCAAACACAGTGTCACGATTAAGATTATAAAATCTATCACCATCACGTGAACTACTCAATGAATTGCGGTGGTCTGCAACACAACAATGTGTTACACCTCCATGCGGATGCGTGGCAAGATGTTGAAATAATAATGGGCAAAAAGTTTCGCTCACGATAACCATCCTAGTTCTTTTAATTTTGTTTTTAGTATTTTGTTTGTGAATGCATAATACCCTGCTTGTGTACTATGACCATCTGGTGCTACGCCGTGTCCGCTGTTAACTGAATAATCTAGTATGCCTGTATCTATGTAATCAATATTAACTTTACTCAACGCTTGTTTTAATTTTGGTAATACTGATGGGTCAAAATTAAATGCATCTTCCCAACCAAATAATATTAGTAATTTATTATTAAAAGACTTGATTGCAGATAGTGTAGACAATATTACATGAAGTCTATATGGATCTGGTTCTGCGCCTTTGCCATGAAGTGAATATATATTTCTTGTTTGTGATAATGTTTTCTTACTTATATCGAACATGCCTGTACACGAAGGGTCAAACCCGTATATTTTCTTTTCAGTGAAGTGTTCATCTTCGATAACTTGAAAACATCCCCAATCTTTAACCTCATCTTTTTTATATGCACGTGCAAGTTCATTACCATAGAAATGAGAAGATTGTTGATTTATAGGTATAGTAACCCTACCAGGGTTTGTTATCTGAAAAATTACTAAATCATCAGCATCAATCTTATCAGTTAGCATCAAGTTAGACCAAATAGCTATTTGAGAATCAAGCCCTGCTCCACTCATCGCATAGCTTTCCATATGTATATCATCAGAAGACCACTCGCATGGATTAAAATTATTGACTGCATTAATTCCTATTTCTTTTGCAAGTCTCCAATCATCTTCTAAATCATTACGAAATGAAGTTTCTTCGCATTGGTCATTTAGCCAAAGCCAATGATGTTGTGCAGTGTGACTACAACCAAATGCTCTAATTTTTATTTTGTCTTGTCCACCACTCATATAATTCTGGATCCCTTTTATAGATATCTTCTAATCTAAATTGTTCTTGTCTGATTCGGTCTAATTCTTCTTGATAGTTTCTACCATTAAAAAATTGTTCTTCATGTGTCTCAGGCCATTGTTCTTCAAACGTTTGTCTATCCTTCATACCCTTCAACGTATTTACTAGAGTTTGTTGCTTATGAGTAGCCTTTGGCTCAATATAAGCTAATAATTCATCTAAGTGTCTAGTTAATATATGCTTGGGCCATGCAAACGGACTAAACACAATATCAGCATGAAAGGCAAACATAATCTTTGTTTCTATTCTTACATCTAATTCTAAACTCAAATCAAATAAATCTTTAATACTAAACATACCAGGACCAGTGATAGTCAAGTCAAATAACATTTTGTCTTTACCACCTGGTGCCGCTAGTCCTTTCTTAAAATTAGCTAACCACTCATCCCATACAATGCCTTTACGAATAAACTCTACAATGTCACCTGTACCATCGATACTTGCACACATTAACCAGTCTTTAAACTGAGGTAGATAATCAAATAACTCCATGCCTTTAAACGTTGTACGAGATAAATTAGAGTTGTATCTTAAGTGACAATTCTTTGCAGAACCATTAGCGACCATTTCTTTTAATGCCCACCAATGTATATCGTACATAAGTGGCTCTCCACCTACCCAATATATTTCTTCTACTATACCATCACTAATTGCTTTCTTGAATTCTGGTTCAACAACTGTACGCTGAAACTTTACCATCTTTTGTTTTACAGTTGGTTGCATAAATGGTTGATGTTCAATCGACCACATGTTGTGCTTTTTCTTTTCTGCTTCCCATGAACTTGATAATTGTTCACCACACATACGACACTTGAAGTTACATAGATTAGAATAACGATAGTCAAATGATATTGTAGGCATTGATGTATGCCCATCATCATCTGTCTTATCAAATGCTTCTTGTATCTTGTCTCTAAATAAAACTCCTGTAAACCATTTACGATATGAACTTAACGAGAGAATGTCATCATTACAAACATCACATTGTGGTATACGTTCTCCTGACATTAGTTTCTTTCTAATATCTTTCATGTAAGGAGAGTTCCAATGTTCTGTTAATGATGAAGGGTTAAAGTCATCTGCATCTGTTTTAGAATCTGTTACTTCGCCATATCTTTCATCGTTAGATGCATCAATATATTGTTTCTGAAATGAATGTTCTTCACGTGATGCACAACAAAGTCTACGCTCGCCTTGAGGAGATATATAGGTATGCGACCATGGCGCCATACAGAAAGTTTTGTTTTCACTTTCTTCTGCACAACTTCCGTCGCTTTTCCAAATAGGTATTATCTTTTTAGTTGTCATCTAGTACTAAGACTCCGGTTTTACTATCGTACTGACGTTTACACAGTATAGATTCTTTAATTCTATCCTCGACTTCTGAGTAGTTTGTTATCAGATTTATTTTTTCTTCTTTTGATAATTGTTTTATAAGTCCTCTAGGATCATTATCGATATCAATAAGTTCATGTAATGTTTCATAAGGATAAAAATGACAGTCATACTTAGACTTCATTTCTTCAACTGTTCTTGTATATGCTTGATATGATAAATCAAATATTTTAATAAGATGATTTACATGTTCTTTGGTCGCAGTAAAAGGTTCATATGATGCTTTTTCACGATTAGCAACAACCCAATTACCTGATTTCTGTGCGATAAGGAAGCTACATACTGTATCTAATATATCATTTCTAAAACTAAAATGTAAATCAGTTACTTGCAGTCCTTGAAAAAATCTATGCACTTCCATAAAATTAAACTTATATAATCTTTCTGGATTATTTTCTTTACTAGTTAATTTCATATTCTGTCGTAATCCACACATGATATGATATTTCATACACCATTCTTGTTCAGGATGTGTTACATTAATGTGTCTTAATTTTTTAAAATACATCATATATTCATCGTCATGTATTTCTGTCGATGGCAAGTCATGTTCATAAAATTCAAATGGCGGAGTGCATACGTTTGCCGCTATATGATTACTGACAATCGTACTTCCGCTTCTTGCATTGTAGACTACTAAATGTCTCCTCATTCAACTTTTACTCCTCCTAGTGCATCATTTTCAGTGTCCCAACCACCAACTTTTTCGTGAGCATCGTCACCTCCTTCATAGTCTTTTGTAGTGGCTGGGTCACCTGCTCTGTCGCTTATTTTGAATACTAATTCTTTATTCAAGATTTGTTCTTTGCTTGGTGATTCTGCTTCTAATGTATCGTACCAATCTGCAATAGGTCCCTTGAATACTTCTCTGAAATTGTGTCCTCTTCGAACATCAAACTGAGAAAAGAATGCTTTAAAATCATTATATAGCTTTGGAGTTTCTGCTGTATTTTTATGAGGTGTTTTGACAATATCAAGATAGTCAATCAATCTTTGTATACTTGCTTTTTCGCCTTCAGATAACTTTTCTTGTGGACGTTTTGTTTTGAACCATGTGTCAAGTTTATCTTTATAGAAGTTCTTTACATCTATTGGTAAGATTGCCGCACTTTGAAAAGAAGGGAAACGTAAAATGTTTAACGTCATAGTAGGCGCCCGTTGTCCGTATTCTTCACGTAGGTCTAACATTTCATCCATAAAATCTGTGATAGTAACAAGACACAATGAATTGATAGTCATCATCATATGTAGTTTTGCTACGTTTGATTCTTTTAATACACGATGTATATTATTCTTCCATAAGTCGTAATCTAATCCATCACGTATATATTCTGCTTGGTTTTTAGTTGCTTCCATTGAAGTGTATATTTCAAAGTTCGGAACATGCCAAGACTTTTGAATTAGTTTGTCTAATACTTTTGGTTTCTCAGGAGACAAGTTAGAGTTGATAGCAAAACGCATATTACGTCCTCTATCTGGATTCTGTTCAAACCAATCAAACAATCTCCATGTACCTCTATGCATAATAGGTTCACCACCAGTGATACGAATTTCTTCTAAACAATCTGCTAAGTCACTTTCCCACCATTTGTGAAATGCTTGAATATATGGGTTGTCTTCTTCTTTCTTTGTTTTAGGTGCCGCCCAAGGAGCAGTATCAAGGAAGTGTCCTCTACCATCTGATTGTATATTTTGATATCCACCATATGTATTGATATCTTTAACCCATGCGGTTGAGAATGCAGGATTACAATATGAACACTTAAGATTACATGCCCTATCAAATGAGATTTCAAGTGTACGTAAGTTTACGTTATCGTCCCATGGCATTTCCATGCTCTTGTCAATATCTTCATCTTTAAATATTTCAGTTTTGAATACACGGTCAGATATATGATCCTTGCCCATGTCTTCAACTTTCCAACAGTATTCACATTCGGCTGGTCGTTTGCCTTCTTGCATATGTTTACGCATAAGTTTCTTATGCTTTGTATTATGAATTGCTGAAGGATTGTCTTTGATTTCTTCAAGTGGGATCCAATGTCCTGGTGGGTGGTGACAACTAGCCGTCTGGCCATGTCCTAACCAGATAGTAGCATTATACCATTTAGACGCACAATAACTAGCACTCTTGCTATCTATCATACGTTCTTTATATTGATGGAGAGTTTCGCCCTCCCAGTGTTTACGACCCATATTTGCTCTCGTATTCTTCCTTAGCTTCGTTCCAGAAAGCAGTCATTTCAGGAAATGTTTCTAAAAAGTTTAATCCCCTACGTTTATCATATTGTGAAAAATATTCATGAAACCGTATTAATTGACTACTTAATTCATCATCACTCATATTTAGCCCTTCTTTGGCCCATGCCAAATCACGCTCAAGTTTTAATACTTCGTAATTCTTAAATCCTGTATACTTTCTGCCATATAAATCATTCTCTAATACATTGGCTTTCATAAAATCAATGTTATCTTGTATCATGTCTAGTAATTCTTGGTCTGCTAGTTGTATTGTCATCCAATCAGGATATCTTAAATACGGAATATCAAACCAAACTCTTTGACGTTTCTTTCTTACAAATGGTGGGTGTTTAAAACCATGATGGTCAGGCGGTTGAATTATTTTATCTTCTTGATTTTCATATCCAAATTCTTCACGTAAGTCTAATATCATTTGCAAGAACCCACGTAGATTTGTGATACTTAATAACTGAAATGTATTGATAAAAGAAATTTCTGTACCATCAGTTTCACTTAACACTCTACGACAATTCTCATATAGTGTATCAAAGTTTAAACCGTCACGCATATATTCTGCTTGTTTACCTACACCATCAACACTTACATACAAACTAAAGTGTTTACATGCTGGTGCAACATACCAGTGATTACCGCTATCAGGATTGAAACGTTTTGGATCTTCCCATACACGAATTTTTTCTAATGCTTGTATCTTTTCAATAAACTTATCCATTAACTTAGGACTTGGAGGTGACATGTTTGACGTAATACTTAAATCAAGAAAAGGATTAGGGTTCTCGTTAACATAGTCAAATACTTTGAATGTATTATTATCCATAAGAGGCTCACCGCCTGTCATACGAAATACTTTCAAGTCTCTGTATATCTGTGGAAACCATTCCCAAAATGCTTCAATGTAAGGATTGTCTTTACGTGCTACTTCAAGTGGCATAAGACCTGTCTTACGTAAGTAATCAATGTTGTTATGACCAGTGCCGTTAGAGAACTTAAAGTCACCATGCTTCTTAATATCATCTTCCCACGCTGTACTCAAGTGAGGTGAGCAATAGCTACACTTTAGATTACATGCTTGATTGAAGTTTACTTCTACATAGCGTGGAGTGATATTATGGTCAAAGTCATTGTTTACAACTTCGTCCCAAGCATCTTTAACCCACCATTCACTTGAACGATAATGTCTGTCACTAAGTCTGCCGCCTTCGGGGGCATCAGGAGCGTCTTCGACATTCCAGCAATACTGGCAACCTTCAGGACGGGTGCCGCATTTCATTTGCTTTCTTTCTTCTAGTTTGAATGTGGTGTTGTGTAATGCATTAACATCTTTCTTAAGTTCTTCTAAAGGAATAGGATGTGTCGGTGGATGATAACAACTATGAGTACGCCCTTGAGGCAGATGCAAACTTACTTGCAACCATTTAGCCATACACATAGATGGCGAAAGAGAATTTAACTTTTCTTTAGTTGCTTGTGCATCATCATCATAGTTTGCCATTAGAGTTTATTTGTCCCAACCGGTTTGCTTCTCTGTTGCTAGTGGATTATTAACTCTTGGTGGATTAGTATATACTCGTTTGAAAAATGAGGCTACTTCTGGAGTTGGATCACATAGTTCCATATCCATCTTATCTACTAAGATATCACCGGTTTCTAAACATGCATCAAATAGTTTTTCATAATTCCATTCTAGTTTTGTTTTTTCACACTTCATATCTCCGCCTTGAAATTTAGGAAATACTGTATTATCAAAGTACTCTTTAAACCAGTCAAAGCTAGAAATGTTTGCTAAGACAAAATCAGGGTTAAGATTTGTATCATAACAACCTAATCTTGCACCATAACATGCCCATATACCATTCTCTACGTTTGCCCCAATATTCATCCAAGTAATCAGACGTTCATAATTTTTAGGCCATATACGTTTTTTAAATTCATCTACTGGTACTTTCTTGCCTTCATCAAGTGACATTTTAGAACCTTCACGATAACCTGCACGAAAGGCTTGAAATGGGGATCCGGCATTATGTACTGTAGAATAAATATTATTCATCTGAATATAATTTAAGTCCCAACAAAAATCTACTTTCTTTGTTTCGTCTACTGCGTTTTCATGTGTCTTCATATCTAATACAAGTTGTACTGGCCAGCATTTAATGCCTCCATTACCATATACTAGACCGTTAACTACGTTCTTTGCAGACCAACTAATAACTGAATTAACTAAATCAGTTCCATCTGGGAATGTTAATTCGATATCAAAAAACTTTTCATCTACGATATTATCACCATCAATAGTAATAAATCTGTCTGTATCACTCTGTCTTGCACACTCTTTGTGTGCATTATCAAATCCTTTTACACCATCTACTCTTTTTGCAAATGGAAATTTGCTTATAATATCTGCCCAATGTTCTTCTTTGTTAGGCTCATCGTAACTTAGATAAAATACATCTAACTCACCGATTTCTAGTTTGCTCATCATGTCCTCCTGAATGAATATGTTTCTAAATACTTCTGTGTATATAAACTTATACTGTATTTATTATATTCGAATTTAACCTTAGTCTCAGTACTCAATAGTTGTCCGAACGGAATAGATACTGTTTGTATGATAAAATCTGGTCTATTTTCATATGTTATAAAAAAAGGGTGATGAGTTTTGCCTGCAACTGTAACATTTTGATGTTTGTCTACATTTGCATTCTTTCTAACCTTTTTACTAGGAGAGAAGCATAGTTCTGAACCATCCCATGTTACTTCTATATCACAATATTTTGTATCTGATAGTTTATATAACTGAGAATCTTTACTTCTTTGTTTGATATCTACTTTAGACTTTATGATTTCATAAACAAAGATATCATCTGTGCTTACTACCTTATAGTCTGAAAATTTATAATCGCCTGTTAAAAAAGGCAGAATAGCCTCTATTGTGAACCAAGTACTCTTAAGTAGTGGGTTTGAGTCTTCTGAATGCCTAGATGCAATACTATGTATATCGCCTGCATCATTGAAGAATACTACTCTTGAATTCTTAGTTTCATGTGTGAACCCGGTGCTTAATATTTTCATATATCTAGTGCCTTTTCATACATATTAATTTTTTCTTGTGTTAGCCAGTTCTTTTCAACGTAATGAAAAGGAAGTGACTGTTCGTAGTTTGCTACACGAATTTTTAAATCATCTGACATGCTACTTGGTATACTATCTGTCCAAATGCCAGATATTTTATTATTAGGAATATTTTGAATGTAACTTTTCATGTGTACAAATGTTGGTACATCTTTAATATCATTATCAATAACTTCTTCTTCTAAATCTAATAAACGTATAGCTAATGCATATGCCAAGTCTGCACTCATCCAGGTCTGTCCTGTTCCTTTAAGAAATTTATCATAATACACATTCCAATGAACCATAATCAATTCAATCATTTTAAACAATTCAAAACTTGTATCAGATTCTTTAAAATAAGTCATGTTACTATATACATTAGGTAATTCTAATTGTGTAAATTTTTTACGATAGTAATCGTCTTCTACTAATTCGTTTCTAAATGTCTTAACATGTGTACAAGCCCATACATCTTTTTTAGATAAATGATCCCACCAATGGTCAACAGGATGTGTAAATAAAACATCAGTATCAAGAATGATAGTTTCTTTAAATGGTGTCATGTGTGGATACTTCCACTTATTATGAATTTTCCATTCATCTGCACCTGCATCATCATTCCATGGGATATCAACGATATGGTCAAACACTTCTTTGTGTTTTCCAGTGAGTTGTGTTTTAGTATATTCGTCAACGCATACACAAATCGCATTTTCTTTCTGTGTAGCTTTAAGCGACAATGCCAAAGCATAAGCCTGATTAAGATAATCATACTTACTATTCTGGGCTATAGCAATGTATCCCCTACTCATAGAGTATCTCCTTGCGCCAATAGTGTATCTATATTGCGTTCTATTGCAGATTTATTCATAATGTGTATATCTGTATTTGTAAATCTAGCTAACACATGTTCTATTGTTTTATCAGGTTTAGCACAATACATTATAATATCATTACTGCTATTAACTCTAAAAATATCATCTAAATCAAAACTATTGTTTAGATAATCAATAGGCAACGATGGTACTTCGCATGCCACTTGCCCATTTAAAATATGAACAGCCATTGAAAATGCAAAATCGTTCCTAAATAATGTACCTGAACAATTATACAAATAGTAATAGTACTTATAATTTTCTTTTATATGACTAACTAACGTAAATAAATTTTCAGTGTATTCAGATTTTTTAAAATAGAAAACTGTTGCCCAATACATCGGTATGGAGAAATCATCAATATAGGATATGTTACCGCCATGTCTACCAGCAACATCCCTATATTGACAATTAATCATGAAGTCGTTTTCACTACCCCATACTTGGTCAAGTGTGTTACTCATTACAAAGTAATCACAATCGATAACCAAACTTTCTTCGTAAGGTGAGAGGTCATATACGTCACTACGAGACATATTGACAAAAGGAGCATACTGCGATTGTCCAGCAGTATCCTTGAATAGTCTTATATTACTATCCTGTTTTGATGCGGAAATAATAGTTCTATCGAAATACTTGTTTACTAATTCTTCGTTATCTAATAAAGATTCGTTATTAGTAACTAAAGCAATTTCATCAAAGCCTGATAGATTCTTTCTGACATAACCTGCACACGTACATGCAATTTTTATGTAATCTAGTAACCCATTATTTGTTGCAAAGATTATAATTCCTTTGCTCATTAGATTTCCAGAACCTTCTCAATCTTACGTGAACTACGTAACTTTTGATAATCATTATAGTATTCATTGATAACTTCGAAATACAAACTAGAAATATCTTCTAAGAATTTCGTAGTATCTTCAAGTTTAATTGGAATGTCGTTCTTATCAAGCAGGATGACTTCTGTTTTGCCTGCATCAACAATAGTACTCATAAATCCAATTAATTCTTGTGACACTTTAAATGTACCACCATTACTACTATAGTTCAGTAAATTTTGTGTTTTAACTTTTAAGTTGTTTTTATTAAGATTGAAAGTCTGCATAGTGTTTGAAAACTCTAATGCTCTTTCTAGCCGTTCAAGTTCGGTACTTGAAGGCGTAATATTTTCTTTTGACATGGTTATACTCCTTGTATTCTTTATATAATACAAGAAAATAGGCTGTTTGTCAAGCCTTAAAGTTCAGAAATGTGTGAAAATGTTGGAGATCCTACTACAACGCCTAAACCAGATACATCTTGGTCATCTGCACGTAGTATATCTACCTGAATTGCTAGAGTTCCTGCTACATAATCTGTAATATTGAACTCACTTGTAGTATATGCATCGTAGAATTCTAGTTTAATATCTATAGCATTGCTACCATTTAATCTAGCATGTACTTCAAATTTGTTATTTGTATAGTAACCGGAACTGCCATCACCGCCTGTCTTTTCATATATCTTTGCATATGATGAAGTTAGTGATGTAAATCCTCCAGCTGGAGTGCCTACACCACCTGTAGATTCTATTACATTATGACTGAGTTTCAATATACCAACGTTTGTGAACATTGTTGCCCAATCTGTGCTTTGTTTATGCGAAACGTCAACGCCAGTTAGTGAGGTATCTAGTCTTATATCTCCGCCAGAGTTAAAGAAATGTCTTCGGTCATCTGAGTTTGCAAATATAGTTGAAAATTCATAGAATACATTTCCTGACCAAGTATGAACTGCGCCAGCACCCGGAACGTCATATGTCTTAGATGATGAAATCTTATTTGATTCCGCAGTCATTTGAGCGATATCGAAATTTAGTTTGTTAGAACGTACAGTCGAAATATCTACTTCTAAGTCTGGAATGATTTCTATTAGTTGACCTGCAGTTGGGAAATCAGGGTCACTGCTATCTAACGGTGAGTTAATAGTAGTGCCCTGATGTCTGCCTGCGTATTTAAGAGCAGTTAGGAGTAACTGCATGTGAGAAGCATTAACTATAGTCCCACTTGTTACGTGAGGGATTACGAGTTGGTCTTGGCCATAACCAGAGTCGCCCGCTCCAATTCCAACAATTTCGTTTATATCATCTGCGAAACCGTTATAATCGGATGCTCGTATCTTTCCTCCTAAGTAGTAACTTTGTGGTGCCATCTTATTAACCTATCTCTTTTCATGTTAGAAAACCTATGATAGGTTATCTGTAACTGTAAATGTTGGATTTGTTATACTAACAGAACCTGATGTATTACTGTTTTTTAATGAGTTTATTGTTACTGTAGACGTACCAACTGCCTGGTCAGCTCCACTCCAAGACCATGCTCCACCATAACCTGAACCTGAGCCAGAACGTGCCGCGTGTGCATCTGCTAAAATAGTTTTAACATATATATCGGCGCCACTTTTGTAAGCCTCGATAGCGATATAGTTTGAACTATAATCACCATCATCTGCGTATTCTTTCTTAACTTCTACATAAGAAGTAGTTAGGTCAGAATACTTTTTACGTGTCGAGGAATCAACGTTAGTTGAGTCTGTCGGACGTACTGAAAATCTGTAAGTTCCCATTTCTGCTGTTAATTGTTCCCATGATGTTCCTTGTTGATTAGAACTTGTATCATTGTGTGATGCTGAAACTCTAATTTCACCACCTGCTGAGAACCATGCATTCATTGTATCCACATCAGAAAATGAAACTCTTACGATTTGTTCTTTCGTACCGTTCCAATTGCTAACTGTTTGTGATGTTTCTTGTACAACTGACATGTCCCAACCACTTGAATAAGTCCAAGGGTTATCAAAATGGTCACTGATGGTTGTTGTGAAAGAAGATGCATCATTATAAAATTGCTCATCTTGGATCACATCGCCAGCATCAACTGCCGTAAATGGGTTAGTTATATTATAAAAATTTGCAACTTTCGCCGCCGCTGAGTAGATAGAATCTTGATATACATCATCGATTGTATCACCTGCCGCAGGGTTGGCCGCTACCGTGTGACTTTGGTTATAGCCACCGTGAACACCTGTTCCGTTTAGTATCGAATTCAAGGTGTCTCTTAGTGTACTTAAGTCACTATTTGATATCACCGCCATGTTTTTACTCCTAAATTTGACTAGTCATTAAATTCTTAATCAAGAGATATTTCCGGATTTCTCTTTAACTAAGTTGAATAGTTACCGTATAGTCTATAACGATAGTTCTATTCGCTGATAATAACACAGGATGAAAAGTTACATGTGTTAGCATCAGGGTCTTCGTTTCATCTAATATGCCAGCGTTGGTAACGCCAGATAGTAGACCAATTTCATCAAAAGTAAATGCCGGCACACCAATCGGGTCTGTAGAACTATCTGTCTCCGGAAGATTTGCATTCGGATCTGATAGCTGTACGAAACTTTCATAGTCATTGTGTGACAATTCTACTTTGAAGTTAATCTTTGATGTATTTTCTGGAATAAGTGTTCCATTAACATCTTCACCAGGAAAGTAAACCGTATTAACTGTTCCCTGCTGATAAGTTTTAGTGTATAACTTTGAATTACTCGCTGTCATACTTAATTCATCATATGTTGTGAAAACTCTTGGAGAACGGTAAGATAGCGTAGAAGTAGAATTACTTCCGCCATTACCGAATGCCATCCAATTGATATATGGTGCAGACCCAGTCCCATTGATACTTGTTGGCTTACCAGCAAGTCCAGAGGCTAGAACATATGCCATATTTCCTGGATGAATAGCATTTTTCTTATTAACGAGTATTTGGCCTGTCTCTTTATCTGAGATTTTTAACATTCCAACTACTTGTGCTTGTATATTATCTTTAAACATTTTTATCTCTCTTAGTAATCTTAACTATTTATCAAAATACTGTCTGTATGGTTTTAAACCCAATCCTCTTTCACTTTCCCATGTAGAACTATCTCTAACGGTGTATCCAATGCGTACACTTTGCTAGTATTCCCAAGTTCTGTGAGTAGACCTGTATACAGACCTCTTTCTTCAATAGTAAGGTTTTGTGATGCTTTCTTGTTATAAGTCATAAACTCTATGATACCTGTTGTTTCATTTTCGAAAGCAATCAATTTCTTATTCTTTTTAGATGCTGTTTTGAAAGATGCCGGAGTATCTACTACAACTGTCGTACCATCAAATGATGCCGCAGTCGATTCAGCTTTAACTCCTATCTTCCATCCACGACCAAATATGTCATACACAAACATGAACGTCTTATCATGTGTTGTTCTTGTCGCATCTGTATATTGTTTTATCATTACTGTGGAAGCATCAAGTATTGTAGGAAGTATCAGACCAGTGTCAAAGCCACCTGGTAAATCTGTGTACTGTTGTCTTGTTCGTAATAGTCTTCCTTGTTCCCAAGTTCCATCTGCAATGGTAGTGTAATTGTCTGCATCAATGATTTTCTCATCGCCGCCGTCTAATACATCTGCATCAATATAACGTGAATGGTTACCAAAGTCAAGTGTAATATTCATTTTTTCTTCAATGTTTACATTTGAATTAATAATTTCTTCTTTGCCGTAAATTCTTTCTTTTGTTCTTATCTTCGTATGATAAGGTTTTGCCTCAGTGATATACTCAATAATATCTTCTTCACTATCACGTTGATAGATAGCGTACTGTCTCAAGTCTCTATGAAACATTTTGATATCAATATAACTTGATTTAAATATCCAGTCTGGATAACTTTTCTCTGTATACAAATAGTTAATCATACCAAATAAAATATTATTAAGAACATTTCGTTTAGGATACCCCATTAATAATGAAGATAGTTCATGTATCTGAACTCCTAATGCATTTTCGTAATACTGTTTAGATGCTTCATCGTTTTCTGGTTTAACCATATCTACATAAGACAATGATAATGCATTCTTTGAACTATTAACTAAACGTAATGCACCTTCATGTTCAACATAATATTCATCATGTGTAGGCAATTCTAGTTTAAATGAAGTTATACCTTCTCTATATAATTTTAACATATCAAAGTTTCTTGTCTTAGATAGATATCCGTATCTTTTGACTTCTTTATATTCGTCAGTTAGATACCAATCGTTTAGAGACATTGCTAACTCATCTGGGAAAATAAATTCTTTGTAGAATGGGAAGTTACCAGTTAGATGTTTGTTAGATAATTCTTTATTAACAAGTGATGCAAAGTTTTCTCTAGCACCTTGTAAATCTGTGAACCAAGTATTAGTGAAATCTTCCTTCATTCTAAATACTCTGACTACATCACCTACTACAATATCAACTGATTTTGCAATTAATAATTTTGCCTGTGAAAAATTAGTAGGATCAATGTCAAATCCTATATCTTTGGCATCCACTATTTTAGAGTTTAATGTAACAACAGTATCATTGATAGTCGCATCGGTTTGTCCTATTATCAGTCCAGAAAGAATTTGGAATTGTATAATAGTATGATTAGGATCACCCAACATTGACTGTTCAACTTTTGTTTGGTCAGCCGAATAATATTCTATATTAGAAATATTATTAATAAGTTCTTTCCATAATTTGCTATCAACTACACTGTTATCAAATTTTCCACCCTCTTTAATAAATTTGAAATCAGTATGCTTTGATGAAACATCAGGAGTCATTCTATATTCTAATGTCACATCTACTGTTTCATTTTCGAATACAAATGCATTGTTGCTTATAGCTATTTTATTATTAGATATTGGTATAAATTTATTATTAATATCACCACTCTGTAATAGCATTTTAATTTCTTCAATGCTTAACGTCTTTCCAGAAACTGGTTCACTTCCTATCTCACTCCAATAATAATATTCAGTAATAGATTTATTCTTAATTGTATCAAAATAAACTTTGGTAGTAAATGTTGTTATGCCTTCTGGTAGTGCTTCGCTTTTAGACCACTGCTTAATATTAATTTCTGAACCAGGAACTAACTTGCCCCAATATTTTGATGCAAATGATTCTACTAAAATTCTGTTTGCATCGCCATAGTCATTGTATCTATAGTAACGTGCAAGAGTAGTGTCCCACCAAATCTTTCCTAAGTTTTCATCAAGCCATAATTCTTTGCTGGTAGCATTATCATATCCGGCTGGATCTTCCCATGTAATATAATCAATATCTCTTGTTGCTGAACCTGGGAATTTTAAGTTAAGTGGGTCATATAATTGATAGTTAAAGAAGTTATCACCATCTTGTATGATAACACGTTTCATGTAATCTACTTCAAGTGTAGTTGCTTCTCTGTTTCTTATTATTAATGAACCTGTGCTATTTCTATTTAGAACTGCCCAGCCCTCACTTGCATATGAATCTGCCCAAATTAATGCTTCTGCATTTAATCCTAAGTCTGCATAAAACTCATCAAACGTTTCAAATAAGAAGAACGGAGTAAATCGCATAGACTTCCAACGCATTGCTTTGAAGTTTGCATTACTAGTAACACTCGTATAGTCTCTATATAGCCCTACTTTATTTAATATTCCATCTGATGTTCCACTGAATGACAAACTAACATTAGCACTTGTGAAGACCATTCTGCCATCACTTGTAATGTTAACCGAAATTGTACTTGATTGTGTATTAATAAAATCTTTAAATTCTGATGCACTACTACTTACTGATGTACTATTAGAGTAAGTTCCTGCATTAATACCCAAATCATTTAATGGATTACCAGTAGTATTCGACAATGCAATACTAGACTGCGAACTTGTAATTAGTAACTGTCTACCTGATGTACTCTTAGATAATGTAACACCAGTTGTACCTGATAGTGCCTGATTTTGTATGTCTTCAATAATATTCGTTAATGCATCTACTGTAACTGTTGTAGTTGCAAATCCTAATCTAGTCATTGCACCAGCTGTAACTTCTGTAATAGTTAACTGTGCATTTGAACTTGTAATAGTTACTGCATTCCCTGATGCTGATGCTGACACACCTGTAATTGATAATGCATTAATCTGATTAACTACTGATTGTGCATTTGGATCACTTGTTGCATTGTATGTACCAGAGGTCATACCTAATGCTGATAATGATGTACCGCCTAATACCATTGTATTATTCGAACTTGCGATAGTCAAAAGACCACCGACTGATACTGTCGCTGTTATACCAGCGATTGTAGATAATTCTGTAGCAATGTTTTCGAATTTACTTGCTTTGTAAGATGATGTAGTCGATATACCTAAGTCAGTTAATGCTGAACCAGATACTTCTAATACACCTGCACTTGTTGTTAATACAATTTCATCATTTGCTGTTTTACTTGCAACAACATCAAGACTGTTTGTATTAATGTTTGATATAACAGCGTCAACATCATCTCCTGAAGTTAAAGATAATAATGTACCATTAACCTGAAGAGGTTTATTCTGTGGTATAGTCGGTGCCTGTACTGTTCCTGTAACTGTTAAGTCTGCAAAAGATTTTGATACACTGTCAACTTCAATAGTTTGTCCAGATGCAATAGCTGTAGTTTCTGTTGCTGTGGATGTTTCACTAATACTAGAAACACCACTATAGTCTACAGTTAATGTTGTACCATCGATTGTAACCTCATCATCTTTAGAAGAAGTTAAACTAGAAGAGGCTATTGCAGTTGTGCCTCTAAATGTAACAACAGTGTTTGCATTTATGATTGTTCCAGTAGACCCATATATAACCATCTGCATTTTTTCACCCACAGAAACTACAGGATCAACTGTTGCTCCTTGGATAGTAATACCAGTTGATACTGAACCACTGCCTGGAGTGTATGTAAAACTTTCACCATCAACTACGATTGCATCACCAGATGAAAACACTGGATTACTTACTGAACCAATTGCTTCAACACCTTGCTGTGATGAAGTTGGAACAAATAAACTATTTGTAGTCGAACTATCAATCTCTACAATAAGAGGTTCATAGTTTAATTCAAATACTAAGTATTCATAAATTGCGATACCACTAACTTGTCTTGTTCCATTGCTTACCAGATAATAATAATCTGCTACTTCTGGATCAATCGTTTCATTTTTAATTTTTAGATATACACTATCGATTGTTTCAATTTCATTTGTCAATCCAATATACAATTGGTTGTCATCTGTTTCACCTATGTATGAAATTTCTGCAACTTCGCTTAGACGTTTTACATCCCATTCTCTTTGTGGATCAAACTGTACCCAAGCTGTGTCGCCTTCATATAGTGTTTCATTGTTTAAATTCGTTAAATCATATTCTGTTTTTACTTTATAATTTACATCATCACCATCTACATATCCTGTTGTTTTAACTGGATATTGTTTTGCAATATCTCTATAAACAAATGGTTGCTGTAAAGTATCATATGTAATTGTGTGTGGATCACTTAATATATCAATAGTGTTAATAGTTTTAGTTACACTAAATCCATTGTTAACTTTTCCGTAATCGTCTACTTTAATTGCCCAAACATCTTGGTGTGTGATATCTTTAAAGTTACTATTGTTATTAATAATTCTATTAATAGAAGATTCTGTACCTTTGTGAGATAGAAAACCTTTGTAAAATTCTAGTGAACTTTCTCTTTCTAATCCGTGATTAGATAAGTATGCTCTTTTATTATAACCAATCTGCGAACCCTTAAGTCCGTTGATTGACTCTAAACTTTGGTCAACTAATGTATCTCTGTAGTATTTTGATTCTTCTGCAATAGTCTCAAAGTTTGGTATTAATTTGTCGCCATATGTTAAGTAACCGTCTACTGTTAGCGTTCCGTCCCAATCAGTATTTCTATTACAATCAATTTGCATACGTAGATTTCTATTGTGATTAAGTGGATCATAAATTATGTCACCATAACTATCTACTCTATCTACAACAAATGCATGTTCAACATCTTGAATATCAATCTTCATTCCATAAATAGGAACATCACTTCTAAAGTTCAGTGTCTTGCCATCTGTAGTAAAGTTAATTGAAGTATTTGGTATTAATCTTCCTGATGCATCAACTACACGATAAAAGTTTTTATGTGTTTCTTTTCTAACTGAGGCTACTCCATATGGTGCTGTGAAATTTCCTGACAACAACATAGGAGATAATGTAATAAAATCTCCAGGCTCATGTGTCTCTGAACTCCATTCTAAGAATTTTAACAAAAGCTGTTTAAAGTCAATGGCGTTACCGTCTTCATCTATATCTGTAAGTCCCCAACCTATCAGTCCTAAATATTCCTGATACCCCAACATTAAATGTGCAACATCATCTATTGAAGTTAATATATCTCCGTAGTTAAAAGTTTTTATTGCATCGTTTTGAAATTCTTTCCAACCGTAAGCAGTAATAACATTTGTTGTTGGCCATTCTATTAATTGTTTCCAATCTTCAATATTATCATCAAGTAATGTAGTTGAAGTATGTGTTCTTAAACAAACATAAGGTTGACCATTATATTTCATGTAGCTATCTTGTCTGTAGAATGCACCTTCTTGCCATTCATTAAGATTCATTCTATCGCCTTTAGTACTGAACGCTTTTTCTCCAGACGTTCTGTCCCAATCCATAGCAAAGAACGTAGGATTTATTTCATCATATCCTTGAACTCTGTAACCAAAACTTCTTATCTTGGGTTGTGATATCATGACCCAAGCCGCATAATCAAATTGTATTGTGTTTGATTGTTCTATTGTTGTCTGCCCAGAAACTTTTCTTCTATAATATTTGTTATCTGATGGGTTAAGAACTACGTCACCAATTTCATATGTAGGAGTACTTCCTAATTGATATACCGGATGTGATGAATCCATTGAAACTTTTTCAATAACAATAGCACTAAAGAATTCACTTCTGTTTGGTTCTCCAGAATGTATTATTAAGTCATAATTATCTTTAGGTATCTCTGTATACTTGCTATTAGACATAGAAGTGTTTTCTGCTAATAGTTTAAAGTTGTTTACAAACCCACCTAATTTATTACCTAATTTAAATTCGTATTGTTGCTTCTCTGCAAGAACTTGTGAAGTGTTTATGCCTTCTCTGCTATTATGAATTGATATAGTTTGGTCTATTTCATCTTTGTATGTGTGAAGTATTTTAAAAGGTTTAGTAAGCATCATTAAGATAAACTCAATAAATGGATACTCACTTGAACGTCTCCATGCCATTTCTCTTGGAGAGCCGTCACCGAATTCCCAGTCTTCTGTCATTCTTGAAATTTCACTTACGCCCAACGAACCATTAAAGAATAAACTATTTACATCAAGTAGTGCGCCATTGGCATCTACTGGAATAGGTAAATCTGTAATGTTGTTAGCTGTATATAAGTTATTCCAAAAAGCAGGGTCACCAAAGTTTGTGCCATATGTAGTTCTAAAGTTTTCAGGCTCTTGAGAAAGTCCTATTACTTTCCAAGGTTCTTCTTTTGGATTATCTGTATTGTACGCAAAGTGGAATATACCACGCCAATGTCCCGGAGTATTTGCATCTATATTTCTATAGTTCCATGTTCTCCAGTCATCGCTTTTGTAATCTGTATTTTGTAAGTCATCAATATTATTTCTAATCATCCATTTCTTAAAGAAAGGATACATTGTATATTTCTTCTCAGAATTTTGCCAGTCTGTTGAGGCTGTTCTATATACGCCGTAGTTAATTGAATCTATATTTGTTCTTGTTATATTGTCATCTAAATTATTCCAAATAAAAGTTTCAAACAACATCATAATGTCATCTGTTCTATCATTCCATAATTTCATCATAGACCCATCGTGTCCTCTTAGGAAACTCATACTTGGGTAACCATTTGGATTATTAGAATAGTTCGCATCGTCTACTATTTCTGGTCTAAATGCAGGATTAATTTTTAAGTAAGTTGCACTTGGTGGAATAAATGTTTCTTTAATGCTATCATATCTTCTAAGATATACTGTGCTAGTACTTTGTACTGGTACAACAAATGTTAGTTCGTCACCTGTTTGAGAAACAGTATAATCTACATTAAGTCTTTGCAGTATACCATCTTTAAATACTGACACTGTTTTATCAAAAGCTATGGTTCCTATTTCTGCTGGTATAATTTGTTCTTGTGAACCATCAGTAATTTCTATCTCTGCTTGTTGATAATTAGAATATAATTCGCCGTGATTAATCATATCAAGTTTATCAAATATACTAATACTATCCCTTTTTGACAATGCAATCGTATTCAATGCTTCCTCAAGTAATAAAATATCATCTTTAGATTCACTTCCTGGATCATTTAATATTTCTCTTATTGTAGTTACTAGTTTATTTTTATAACCTTGATACGTTGTTGATAGAAATTCAACAGCTTTAATTGGATCATAGTCATCTCTAGTTAAGGCAAAAAACGCATCTCTAACGTCAACTGAATTTGTAACTAATACACTTCCTCTATTGTTAAATGTAGTTGTAGTGCCTGTTGATGTTAGATTTCTAAAATTATTAAATCCATTCGCTTCACCTGTAAGTCCAGGTGCAGTTTCTAATATTCGTAAGAAATGTTCATATACTAACGAATAAGATAACTCTATATTATTATAACTCTTATTATCAATGTTAAATTCTAGTGAATGATGAAGTCTTTGAAATCCATTATCACCGTCGTTTACTACGGCATTTAGTGTACAATAATCAACATATACAAATCCTTCTGGTTCATCAGTTAGTGTTACTGTATTGTTAGGAGCGTCAACTGTGTAGTTTGCAATTTGCTTTATACCTTCTACGTATACGTCTACCGCATTTACATTTTTAGGTCTTTGCGATAATGTCAGTGTCTTACCTGCTTCTCTTCCAAATTCTTGTCTAAAGTTTCTATAATCAAATATAGTATCAATGTATATAGATTCTAATGCGCCATTGATATCGAAATGTGCTTCATTTGGAATATCAACTATGAAACAATACTCACTTAAGTAGTCACCTGCTTTTAAAACTGGAGTGAAACCTAACTCTAGGTCTGCATTATATAAACTAGAATCACCTTCTACGTATGTAAAAATTCTTGCATCATCTAAGTTTGATCCATCTTTAGCATAAATTTTGAAAAGAGGAAACTCCCAATCAGTAGTTGTATCTTTTAATAAACTACTATTGTTAAGTTCTAGTCTGCTATCAAATTCTATAATAGGACGTTTAGCTTGTTCTATCTTGTCCATATTAGAAGTTGTTATGAAATTTTTAATATCATCATAATGATACCATTTGTTTTCATTTGACCACCAGTTATCTACTGCAAATAAATTTAATTCGTCTCTACCAATAGTAACGTAATGCTTCTTATCACTACCAGGTGTTAGATTAGAATCAAACCCTGGTCTTACCCAATAGTACATTTCATAGTTTATAAACTTATCTAAGTTTATTGGGATATTAATTGTTTTCTTTGATGTATCGAATAATCTTCTATGGTCATTTGTTAATGCACCTTTATTGAATAATGCATTAAGCATATCTTCATAAAATACTTTATCATATGAACTAGCATAGACTGGTTCTAATCCGTAATTTTCACGATTGAATGCATGAGGAGGGTACGAAAGATAGATATCTTCTTCTTTGTTTATTCCCTTTTCTTTTCTTCCTACAAATGCTTTTGTCTTTTCAACTGAGCCTTTAGAAAACGCTCTTTCAAGTGTTCCTTCAAAGATAGTCTGTAATTCACTATTCTTTAAATGTCCCGGAAGAAAGTCATAAATTTTATTCTTAGCCATTGCTTACTACATCCTCGCCTTGAAGTTCTGATGATGAAATTGCTGAAATGATTTTCACATTTTCTGATGTTGTTACACTTAAGAAAATTTCATTTGGTTCACTAGTGATACTTAGCAAGTCTGTAAACCCGCTAGTAGAATATTTAGGTGTTATAATAACACTTGCAATATAATCTCCAAGTTGCTGATGTAAGTATGATGCTAATTCTGAGAAATAGAATGTGTCGCCAAACTCCCAATTATCTAGTGCAAAGTATTCATTAACTTTTGCTGACACTTCTGTTTTAATTTCACTGTCAGTATATACAGTTCCTGATTTCTTAACAACTTTAAATGTTGCTTGATTTTCAGGAGTTGCAAAAGCACCAAATAAGTATTTAAACTTAACTGGTATGTATGAGATATGGTCTGCTATTGCTGACTTAGGTTCTATACCACTCATTAGAGATTTTAGTTCGAAATTATTTGGAGAAGTTGGTATCTCTGTTTTGAAACCACCTGCTATCCATTGGTTGACTCGTCTTACGTAATCACTTGTAAGAACATACATGTCAACGATGTTACTTGTGCTAGGATCAATTCTTTTATCTACGTCTGCATAATGATCCCATCTGTAACTCATAAATTTATCTTCAACAAAACTTTTACCATCGACTACATCATATTGTGTATCACCAAAGTATATTCGGCTATTTGCACCTGGAGTAACTTCATTGAATACAAATGACGTTGACCAAACACCTGCTTGATATAGAAACCATTCGTTAGTGTCTGTGTTAAACCATAATCTAAATTCAGGCTGATTGCCTGTAGGTATAGGATTAGATACTGTGCCGGCATTGCTTGCCGCAGTTGCAGTCTTAGATGCTCTATGTAAAACAATGTTGTTATTAGTTGTATCTGTATATGACTCTAATATAAATTTTTGAACGTCTGTATTGCCTTGGTCATCTTTAAGATTGAAAACATTTATTACACCGTATGGGTTTCCAGAAGTATCAAGTGATAATAATTTAACTCTTGTTGGATCAACATACCCTGTATTTGTTCTATAATCATCATATACATAAGCACTTGTAGTGACATATGAAGATGTTTGTACTTCAACTTGTTTTGCAACAACTACGTCTGCTACAACTTTAACCCCAAAATTATCTAGTGTAGTAGTCGCACTACCGTCACCGATATACACATCAAGTGTACTTCCTTGACCTGGATCTATAGTCCAAAAGTAAATTGTATAATTATTACCTGAACCAGAAACTAGTTCACAATGTACAGAAGGAATAATTGTTCCTCCATTATCTTTAATAATCATATTGCTTTCTGTGATTGACTCTGATGTTGCAAAGTTTATTTCACCATAAGCAGTTTGTTTAAATCTAACATCGTTTTCTATATTGTCTGCACTTGTAATAGCACCCCACGTTTTAGAAGGATATGTAAATTTGTATATGTTTGTATTTGTATCATACTGTGTGATAAAATCTTTCTGAACACCTGTCATACCAAAAGTTGCTGTTGCAGATGTTTCGCCAGCTGGTAATTCGCTTATATCAAGCCATAAAAAGTTTTCTGTTACTGGTGCAGAACCAAAGTAATTAGATGATGCTTCACCTTTAAATCCGTATAAATTTTCTAAGTTAGTTGATGACACTGAACTAAATGATGCCGCGGCATTGGCTATGTTTGCTGAATCTGTATCCGATGTAATTGGAATAGCATCTGTTGAAACATAAATCTCACTTGACGGTGATACTGTTTCCCCAAGTGCAACATCCGTTAAGTCAGAAACATACTGTGATATATCTGCGACTTCAAGGCTAAGTGTGTATTGTGGAGTTGACCCTATAATATCGTTGGGTGTAGCTGGTGCAGTTATAGTACTAGATGGCAAATCATAAGTTATACCTGCTGGTGACACTAGTTGATGTTTGTATGTAACTGATGAAACAGTTGCATTGTTTTCAACATAGTCGTATGTTACATCTGCGCCTGTATGCTGATAGTCTGCTTCAAATGTTGCACCGCCTGTGCCGTTAGATGCATAATTGCTAACTGGTGTATAACCTACAGTAATTTCGTCTGTTATATTTGCATCACTAGATGATACAGTTTTTGCACCATCGTAATAGTTAATTAATAATTTATCTCTTTCTGCAAGACTTGTCTCATTGTCAACAACAACATCTTCATTGCCATAATAAAATTTTATTTGGTCATAGCTTTCAAATACAATCTTCTTACCAGCAATCTTGGCAACATAACTTGCTTCGTTTGTTCTTATTCCTGGCTTGTACTCATATTCGATACTGACTTTGCCACTTAAATCGACAACGCCATCCCATATTTTCCATTCCCATTTATCAGTTTGATTTGCTTCAATGTCCCAATATAAAGTAAATGATGTAACATTTAAGTCATCAATCTTTTGTGTCTTGATTGCAGAAATTTCTGCTTCTGTAAATTTAGTTCTAAATGCTCTAGTTACAGATTTAAGAGTTCCATTTTTTTCTGTAATAACTTTATTTAAAACAATTTGACCTGGGTCAGTAGATACTACTTTGACAACTTTTGCATAATATTCTGTACTTGACTCTCCGACTATTCTTACACAGTCACCTTGTTCTACGTTCCAAGGAGCAGTACCATCTATTTGTAAATTGTTTAGAGGGTTTTTTGTGTATGCCTCATCAACTGTAATATTTGCACCTGCATTATCTTTATAATTATAATAAAACTTATTATATAATGAAGGGTGTCCTAACGCTCTTGACAAATCATTTCTAATGAAATCGTCTGCATCTCCGTTACTTCTGTCGAAATACAAATTCATGTTTATAAAATCATCTTCAACGAAAACAGAACCATCTGTTCCTGTAATACTTAAGTTTGAATGATGACCAGTAACATCATCCATTTCAAAGTAACGAGAGTTACCTGCAAAAGTTGTGTTAACTGATTTTAATTTTTTTACAATGTTGTTACCTAATGTAAGTGGATATACATTATAGTCTTGTGCGTTTACCATTCTATCTTGTGAATAGTAAGCCTTTTGTGCAATTCTTCTTACACTTGTAAATGTTTCGCCTGCAAAGTTTTCACCAAAGTCTTTAGTACTTGCCATAGTAACAGACAATCTATATGTCTTATCATCTGCACCTGTATATGGAATAGAGATAGTAACATTTGATATATCGCCTGACTGTACTGAGAAGTTTTCGTTAGCACAAGTTCTAAACCATGTTCTATAATCACCGAATGCCGCATTGCCAAATATTCCATCTGGATATCTTAATTCTATTGAGTTGCTAGAGTTTGTAGAAATATTTACAAGGTCGCCGTTGCCTGTTCTTAATGAATTATATATTGCAGTTTCACGTGTATCGTTATCTACTTTAGTAACTGATGATTTGTATGACAAATCTGAATTTAGTTTATGAACCCAAACATCTGTGTTCGACACATTTTCATTTGTGATTGTCTCTACTCTGTTAGACATTTTCACACTATAAGAAAAGTTTTCAAACTGCAATGTTCCTGCTTTTGCTAAAACAAAGAAACCTGTTCTGTCTGATGCTGGTCCTAAGTTATCATTTCTATTAATGATTGTAAAGTTCTTATCATTTAGCGGAGCACCTTCAATAATTTTATCATTTTCGAAACTTGCTCTGACCGCCTCAAATCTTCTGTTGGCGCCTGATACATTTGATGTAAATGCATATGCAATAGATTTAGAATCTTGTTTCTCATTTATTTCGTACAAGTAATTTTCAACATTACCTACGTTTAAACTTGCACTTGGATCTTGAATTTTTGTATTTTTATTGAAAGAAGAATTTAATACTGTAATGAATTTTTCATACCAGTCAACATCATTAGAGTCGTTCCAGTTGATAACGCTACCGGCAAGAGAGGAGCCTTCGTTATCTGCAACATCTTCTGTAGTTGATATACTTGTGATTTTCATCATACCACTGGCATTGATTGGTCGTGTCTTTGTATAACCAAGTGTTCTTGCCATACGTAAAATACTTTCACGGCGCTCTGCGGTATCCATGAAGTTTTCACGTGTGTTCATGTCATTTCTAAATGCTAGTGAATGACCTAAGTATGCTACAAGGTCTAAAATCGCAATGAATTCAGAACTTGCTATAAAATCATTAAATTTTTCTGGGTATGTCTTATTGATGTACGCAAGTAAACTTTCACGTATTGTATCGAAATCATAAGACTTCAAACTTACGTTACTAAACGCAGTGTATACACTGGTCCAACTTTCACTTGCAAATAAGCTATCTATTCTTTCTTGACTCATTGTTCTATTCTCTCTTTAAATCTATCGTAAGTGTGATAGGCTCTTTTTCTGGTAAAATCGCTACACGGATAGATGCTGTGACTGTATGTTCACCTTCAGTTAAGTTGATGGACTCTAAAGTTACTCTAGGTTCATCGCTGATGATGTTTGTTAAATCTTCTTCAATAAGTGTTCTTGTGTTAGGAGTCAATGGTTCGAATATCATATCATGTACAATAGACCCATAAGTAGGCATCATCACTCTTTCCCCTTTTCGGGTCATGATATTATTCATCAAATCTTCCACAACTAGTTCTTTGCCAGTCAATGTGTGATTGATTGCACTTTTGTTCTTTGTACTGAAACCTATAAATCTTGCCATTATGTACTCTCTTTACTTATTAAGAGTATTTATCATCGTATAAACTTCGAACTTTTTGTATTGACTTTTTATTTAATTTAATGTACAATCGTTATTAATCATATAAAAATGGAGAATAAATAAAAGTATGCCAAATTTAGTACCAATGGTCATAGACCAAACTGCAAATGGAGAACGTAGCTTTGATATATTCTCTCGTTTGCTCAAAGAAAGAGTTATATTCTTAACAGGTGAAGTAAATGACTATCAATCTGACTTAATCTGTGCCCAATTTCTGTTCTTAGAAGCAGAAAACCCAAAAAAAGATATACATTTTTATATCAATTCACCAGGCGGAGCAGTAACAGCCGGAATGGCAATCTATGATACTATGCAATTCATTCAACCAGATGTTTCAACAATGGTTTTAGGACAAGCATGTAGTATGGGTTCATTGTTGGCAACTGCGGGAGCTCCCGGCAAAAGATTTATGTTACCTCATGCAAGACACATGATACATCAACCAAGTGGCGGCGCCGGTGGACAGGCAACAGATATGGAAATTCAAGTAAAAGAAATTCTAAAAGTTAAAGAAAGTCTTACGAATATCTATGTTAAACATAACTCAAAAGGCAAAACATTTAATGATTTACATGCTGATATGGAGCGAGATAAATTTATGGGTCCGGAAGAGTCATTAGAATATGGCTTAATCGACAAGGTTATTAACGAGAGACTCGACACTCCACAGTAGTCCAAAACTTGACAAACTAGCGATTCGTGTTATAGTAATATCTTAATAAGGATATTACCATGATAAAAAAGTTAGTAATCGCTAGTTTGTTCTTATCTTCGTCTGCATTCGCAGATAGCTATGGGTATAGTTACAAAAATCTTACAAATATAATGGATAATAAAACTGCAAATATGATGCAGTTTTCAGATAACTCCAAGCATATGCCACGTGAACGATTAAAGTTTGGAAACTTTTATGGACGTGATGCATTAGAAATTACATTAAAACAATCTGATACCGGTAGTATCGGTGATGCTGGTCGTGATATGGGTTGGGGCAATGCCCAACGTATTCAAATACGTGAGAAAGAATATAATCGTGAAATGCGAGACGGAAAAGAATATTGGTATAAGTTATCAGTATTCATGCCTAAGAATTTAGGAAGTAACAAACACACACTTAGCTTGTTTGATTTAAAATTAAGAAAAAACAAACAAGAAGGTACTCAAGTATTCTCATGGAATATCACTAATGGTGAATTAAATTTTCAACTTGAAACTGGTGATTGGTTATGTTGGACACGTAAAATAAAAGGTGGGGCAAATCGTAAACAATGCTCTTTTAACGATAATTTTATCTCAATGCCAAAAAGTCAAAATGCATATCGAAACAAATGGGTTGATGTTGTCATGCAAATCAACATGATTAAAGGAAAAGAAATGTTTCGTGTATGGGCAAACAATGAATTAATATTGTCATTTGCTGATGATATCAATCCTTTTGGTCGTGAATTGGGATTTAAGTTTGGATTATATAGGCATCACATGACTACTAAACTAAAAGACGATGTTGCATATTATTCTGATATCAAACGAGGTAATTCTTGTTTTGATTTGGGTGTAAACTGTGGTAAATTTATGGATGATTATACTGGTTTTGGTGCATTTAATATGAAGAAAGTGCTACATGTAGAGAAATATGTAGAGAATAATGGACCTAAACTAAGATTTAATGATATTTGTTACAAAAAAGGGTGTGAAAACTTGACAAAATAGCGAATCGTAGTATAATATACTTATGTTGAATGAAAGAGAGGACTTAACTATGACTACATACCAAGAAATTGCTAACGAGGCAAAAACACAGGCTGTACAAGCCGTTGACACATTTTTCAATAACGTTCTAAAAGGTGAAGACCAATACTCATGTGGTTTTGCATGGGTTACAGTTTATCCTGAAAATAAGGGTAATACTAAACTCGGTAAACAAGAACGTAGAAGTTTAGAATCTATTGGATTTAAAAAAGACTGGACAGGCAAAGCATGGCAGTTGTGGAATCCAGGTGATTACGCAGGTCAAAATATTGATTGTAAAGAAGAAGGTGCTCAGGCTTATGCTAAAGTAATGAAATCACATGGCTTCAAAGCATATGCAGGTTCGAGGTTAGACTAACTAAAAAACTTGACAAACTAGCGAATCGTGTTATTATAATTACATAATCAGAGAGAGGGAACTATGAAATTTAAACTATATCAAATTCATCTTACAGACGCAGAGATTGACCTTATTAACGAAAAAGGTCATGATGCAGTTCACAAACAATCACTAAAATTAGACATGGGTCTTGGCAAAAACGATACAGGTCGAGTTGCCGGTGATGCGTTCAATCGAGGTTATTATACTCATGTGAGTAATATAACTGCCGAAGGTCTTGAAGATGTATTTCAAATAGGTAACATTGGTCCAGAAGAAAACATTGAGCGATTGGCTCCTATGTATTCTGTTAGTGTTGGTGACATAGTAGAAGATGTAGATGGCAACAAATCTGTTGTTGCAAATATGGGTTATAAGGAGGTTGTATAATGGCAGTAGTTAAAAAAAGTGAAGTGCGTGAGTACGTAATTGATTTGGATAGTTCGGCTGGTAATGCTTTCTATCTACTTGCAACGTCAAATAAATTAGCAAAGCAATGTGGATTAAATCCATTTAAGCTAATGAATGAAATGAAGTCTGGTGATTATATCGAATTGCTAAAAGTAATGGATAAACACTTTGGTCACTTCATTAAGTTCGAAACAAGTAATGAAGAATACTTAAAGGCTTTTAACTAAAGCCAGGAACAAAACTCCACATCTTAGAAGTTTTTATTTTCATAGCGGCTAGCTTTTCATCGAACTGGCCGTTATTCTTTTTTATATTAGTTTGAATTTCATCTGTGATATCATACCATTTTTCATTATTAGTTAATGCAATGATAGGATGACGTTCAATTTTATCAACGCCTTCATTAAAGAAATAATATAACAATGCATCAAATTGTGGTTGTGATAATTCTTTCTTAACAAACTTTTCTAAAACATTTCCTATATTACGTAATTGCTTTTCCAATATAAAGTTTGCCATTGGTTTTGTAATCTTGCCTGTGCTAATATTAATTCTTTGTGATGCAACTGTAATATATCCATAACGTAATTCTGTATTTGTTACTTGATATCCATAACCTAATATATTGTCTTTCATTTCTAATGATGGTGTATGTGTATCTATGATTGCATTCTTACTCATTTCACTGAACACTAAATCAACAATAGGAAACACAGTTAATCTAATATGCGATAAAATATAATTAGGTTCGCCGGTTTCTTTATATCCTGTACCCAAATAAGTGCCATTAGGAGTTACAACATTCAACGGAAGTTGAATGTAATTTAATAATGAACCTTTTTTCTTATCAAATAACATTAATTACTATCCTGTTTTACACAATCAAATTGAATTTTATAGTATTCATTTTCTTCCCAACTTTTCCAATTGGCTTTGTCAATTAACATTTCACATTGACCTAATGATAATGGATTTTTGTTTACATATTGATTGCCCACATAAACCCATTCGGTACCGTTAAAGCCCCATATTGTTATTATAAATAGAAATTCTTTCATCATGCTAACCTCACATTGGTTGTTCCTGTTACGGAAGAGTTATCTGCGACTTTGTATCCACGTGTTAATATATATGCACCACGTTCTGCACTTGCGGCTGAGAAGTGCATTGGATCCCATGGAGCACTCCAGTTACCACCCCAACCTAAACCATGTCTAGCGGCTATCTCACCAATATTGAGTGGGAAGTCACAACCTTTGTCTGCACCTCTAGTTACACCTGGATTCCAACCTGATGGTCTAGTTTTTGCATATCCATTTGGTGCATATGCATTAATATCTATAGCGGCTCCCATTGCATGGAAGCTAGGTCTTGAACCACCTCTTTGATTTCTATTACAGTATCCACCTAATGTTCTTACCACATATCCTGTTGCTTCTAAATCATCAATCAGTCCTTGGAAGTTAGATTGGAATATTTCGGCAACTTCGCATCCAACACCATTACTTGCACGTATTGATGCAAGACCTTCTCCTGGTGGTAGCCCAGGAACATCTTCGGTTTCTTGGTCTCCCTGATTAGCGGCGTCAAATTGTCCGTCTGCACTTGTTGGGTCTTTTGATATTTCGTTACCTGCTTTTTGTGAATCAGTAGTTGCTTCTGGTGTAGACCCATCGGCCGCCTTTTGTACTGTTTCTGTTCCACGTAAAAACGGTTCGTGTGTTGGTATCTTAGGTATGATACTTTCGTCTATTTGTGTATTTTCTAAATTCTGTATATCTGGTTGTGCGGCTAATGGTATATCAAAAGCGATAGAAGCCATAGGACCATTAAGATGCATTTTGCCGTTTACTGTACTAACGTACATATTTGTTTCTACTTTTTGATGCAGTGCTCCACCACTTTCTAAAAACACAGAGCCTTTAGTTTTTGTGTGATATTGATTACCTACATTTAAGTTATAATTGTCACCAGTACGTACATTAATCTTTTCACCTGCTTCAAAGTTTATATTTTTATCTGCACGTAGATTAAAATCTTTTTCAGTACGAATAGACATATTACCTTCAGCATAAACCATAACTTCACCATCTGCACCTATTTCTACCCAACCAGAACCCGAACTATTAATTGCATATACAAAATCATTTGTACCGTCAACAATAACTTGTGCTCCTGAACCAGTAGAAATTCTTATCTGATTAGGATGAATAGTGCCATCGTCTCCGACAGACCCATCGTCCATTGTAATACCATTGCCGCCCGGTGTTGTCCAGCCATATACTTTTGATGATTGTGTTGTATTATAATTTGCATCACGCAATGGACTTGAAGTAGATTGACCTCGTTTGCTATCTGAGAATATACCTTGACTTGCAGTATTAACATTTCTGTTTGAATTTGCTTGGTCTTTTTCGTCTGTATTTTGTAAGTCTTCTAATTTAGTTGGTGTTACTTTAGCAACTTTGACATCTTTTGCAATGCCTTCTCCCATACCTGAACCATCTGGATTGGCTACACCTGCTGAACCTCCTGATACTGTTCCTGGAATTTCTTGTGCTACTGCAAACCAATAACCTTCATTTAATACCCCATTGTCTGCAAAGAAAACTAATATAGTAACCCCACCATCAGGCGGAACAGAGAACATTCCATATGACCCTTGCTTATTAGAACCACCAAAAGGACTTGCATACATAAAGTACATTGGTTCTTCTGGATCTCCACCAAGTTTAGGTACATAGGCCGCAATACGTCCTCTACCTTCAGGGTCAGGCTTATCTGCTATAGTGATAGCTTTATATATACCACTTTTGATATTCTGTAAAATAGGGTTTTCTTGTGACTTTCGATTACTCAAAATCGACTTAGCAAGACTGTTTCCTATCATAGATTCATTAGCCATTGTTTATCCTCTTGTATGCGTCCCAAATTAGATTAGATACTTTTTTCATTGATTTGTCTGACCAATGACCACAATCTAGTGTATCTAGTAAAAAGGTTGCTGGTACTATTTCTATTTTTCTATTTGCCCTATTCATATCTTTTAGATATTTATGTACAATTTCCCAATCACCTGGTTGGTTATTTGATTGTTCCCAAAACTGTATGTCTATGAATATAATATTCCATTTCTTTGCTAGTGTCAACCAATTTAATCTTCTTATAATTACTTCTACGTTTTTTATAAATGAATTTGCAGGTCCACTAAGATGTAAGTTTGACATTACCCATGCCTCTGTCATTGCATTTGTTGCCTTCTTAGAATACTTGCCAAAGTTTGAGTGCAAATCTTGTAACTCAGGATATTCTGCGATACCATCGGAATCATTAAGTGGAGAGATTCCCATCTTCGGTTGAAGTCCTATATGAAAATCCCAACCAACTAAACACTCATTATATAATTCTCTTGATGGTTTACTTAATCCAGGTGATAATACATTCATATAAAAACTTTGTCGTAACATAGAAGAAAGTCCAACTACAATAGTTTTTGTTTGGTCTGACTTTTCTTCATTTGTCCACTGCTCCATTCTTCTCATTATTGCTTCATTTGATGAACCTGGTTTTGCAAGATTTAGAAAAAAGGCGTTGCCGTTGTTATCACTCTTTCTATTAAGGAATTGAGATAAGCAATATTTTTTTGGTAATCCATCACCGAATAAAAAACTATCACCGAATATAGCAATAATGTCTTCTTTGTGTTCGTCAAATTTAGATAAATTAGTTCTTGTTGGCCATTCATTCTCCCAAGTTTCTCTTTCTTCGCCATATCTTTTATCTACTGCATAAGGAGAAAGACGATTGGGTTTCCAGGCTTTATCATTTTTTAGCTTACTAAAGCATGACCATTCTGTATTAAATTCTTTCATTTCGTATCCTATGGCGTTGGCGGGTTAACGATTACAAAATCGCCTGCGTTAAAATTAATATCAAGTTGTAATGGTCCATTACCATCAGTGTCTACGTCGGTTGCAACTCCGCCAGTACTTGATACTGCTAGGTCTGGATATTCATTTGATATTGTATTTTTTACAGTTGAAGTGTTTATTCCTGGTTTATAATATTCAAATGAACCAGGTGTTGCTGTACTGTTTACTAAACCAAAATGTGTTGCAGGGTCTTGTATTGTTACCTGTTGTCCACTTGCATCGTTGTAAGTTATAGGACCGATAGCACTAAAGTCCAATACTTCCTCAGTCATAGTTACTCCTCCAACTGTTTCAGTTATTGTTGCTCTCGGTGCCGCCTCAGCTTTATCTAATAATTCATTGTATACAGAAGTAGCATTTTTATATTGATTAACTTGTGATTGTGATACTTGTCCATTTGTTATTGCATCATCAACATTGGTAATAGAAGTTCCACTAGTATCATTTAGAGTTTCTACTATTGGTATAGCCGCAGTCCCATTTGGTTCTTTAATAGGTTTTGTGATTTTTTCATATGATATATCACCATTACTATCTTGTACTGCAATTATGCCTGTTGTTACACCATCTTTTGTGTCAAGACTTCCTCTTAAATTATTTACTTCTACTTGTAATTCTTCTGCTTTTGCTCTATCTTTATTTCTTCCATAGTTTCCTGTAAAGTAGAAACCATCAATATCATCTTCAAGTTCAGCTAACTCTGCCTCTTTAGCAGTTAATGTCTCTAATGTTTGAGCATCTTTGACACCTTTAATTGCATCTGCTCTTACTCCTGTTGTTGCACTTGTATTAATATCAGATATTGTACTTTCAATATTTTTAACTTCTTCATATTCTCTATCTGTTAAATCGTGTAGCCCTCGACCATCGATTATATCTTGTGCTTCTTGGTTCAATGCAGAAACTTTATCAGCCTCATTGGCAGTTAGTGTTCCACTTTCAACATTAACATTATAACTTCTAGGGTATAGACCAGTTGCGTATGCTTCATGGCTTGAAGAAAATCCTAAGTTGTTGAGTTGAACATCTCCGTCAATTATTGCATTTGGTCCTTCAACACTTTCTGCTTTTACTTGGTCTGATACTTCAAAATCATAAGGATCAACAACATCTAAATTATCCATAATTGATAATGGTTCTTTTTTAATATCATCGTTGCCTTTGATATATCTTTCTGCTTCAATTCTGTTTGCTTCATTAATATCATTTAGTTCAGTTTGGTCAATGCCAGTAACGTTTGTTCCTACTGTTGCGTTTCCTGATGCCTCAAGAGCATGGTCTATTTCTGCCATAGTCTGTGGAGTAACAATATACCCATTGTCTATAGCTTCATTATATGCATTACGAGTTGACTCTGATACTGAATTGTTTCCTGTTTGATAATCTTCTTCTAGTCTTCTTGCAATATCATTTGCAGATTGTTGTACTGCAATACAAGATTGTTGGTGACCCAATGCACATAGTCCCTCAGCCTGTTGTCTAGCAAGTGCTAATTGTTTTGCAACTGATTCGTTTGGAACTGCATAGTCATTTTGAAAAGATGGATCAAGAAAGTTTCTTGTTGCATTTTGTAATTGTAATACTGCATGTGGTCCTGTAGCATCTACATCAACTACATATCTATCACCGTTTTCTGTAACTCCTGTGCCTGCTCCTACTGGTGCAACTATATCTTCTGCCCTTGCTTTTGCAGAAGTGTCTTCTGCCGCATTTGGGTTTTCTAATCCTGAACTTGTGTCATTAACACCTAATAGTGGATCAACAGTATATTGATATACACTGTCATTCATTAATTCTGGGTCTGGAGCATCTAATAATGCATTTGCTTTTTGAAATTCTTCTGCGGCTGGTAATTTAACTAAGCCTAATGTTTGTGTAAATAATCCACCACTAAATGAACTAATAACAGATTGTACAGAATATACACTTGTCATTAATCTTGTCTTTTTAATACCATCATAATTATTTGAGTCTTGTCCAACACGCTCTGGGTCATCTAAAAATACATCCTCTGCTTTATCAGATACTAATATAAGATAGTTGGCGCCATTAATTTTAGAAAGATGCATCTTGTAATCTTCAAGTGAATTCTTATTACCAAACTTTGCCTTCTCCATAGAGGGAGATAAAATACTATCAACCCAATATGGGTCACCTTTGATTGTCATTTGAATGTTCAACATACTTAAATTATTATTTCTACCTTCGTAATATTTTGCCATTGCGACTTCAATATTTTCTTGGTCTGCTGATTTAATAACATTTAAGTTAGTAGGATTTGATAATAATGATTTTGTAATACGTGAAAAGTTAACTGGATTTTCTACTAATGCTTTTAGTAAACTAGAAAATTGGTCTTTACTTAACTTATTAATCATTTCCTTATCTAGGTCTTCGGTTAGTATAAGTTCTTGTCCTTCACTGCCCGGATACAATCCAAGGTCATTCCAGTTATTGGCTATCATACTTGTACTTTCAACAATTTTAGTTGAGTACAAATGTCCTAATGCTTCACGCATAACTTCATTTTGTGTTAGTTCATTTTCTTTTTGACCTGTTAATGTTGTATTGAGGCTTCCCTTTATTTCTTGAATTTTATTGTGTAATTTATTATAATTTTCACGTGTTTCGCCTTTTAAAATCTCTTGCAAGATTTCGTATTCTTCTGTGTCAGTATCAAACATAGATGCCATTTGATTAGCATCTGCCCCATTAACTGAATTCATTATATCTAAGACATCTGTTGCATTATCGGGTCCAGTTATTCTTCTGCTAACTCTTTCTTTAAATTCGTTTCTTATAGCATCGTTCATTGCCTCAAATTTTTTCTCATATTGGCCTCTTGCTGTTTCCAACATTCCTATGCCGTCTTTTAATCCAGTTGCTTGACTTTCTAATTCTGTTAGTTTTTGTTTTGCTCTTTCATCAATCTCATTTCGCCAATCACCCACTGTTTCTAAAAAGCTATTTGCCATATAAGCATCACTTGGTAATACATATGCTTTTTGTAATTGATTTGCTAGACTGATAGATAAATCTAAGATATGTTCATTTCTTCCAGTATACTGATAGTAATATCTTTTATTACAATGTCCCTCTAATAATACTGAACTTAGTACTTTTGCTGTTTCTTCTGTTAGTTTTGCATTATGTAATTGGTTTTGTACTATTAATGCTTTCTGTACTGTAAGAAAATATGTTACTTCATATGTTTGCTTACTTGTTAAAACATTATATCCTCTTAGTTTTGGTCTTGCATGTGGCAAGATTCTAAATAGATTAGACATCCTAGGCGTATCATCTGTTAGTGCTTCTCTTATTTCTTTAGAGTTTAAACATATACTTTCTATTGCATTGTATATAGAGGAACCAGGAGTTATAACACCTGTCTGTTGTCCAATTTTTACAGAACTCTTTTTTGATGTTTCGTTATTACCAGAAGATTTATTTGATTCATCTGGTGAAGTCATTTGACCTTGTGCAAACATTTGTTTGAAGGTATCATCCATTTCAAACTTAAAATCATTTATAAATTCTGAGTCTCCTACCACTGCCCTTTCTACTAGTTTTTCATTTAACTTTTTAAAGAAGTTTTCTAATGTTTCTTGTAGTGTATCAGCAACATCAAACTCAAAGTTATAATCCATTTGTGATAATTCTGTATCTGCAACGACTTTATCATTTACGATTGTGCCATCAATAACAAGATTAGTACCTTTAGATTCTGTTGCCGACTGTAATTCATTATATTTTGTAATTACGAATGGGAATATTTTTGTTGCTGGTAAGTTTTTAACTAAATTACCCTCAGTATCATATCCTCTAAACCGAACTTTCATAAAGAATGTTGCATTTTGTAAATCAGGATATCCGCATACTAATATACTATTGTTTAACATATCAGGAAGTGATGTACCACCAACTTGTGAAATTGTAAATGATAGATTAGTTGCTGTGCCTGCCATCTTTGATGCAGAAGATGTACCTTGACCAACACTAGTTACTGTTAAGTCTGTGATGTTTAATTCTGTTGTTATTCCTGTTCTTGCGATTGTAACAACGTTCATGTCATTTGTAGGCCATGCGTCATTAACAATGTCATCCATCATTTGTGGTGTTTGTTCAAATGCAAGAAATTTGTTTGCTTCTTGTTGATTGACAATAAACAAATCTAAGTTATAAGTATAATTCTCAAAAGCATCTAATTCGTTTTCCCAGAACAATCGTTGTTGTTCCATATTTTGAAGTAATTCAGCTAGACTATTAGATGAGCGTATTGCAGTTCGTTTTTTGTCTTCAATATCTTGTATACCTTGTTGTTCTGGTTCTTGAATTACTTCACCATTTGATATTAAATCTCTTTGAGCATCATCATCAATAACTGGAACACCATCGGGTTGTGTACCATATGCCATACCCAATCCGCCTTCAATGCTATCTCCAAAATAACTTAATGCTTCTTGTCCACCTTCTTTTTGAATCATCGCAGACACCATTTTTTCTGCTAGTTCTGGATTGGCAGATAAATCAATAGGAGCATTTTTATCTATTCCCATTTTGTTTGCAACGAAGTCTACATACCCAGGAGTATTGTTTTCGTTAGGTGGAGCCCAACGTTGAATCATTCCTTCAACTGTGTTTAGTCCGTGTTTGTCTTGGTAAGTTTCTAAGGTTCTACCTAATGCTCTAACACCATGTTCAGGTGTGGCAAAAGAAACAAATGCTCCATCGTCACCTGTTTTGCCTTTCCAAGCAGTAGAGTTTGTTCTAATATTGCCTGGGTTATTGTTTCTTACGCTTCTTACTGCCATTATACACTACTTCATATTATCTAATTGGATCTTGCTAGGTATTTTTATTTTAGTACCTGCCGTAAAATCATTTATCGGGTCCTGTATAATATCAGGATTTCTTTTAGCAAAAATCCACCAGTATTTTGAAGTACCATATAATTCATAACTGCACAAGTCAGGTCTAATATTATAATTCTGTGGTATTGTGTAAGTTTCATCTAATGGACTTTTTTGTAAAAATACAGGATTTTGTATATCCAATACTTTATCTTTTAGTACAGTAGTTTTCTTCCACGGAGATGTAGGATCATATGCCATTATACGTACCCCTTATTGGCTAAATTTCCACTCAAATAGTCATTCATACTAAAGTTTTTTCTAACATTCTTTGGAGAATATGTAGTTGTCAATGACATAACAAACATATTCTGTACCGGAACTCTTGCACCTGACGATGTTTCAACATAGTCAATGTCTGAGTCTAAGTTCCATGTAAAATCTCTTATTAAAACAGGAACATTAGTATAGATACCATGTGCATCTAATCTCAATATTGGTGGGGGAAGACCGGCATTATCTGATTGCATACCAAAGTCCATCTTTAATGCACCTCTCATAAAGTTAGCCATTTGTAATACAGTTTGTGCTTCTGCTTCATCACGCACAATAACAGGAGCTGTCATGTTAAATTCAGTATTTGAAGACATATCAAATGCTCTTTGTTGAAAATTAGTATGAGATAAATCATAGGAACTATACCCGGTACTCGTTAACACTGTGATTGTTGGTGTATACGGGAACTGAATACTGTTCAATCCAGAAGCACTTAGACGCCCACTAGGGTCTCTCAGTGTCACTGGTTGGTCTTGTACATACATATTGTTCATGTTTAACTCCTTCTTTCTTGTATTTATCGTTACTTAAACTACGAAGTTTAAAAATAAGCATTTTAGCACTTGACATTGGGTATCAGATGTATTATAATTAATAATATTAATAGGAGCAATACCATGGCACGTAGAGGTCAAAATTATTTAAATAATAAAGATATGCTAAAAGAAATTCATATCTCCAAATCAAACTTTTGTTGGTTTGATAATAGAGATTTGCATCATCAATTTGATATTATATTAGACGATATAAGTGAAATTCATAAAGCAGAAGAACAGGCAAGAACCAATCGGTCAAATAGATTACAAAAAGCCGCTTGGGACTTAAACGAAGATAAAAAGAAAAAACAAATAGACTTTGCAGTAGATCCAGCATCTTTTGAAAAAGAATCGTTGGTTTTCAGAGTTATGACTTTCGACCACATCCCAGATGAACCAGGTCGTAAAGCGAACCCAAAGACTATTGCAGACCATAAAGTCAAACTTCACTTCCCACCATTCAAACATTATGTGATTGAAGGCAAAGGTGCAAGAGAAGTAGCATGGTCACATCATAACAAAGACAAAGAATTTGATTTACGAGGCGGTAAAATTACGGCAACGTTAGCCAACATGTACATCAAATTAGTTGAGCGTTATTCTCAGAGAAGTAACTGGAGAGGCTATACGTATATTGATGAAATGCGTGGACAGGCATTATTACAACTTGCACAGATTGGATTACAATTCAATGAAGCAAAAAGTGATAACCCATTCGCATATTATACGGCGGCTGTAAACAATTCATTTACACGTGTTCTAAACACTGAAAAGAAAAATCAAGGTATTCGTGACGACCTACTAGAGAAATCAGGTCAGATGCCAAGTTGGACTAGACAATTAGAACATGAAATGAAGTCTCAGGAAAGATGGCAAAAAGTAATTAAAACAAGAATTACTGATGAACAGATTCCAACAGAAACTATCAAAGAGATTTACGCAGACAATGACTAATCTATTCAAAAAAGCGGCTTGGTTTACTGATATTCATTATGGTATGCGTAACAACGCACGCCAACACAATGTTGATTGTGATGAATTCATAGACTGGTTTATTCAAGAAGCCAAAGCTAAAGGTTGCGAAACTTGTATCTTTGGTGGTGACTGGCATCATAATCGTGCTAGTTTAAATATTTCAACTATGAAGTATAGCCTTGCTGGTTTACGTAAACTTAATAATTCATTCGAAAAGGTTTACTTTATTTTAGGTAATCATGATTTGTTTTATCGTGAAACCCGTGATACAAACTCAGTAGAGTTTGCAAAAGAGTTACCTAATGTAGTGCTTATCGATGATAAACTAGTTGAAGGCGATGTAGCATTGACTAGTTGGTTAGTTGGCGATGAATGGAAAGAAGTACCAAAAATAAACACAAAATATATGTTCGGACACTTTGAACTTCCGACATTTAAATTAAATGCAATGGTAGAAATGCCTGACCATGGTGGTCTAAAAAGTGAAATGTTTAAACATCAAGATTTTGTTTTCTCAGGACACTTTCATCATCGTCAAGTGAAAGGCAACGTGATATACACCGGCAATGCATTCCCACACAACTTCTCCGATGCAGGAGATGATGACCGTGGTTGGATGTTCTTAGAATGGGACAAGGAACCGGAATTCTTTGCATGGCCAAATGCTCCTAAATATAAAAATATCATGTTGTCTGCATTGCTTGAAGACCCATCAAAGTACTTGTTACCTAAAACAAGTGCAAGAATAACACTTGATATAGACATTACGTATGAAGAAGCAACATTTATAAAAGATACGTTTGTTGAAGCATATGATTTACGAGACATTGCATTACAGCCAATGAAAAACAGTGAACATGAAAGTGACACTGGCGCTGAAATACATTTTGAAACAATCGATGAAATTGTGATTTCACAATTAAACTCTATTGATGATAATGGTAGCTTTAATAAAAAAGTTCTTGTTGAACTATATCAAAATCTATAATACATGAAAAAGGTTTTAATTACAGGAAATAGAAACTATGGGCTTTGCAAAAGTATTTGCAATCTGTTTGATACTGTGGATGATATTAGCTATACTACTATCAGTCGGAGCAATGGTTGGAATCTGGATGTAGGTCCAGAACAAAAGCGACTAGCCGATTATTTTGTAGATGAAAAGTTTGATATTTTTATCAACAATTCTGCTATATGGAAGTTTCATCAAATTATGATTGCCGAACAAGTTTATGCAAAATGTGTTGAAGAAAAACATTCTGCACATTTTATACATATGGGTTCTACTGCTGATACAGGTGTAAAAGGAAGAACGTGGAGATACCCAACTGAAAAGAAAGCATTAAGAGATTACAATCGTGACTTAACGTACATGACAATGGGTGGGTCTAATGTAAAGACCACATGCTTGTCACCTGGTAGTTTAACTACACCAAGTGTGATGAAAAAACACCCTGATAGAAAGTTTTTAGATACAGAGTACGTAGCTGATTTGATTTTATGGTTGATTAATCAACCAGATTATGTTAATATTAATGAAATTTCTGTAGATCCAATACAAGCAGGAATATACGCAAGAGAGGTAGACGTTTGCTAAAGATTAAGAATATAACGGTCCGTAACTTTATGAGTGTTGGTAACGTAACACAGGCAGTAGACCTGGAACGTGACGCATTAACACTTGTATTAGGTAACAACCTAGACTTGGGCGGTGATGGTTCTCGTAATGGTACGGGCAAGACCACACTTATCAATGCGTTATCATATGGTATATATGGAAATGCACTTACCAATATTAGAAAAGATAATCTAATCAATAAGACAAATGGTAAGAACATGATTGTTACTATTGACTTTGAATTTAACGGAAGTCAATACAGGATTGAACGTGGACGTAGACCTAATGTATTTCGTTTTGTCAGAGACGGCATCGATTTAAATGACGGTGGTGATGAAGCACAAGGTGAAATGAGACAAACTCAAGTAGAAGTTGATTCTATTATTGGTATTTCTCATGCAATGTTTAAACACATAGTTGCACTTAATACATACACAGAACCGTTCTTAAGTTTAAGAGCGAATGACCAGCGTGAACTAATTGAAGAATTACTAGGTATTACTGAATTGTCTCGCAAAGCAGAGGCACTTAAAGAAGTAGTCAAAGAAACAAAAGACCAGATGAAAGACGAAGAATACAGTCTTAAAGCAAAAGAAGATGCTAATACTCGTATTCTAAAAAGCATTTCAGACATTGAACGTAGACAACGTATCTGGAAAGACAAGCACGAAAAAGAATTAAAAGAATTAGAGTCAGCCTTAGACGCATTATCTCACGTAGATATCAAACAAGAGATTGCTAATCATCAACTATTAAATGATTATATAGAAAAGAAATCTAAGTTAGATGAAGCGAATAGATGGGTTGACAGTATCACTGTTGATAATCAAAAATTTTCCGATTTAGAAACAAGAGTAATCAGTGATATAGAAAAGATTAAAGACCATAAATGTTTTGCATGTGGACAAGAAGTGCATGATGATAAACAAGAAGAAATATTAAAAGACAAAGAAGAATTATTAGGTGAAACTAAATCACACTTAATGGAAAATTCAAGTAAGTTAGATACACATACAAAAGTAATCAATGATGTAGGTGAACTTGGTGTTAGACCTAGTGTGTTTTACGATGATTTGAATGATGCATACGAACATCAAAACTCAGTTAGTATGTTGAAAGAACAAATCGAAACTAAAAAGAAACAAGAAGATCCTTATACTGAACAAATTAAAGAAATGCGTGAAGGTAGTTTAGAAGAACTAAACTATAATACAATGAATGCACTTGTTTCTTATCGTGAACACCAAGATTTCTTAATGAAACTATTAACTAATAAAGATAGTTTTATTCGTAAAAAGATTATTGACCAGAACTTATCTTATCTAAACACACGTTTAGAAAAGTATCTTGATAGACTAGGTTTACCTCATGAAGTTAAATTTATGAGTGACTTATCTGTAGAAATTACAGAATTAGGTCGTGAACTAGACTTTGACAATCTATCAAGAGGTGAGCGTAATAGACTTATATTAGGTCTTTCATGGGCATTCCGTGATATATACGAGTCACTTTATAGTACTATTAATGTTCTATTTGTAGATGAACTTATTGATAGTGGAATGGATACGAACGGTGTAGAATCATCACTTGCAGTACTTAAAAAAATGCAACGTGATAGAAATCGTTCTATCTTCTTAGTATCACACAGGGATGAATTATATGGTCGTGTGACCAATGTTCTTAATGTGATTAAAGAAAACGGCTTTACTACATTCTCACAAGAGGATTTCTCACAAGAGGATGCAGTAGATATGGAAACTGCGAAAGCACAAGAAGGAGTACCTAATGTCTGATTTTAAAATGGTCAAAAAGCCTCATAAAATGTTAGATTGGATTGAAGGCGAATGTACTGAATGGGCGCATAATATTATTAAAGAACATTTTAGTATAGAAGATACTGATGAACTTTCCAAAGAGCAAATAGAAGAAGTTATTGCTGAATGGGAAAAACTAACAGAAGCCGAAATGGGTTATGATTGGTTAGCAATCGGTTTCAGAAACATAATTAGTTCGTGGGAAAATGAACACGATGATTATTTAATTTAAAAGGAGTATACAATGAGTACACATGAAAAAATCGTAGAACAATACGAAAACTATTTAAACGAACATGCCGCATGGGAAGACAAAGGTGTCAAAGCCGCGGCCGCTAGAGCAAGAAAGGCTCTTGGTGAAATTGGAAAACTTACAAAAGAAAGACGTAAAGAAATCCAAGAAAAGAAAAATAATATGTAAAAAGGTGTTGACAAGGCTTTCTGATAATGTTATTATAGAGTCATAATAAAGATGCAAAGTGTCTCCTCTCAACCTCTCTCATCTAACTGAGCATCTTTTTTATTCTCACACAGAGAGCAACATCAAGCCCGGCACCCTGTGTCGGGCTTTTTTATTTAGAAAGAGCGTAACATGATTAATCCAATCGATAGAAAAAAAATTAAAGAAGAAGAAAAAGAGAAACTAAATAAACAAGTAAAAGAATATTTGCACAAAGGTGGAGAGATTTCCATCATGCCCGAAGGCGCAATCACTGATGAAGGTCAAATGAATTATAAATTCAGACGTGGAAAGAAAAAGAAGCCAGACAATGAAAGCAAACAAAAACTTTGAACTAACAGTAAGAGATATAGAAATTATCGAACAGGCATTACGTGCCAAAGCAGGTAGACGAGGTCTATCAATCGCACAAGGCGAAACATCAGAACAACTTCACAATGAAATGATAGAGATCCAAAACTTATTAGGTAGGATCCATTCACAAAAAGTATTTTATAGACCCAGAAATAAAACTTATGTAGGAGGTTAATGTGACACCCGAATTTCGTAAAGAAGCGTATCGTAGATTTTGGTTGGTCAAAGGACACTTAGCATGTCATACATGGGCAGATGAGGAAATAATTTCTATGTATGATAGTTACTTCAACCGATTATGGGTTGCTGGTTGCAATGGCGCTCCACTAAGTGAATACGAAGAAGGTTTCGAAGAGGCATATAACGAATTGACTTAACAACGATGTTAAGTTGGCAATCTTTTTCCATAAATATTCATATGAAAGTGATTATGATTATAGTCTTTATACTTGCCTCTGGTGAACAAATAACACCCAAAGGTTGGGAACCAAGACAAATGAATTCAGTTGAAGAATGTCAACGTATAAAAAGTGCCGCAGTTGAGTTTATCGAATATGGTATATCTCAAGGCCAAATACCTGATTATTATGTTGGGTATAAAGTTAGTTGCGTTGTACAAGATATAGAGATACTATCTCCGGAGAAATAACATGTTTAAGTGGCATAAAAAACAAACAGAATATTGGCAAAAGAAATTTAATATAGATTCATATGCTATGATGTGGTTAGCCTGGTTTAAAGGCTTAATCATGGGCTTACTTATCGCTTGGTTTATTTAATACCTTCGATGCAGTGATGCTCAAATGTGCTAGAATTATACTTCCAAAATTCTTCTGCACTAGTTATAATCCAACAACCATTCTTCTCGGACTTATAAGTTACACTAATCGGTGAACGCCATCCGATTCCATTCATATGCTCTTGATATGCGACATAAGTTCCTATACGATTAAACTTCATAAAGATAATATTAACATCTTTGTCTTCTGCAATATCCATAGTCTGTACAATCCAGTCCTCTAAAAGAGGAATTTTTTTATCGTGTAATAGATGGTGCCATGGGAATTCTTTATAAAACTTACACTCACAGTTAAAGTATTTCCAGTTATCAGGAGGTATAATATCTCCTTTAAAACCTCTTACTTGTCCTTCGCTTAAGTTAGATGCTCTATGGAAATTACTACCACCTATAAATGCTCCAGAATTAGGAACACGTACAAAACTACCATTATACTTTTCACTTAGGAATTTTGCTTGTTCTCTTTCATATCCAGAACCCTTAGATTTACTTTTACTTGGCATATATTTAATCTCTTTTCATTATAAAAGGTCTAAAGACCTAATCCCAATTAATATTCATTCGTTAGCACTCATTCATATTAATCGGTATTTCTATTTCTTTATTATACAATACTAATTGGTATAAGTCAAATCATAATATGATTTACACATCATATTACATATATATGATTTACAAATCATATTATAATGAGTCTCTGTCCCGTGAAGAAGCCATAATTGCCCTGTTGCCAGGACAATCAAAAAATGGCTGTACAGAAAATATTGTCTTATCTGTCCCTTGCTCATCGCCTCTATGTCTAAGTTAGTCGCTAGTAACGACGGAGTCGGTTGACGATCCCTCCTTAACTTAGTATTGCGCCTTTCGGCTCAACGGCACTTTTTATAATCCACATAGATAGAAACTATAAAAAGCAGATAGTGTTATATAACCTATCATCGGTAGTAAAAATACTAGTCAACCATGTTCTTTAGGAACCATGGTTGTTTTATAATTATGAATACTCTTTTGTGGTTTACGAGAAGAATGTCAGAATTCATCCTGACTAGTCTGACGGCAAACACTACATTTGCAATCTCAATCCCGAATCGGCAACCCGATTAACAGTTCCACTATGTATGCTGAGGTATTAGTCATTATCTTTTCCCTTTGCAAATTGTATTAGTTATGTAAATGTATTAGCTATATTAGTCTTTATAATATCGGTGTGCCTGCTTTTTTACTCATTTCAAAATTCTGGTCGATAATATCATTCAGATGTTTGATATGGTTTACTGGCATTTCATGAAGTTCGGAGATAGAAACCCCACCTCTCATGTACCAAGATAATTGTAACAGATTTCTATGTACTTTGTCAAGTTCTTTTTCAAAGTTTTTTTGTTTTTTTGCAATTTCTTCACCGCTGGCGGTTGCTAGCCAGCTTAAGAAAAATTTGCAGGGTTAACTTCTATCTGAACAGTCTCTTTAGATTCGCATTCTGGGCAAACAAATTCAAAATTGTTTAACGATTCTGGCTTTTTAGCAATACCTTTAACTCTTTCATCCATACTAGTAACTATTTTAGTAGGAACATTAGCAAGAAATTCTATAATTTGTTTCTTATCACTAACTTCACCTTCTGGTGTTTCTATCCTATCGATAGTTTCTGAGATTAAATCAACATTATATTCAGCTACACGTTTGAAACTTTTGTAAAACTTTTTTGCAAGTTCCAACTCATCCCTATCATTAGCTATGTCATTTTTGACATTATTCATGATTCGCTGTTCTTCAAGCTGGATAAGAGCAACCCGTGTAACACTCTCAAGTGTTGGTGGTCTCATATGGATTGTTAAATTTTCGTATATTATAGGTTCAACCTGATTAATTTCAGGGAACTTGTTTAACACAAAATCGATATCAATATTGAAATCATTCTTATTTTCACACTTTTTGCATGTATGTGTGTATGTAAGACTACTGCCGTTTGTAGCATATTGAATAGCCAAATAAAGTGCCTCTGCATCAATATTGCATAATTTTCTTGCATTTTTGATACTAGGTACACAACTTTCTATTAAAGAAATCATTGCTTCACCATTAAGAAGTGCATCTGGATTACGCATTGTAATCTCATCGATAGCAGTCATAGGCATAACGCCTACTTCTTCTAGTAAAGTTTGGTCAAATTCTGGGTTAAATTTACCTTTAGTTGGTAAACTAACATATAATGCTGGCTTTCTAAAGTATTTAGTTAGCGGGTTATCGGTCATCATTAATTCCTTGGATTGATAAATACACTTATAATAAACTTTAAGTGGTTATATACGTATATTTAGACATATTATAAACTACGAAGTTTAATTTGTCAAGAGGTAATTTAGATGGCTGAAGGAAATGTTTATATTGAAGGTATTGATCCTTCGATCCCTGGTTGGGCGACCGAGACTACGATGGCTCAAATACGAACCATATTGGCTGGAATGACTTCAAATCAAAACGCCACTAACAAAGCATTAGATAAAATATATACAGGTGAAGGCGGAGATGCCGCAAAAGCATATAAAATTTTGCATGATACTTTGGGAGAAGTAAGAACTCAAGGACAAAAAGCGGCACAAGAAGCCGGAAGAGATAGAACAGAACGCACAAGAACCGCAACCCAAAATAATAAAGTAGTAGGATATTTTGAACAACTCATAAGGCAAGGTGAGATTTCAAATGAGATTGCTAAATCTGCCGCGGAAAGAAATAGGGACGCATACATAAAGAAAACAACTACTGGTACTGATGTAACAGAAGAAATGGCAGGTAAAAAATTTGATGAAGAACAGATTTCAAAAACATTTTCAGAAGCAACAGCGGCAATAGGAAAAACTGCGGTCGGCATCCTAGCTACATCAAAAATGATTAATAGCTTTATGGGGCAACAGACAGAAGATAGATTTAATATGGCTCAAGAGATTAGACAGTCTGGGCTAATGGCAGGATTTAGTAATGTTGAGGCAGGTCTTTCTAGTATGTCTGAAATGATTAATGATAATAACTTTACTTTAGGTGAAGCCGCTGAGTTTACAAAAAGATTTTCAAGGTCTGTTGGTATGGTCGGAGTAGAAGCATCATTAAAGTTTGCTAATTCACTTACAAAGAGTACAGATTCTGGCGGACTTGATTTAATGGGAAGATTTGGTCTTGAATTTGGCGAAGTAACGTCAATGGCAGGAGAATACCTAGACTCATTAAGAAATATGGGCGTACTTGATAGAATGAGCCAACAACAATTACGTGATGGCATGGATGATTTTATGTCAGGCGTTTCATCAACTGCAAATGTTTTAAAAATAAATTTAGAAGATGCGGCTAAGATGATTTCGCAAACTCTACAACGTGACGATGTAACATCAAGATTAGTTACTATGGCACCAGATAGAGCGGATGCTATTAGAGAAACTATTGGCTCAGCAGGAATGTTAGAAGGTACATTAGGTCAAGCAGTTATCGAAAGAATGGCGGCAGGAAGCCAAGGCGCATTTGTTCGTGAACAATCGTTCCAACAGCTAAGTGGTACCGGTATTGGTAAAGAATTACTTCCAATAGTAGAACGACTTGCATTAGCAGGCGAACAAGGACCAGAAGCATTTCAAACTGCTATTGCTGATTTATCTCCTGACATTGAGTCTATCATTGCAAGTGCAAGTACAGAAGGCAATCGTGCAGTTTTACAAACAGACCAATTTTTACAGTCAATGGTTGCAGACTTGTCTCGTCTTAGAGCAACAGTGGAAGATGCGGACGCAGGTCCAGTTGGCCCATCACAAGCAGATAAGGCAGTATTAGAAGGTGTAGAAAATAGAAGAACGGCAGTTGTTGCATTAGAAGATGTATTCAATACACAAGTTGAAGGGTTTACAGATATATTAGGAAAAATGAATACTGCTAATACAGCCTCTATTGAGTCATTCAGAACGCTTGGAAAAGAAATTGGACCATTTGCAACAGTAGTGACTAATTTATCAGGTGAGTTAGATGTAATAACAACTAAATTTACAACAAAAATTACAAACTTAACAAGTGAAATCGTAAAATTTGGCACCGAAATCTTTGGCGCCAGGGACGAAACCCTAGACAAAGAGATTGAAACAAACAATAATACAACCAAAGAAACGATAAAGACGTTAGAAACAAACAGAGAAACACTAGACAAAGACGCTGGTACGAATTTCTTTGGAAATGATGCGTCAAATATGTTTGATGACATTGAAAAAATATTGGGAGCCAAAGGGTCAGATAGAGTTTTAGATATTGAAGATTACACAAAAGATTTAGTTAAACAATTAGGAATGTTCGATAATAGTGAAACATTTGATGCAACAAAAATGGCAGATTTGGCAAAAGTACTGGAAGCTGTTAATAATACTGATGCGGCAAGTACTACCGAAGGACAAGAAAATCTGAGACTAATGTATGAAGCATTGACTAGAATGGACACTAATATGGCGTCTATATTCAAACATAAGTCTGTGGATGAACGAAATACTAACAATAATGTAAACGAACAAGAGGCTATTTTAGCTGAATTAAGAAGGTTAGTAACCGCATTAAATAACAATTAAGGAAAGAGTATTGACAAAGGTATCAAATTATGATAGTATTAACTCTAAGGAATAAAAAATGAGCTGGAAAAAATATTTTAAGACATACGACGGAATGCCGGAGAAAATGCCTCGTTCAACAGGTACTGGTTATGCCGGAGATGCAGACACAAAACGATATAGTAGTTGGTTACCTGAGGTTTATCAGGGACAGCCTAATCGTGTTCAACGATACGGTCAATACGACCAAATGGATTTGGATAGTGAAGTAAACACTGCACTAGATACTATTGCAGAATTTTCTACACTAAAAAACGAACAGACTAAACTTCCATTTCATATTGAATATCATGAGGACTCAACTGAGACTGAAAACGATATCATTCAAAAATCACTAAGACAGTGGTGTGCAGTAAATAAAATTACTAAAAGAATGTTTCGTATTTTCAGAAATACAGTAAAATACGGAGACCAAATGTTTATTCGTGATCCTGAAACATACAAACTTTTTTGGGTAGATCCAGCTAAAATCGAAAAAGTTATTGTGAATGAAGGCAAGGGAAAAAAGATTGAAGCGTACTATATTAAAGATTTAGATATTAATTTACAAACTCTTAATATTACAGCGGATACAACTAAACTATTACAAACACAAACAGGGTTAACAGGCGCACCTAATATCAATGCTAATACAACACAAGGCTTTGGTGGCGGAGCGGCAGGCGGAACACGTTTTGTTTCAGACCAAACGTCAACACCTGTAGATGCTAAACATGTTGTACATGTTTCTTTGAATGAAGGTATCGATGGCTTCTGGCCTTTTGGTAACTCAATTCTTGAACCAGTGTTTAAAGTTTACAAACAAAAAGAATTATTAGAAGATGCTATTCTCATTTATCGTGTTCAAAGAGCACCAGAGCGTAGAGTATTCTACATTGATGTTGGTAACATGCCAACACACAAAGCAAGAGCCCACTTAGAACGTATTAAAAGTGAAATTCATCAAAGACGTATTCCAAGTAAAACAGGCGGTGGACAAAACATCGTTGATAGTGCATACAATCCACTATCTATTATGGAAGATTACTTCTTTGCTCAAACGGCTGAAGGTCGTGGTTCTAAAGTTGAGACACTACCAGGTGGTGAGAACTTAGGACAGATTGACGATTTAAAATATTTTAATGATAAGATGATGCGTGGACTTAGAGTTCCGCCAAGCTATCTAGGTAGTATGGACAGTGATGGTAACGGCTATAATGATGGTCGTGTAGGTACTGCATTTATTCAAGAATTTAGGTTTACTAAATTCTGTGAACGTCTACAAGCATTAGTATGTGAAGACTTAGATAGAGAATTTAAGATGTTCATGAAGCACAGAGGTGTGATAATTGAAAGTTCTTTATTCGATTTGAAGTTTAATACTCCACAAAACTTTGGTAAGTATCGTCAAGCAGAAGTTGACCAAGTTATGATGAATGTATTCACTGCAATCGAAGGCGCAGACTACATCAGTAAACGATTTGCAATGAAACGTTTCTTAGGACTAACTGATGAAGAAATCATGCAAAACGAGAAGTTGTGGAATGAAGAAAAAGGTACTGGTGACCCACAAGATGCAGACGACCTCAAATCAGTAGGAGCAAGTGTTCCTGGTGGTGATTTTGAAGGTGGTGGCGATGTAGACTTTGATGAGACTGACCAAGATGATAATGAAGAAGGTTCAGTAATCGATGGTTCAGAAAATTCCGAAGAAGGCGAAGAAACGCCTATAAACGTATAAATAGATATAGTTAACGGAGTCTTTAAATGAAGTACAGTGATATTAATGAAAACTATTCTCCCGATAGGGATGAACATAATAGTATAGAAATAGATGATACAAGAAAAAATCGTCTAACACTTACTCACCTTAATGACTTACGTAAAATGCGTGAGTATAGAAAAGTACAGAATTCACAAGAAAAAGTAAAGCTAAAAGCACAATATGCCGGTAGTTCTGAAGGATCTTCTGAGCCTGAACTTTAATACTTAAGAGTCAAATAATTGCTTCAAAAAGCAGTTATATATGTATATAAGTTGTATATAACCTTTGTTAAATAACTTATATCTGAAAGACGGCTTAAAAAACAGCCGTTTTGTACTATTTCCATAATAAACCTCAAAAACCTCTATAAATACATGTGAAACAAATAGAAGTGTTTCTACAACCTTGCCACATCAAGCGACTTTGCAAACGTGGCGATTATAGAAGATAAGGAGACATATTATGTCAGACAGAAGTACATTAGAACAAGTACTAGAACTTCTAATCAACGAGGAAAAAGACGCCGCAGAAAATATGCTACATGACTTTATAGTAGCAGAGGCTCGTAGGATCCACGAAGAACTTCTTAACGATAGTGACGAAGTTGTAGAAGAAGACCTCGAGGATATAGACGAATCTGAGGCCGAAACTGACCAAGTTGAGGACAAAGAAGAAGTACAAGAAGTAGCATCAATCGAAGATAGCCAAGCTATTGAAGACGATACTGCTGAAATCGAAAACGAAGAATTCTATGATGCAGACGAATCTGATGAAGACGAAGCTGTTGCAGACCTAGAAATGGGTGATGCAGAAGCGGAAGCTCCAGCAGAAGATATGGAAGCACGTGTAGACGACCTAGAGTCAAATCTAGCGGATCTTGAAGCGGAATTCGAAAAAATTATGTCAGGTGAAGGCGATGACATGGAAGACGAAGCAGACGAAGAAGAAATGGATGCGGAAGACGACATGGAAGAAGCAACTGAAATTGAAGCTGTTGAAGAAGTATCAGCGGATGAATCAGATGAACTAGAACTTGATTTAGACGAATCAGAAGACGAAGCAGAAGCAGACGAAGATGAAAAGTTGGAAGAATATGTAACTCCAGCATCAGCTTCAACAGGCGATGACGGCGATAAAGCGGCATCACCAGTTAATGCAAATGCAAAGCGTCCTGGTGACGACTCAAATGCAAAACCAGTAGGCCAAAGCGATGGTAACACCGCAGGCGGAAAAGGTGATGCACCAAAAGATATGTCAACAGGTAACGTTAACGTTTCTGGAAACAGTAAAGCACCTGCAATGAGCCCAAAATCGGCTTCTGAAGGTGATGGCGGCGCTAACACTAAGTCAGTTAGTAGCTAATAAAACTTTGGAGAAAACCAATGACCGTTCTTATTGAAAGACTATCCCACAAACAAGCGAATGTGAAATCACGTATCGTTGAAGGTGATGACGGTGGAAAAAACATGTTCATGGAAGGCATTTTCGTTCAAGGTAACGTAAAAAATGCTAACCAAAGGGTTTACCCTGTATCTGAAATTACTAGGGCTGTTGAATCAGTTCAAGCTAAAATCAGTGACGGATTCCCGGTTTTAGGTGAATGTGACCATCCGCCGGAGTTAACAGTCAATGTTGACCGTGTTTCGCATATTATTGAAAGTATGTGGATGGATGGACCGAACGGATATGGTAAACTTAAAATTGTTCCTACACCCATGGGTAACATTATCAGAACACTAATCGAATCAGGTGCCACGCTAGGTGTCTCATCTCGTGGTTCTGGTGAAGTTGGCAACAGTGGGAATGTTAGCAATTTTGAGATTGTCACAGTGGACATCGTAGCACAACCAAGTGCTCCGGAGGCATATCCGAAGGCAATCTACGAAGGTTTAATGAACATGCGTGGAGGTTACCAAACTTGGCAACTTGCACAAAATGTACAAACAGACAAGGTCGCTCAAAAATACTTGTCAGAACAAATCGTTAAGTTCATTAATGAACTTAAACTATAAACAGGAGAAGCAACAATGGCAAACGAAATCCTTGCTAATCTTTTAGAGTCAGGAGCACTTTCCGAAGAGGCAGGCGCTCAAATTAAAGAGGCTTTAGAAGCAAAATTGAATGAAGCAAGAGAGGAGATTACAGCCGAGTTGCGTGAGGAGTTCGCACAGAAGTTTGAACATGACAAATCAGTAATAGTTGAAGCTATGGATAACATGCTTAATACAACAATTAAAGCTGAAATGACAGAGTTTAAAACAGACCGTGAACAACTTATCGCAGAAAGGGTAGCATACAAGAAAGCAATTTCTGAACATGCTAAACTCCTTGAAAGATTCATTGCATCTCGTTTAGCGACCGAAGTTAAAGAACTCAGAGCAGATAGGGCAAAAGTTAACGAAAATCTACAGGAAACTAAGAAATTCGTTGTTAAACAACTTAGCCGTGAACTAGCTGAGTTCCACAACGATAAACGTGAATTAGTTAATACTAAAGTACGTTTAGTAGCAGAAGGAAAAAATATTCTTAACAAGACCAAAGAATCGTTTATTAAACGTTCAGCGGAACTTGTTGAAAATACAATTAAGAATTCTTTACGTTCAGAAATGAAAACGCTTAAAGAAGATATCGTACAAGCTAAAGAAAACGAGTTTGGACGTAAAGTCTTTGAAGCATTTTCAGGCGAATTTATGGCTTCACAATTAAATGAAGGCACAGAAGTAGCTAAAGTGAACAAGAAACTTAGTGAGTCTGCTAACAAGGTTGCAGAACTTGAAAAAGTGATAACTGATAAAAATACAGATATTGAAGGCGCTAAGAAGGCCCAACGTATACTAGAAGACAAGATGAACCGTAAAGAGGTTATGTCAGGTCTACTATCACCGTTAGGCAAAGAAAAAGCAAACGTAATGTCTGACTTATTAGAGTCAGTAAAAACTTCAAATCTACAAACAGCATTCAAGAAATATCTACCAGCTGTTTTAGATGAAAAGAACGTTTCAACGAAAGACGAAACAAAAACATTAACAGAAGGCAAAGTAACTGAAATAACTGGTGACCGTGAGGTAGCAACACACGTGGAATCACAGTCAACAGGAAGCGATGCCCAAATTATCCAGCTTAAGAAACTTGCTGGATTAACCAGATAAATCAGGAGAATAAAAGATGGAAAATCTTTTTGAAGGAAATAACTGGGACGGTACACGTGATGCACTACTAGAAGGTCTAGAAGGCACAAAACGTGACACAATGTCCGCAGTTTTAGAAAACACTAAAGTAGCACTTAATGAAAGTGCAACTGCTGGTGCAACGCAGGCTGGTAATATCGCTACTCTAAATAAAGTGATTCTACCAGTTATCCGTCGTGTAATGCCAACAGTTATCGCAAACGAAATCATCGGCGTACAGCCAATGACAGGTCCAGTAGGCCAAATTCACACACTAAGAGTACGTTACGCAGAAGCAAAAGCTGGCGTGGCGGCAGGTGATGAAGCACTAAGTCCATTTGAAATTGCTAACGCATATTCAGGTGACGCGGCAGGGGCTCCGGCTTCTACAGCATCACTAGAAGGTGAAGCAGGTTCAAAAATGTCAATTCAAGTACTAAAGCAAACAGTTGAAGCGAAAACTCGTAAACTGTCTGCACGTTGGACATTTGAAGCGGCTCAGGACGCTAACTCAATGCACGGTTTAGATATCGAAGCTGAAATCATGGCGGCATTAGCAATGGAAATCACTGCTGAAATCGACCAAGAAATCTTAGGTTCACTATCAAGCCTAGCAACTACTGGCGCTACATATGACATGTCAGCATCTTTCACAGGTACACCAACATTTATCGGTGACAGACATGCCGTTCTTGCGACATTAATTAACCAACAAGCTAACCTAGTAGCACAGCGTACAAGACGTGGCGCGGCTAACTGGGCAGTTATCTCACCATCAGCACTAACAGTTCTACAATCTGCAACTACATCAGCATTTGCACGTACAACTGAAGGTACTTTTGAAGCACCAACTAATACTAAGTTCGTAGGTACTCTAAACAGTACTATGAGAGTATATGTAAACACATATGCATCATCAGATGACGTATTATTGGGTTACAAAGGTCAAGGCGAAATCGATGCGGCGGCGTTCTATTGCCCATACGTACCGTTAATGTCTTCAGGCGTTGTGGTAGATCCAAGTTCATTCGAACCAGTAGTGTCATTTATGACTCGTTACGGTTATGTTGAACTAACAAACACTGCATCATCACTAGGTAATGCGGCAGACTACGTTTCTAAAATCGCAGTCTCAAATCTATCTTTCGTATAATTCGTTATACACAGATTACAAGAAAGCCGGGATTTATTCCCGGCTTTTTTTATGGCTAAAAAACCATGAAATCTGATAAATACAATTAGATAAGAAATATAACCCGTTTGAGAGAGAAACCACATGGCAGAGCAAATTAAATTCGGAGACAGATTATTTCTAAAAGGCGAAAAGCTAATTTTAGATTCTGTCGCTAACGCAGTAATTAAACCTAAAAATGGAACACTAGAAATTGATGGTGACTTACATGTATTGGGTGCAACTACTACAGTTAACTCAGAAACAGTTTCAATCGCAGATCCATTTATATTATTAAATGGTGATTTAACAGGATCAGCTACAGAAGATGTTGGTATCGAAATCAATCGTGGAACAGACGATAATAAGAAATTAGGTTGGGACGAATCAGACGAAAAGTTTTCAACTTTTGGTAGCGAGTTTGTAACAACGGCTATTGAAGCAAATAGTATTGAACTTACAGGCGCCCTAGTAGGTGATGTAAATTCAGAAAACGGTGATGTAATAATTGATGTTACTGGTAATGGCACAGTTGATATTAACTCAGGTAATATTGACGGAACTGTTATTGGTGCAACTGTACCAGCACAAGCGACATTTACTACTATAACTGGTGATGGTACTGCAATAACAAACGTATTAACAAATTATACTACAGATGATTTAACTGAAGGCACTGCATTATATTATACAGATGCACGTGCTAGAGCGTCTATTAGTATGTCAGCCAATAGTGAGTTAACATATGATCCAGCAACTGGTGTTATATCATTCTCAGGAAATTATTATCAAGATTCAGATGCTAGAGCGGCAATCTCAGTTGATGGTAATGAAATAGGTTATGACTCAGTAACTGGTATTATAAGTTATGATGCTCCTACAGACTTTGGTCTTTTAACAGATGCAAATGTTATTTCAGGAAGTACTGGAGGATCAACAGGTTCTAGTTTACCAACTAATGTTGGTTCTTTCTTTAATGATGCAGGGTATGTTACACAGAGTTATCAAGGCTTCACCGCAGATTGGCAAGCAGATGATGTAACTAATTTAAATGCGGCAAAGGCTTACACTGACCAACAAATTAATTCGGTTGTTGACGTTGCTCCGTTACAATTAAACACATTAAAAAAATTAGCGGCGGCAGTAAATAACGATGCCAATTATAGTACATCAATACAAAATCAAATTAATGCTATGGCAATAGCCAATAATTTAGCAACTGTGGCTACATCAGGTAGCTTTAATGATTTACTAGACCAACCAATTATTCCTACAAATGTAAGTGACTTACCAAATGACAGTGGTTACTTAACTTCTGGTGATTTACCAACTAATAATATGATTAACAATGGTAATAATACAGTAGCAGGAAGCATAACACCATTAAACGATGCATCTTTCAGCTTGGGTTCTCCAACAAAAAGATGGGAATATGTATATGGTGAAACCATTGAGGCAACATATGCCGACTTGGCTGAAAGATACGAGGCAGATGCTGTTTATGAAACTGGCACTGTACTTATATTCGGCGGCGATAAAGAAGTTACTAGAACAGACGTACACACTGACTATAGAGTAGCAGGTGTAGTAAGTACTAACCCAGCTTATAAAATGAATTCAGATGCCGGCACAGATGATACACATCCTTACATTGCATTACGTGGTAGAGTTCCATGTCAAGTAATGGGACCAGTATCAAAAGGTGATTTAATGGTAACATCTAGTGTCAAAGGACACGCAAAAAGTGTTAAAGGAAATGACGTTGGTAATGCAGTTTTCGCCAAATCTTTGACAAATGACCCCTCAGAGGGCTCTAAAATTATAGAAGTAGTAATACTTTAATAATTAAATACATATAGTCATATATTAACATCCTAAGATAAATAAGTGTAGATTACACTTAACCCAATTCAGTGTAGTTTATAATAAATCGATTTTTTATAGACGGGAGAAACAATATGGCGGCATATGCAATACAGTTCCGTCGTGGGACAACGACACAACACTCATCATTTACTGGCCTAGTAGGTGAAGTTACTGTCGATACTGACAAGAAAACTCTTGTAGTCCACGATGGCGCAACAACCGGCGGTTATCCACTTATGAGAGAAGGCGGTACTTCGTCTTCAACAACAGGAGCGTTCTCAAGTAACGTAACTATTGGTGGAACCATAGCGGTAACAAATACAGCTACATTCTCGGCAGGCGTAAATGTAACAGGTGATTCAGAATACACCGGTCACATAATTCCTGGTACGGATGACACATTTGACTTAGGCTCAACAACAAAAAGATGGCGTGACTTATACTTAGGCCCTGGCTCACTTTATGTTAACAACAAGAAAATTCTTGAAGATGACAGTGGTACCATTACTATCAAAACTGATACTGATGAAAACCTAAAATTAGTGACTACAGGTACTGGTACGATGCAAATCGAATCAAGCAACGGAATTCAGTTCACAGGCGAACTTAAAACTTCATCTGGTGATATTCAGGTCGGTGACCACATTGACATGAACTCAAATATCATCAAAGAAGTTGGCGCTCCAACAACTGGCTCTGATGCGGCCAACAAAACATACGTAGACAGTGCAGTTAGTACAGGTATCGGTTCAGGCGCCAATGCTGTTTCAGGTACAACTGGTGCGTTTACAAGTGATGTAACTATTGGTGGTGACTTAACTATTAATGGTACAACTACTACAATTAACACATCACAAATTAACTTAGCAGACAACATTCTATTACTAAACTCAGATGCAACTGGCTCAGCCACAGCATCAGGTGGTATTGAAGTAGAACGTGGTGATGACTTAAACGTTCAGTTCTTATGGGACGAAACTAATGACCGTTGGTCAATTGGTGCAGAAGACCTATATTCATCAGGTGACTTTATCGGTAATTTAACTGGTAATGTAACTGGTAATGTAACTGGTAACGTAACAGGTACAACAAGTGATATTTCAAATCATGACACAGATGACCTAGCAGAAGGTACAAACAAGTTATACTTCACAGATGCAAGAGCAAGGTCGGCTATATCAGTTTCAGGTGACTTAACATATAATTCAACAACTGGTGTAATTTCGACTCAAGGCTTAGCTTCAAGTGATACTGATGACCTAGCTGAAGGTTCAACAAATCTTTACTACACAAATGCACGTTTTGATACAAGACTAGCGGCAAAAGATACAGATGATGTATCAGAAGGCTCAACTAACTTGTACTATACAGATGCACGTTGGGACTCAAGAATATCAACTAAGAATACAGATGATTTAGCTGAAGGTTCAAACAATGTGTATTATACAGATTCAAGAGCAGATGCAAGAGTGGCATTGGCAACAGGCGCAAACTTAAATCTAACTAATCAAGACACTGATGACCTTTCAGAAGGTTCAACAAATCTTTATTATACAGATGCAAGAGCGAACTCAGCCTTTGATACAAGATTGGCACTTAAAGATACAGATGATGTATCAGAAGGTACTACTAACTTGTTTTACACTGATGCACGTGTAGGTTCTTATCTAAACACTAACTCATACGCAACTGAGGCATTCGTAACAAGTGCAGTTCAAGGCGTTGATAACTCAGACGAAATTACTGAGGGTTCAAGCAACTTGTTCTTTACTAACGAAAGAGCCCAAGATGCGGTTATGTCAAATGTTTCTGCAGGAACAGGTATCTCTGTATCATATGATGATGCGGCAGGTTCTTTAACTGTAACAAACACACAGACAGAACTTAATGATTATCTTGATAGTGCTTCATTCTCAGGCGGTACTCTAACTCTAGGAGTTAGTACTCAATCAGATGTAACAGTATCTTTAGATGGTCGTTATGTACAGTTAGGTAACACTTCTAAAAAACACACACATGCTTATGAGACAACTGCACAAGACGAAACAGATAACACTGGTTCTACTCATGCAATCACATGGGCAACATTAACTTCTGGTAAAATTTCTCTAGGCTCAGATGCCGTAGATTTTGCATCAGAAATAAATGACTCACCATATGCTGTTGTTTATATCAACAGAATGGTAGCACGACCAAATGAAGTAACGATTACTTCAACAGGTATTACTTTTGCGGCAGATGTTATTGCAGAAGACGATGAAGTTGAAATAGTCTACATGGACGAGCAATAAAAATTAAACTTAACAAAGTAGGGGAGTAATCCCCTACAGTTCAATATTGAACATGAGGTCAGCTAAAGACCTTTCGATTTAAGGAGATAATGATGGGAAGAAAATTTAGACACAATGGTTCTACGAATACAAAAATTGGTCGTGGAACTTCATTCAAGTACGACAGTGATGGTAATCTATCACAGATTACAGGCACAGTAGATACAACTACTGATGATATTATTTTTACTGGTACAAAATCAAACCTAAGACGTATAGCAGATTTAGAGCGTAACGTATCTATTCTTGCATCACAAGATAGAGGTGACGGTGGTTCATCTACTGGTAAACTATTCGGTGGTAAAGTCAAATTCAAAAATCAAATTGAAGTTGATGGAACTTTAAAAGCGGATGGTGATGTTGACGTTGCAGGTACACTAGATGTACAAGCAGGTCTAACTCTTGGTTCAACTGCACAAGAAGTTGTACAAGACTTAATCGGTGGTATGGCTAACACAGGCCTATCATACGATGATGCAAACAATCAAATTAATGTTGATACGTCAACAATAGCGACAAAATCTTATGCAGATACGGCGGCAACAGATGCCGCGAATGCAGTAGTGGCGGCGGCACCTGGTTCATTAGATACACTAAACGAACTAGCGGCGGCTCTTGGTGATGATGCCAACTTTGCTACAACTACAGCTACAAACATTGCTACAAAGGCGGCCCACGCAAGAACTATTACTGCGGGCAACGGTCTTTCAGGCGGTGGTGACTTAAGTGCAGATAGAACAATCGCAATGGACGGTTCATATACTGGTGACTTTACAGTATCAGGTGATATCACTGCTAACGGTGGTGACATGACAGCAACACGTTTCAACGGTGAAGCAACAACGGCAAAATATGCCGACCTTGCAGAACGTTATGAAGCAGATGCAGAATACGATGAAGGCACAGTAATGATGTTTGGTGGAGAAAAAGAAGTAACAGCGGCAGAAGGTCACGGTTGTGACAGACTAGCAGGTGTTGTTTCAATGAAACCAGCTTATCTAATGAACGGCGAAGCAGGTGATGATGCGTCACACCCAGCTATCGCACTTCAAGGTCGTGTTCCAGTTAAAACTATGGGTGCAGTCAAAAAAGGCGACATCATGGTAGCGGCTGATAACAAAGGTCATGCTATAGCATGGAAAGAAGACCACGATCCTAAAATGACGGCATATATCGGTATCGCAATCAAAGATAAAATCGAAGAAGGCGAAGGTATGGTCGAAGTTAAAGTAGGTAAGTAAGTAACTTAATAATTTACAATATAGAGAAGGTCGGCATTATAGTCGGCCTTCTTTTTTTAAGGAGGAGAAAGTTATGAAAAAACTAATGAAAAATAAGAAAGTATGGATTGCAGTAGCAGTTGTTATAATTGTTGCATGGTACATGTTCGGTGGTCAAGCACCAGTCGAAGCAGTGTAACACAATTCAATAATAAGATATTGAAGGGCGCTACGGCGCCCTTTTTATTAGTCTTCTCCGCAGAAGAAATTCTTAAGTGTTTGGTATAATCCCCCACCTTGAGTATTAGTGTTTTCTTCAACCCAATCAGGAAACTTTTTAAATAGTCTTTTCCATTGTAGCATTTCATTATGTAAATCTATAATTTGTTTATAGTATTCACTTTTATTTGCAAATCCAAGTTCTTCTCTTATTTGCAAAATTCTTTCTCTACATTCTTTTAAGTCTAGTATATCTCTATCAACTGCAACAATAATATCATCAAATGCTTTTTCGTCAGAAAACTTATCTATCAAAAACTTATGATGTTTATTTTTCGGTTTACCATTATAAAGAAACATAATCTCTTGTAAGTCATAATATATTGCTTTTACAGGATTTATAGTTTCTCTATATCGTTCGGTTACCTCTTTAATCTCAAATCTTATATCATCTGTAGATAATTTTTCTAATGTTGCTAATGCAATTATATTAATCTTTTGTCTACTGCCTGTGATTTTCTTTTGTGATGATAATCTTATCTTTTTGATTACAGTATCTATTACTATTGTAGTATCTTTATCGATATCTTTCTTGATGTATTCTATATATTCTGGAGTGGCACTGTTGACGATGGCTCGTAATTCAGCCTCGGCATTCCCGGTCTTTAGGTACTCAATACAGTCCCTAATGAATTTTTGTTTTTTGAAATCTATTATTCCAGTTTCCACTCTGTTCTCCCTTACAGTATTTAATAGAATCCTAAAAAGTTATAGTGACGATATAATTTCTCTTATAACCTTTAATTTATTCTTTTTAAATAATGTTCTGCGAGTACCAGGGTGAAGTGGTTTTGGTAAGTAGTCATGCTCTATCCAAGCATAGCCTCCACTTTCATGATTTAGTTTAGGCATAAATTCTTTTTTTACTACTATTACAAAAGAATAATAACTAAAATCTTTATTTCGGGAATGGTATTGGTCAAGTGGATAAATCTTATTCACATCTTTTTTAATATTGATGTTTAATTCTTCACATACTTCTCTAAGTAATGCTTGAGAAATATTCTCATTGTCTTCAACTTTTCCGCCCCAAAATCCCCAATTTCTTGGATGAGATCCGTACTTGTCCCTTTGTTGAAGAATAATTCTTTTTGTATCTTTAGCAACTATACATGCACCTGCGGCTTTTAACATTTAACGATTTCCTACTGTAATAATTCTAATCGCCAGTATCCTGCATCATAGATTCCTTGGAATGTATCATTCCATTCACCGTCTTCAAATTTAAATTGCTGACCAGTAAAAGTATTAGAAACATATGCTCTTAAATTATAGCTATCTGCATCAAATGATTTAACCCATCCACTGCCATTATATTCAATAATATCATTTTTAGATGCATCTATTCCCCATGGTCCACTACCAGAAACATCAGTTAATGATAGATATCTTTGTCCAATTGCTGGACTTGGTATATTGTTGAAACCTGGTTTTGCGGTTGTGGCATCTATTACTCTATCTACTGCCGTAATAGTATTTGTAGGTAATGTATCTTTATCTACTGCAAATTCTAATAATTCAGGATTACCAGTTGAACTCATTGAACCTATGACATCAGCATCAAGGTTATCCATTTCACCATGATATTTTAGTCTAAGTCTTGAAATTCCATCATCAAGGGATCCGTAATTAGTTAATACTGTTTCCCATGTAACACTATCTTCATAATTTCCATTTTTTAATGGTTGACAAAAGTACTTGCCGTTTGATTCGGTTACTTTTAATGCATAGTTCTCTGGTGTTACAACTACTGTTGCAGTTTGTTTTAAATCACTAAAGAATTCAAATGCATCGGGATCATAATCTAATGTATCTAAATCTGTATATGTGTATAAGTTGTGAATAATATTTCTTATTACATTTTGTCTTGTTACTTGTGCTGGAGGATTAATCCAAATAGGAATTTGAAAGGACAATGTAGCAATGTCAATTTGGTCTTCAATTCCTGCAGGTATTCCTCTACTACTCCACTGAATATCAGATAATTCAACAGTAGTAATAGTTGTCCAATCTACTGGATTATCATTGTGTTGAATTTCTAATGCTGGATTAAATAAAACTAAAATCTGTTCCATAAGTTGCAACTTTTGGTCTGTGTTACTAGTCCAAACATCTACTTGCATGTTAAGAAGATAAGGAACAGGCATAAGTCGTTTAACATTAAATCTATTTCCTTCTTCATTTACATACTTACTTGTCACCTCATCAAATTTTCTTTCGGTAACTGCAACTGCATCGTTAAAAAATGGCTCTTGTACTCTTGCTCTATCAGGCTGTAGACTTTGTATCCAACAACCAATAAATGGTGCAGAGTTTACAATGTTTTCAGAATTACCTTTCATGATAGCCGCGGCCATACGTGATATATCGCCGTAACGTGCTGGTACACGAATATAATAATCAGTTGTACCGTCTTTCATTTTCTTACCTGTTTTTACACTGAACCCACTGAATATTCTAATAAACTGTAGAATATATCTTCTTATTTGTTCATCGTAAAAGTGATGTTGCTTTATTGCCATTTTAATCTACCTTTGGTTTAACTGCTTTGGATAAGTTAACCTTTCCTGCAACAGTAGTACCGTCTTCAAGTTTAACAACACCGTCATTGTTGATAAATTTATGATGTAAATGATTACCAACTTCCCAACCACCATCACTATCTTCAATTTTATACCACTTAATTCCTTGATATTGAAATAATCTGTTAGGATTATAATCAGTTCTTAAGAAGTAAGAATTGTCTGCTGGATTGCTAGGAAATCTTGTACCACTTGCAACGGTTGCCATATCTACATCTTTAGGATGTTCTCCTTCAGGTACATATTGCAAGTTGTTAGTTCTATAATCCCAGTATTTTCCGGGAACATTTTCTTGTGCTTCTTCAATGATAGCATCATTGATTTGAAGTTCTTTATTATAAGTAGACAATATATTTTTTAAATCGTCTGCTTCTTCGCCTGTTCCAAGAATATCTGAGTACTCTTGTGTATCTTGTAATTGCTTACAACGAACACGCCAGATATGTGGCCACCAACCTGGGTCAAAGCCTTCTGCGGCCTTTGATGCATCTTGCACTACCCAATATTGATTGACTGCTGGTGCGTCCTCGTCAAGTAACAAATCTTCTCTCATATGTGGAAGTTCAATAACATCTCCTGTCATTAATTTTCTTCCCATTTTTTCTACCATGTCGTTTATGGCCATTGTGAATACAATTTGGTCATTGCCTAAAAACATTCCAAACTGAGATAAGTCCATATCTTGGTCTGAAACTGTATAAACACCACGTAAGTCATAGATGCTATCATCATACTTTCTATCACGATTCTCCATAAACAACAAATCTTGTATTGCTGGTTTGGTAGGATCATAGCTAGGATCAGTTGTATCTTGTGAACCTAAATATTTGTGAACAAGTAGCGAAGTGCCTCCATGTTCGAAGTGCGCCTTCACCATCTTATCGATGAATTTATAATCATTTCCCTTACGAGGGTTCCATAAACTTAATCTTGGCATATTTTTTTTCCTTGACTTCTAACTGTATTTATCATATAATGAAAGTATCTTGAAGGAGTAAGTACATGGATAGTACAGGATATCTTATTACACGTGACTATTTACCTAGAATAGCAATAGAACAGTTTAGATTGTGGGCGATGAACCCTAATAATGCTCATAGAGGCAACGGGTCAGACGGAATTTATTACGACAAACATGACGGAACACGAACATATGATGTTTGGTGGACAACTTCACCACCTAGAGAAATGTGGTTACCAGTAGTTATACCACTAAAAAAGCATATTAATACATTATTTGAATCTGACCAATGGGATATTCATGCAGTTGATTGTATTACTACTGCACCTAATACAAGTAAAGTCTATGCACATATTGATACCCCTTATCGATTCGAAAAATATGCTAAAGTAGATGCTACATTGGGTGTACAGATAATTATACCTCTTAATGATTTCACTTTAGAGAATGGTGGCACTGCATATCTTCCAGGTTCACACTTAGAAAAATTATATTATAAAGATATTGAAGATAATCAAGAGCATTATAATGATAGAATAGTTAATGAAGGTCATCAATTTTTAGCAAAAGCAGGTGACGTATTAATGTATGATGGACGAACATTGCATAGCACAATGCCTAATAATTCTAACTTATATAGAAGTGCCTTGCTTATAAATGCATTACGCAATGATGTACTCAGTGATGCTATTTTGTTAGATAATAACACAGATAACCTTAAAACTTGACAAAAAAGCCTATTTGTAGTTAAATAGAAACTATAATAAATTGATTCGAATTTTCCAGGAGCGAGAAATAAATGGCATTGGCGAAAAAAAGAAAAGTAGTTAAGAGATCCCCATCCAGACGTGGAGCAAAACTGGCTTCTCCAAAGTGGGATGATTGGGAAACTTTATCCGGAGCAGAATATCATCGTAAGAAAGAAGCCGCACGTGCTTTCTATTATGAAAACTATCAAGCAAAAGATATGTATGCATTTGTATTCTCTTGGATGGCCAAGAATGGTTATACAAATGAAGATATCAAATTAGCTAAACTTCCATCTGAACATATGATAAGCATTACATGTGCAATATGTTGCAGATTGTTATTAGATGGTATGCCAGATTTCAATCAAAAAGAAGATGATTATTGGCAAACGCTTCCAGGTACTGGTGGTCATATAACGCCTCTTACTGACTTTATCAAGAAACGTATATCAGAAACAATAGCATCTGGTAAAAAAATTAATGTAGAGAAAATAGAAATACAGGAAGAGGAAGCTAAGAAGAACTTTCATCGTCCTTCTATTCAAGAACTTCTACGTTTAAAAGCAATATCTATGACAGATGAATTAGAAGAATTTATTGATACATTTGATATGAATATAAACTCATTAAAAACATTTAAACCTATCAACATATTACGTAAGCAAGAAGCAAAGGCAAATCATGCAAAAGTTATCAAAGAATATTACGTTGCAAACTATAATGAATACGATGAACTAATTAATCCTCCTTCAACAAAAGGTATGGACGAAAAAGAGTTAGATTATCATAATCAGTTGATAGAAGGGTACAATCATTTAGATAAGTCTGAAATTAAAGCAATGTATGAATTGTACAAGGGTATTGTACAGGCTTGTGATATACTGATTGCTAATGCAAAATTTGACCGAAAGCCTCGTAAACGTAAGCCTATTAGTGCAGAAAAATTAGTAGCTAAAATGAAGTTCTGTAAAGAACATGTAGATACTGGATTAGTTAGTATTAATCCTATCGAAATAATTGGTAGCAACATATTACTTATATACAACACAAAGTCCCGTAAAGTTGGGGTATATCATACAAGTAATGTAGATCCAATGAACCAAAAACGTGATGGAAGCGGGTTAACAGTCAAAGGTACTACACTGCTACGTTTTAATGAAGAAACAAGCATACAGAAGACGCTACGTAAGCCTCAAGAGCAATTAAAGATATTCAAAGACATTAACAAAAGGTCTCTCAATAAACAGTTAGAAGCAGTAAAGAGTGTTCCAACTAAAATGAATGGTAGAATTAACGAACATACACTGCTACTTAAGGTATTTTGATAAATAGTATGTAGATACTGACGAGTATACTAAATTAATTATTAATTTATATCCCGGGAGAGATAGAATGGCAAACAAAAAAAGACACTATTTTGCGGAAGTTAACATTCCTGATTCCGTAATTACGGCACAGGGTGGCGCAGAAGTTCCTGGCACTAAGATGATTCAAAATCTTTTAGATGCTTACATAACTGAATCTAATAGTAAATATGCAAAATCTTTAAAAGATTTTATATACGAAACAGCAAAACCATATGGTTGGCATTCATCAGATGCTAATAAATGTGCATACGGTATTACGTTTATCAATAGCAGACATTGGGCCAACTATTCGGCTTATACTGCACCATTCAGACAGTGGTTAAATGATACACATGGTGTAACATATACATACGAAGTAAAAACAGACGTACCATATGAAATTGCGGATGCAGGCGTTTCAGGCGCAGGCGAACCAGTAAAAGATGATGATGGGTTTAATCACACATATGCAACTGCTACGGAACAAGAAATATTATCAAATATTCCTACAGACCGTGGTTATGCTATAGCATAATACCTAAAATTTTAACAAAAAGAGCCCATTCTTGAGTGGGCTTTTTTTATATCTCCAGTAAATGATAAATACTGTATATAGTTGGAGTATTATCAATGGCTAAAAACATAAAAATTAGAAATAATGTAATCAAAGAAGTGCGTCTATTATTGGGCGACGGAATGATTGATATAGAATTAGATCCGGATCATTATGATTTAGCGGTAGATGTTGCTCTATCAAAGATAAGACAAAGGTCTGAAAACGCAGTAGAAGAAGATTTCTATTCAATAGAATTAAAAAAAGATGTAGATGAATATACTCTTCCAGCAGAGATTACAGAAGTCAAACAAGTTTGGCATCGTTCATTTGGGCATGGTATCTCAGGCGGCGTTGACATGGATCCATTTGAATTAGCTTATGCTAACTCATATTTTTTCTTAAACAACCACATTGGTGGTATCGCAACTTTTGATGCATTTGCACAATATCGTGAGGCATTAAACAGGGTAGCGGCAACTGATATCCAATTCATTTGGAATCCAAGTACAAAAAAATTAAAACTACTACGAAGAATGAGAGCCGATGAAATGGTTCTAATTCATGTTCATTTAGAACGACCAGAAGAACAACTACTTGATGACCCATATCTTAAATCATGGATGAGAGATTACACTTTAGCATATTGTAAAAAGATGCTAGGTGAAGCAAGAAGTAAATTCTCATCATTACCTGGCGCTCAAGGCGGAGTATCATTGAATGGTGCAGAAATGAAAAACGAAGCAGATGTTTTAATTGACAAGTTGGAAAGTGAACTAACAACGTATGTTGATGGCTCTGCTCCGCTTGGATTTGTAATTGGATAACTTACCCAATACTGCTTGTTCATTATTATGGTCTCATGCTAGACTTAAAGTAGACGGTACTGTATTGCCTTGTTGTTTTGTAGAAGAAAACAATATTCCAAATTTACACGAAGCCCCAAAATTATCAAATGGATTGAACAACGCATTCAATTCTAAATTCTTTGACGATATAAGAAACGAAATGTTGAAAGGTAAAAAACTTTCAATGTGTGATAAATGTTGGAAGGCAGAAGATAATGGGATTGAATCATTTAGACAACAATATAATCATTACAATAAATTCATAGGACAAGAACCAAAGATAAGATATATTGAAACTGCTTTATCCACACATTGTAATTTATCATGTAGAATGTGCAATGATACATTTAGTAGTAAATGGAAATTAATAAAAAATCCTGGAATGTCAGTTGATGTTTCAGTTGATTCATTTGATTTAGAATACTATGATGCTGATTTATCTAAATTAGATTTTGTTAAGTTTGTAGGTGGTGAGCCACTGATAGATAAGAAACATGCAAATTTTTTAAATCAAATTATAAACAAATCAGACAATCCAAATAACGTAAAACTATTTTATAATACTAACGGTACAATAATACCAAAGCAAGAAATATTTGATGCATGGTCTAAATTAAAAGAAGTAGAAGTTGTCTTTAGTATTGATGCTATAGGCGAAGCAAACGAGATACTAAGACCCCCACACTCATGGGATACTGTTCAGAGCGCCATAAATCACTTTACAGAGCATAAATCAGATAATATGAAGTTGGGTATGCATACTGTGATAAACGTCTTTAACATACACCTATTAAAGGATATAGTAGAGTTTTCATACGGTTCTTTTGGGAAGATGCCTTATTTTGATATATTAGATTATCCAGAACATATGTCTTTAAAAAATTTAGAAAGTAGTTTAAAGATTAAACTAATTAACGTACTAAAACATGCATTCGAAGGACAAGAAGAATTACAATTTTTACTAGAATTTATAAGTCAACCAACAACTCACTCATACACTCTTGACCAGATTATATCTAAAGAAAAAGAAAACGACAATAAGGTAAATACAATGATAGAAAAATTAGGAACAAGAGAAATATGGAATTCTTTTTAAAAGCATTAATATCAGGAATAGTAATAGCAACAGTCAGTATGATGGCACAGCGAAGTATAACTTTAGCGGCATTACTGATGGGTATACCTTTCACTGCCTTTATTGCAATGATTTTTATGTGGTACTCAGGCATTGAGGCCGAAGCGTTTTCGAAGTTTAGTTTCGAAACTATATATTTTGTCTTGACAAGTCTCGTTTTTTTTGTTATATTTGGGTTACTAGTTACAAAGATAGGATTTTGGTTTAGTGTTATAGCCGGTTTATCTGTAACGATAATACTGTATAACATTATTTTGAGGATTATATGAAAAAAATTATAGGTATCTGTGGGCTAATAGGTCATGGAAAAGACACAGTTGCAGGTCACTTAATTGAAAACGGCTTTCAACGAATAAGTTTTGCAGGAGTTCTAAAAGATGCATGTGCAAATATATTCGGATGGGATAGAATACTACTAGAAGGTAACACACCAGAGAGTAGAGTATTCAGAGAACAAGTTGATGAATGGTGGGCAAAGAGATTAGGTATTCCTAACTTCACACCAAGATGGGCTTTGCAACATGTAGGCACAGATGTATTCAGAACACATTTTCACCCAGACATATGGGTAGCGGCTTGTGAAAGACAAGTAGAATTAACAGACAAAAACGTAGTCATTTCTGATTGTAGATTTTTTAATGAATTAGATGTTATTAAAAGATTAGGTGGTAAGACTACTGTAGTATGGCGAAAAGAAAAGCCTGAATGGTGGCAGAATGCTTGTACATCAAATAAGACTAAATCAGAGAATATGCTTGATCCCATGAAACGATATCCTGACGTGCATAAAAGTGAGTATAGTTGGGCAGGATGGGACTTTGACGTAGAGTTTGATAACACAAAAGACTTGGAACATCTATATATCCAAGTTGCGGACGCATTGTCTACGTAGTTAATTCAAAAACAGCCACTTTTTTGCATTTTTCGATAAATAGTTGTAGCAATAAAGAATTTTGCTATAACGCAATTTAAATAATTAAGGAGAGACAGAATGCCTACATTAGTATCACCGGGCGTGTCAGTTGTTGTTAGTGATGAGTCGCAATATGCGGCCGCTACACAAGGTACACTTCCATTACTAGTTGTTGCTACGGCAACAAATAAAACAGACGCATCTGGTTCAGCAATCGCATCTGGAACACTCGAGGCTAACGCCGGTGTTGCATATCTTGTTTCTTCACAACGAGAATTAGTTGAGACTTTTGGCGAACCTGTGTTCTACGAAGTTGGCGGATCGGTTGTGCAAGGAGCAGAGACAAGTGAATATGGCCTATTAGCGGCGTATCAATATCTAGGAGTTTCAAATAACGCCTACGTTGTACGTGCTAACGTGGATATGTCACAATTAGAAGCGACTTCAACAGAACCATCAGGTGCAATTACAGACGGAACACATTGGCACGATGTATCATCATCAAAATTTGGACTATTCAAATACGATGTTACATCAACAGACTGGGTCGCAGTAACACCCAAAGTGTTAACAGACGCACCAGGAACAGGCAATGTTGAGACACTAAACGCAGACGGCTTTGCATCACCAAAGAACACATACGGTTCAGGCGGAGATTTTGCAGTCGTAACTTCAACAACAAAGATTACTTACTGGGAAAAAGTAGGTGTTAACTGGGTTGTTGTAGGCGATACAGGATCATCAGACTTTCAATGGGCAAGATTTGCACCATCGAAAAAATCAGATGGAACAACAAATTTAGCAGGTGGCGAAATTTACGGTAGACTTACAACACAAGGCGGTGGTATAGATTTATCAGCGGCTGTGTATAACTCAACATCAGGACTATGGGTATCAGTACAATCACCAATGTACAACACAGATGACCTAGCAGGTGTTTCATTAATCGATGAAGGCGATATCTATGCACGTTATAATGCAACTAAAGGTTTCGTAGAGTTACGTAGACATACAGGTAAAGTAGCTACATCAATTACATCAGGATCAATCCCTGATACTTCAAGTGTCACTGCCGACTTTTTAGTTGAAGGTGTACAATTTAATGTTACTGCGGTAACACTAGATGCACTTGTAGTACAAATGCAAATGAATCAGGCTTTAAATACAGCTAATGTTTCAGTTGAAAAAATCGGCGCTGATAAAGTCAGATGGACTAAATCAGACGGTTTAGAACTAAACATTGTATTTACTTCTGGTTTTGTTGCAATGGGATTTGCGGCTTCAAACAATGTTGACAGTGTTTGGTCTGATTTATCATACGAAGCATCATCAACTACACCAAAAGGTGCAGTTACAGAAGGTGCTCTATGGTTTGATGCAGATTTAAAAATCGAAATACTTAGAAATGCTTACGTAGGTGGTGTCCAACAGTGGCAGAAACATGCGTGGTCAGAAGACAATGAAGGTCTATTAGGTAATGAATTACAACTACGTTCAGGTATGCCAACAAAACGTAAAGACGGTACAACTGCTCTTTATACTGGTGATATCTGGGTTGATAGTGATGCTATGCCTTATCCATACATCTATCGTTGGGATGGTGGAAAATGGGTTAAGCTAGACAATGCTGACCAATCATCAGAGAACGGAGTTATCTTCTCACACTATTCAGATGAAGCACCATTTGATGCAGACGGAAATCAAACTTCTCGTACAGTACATTCAAGAGTATCTAATCCAGAATTAGCACCAGAAAATATGGTAATGGTTAACATGGATTATTCTACTTATAACGTTAAAAGATATACTAACGGTAAGTGGGAGTGGGCATCTGGTTCTAACTTAGATGGCTCAGGTAAATTTGGTAAAGATGCACAACGTCACATGGTTGTAGAAGCTATGCAGGCTTCACTTTCAAGCAATGACGGTATTCGTTCAGAGTCCGTTTACTTTAACTTGATAGCATCACCTGGTTATCCAGAACTAATGGATGAAATGATTGCTCTAAACAAAGATAAGAAAGAAGTTGCTTTCGTTATTGGTGATACACCAATGGACTTGAAATCAGATTCAACATCTTTGAAAAATTGGGCAACAGATAATGTTCCGGCAGAAGCATACGCCGGCGTTTATTACCCACATGGTCTTTCAACAGACTTATCAGGTAATGACGTTGTTATTCCATCATCAGCAATCGCATTACGTACTATTGCATTCTCAGACCAAGTATCATTCCCATGGTTCGCACCAGCAGGCTTGACACGTGGTGTTGTTACAAATGCAAGTAAAGTAGGTTATGTAACTTCTGAAAACGAATTTGCACAAGTTCGTTTAAGTAATGGACAACGTGACGCATTATACACTTCACGTGTTAATCCAATCGCAGACCTTCCAAATCAAGGTCTAGTAGTTTATGGTCAAAAAACAACACAGGCATTTGCATCAGCACTTGACCGTATTAATGTTGCGAGACTTGTAAACTATATGCGTTTCAATTTGGATCAATTATCTCGTGGTTTCTTATTCGAACAGAATGATAAAATCACACGTGATAATATGCGTGATGCAGTAGAACGTTTCTGTGGTGAACTAGTAACTAACAGAGGTCTATTTGACTTCTTAGTTGTTTGTGATGAATCAAACAATACTCCGGCTCGTATCGATAGAAATGAGTTATGGGTAGATGTTGCAATTCAACCAGTGAAAGCAGTAGAGTTTATCTACATTCCACTACGTATTAGAAATACAGGCGAATCTCTAGCGTAAGCTGAGATAAAACCAATAAAAATCTTAAAAACCCGGCTTTATTGTCGGGTTTTTATTAACTACAACTTTAATTATATTCATATTAGATAAATACTCTTATATAAAGTAAAGTTTCGAAACTTTTTAGGAGACAAAAACATGGCAAGAACATTAAATACTTTTGGTGTACCTACAGACAGTGGCGATGGCGTAACTGGCTCTGGTATACTACAGCCTAAATTAAACTATCGTTTCCGTGTTCAAGTAGCAGGGTTCGGTGGTGTAGCTACAAACACTACTGAATTCACAAGACAAGTTATGAACGTAACTCGTCCAAAGATTACACACGAATCAATTCCTGTAGATTCATATAACTCTCGTATGTATATGATGGGTAAACACACATGGGAACCTATCACAATTACTCTACGTGATGATATAGCAAATAATTTAACTAAACTAGTAGGCAGACAAGTACAATCGCAGTTGAACCACAGAAATCAAGCTGGTCCGGCGGCAGGTACTAACTACAAGTTTTCTACATTAATTGAAATACTTGACGGTAACTCAGGCAATCCAAATGAACAATGGCAACTAGAAGGTTGTTTTGTTCAGAATGCAGATTATTCTCAGTCAGATTACTCAGTTTCAGATCCAGTAACTATCGCACTTACATTACAGTACGATAACGCTGTATTCACTGATACTGAAATTATGCCTGATATAACATTTACAAATAATTCAAGCATTCTCGGTTAATCTTAGGTAGGCTATTATGGCTACACAGAGACAAGGCGGTTTTAACTTAACTGGCAATAGGGTTATACAGGATAGCACTAATGCTAGAAAAAGATTTGGGTTCGACGGTGTCGGACCCATTACTACAGCTCCAAAATTTGGAGATATGTGGTATGTGGAATTCCACACAGTAAATAAAGGCGCTCTAGGTCAATCACTCCCAAACAACAGATTCGTTAAAGCAGTAGGTGGCGTAAGTATTGCAACATCTACAGTACCAATCGATAGATATGGTAAACGAGTACATATTCCTACACGTGTAGATTTTGGTGAAGTGTCAATTAGTATGTATGATACTATTAATGGTGATACTTTTCAATTAATGAATAGTATCTATAACAGATTTTTTAATAACGGTAGTATACCAACCGATACAGCAAATATAGAAAAAAGTATTGCTGATATAAATCAAGGTAGAAAATTCCCAACATCAGGTAAAGCATTTCATCAGAATTTTGAAAAGGTTGTGATATTTCACTTCTTTGGTAACCTAGATGGTTCACCAAGTTCATCAGATTTTACTGGAACAGTGCATGACCAAGTTGGCACAGGAAAAATTCAAAAAATTACATTAGTTAACCCTTTAGTTACTTCTATTAATTTCTCACCAAGTGATTATGCAGATAGTAATCTAAAAATGATTGATTTTAATTTGCAACCAGAAAATGTCACATTCGAAACAGTTGCAGATGAGATAGCATTCCCTAAATGGATGACAGATGGTCAGCCATATATACTGGAGTCTTTAGTTAGTCAATCAAGTGTTCGTGACACAGAAGCAGGAACAGATGAATGGAATAATAAACTTAATGAGTTACTAGGACAATTTAAAAAAGATACTAGTGATATTAATAATGTAGAAAATCAAGAACAAGAACTTCCATTCTGGTCAAACGATACTAATAGGTCTTTACTTGCTAATCAAACGGCTGAGACACAGGCACTTATCAATAAACAAAAAATTGATGAGTTAACAAAACTTAATAATGCAGTTCAATCAACTGGATTACCAGCAAATGAATTCAATGGACAAGATATTGACCCAGCCCAATTTTCAAATGTACTACAAGCAAAGAATGAACTTGCAAAAGTAGAATTTGAAGAAGCAAAATCAAGACATCAATTCATTGAAGCACTACCAACAGAACCTAGATTTAGTGATCCGTTTGTTCCAGAAACAAAATATCCTCAAGTAGCAGATTTTGCCAACTTAGGCAATACATATGATGGCGGTACGGGATCATATGGTGCAAGTAACTTAGGTGGTGCAATTAAAAATGAATTAGTAAATGCTTTCTTTAATGGAAGAAGTATTAATTGGGGTAATATTAGAAATTCAGCCGCTCAAGGTATTGTAGGAAATTCAGGTATCGGTTCTTTACAGAATTTAAGTAAAACAAAACAAAGTAAGTTCGGTATCTTAGGTGATTTAGTTAGAGACGGTATTAACAATTCAAGTAGAAAGAGTGGAGGACAAGTACAAACTACTACAGTTCCTTCAAACACAACATCAGCTACTTCATCGTCACTTAATAATGCACAATCTTCTATTAATGTATTAAAGAATTTAACGAGAGGTGTACAATAATGGCATTTGATATAGATGTATTAAAGGCAAAATTCCTAAAGAAAGGCTTTACAGAGGCTAAGGCAGATACGTTTGCTAGAGAAATAACAAACGTAGCAAGAAGTTACGGATTAAGCCCATATCAATTAGTTGATGAAATAGGACCTAACTTTGAATTAAATGATTTAGGCGCATTTGTAATTAATAGTTCTTTGAGATTCGGTTATCAGACTGGTAAAATAAAACCATCTAAACCTAACACTATGGTCCAAAGAGCAATTATTACATGAGGCAAAAGTACCATCAAGGAAAATATACAATAAGAAACCCACAGAAGTATTCTGGGAGAGGTGAACCAACCTTTAGAAGTAGTTGGGAACGTACTTTTATGAATTTCTGTGATGATAATCCAAGTGTTGTAGCTTGGGCAAGTGAACCTTGTAAGATAACATATCAAAACCCTTTAAATGGCAAAGTTACTGGATACGTTCCTGACTTTATCATTGTTTATATGGATAAAAAGGGCAATAAGAACGCAGAGTTAGTTGAAATTAAACCTGCAACACAATCTAACCCAGAATTAGCAAGAAGAAGAACAGACAAAGCGGCTGTTGTACAGAATTTTGCTAAATGGGATGCGGCAACCTCTTGGGCGAAGAAAAGAGGCATGCGTTTTCGTGTATTAAACGAAGGTGACATATATCAAAACACAAAAAAGCCTAAGCCTGTCAAAAGAAAAAAGAAATAATTTTAGCAATGATAAATACTATTAACTACTGATATAATAGGAACAACAGATGACTAAAAAATTAGAAGAAACGTTTAATATTACAGGCGCAGAAGAAGACAAGACATATGAGAATGAAGTTGAACGTGATACACCTTCTATAGAAGAATCTAACGAGATTACTAAAATCATCAATACTGAAATGAAGACGGCAGAGAAAATCGATGCATCACTTCCTATGGTATCAGATTTAAATGAGCATGACAGAGAAATGGATGATATTCATGGAAGAGCCATGCAAACATTTGAAGATTTACTGCAATTAGGTATGAATGTAGAAGTACATGCAGGTGCAAAGATATTAGAAACAGCAAATCAGCTATTAAAGACAGCTAAAGAAGCCAAAGACAGCAAAGTAGACAGAAAACTCAAAATGATTAATCTACAGTTGCAAAAAGCGAAGCTAGACCATCAAGTAGACAGAGATACTAGTAAAGATGACAATGAAATAGAGTCTGAAGGCTCTCTAAACCTTGATAGAAATGAATTATTGAAGCGAATTGCTAATGCACAAAAGGTTGCAGATGAAGTAACTGGCAAGAAACCATTAAAAAATAACAAAAATGATAAATAAGAGTAGTACGTTGGAGAACAACATGAAGAAATTTAAAGAATTTTTAACAGAGTCAGAAAAAGAACATAAATTCACAATGCGTTTTTGCTGTGAATTAGATGCCAATGCAGAAGATAGAATTGAAAAGTTTCTAGGTAAATATGACCTTAGAACACTATCAAAAACTTCTACTACACCGGTATCAAAGAATCCAATGTTCTTTAAAGAAGTAGAAAACTCAGAAGTATCTAAGATTGATGTGGTTACAGGTTATCCTATATCAGCCGATATCTTAAGACAACAACTTTCTGATTTGTTAGGTATGCATTTAACTCATGTTGCAGTACATCCAGAAGGATGGGAACCAACAGAGGAAGAAGAAGCAGATGACAAAGAAGCATTGCTTACTTCCGAAGAAGAATCAAAATCAGACGATGGTGAAAACTATGGTCGTACTTTTGTAGACGATTTTCTAAAGTCATTAACACCAAAAGAAACAGATACAGTAGAAAATGAATTAAGTCCGAAAGAAGTGCGAGACCAAGCACCAGAACAAATGGATACAGAAGAAAAATCTAGTCCATCTGTTATCTCAGGAGATAAAAAATGAGCAAACATTATAATTTAACTGTTACTGATGATAACGGGAAGTCAGTTACTACATCAAATACAAGTACAGAGCATCCAGACGAAGTTTTACGTATGATGCAACTAGCAGGTATGCAATCAGAACCACAATGTGGTATGGAAAGTGTTGAAGAAAATGAATATCAGCCTACTCCAAAAAATGATAAGTTAGACCTAGATGACTACTCAAAGAAATCTCCAGAAAGTATTTCAAAACAACCTAAAAAACTACAACCGTCAAGAGGCGATAATCCATTAGAATATTCTTTAGATGAAAATGAAATTTATGAATCTTTAATCAATGAAATGGATTCAGACTGTGGTTGCGGACCAGACTGTGAATGTGAAGGTAATTGTGGACCAGACTGTGGTTGCGGACCTGAGTGCAATGAAAGTGTAAAAGAAGGAAAACTTCCTCCTGGGTTACAAGCATATCAAGATAAGAAAAAAGGCAAAAAATCTGATAAAGAAGAAGATAAAGTTGAAGAAAAAGCAAAACCAGATTTTGCAGATATCGATAAAGACGGTAATGAAAAAGAAACAATGAAAAAAGCCGCTAAAGATAAAAAAGAAAAGACCAATGAATCAGATTCAGCAAGATTACAAGATTTAGCAAGACTAAAGCATCTATCAGGTATGGGATCTGCGAATGAACTACTACATGAATATAAAGCTGATAAAGTAGAAAAAGTAGACGAAGTACTTCCAGCAGTAGTAGGTGCAGTAGCAGGTGCGGCAGTAAAAGGTATTGCAAAAGGTGTTGCGAAAGCGGCAGGCAAGGCTGTAAAAACAGGCGCTAAAGCAGTTGCTGGTATGTCAAATCAACATAACTCTCAATAATTCAACGAATCCTCTAAATACAGTTACAACTTGATTATTCTATCAAGACTATGAAGAGGAGAAACACCAATGTATCATTCAGAAACTATGATCCAGATGATGGAAGACCTGCAACGTCAGGCTTCTGAAATGGAAAGACATGTCAAAGACATGATGGAAGCAGAAGGTAGAGCATGTGGCATCGAACTTGATAAAAGAAAAAATGCACGTGACCTAATGCACGAACTAGTAGAACACCAAACACACTCAGATAACCAAGCAGAAATGACATGGGCATATGTACCTACAGATAATGTAGACTATGATACTCATTCAACTGATTGGGATAATGCAATGCATTCACCATGGGCAGGAGCTAATGGAGAAATGCTAACAGAACAAGATTTATGGCACGAAACTGACCACGTAATGCCAGCTGACCAAGACAATGCCTAAGGCATTTTAAAGAATAAAAAATTTATGTTCTAAATTAAAAGCAGTCTTTATTGGACTGCTTTTTTTTGATAAATATGGTTAATACCAAGTTATTCTAAAGGAGATTAAGATGGCAAAATATCGTGGTGTAACCTGGCAAAATGCAGGTGCGGGCCCAAAAGTAATAGTTAGACGCTCAATTTGGTTAGCGGAACTAGAAGATTTCGGAGTAATAACAGATTCAGCAGATGACTTGCCAACAGGCGGTGCTGTACACAGAGCGTCAACTGGAGGATCTAAATCCGGTACAAGAGAATTCGTAGATTTATCTACAGTAAATGATTCGGTAGTAGTCGATACACAAGACCATGGACTAATAACAGATACAGCGGTTACGACTGCATGGCCAACTCAAACATCAACTGGAACGCCAACACAGGCACGTACTCATTATCTACGTGTTACAGGTGCTAGTTATAATACTAATATATCATCTTACATAAATGACCATGTTGATATGGATAGTGACCACCCTGATTGGACTTCAACTGGTATGACTACTGACGTTACACTTGTTAAAGTAGTACATGCTCCATCAAGTACAACACTGGAATTAGGCGATGCAATACCGTCTAATACGTTTACCTTGTCGGGCAACAGTGCATATCATACTTGGGGATTGGATGATTCTGCATACTCAAGCATTCATGCACCAAATGGATATCATATATCAGGATTTACAAAAGATGCTCAGTCAAGTTATACAAGATGGAACATTGATTATGACGGTTCGCAATTCGGTGCAAGAGCAACAGTACTTGACCAATTGTTTGAAGGACAAGTAATTTCAAATTATGAAAATACTGCATGGCTTACTTTTTACGATGCTGATGGCTATAAATATGAGTTTTCTCATCATAGAAGAAGTACAAATGGTTACGATGACCAGTTCGAATATAACGGCACAACACAAGTATATTAATAATTTTCAACTTATCTAAAATTAAAAGGGAGTTAGTTCTCCCTTTTTTTTATGCATAAATAGTATTATATTAGAAGTTAATTAGGATAATACATGATATGGACAGAATGGGATAAACTAACAGAGATTATTGTTGGTTCCACTTATGACACAAAGTCTTTAGAACAGTTCGATGACACGCAGTTTGTTGATAGTATGTCAAAGATATTAGAAGAAACAGAACAAGATTTTCAGAAATTATCAGATACATTTAAATCATTTGGTGTCAAAGTTCACAGACCAAAAAATGTACCTCTAAAATCTGAAAATACAAGACTATGGAAATCAGAGTTTCCATATCCTGCTATATGTCCTCGTGACCATCATATAGTTTATGGAGATACTATTATTAATACTATAGGTGGCGATTGTAATAGATATACTGAAAGCGATTACTTCTTAGATATAATGTTAGAAAAACACAAAGAAGGAAGAAACTATATTGCAATGCCTAGACCTCTGTTGCAATCTCAGTATCAACATTATGAGACAATGGAACCTCAGATAATGTATCATGCCGCAAATATTATAAAATGCGGAGATACATTAATTCATTCAAGACCTTATAATGATTCTGAAGGTAGAGATTTTGGAGCAAGAGGAACAAGAACAGGATTAGAATGGGTAAAAAGAAATATAGGTTGTGAAACTAAATGGATAGAAGTTCCTGAGTGCGGACACGTTGATGGTATGTTAGCAATTATCAAACCAGGATTACTAATGACATGGAAAGAAAAATATATTCCCGAAGAACTAAAACATTGGGATAAGATTATTTTAACACCATGGGATTTGCCTGAGTGGTTTCACGAAATGAGAATACAACATTTCTATAAAGATAAAGTAGAAAATTGGCTATCTCATTGGATTGGTTATGTAGATGAAACAGTATTTGATTTAAATGTAGTTAGTATTGATGAAAATACATTGATTACAAATGGTCATGATACAAGAATTGAAAAAGAATTAAAGAAATATGGAGTTGAAATGATACCGTTTGATTTCAGACATAAATATTTCTGGGACAGTGGATTACATTGCGTAACACTTGACTTAAGTAGAAATGGAGAAAGAGAAAGCTATGTATAATGTTGTAATGAGAACACCTGAGTGTTTAGTAATTGATGACTTCTTACCAGAAGAAGCACAAGATAAAATTTTAAATCAAGTACAAGTCGATGAGTGGGAACAAACTCAAGGCGATGATAAGTTTTGGCATTATACAGATGGTGCAAATTATAAAAATCAAAAGCGTTGGCAAGGCAAGTATCCTTATGGTGATAATTGTGACGTTTGGTTTGAACATTTTAATAAGTTTTTAAACGAATATGAACATATCGGCGACTATGTTGAAGGTGGAAAGTTTGAAGATTATGCAATGCGTTGTCATGCATATCCCGTAAACTCAAAGAACCCATGGCATAGTGATTTAGGTTTCACAACATATACATATTATGTTCATAAAGATTGGCAAATAAATTGGGACTCTACATTATTAATTGTTCCTATGGGAAGTGTACCAGAATACTCTCAGTGGATAGAATTAAAAGAAGGAACAAAACATTATGATAGTTATAAAGAATTACGAAGTCCAATGGAAATGTTTCAACAAAAAGAAAAGTTTCAATCATTAATCGATAAAGGTGTGGGTACATTTGTAAGTCCTAAACCAAATAGATTAGTATTGATACAAAAGAATTCAGTACACGGTATTACACGTGTTGATCCAGATGCTGGTGATAATATAAGAGTTACACTCACAGGTGCAATCGGAGAAGAAGGTTGGCGTGATAGAGTTACAAGACTAGCAGATGCAGAAATTAAAGAAGACGGAAAAGTCGGAATAAAAAAGTAAATGGCAGATTTAACTAAAAAAGCATATCAAAAAACGAAGTTTAGTAATGCACAACTATTAGAATTTAGTAAGTGTGCAAATGATCCTTTTTATTTTTTAAACACTTATTTCAAAATACAACACCCTACTAAGGGTAGTATGACATATGATGCTTATCAGTTTCAAAAAGGATTACTAAATTCTTATCATAATTATAGATTCTCTATTTCTATGCTCGGTAGACAAATGGGTAAATCCACTACTGCGGCAGGATATCTATTATGGTATGCGATGTTTATGCCAGACCAAACTATTCTAATTGCGGCACACAAATATTCAGGTGCTCAAGAAATTATGCACAGAATTAGACATGCTTATGAATTATGTCCTGACCATATACGTGCTGGTGTTACAAGTTATAATAAAGGTAGTTTAGAATTTGATAACGGTTCACGTATTATAGCACAAGCAACAACAGAAAATACAGGTCGTGGTCTTTCAATTTCTTTATTATACTGTGATGAGTTTGCATTCGTTAGACCTAATATTGCAAAAGAGTTTTGGACTTCAATATCTCCTACTCTAGCAACAGGTGGTAAAGCGATTATTACATCAACACCAAACTTAGATGATGACCAGTTCGCTCTCATATGGAGTGGTGCTAATAAAAATATAGATGAACACGGTAATGAAAAAGAAACAGGCATTAACGGCTTTAAACCATTTAAAGCTATTTGGAATGAACATCCTGATAGGGATGAAATTTGGTCTAAAGAAGAAAGAACACGTGTAGGTGAAGAAAGATTTTTACGTGAGCATGAATGTCAGTTTATTGCGTTTGATGAAACGTTAGTAGATAGTATAAAATTATCTCATTTAGAAGGTAAAGAACCTATTATGAAAACTGGGCAAGTAAGATGGTATGAAAAAATTAATAAAAATTCTACTTACGTTGTCGGTCTTGACCCTGCTATGGGTACGGGTGGAGACTATTCAGCGATTGAAGTTTGGTCATTGCCAGAACTAATACAAGTAGCAGAATGGCAGAGTAATCGTACAGATATGAGAGGTCAAGTAAAAACAATGCATGATATTCTAACTATCTTAAATGATGAAATGAATGAATTAGGAAATAAAAGACCAGAAATATATTGGTCAGTAGAAAACAATTCATTAGGAGAAGCCGCTCTTATAGTCATTGAAGAAATGGATGAAGATAAATTTCCAGGTGAATTTTTACATGAACCAAAGAAAAAAGGAATTCAAAAAGCAATAAGAAAAGGATTTACAACATCTTACAAAACTAAAATAACTGCATGTATGAAACTAAAGTCATGGATTGAGAGTGATAAAATGGTACCACTAAGTAAGAATTTAATTAGAGAATGTAAGACATTTATTGCAAAAGGCAAGAGTTATGAAGCAAAATCAGGCGAAACAGATGATTTAGTAAGTGCTACATTGCTTTGTATCAGACAAATTCAAGTAATATCACGATTCGATGAAGAATTTATGGATACGTTAGGAGAATCTCTTGATAGTGAAGATGCTTTTAATGACCCACTTCCTGTGCTATTTTGATAAATACATCTATAAGGAATCAATAATATGGCTGTAAATTATTCAACTATCGCAGAAAAAATAATGAGAATTATTCAAGGGAATGGAATTCCTTTGAAGATGTTTAGTTCTGATAATGGTAAAAGTGTTGCTAATCCAGAAGAAGCAAGATTTTTTTATATTGATGAACCTAATATGATGGTATCTATTGACGAAAGCACTAACGAAGTTAAACTTCATTTTGGTGAAGGCGTTGACATAGATAAACCACAGGCAGAAAAATTAATGAATAGTTTAAGACAATTATCACGTGAATACATGTTAGATTTTGACATGCGTTCATTTGGAAAACATATTGAACCTAAGAACTATGCTTATAAATTAGATAAAGATAAGGAGCAGACTATGAGTGACGTAATGAAAGAAGGCTTAACGCCTTTAGAAGGATCATCACGTACCAGTCGCCAAACACTAGAAAATGTAAGACTAATCGTCAAACACCGCAACGCAGTAAACGAAGAATCACGTGGTGCACGTTCTCGTAATATTTCAGCAATTTTTGTTGAAAATGCTGAAGGTGAACGTTTCAAGTATCCATTCAAACACTTGAACGGCGCAAGAGCAATGGCGAGACACGTTTCACATGGTGGTGTACCTAGCGACATGGTGGGTGAAGCTATTGTAGAACTTTCATCAAACTTGGCAAAATTAAAAGAGTTTATGAATGTTGTTAACAAGCAATCACTAATCAACGAAAACAATCGTTCAGTTGTACTGAATGTAAAACGTAGAATGGATTCAATTAAAGAATCTATCAAACGTGTTACAGGTGCAAAAGGATATACAAACTTTGTTGAGAAATTAGCAACAACAGAAGCAAAACAAAATGCTGAGATTACAGAAGATACAGTAAACAGCTATGTTTCAAAATTTACAAAATCAACTTTTGAAGAATCTTTAAGGGATGTTATTCCACTTATACATCGTGTAAACGAAGAAGAAGTAGAAGATAACCGTGCAGACCAAGTTGCACGTGTTAGAGAAATTATTGTGGCTAAGGACAAAAAGACTGGCGAAAAGAAAAACAAGATTACTTTTCCTAAAAAGCCAGGTGCAGAATACGACTATGACGCAATTAAGAAACAATATGCAGAACCTCGTACTCCACAAGAAGCAGAAGAACAAAAGAAACTTAAGTTAGCATTATCAATCGATGATTTAGGTGATAGAGTAGATGTTGATACTACAGATGACAATAAGCGTAAAAACAAAGGTCATGATAGAGCGGCTGAATTATCAATGTTCTTAATGGACATGGGTAATGCGATTCGTTCAGGTAAAGGTCTTACAAAAGAGAAGATTCAGATTACTGGATATTTAAGAAAACTAGCACAACAGAACGAAGCAGTAGAAACTGTGGGTACTCCTGTTAATGAACAGTTTGATACAATGCTTTCAGAAGCATTTTCTAAGTTCGACATTCCAGCATAATATACCAAAAAAACCAATAAAATCAGGGATCCTGTAGGGTCCCTTTTTTTTGTGGAAAAAAATACAAAAAATACGTATTTAACACTTGACTTTGATTCCAAAGATAAGTATAATAGTAAACATGTTTAAGAGTAAACTGTTTGCACTTAGGCTAATACAACAAACAAAAACTAATACAGGCTAATATAGGAGAATATAATATGGCTACACTAGCAGAAATCCGTGCAAAACTTCTTGCACAAGATTCAAAATCGGCAGATAATGCCAACGCAAATAGAGGCTCAGATGCCATCTATCCGTTCTGGAACATGGACACTGATTCAACATCAGTAATTCGTTTTCTTCCAGACTCAGACAACTCAAATACTTTTTTCTGGCGTGAAAGACAAATCATCAAGATGCCTTTTCCAGGTGTCAAAGATGGTGATGAGTCAAAACCAGTGACAGTTCAAGTTCCATGTATCGAAATGTGGGGTGATACTTGTCCAGTACACGCAGAAATTCGTCCTTGGTTCAAAGATCCAGCAATGGAAGACATTGGACGTAAGTATTGGAAGAAACGTTCATACATCTTTCAAGGTTTCGTAGTAACGGATCCGATGAATGAACAAGCTCCTGAGAATCCAATTCGTAGATTCGTAATTGGGCCACAAATCTTCAAACTATTGAAGTCGGCTCTTATGGATCCAGATATGGAAAATCTTCCAACTGATTATGATGCAGGTACAGACTTCCGTCTTACTAAAACTCAAAAAGGTCAGTACGCAGACTATTCAACTTCTAATTGGGCACGTAAAGAACGTTCTCTAAATGAAGAAGAACGTCAGGCAGTAGAAACTCATGGTCTTTATAACCTAAATGATTTCATGCCAAAGCGTCCTAATGATGAAGAAGTTCGTATCATTATGGAAATGTTTGAAGCGTCAGTTGATGGGCATCTTTATGACCCAGAAAAATGGGGTTCTTACTACAAACCATATGGATTGGATGTTGGTAATACTAAGCCAGCAACATCGGCACCTACTGCACCAGCAGTTACACCGAACGTTGTTACTGAGGCTCCGGTAGCACAAAATTCAACTCCAGCTGAAACATCGGCTCCTGCTCCAAAGGCAGTAGCAACACCTCAACCAGCAATGGCAGAGGCGGGTGCACCAGCAAGTGGTGGTCAGGGAACTGATGCCGCTGATATCCTGAAAATGATTAGAAGTCGTAAGGCAGACTAATTGTTAACTAAAACGAGGGAGGCTTCGGTCTCCCTCATAATATCGAACGGAGAAGAATATGCCAAGAGCATTTGATGTAAGTAAATTTAGAAAAAGTATTACAAAAGCGGTACCAGGCGTAAGTGCTGGTTTTCGTGATCCTGATACTTGGATTTCAACAGGTAACTACTGTCTAAACAAGTTAATTAGTGGAGACTTTCATAAAGGTGTTCCATTAGGTAAAGTAACAGTATTTGCAGGCGAGAGTGGTGCAGGTAAATCCTACATTGCCGCAGGTAATATTGTTAAAAATGCACAAGACCAAGGTATCTTTGTAGTTCTTATTGATAGTGAAAATGCACTAGATGAGAAATGGCTACATGCATTAAAAGTAGATACAACAGAAGATAAACTATTAAAACTAAACGTAGCAATGATTGACGATGTTGCTAAAATCATTAATGACTTTATGAAAGATTATAAGGCAGAATATGCCGATAAAGACGAAGTAGAGCGTCCTAAAGTTTTATTTGTCATTGATAGTTTAGGAATGATGTTAACACCAACAGATGTTGACCAGTTTCAAAAAGGTGATATGAAAGGTGATATGGGACGTAAACCTAAAGCACTTGCATCACTAGTACGTAACTCAGTTAATATGTTTGGTGACTACAATGTAGGACTAGTAGCAACTAATCATACATATGCATCACAAGATATGTTTGACCCTGATGATAAGATTTCAGGTGGTCAAGGTTTCATCTATGCTTCAAGTATTGTTGTAGCAATGAAGAAATTAAAACTAAAAGTTGATGAAGACGGTGTAAAAACATCTAAAGTACATGGCATTAGAGCGGCATGTAAAGTAATGAAAACTAGATACTCAAAACCATTTGAAGGAGTACAAGTAGAAATTCCTTATAAAACAGGAATGAGTCCTTATAGTGGTCTAGTAGATTTCTTTGAAGCAAAAGGAATCTTAGTTAAGTCAGGCAATAAGTTGGCTTACACAACTAAGTCAGGTGATATTATGTCAGAATTCAGAAAGAATTGGACAGATGAAAAACTTGAAGTAGTAATGAACGAGTGGAATCATAGAGATTTTGATGATGAATCAGAAGAACTTGAAGTTCCAGAAGATAATAAAGTAGAAGTAACTGAGGAAGTATAATGAGTAAATATTTTTCGACTAAACGCTATGGGCATAACATTGGACTAAGTGCAGTGTTTAGACAACCTTTAGCACACTCACATTGTAAATTACTGCACGGATATAGTTTAGCTTTTAAATTCACATTTGGTTGTGATGAATTAGATGAACGTAATTGGGTAGTTGATTTTGGTGGACTTAAACCTCTGAAAGCATGGCTTGAAGATACGTTTGACCACAAAGTTGTAATTGATGTAAATGATTCTAAAAAAGATGATTTACTATTACTTGAGACTAAAGGTCTAGCAAGTGTTGTACAACTAGATGGTGTGGGGGTTGAAAAATTCTCAGAACACGCATGGCGTTTTGCTGATAAACTTGTCAGAGAAATGTCAGATAATAGGTGTTACTGTGTTAGTGCCGAATGTGCAGAGCATGGCGCTAACTCAGCCATCTATGAGGTGTAGTGTGTAATGGCGACAGTTGAGTTAGAAACAGTATTTGAGTTATGGGATAAGGTAAAAGGTTTTATTCCAGCAAAAGATAAATTAGAAGCGGCAGAAACATTTGTAAAAGTTTGTGATGATAGTGGTATCGAACAACATGAGATAGATGAATATGCCGAAAACGACAAGATACTTGAAACGGCAGTAGATAGATATTTTGATGAGTTTGAGGAAGAAGAGGAAGACTGGTAATGGAAAATTGGTATAATAAGGTAGTTAAGGATTGGGGTAAAATTCCTGATTGTGTTGACTATTTTACCAATGAAGTAGCAGAAGCAAGGAAAGAAGTTAGAATATATGGTAACGTAGAAAAGAATGCTACAAATTTACCATCATATGTAGAATTGCGTTTTGCTCAATTACAAGAATTAGAAGCTATCCTAGAACACTTAAATATACAACTTAGAAAGAAACGTAGTGAGTATTTAAGAAAATATTTAGAAAACTATAACAAGGCACTTAGTTCACGTGATGCAGAAAAGTATGCAGACGGTGAGGCAGAGATTGTAGCTATAAGTGAATTAATCAATCAAGTAGCATACACTCGTAATCAGTATTTAGGTATAACGAAAGGTTTTGAAATAAAACACTTTCAATTAACAAATATAATTAAGTTACGAGTAGCAGGAATGGAAGACGCGGAAATAAACAACAGACATTAATAAACATTGGGAATGAGTAAATACATTACCAGCAAGAGAGACAGACATGAGCGAAATAAAAGTAATTAAAAGAGACGGCACTCCAGAGCCATTGGACCTGGAAAAAATGCACAAAGTTGTGATGTTTGCATGTAAAGACATTGCAAATGTCAGTGCAAGTGAAGTGGAACTAAAATCACATATTCAATTTTACGATGGTATAAGAAGTGAAGAAGTACAAGAAACACTAATTAAAGCCGCCGCTGATTTAATTTCAGAAGAAACACCTAATTATCAATGGGTTGCTGGTAATCTAGTAAATTACCATTTGAGAAAAATGGTGTATGACAGTTTTGACCCATGGCATATTAGAGATATTATCAAACTTAATACTAAAAATGGTTTTTATGATCCGGCATTACTTAAGGATTACTCAAAAAAAGAATGGGATGAAATTAATAGTTTTATCAAACATGATAGAGATTTTAATATTGCATATGTTGGTATGGAACAATTTCGTGGAAAATATTTAGTACAAAATCGGGTAACTAATAAACATTTTGAAACACCACAAGTTGCATATGTTCTGATTGCCGCATCTTTATTTGGCAATTATCCAAAAGAAACAAGATTGAAATATGTCAAAGAATACTATGATGGAATTAGTAATTTTGACATATCTCTACCTACACCTGTTATGGCTGGCGTAAGAACCCCACAAAGACAGTTTTCATCCTGTGTTTTGATTGAGACAGACGACTCACTTGATTCTATAAATGCTACCTCAAGTTCAGTAGTCAAATATGTTTCTCAAAAAGCAGGCATCGGTATTGGTGCTGGTAGCATACGTGCTATCAATTCACCGATACGTAATGGTGATGCAAGTCATACAGGTGTTATTCCTTTTTATAAACTATTTCAGGCAAGTGTAAAATCATGTTCACAAGGTGGTGTGCGTGGTGGAGCCGCAACTTTATATTATCCAATTTGGCATTTAGAAGCAGAAGACTTATTAGTTCTAAAAAACAATAAAGGCACGGAAGATAATCGTGTTAGACATATGGATTATGGCGTACAGTTTAATAAACTTATGTATGAGCGTCTTTTGTCAGGTGGTAACATTTCGTTATTTTCACCTTCTGATGTTCCGGGTTTATATGATGCATTCTTTAGTGACCAAGATAAATTTAAAGAATTATATGAACGAGCGGAACGTAATACAAGATTACGTAAGAAATCTATTCCAGCTATTGACTTATTCTCTATGTTTATGAACGAGAGAAAGAACACAGGTCGTATATATTTAATGAATGTTGACCATGCAAATGACCACAGTGCATTTGTTACAAAAGATGCACCAATTAGACAGTCAAACTTATGTTGTGAAATTAACTTACCCACAAAACCTTTAAAACATATGCACGATGAGGAGGGCGAGATTGCTCTTTGTACTCTTAGTGCGATTAATTGGGGCAATATTAAAGCACCAGAAGACTTTGCAAAACCATGTGAACTAGCAGTACGTGGACTAGATGCTCTATTAGATTATCAGAGATATCCTGTTTTAGCGGCTGAGATTTCAACTAATAATAGAAGACCTCTTGGTGTTGGTATTATTAACTTTGCTTATTGGTTAGCTAAGAATGATACATCTTATACTAATCCTAATTTAAAATTAGTTGATGAATGGGCAGAGGCTTGGTCATATTATCTTATTAAATCATCAAATATCTTAGCACAAGAAAAAGGTGCATGTCCATTATCTAACGAGACAAAGTATGGTAACGGACTTTTACCAATAGATACATATAAACCTGAGGTTGATGAATTAGTTAAAAGAAAATATACTCAAGATTGGGCTTCACTAAGAAAAGATTTAAAAGAACATGGTATTCGTAATTCAACTCTAATGGCACTTATGCCGGCTGAAACATCAGCACAAATATCGAATTCAACCAATGGTATTGAACCACCAAGAAGTTATGTAAGTATTAAACAATCAAAACATGGTGTGTTAAAGCAAGTCGTACCTGGTATTCATAAGCTAAAGAACAAGTACGAACTACTATGGGACCAACAATCTCCTGAAGGATATTTGAAAATTATGGCAGTATTACAGAAGTATATCGACCAAGGTATATCAGTTAACACTTCATATAACCCTATATTCTTTGATGATGAAAAGATCCCAATGTCAGTAATGCTACAACATCTTATTATGTTTTACAAATACGGTGGTAAGCAACTTTATTACTTTAATACATTTGACGGACAAGGTGAAATTGATGTAAGCAAAGATATTCCAGATGATTTGAAAGAAAGGGATGAGTTTGACAGCGATTTAGAATATGAGGAATATTGTGATAGTTGTGCCATCTAAACAAAAGAAAAAAGATAAATATCAGATTAAAAGCAAAGAAAGTAGAGAGATATAAATGTCAGTATTCAATTCAGAAAACAAACAAGACCATACAAAAGCATTAGCTTTTTTAGACCCATCAGGCGGAGTAGCAATTCAACGTTTTGATATGTTAAAATATAAACAGTTTGACAAACTTACTGACAAACAATTAGGGTTCTTTTGGCGTCCAGAAGAAGTAGATGTGACTAAAGATAGCAATGACTTTAAAAACTTAACAGAACATGAACGTCATATCTTTACGTCAAATTTAAAGAGACAGATTCTTTTAGATTCTGTACAAGGTCGTGCACCAGTAGAAGCATTTGGACCATTAGTGTCTATTCCAGAATTAGAAGCATGGATACAAACTTGGACATTTAGTGAAACAATTCATTCACGTTCATATACACATATCATTCGTAATGTCTATTCAGACCCATCAAAAGTATTTGATGAAATGATGGATATTAATGAAATCATGGATTGTGCAGATGATATTTCTAAAAATTATGATGAACTAATTGAAATGACAGGTTTTTATAACTTGTTAGGTGAAGGCAAGCATACAGTCAATAGCAAGAAAATAGATATTAGTAAGTATGAAATTAAAAAATCTCTATATAAAACACTTATGAGTGTTAACATTTTAGAAGGTGTTCGTTTCTATGTGTCATTTGCATGTAGTTGGGCATTCGCTGAATTAAAGAAAATGGAAGGCAATGCTAAAATCATTAAGCTGATTGCACGTGATGAAAATTTACACTTAGCAAGTACACAAACACTTCTAAAACTTCTACCAAAAGATGACCCAGATTTTATTAAAATTGCAAAAGAAACAGAAAAAGAATGTATTCAAATGTTTGTTGATGCAGTAGAACAAGAAAAAGAATGGGCAGAATATCTTTTCAAAGACGGTTCAATGATTGGTCTAAACGCAAAATTGTTAGATGATTACATTGAGTGGATTTGTTGTAAACGTATGACCGCAGTTGGATTAAAATGTCCATACAAAACGTCACAAGCTAACCCGTTACCTTGGACACAAAAGTGGATTGCAGGTGCAGACGTACAAGTTGCACCACAAGAAACAGAAATTTCATCTTATGTTATTGGCGGCGTTAAGCAAGACGTTGACAAAGAAACATTTGGTGGCATGTCGCTCTAGTGATTGATACAAATTCAATAGGTGATATTGTATATGATGTCGAAGACCATGTAGCAATAACACCGAATACTAATGCTGATTATTGCTTAGTACCAAAGGTTGTAGAACAAAACGTTATCTTAAAACTACAAAAGATAATGATGGATATTGGCAACCATAATGTTGAAAAAGATAACTGTCAAAGTTATGAAGTGACAATGAGATTTATAAACAATCATCCTGTAGTGGAAATGTTTCTTAACAAAGAGGACTAAATGACTGAATTTACGGAAGAATGGATTAGACTTAATAATTTTAAATTTGCTATGACTAATGAAGTAGCAAGATTACCAGAAACTGAACTAGATAGAAAGCTAATAGACAGACAATTACCACCATTTATACAGAATTCTTATCCAGATAAGAAAGATATCAATATACTTGATATTGGTTGTAACGAAGGTTATGCTATGGAAAAATTTTCCGAGTTGGGGTATACCAACGTTCAGGGAATTACTATTGAAAAAGAAGAATGGGATAAGTGTAAAGCAAAAGACTTAACAGTACATCTTATGGATTATAACTTTAATCAGGTTATGAACAACTATTTTCATATGGTATGGATGCGACAATCATTGCAGTTTTCTCATATGCCTTTTTATACTATGTTAGAACTCAATAGAATTATGAAAATCAATGGTTGGGCTTATATAGAGGTACCTCATTCAGCAAATCAACACAAATATTATGCTACATTGCACCCAGATAACTATAGATTGTTTATGATTCGTGCAGGATTTGAAGTCGTACAATATGATTCGTATGAACTATCTGCTGGTGATGAGAAAGAAAATCATGTATTCTTTGCATTGAATAAAAGAAGAAATGTAACATTACCTGATGCTACTTCTGAGACAACCTCAGACAAATAAGTACAAATCCCCACACAGAGCCTACAACAATAACGCCTAGAATCATTCCTATTATCACAGAATATTGGTCTAAATTGTTTACAATATTTTCCATACGTTTATTTATGTTTAAATAGTCCAGTATTTCTGCGGCTTTTTCACGCATATTTTTTCCTTGACATAACATGCAACTTATGATATTCTTATCCATAAGAAAAGGAGGTACTTTATGTTTAATTGGTTAAACCGTAAAGATACATTAACACCTAAAGGAGAAATGATGAAAACATCAAAACAAGAAAAAATAATCAATGCTTTAAAAGATGGAGAAGCGTTGACAGAAGCTACTATCAAAAATAGGTACGGAGTTGCAAATCCAAGAGCAACTATCAGTGCTTTGAGAATGAAAGGTTACGCCGTATATGCTAATAAAAGCAAACATGGTAAAACTGTATACAGATTAGGAGCTCCCCTAAGAAGGGTTGTAGCCGCTGGTTACAGAGCCTTAGCAGACGAAAAAGTGTTTGGGTAAAACATAATATAATGCCCTGGCCTGATGAAGAAGCACCCGATTGGCCCGATTGTCACATTTGTGGACAATCACTTGACGAGTGCGATTGCATCTGGCCTGGGCAAAACAACCAACCAAAGATGATTTATGACGAGAAAAATCAAAGTGAAATTCACAGACAATAAAGAGTTTACAGAAGAAAAAGAAGGTTTAGGACTTAAAAAACTATTCAAATCTATCAATCCGCCCAAGGGAACTAAAGAAATTCGACTAGAATATACTAATAGAAAAGGTACAAAAATTGATAGATGGGCAAAAATGCCGAAAAAGAAAGACTAAAAGTGTCGAAAAACTTGACAATATAGCGATTCGTGTTATTATATATACATAATCAAAAGAGAGGGACTAAATATTATGGCCTATATATCAACTAACGAAGTTAAAGAAGTAAGAAAATCATTAAAAGAAAAGTTCGGTAAGAACATCAAATTTTCAGTAACACGTGACCATTACAGTGGCATTAGAGTTTCAATTATGGAAGGTGTTATGGACTTCTATAATGATGGTGACATGGATCATACTGACAAATATAACGGTAAAGTTCATAAGTTCGACGGTTATACTCAAGTAAATCATTATCACACACATTTTTATGGTAAGTTTGCATCGTTGTTTGACGATATCAAAAGCATATGTCATACTGCTCCTGCTAATGCTGAAGGCGGTAGAGAATATTACGATAACTCAGATGCCATGATTGACTACTTTGATACTGCATTTTATGTAAGCATCAATGTTGGTAAGTGGGATAAACCTTACATTCAAAAAGCGGCATAATCCTAATGTACGTAGTAAAGATAAAAGAGACTGGCGAAATTGTAGCATATTGTTCTGACTGGAATGATGCTCGTTCATATCTTGCTAGTAGTATAATCGATAAAGTAACATACATCATTGAAGAAGAAGTGGAAAATAAGAAATGAAAAACCAAACCTTGGAAGAAGCTGTTTCTAAAAATGTCCCTGTATATTTGGTATATAAGGAAGACACTAAAGAAATTTTAGAATGGTGGCCCTTTGGTGAAGCACTAGCACAGTCCAGTGCAAAAATGCGTAATAATATGCATGGACCTGATAGTCATAATCATGCCAGTTGGAAAAAGTACGTAGTGATACGTGACCAACACAACCGGCATCTTAAAAACTTGGAAGAAATAGAACGGAGGTTGTAATGCCTGCATGTAAAGGAGATACGTATTCGGTTCCACGCCCAGTTTGTCTAACAGAGGGTTGTGATAATTTAGCACATAATACTGCATCAGCGGCTAAGCCAGTTTGGCGCAAATACTGTGGTAAGTGTCATACGATACGTAGAAAGAATTTTCAAAATTTATCATCTAATTTAACTAAAAATCAATACCCTACTTGTTGTATAAACAACTGTAGGAAAAAAGTAACACTATTGGGAACAGACCATGATGGCAATTTAAAGTTTTCTCAATACTGCGAAAGGCATGGAGGAGTCCCATATCATTTACAGTGGAGAAAACCTGCATGTGATAATATAAATGGTAAAGGATTGCTATCAGATAGAAGTCCTATTGGATTTGGTTGTACAACTTATATACATTATGATCCGCCCCTTCCTAAGGGAACAAAGTGGTTAGTAGATTATGGCTTCCCACAACCAATGTTACAAGTTGACCATATTGACGGTTGTCCATATAATGAACCAACGGATGGGTCTAATTTTCAGACTTTATGTTCTTCTTGCCATGATTACAAATCTTGGAAATCTGGTGATGGGCAAACACCAGGACGAAAAACCCTAAGAAAACAAGAGGAAATTAATGTTGTCCAAAACTTGACAATATAGCGAATCGTGTTATAGTATATACATAATGAAGATTAACACACAAAGGAGTGAAAATATGAGTGAGACCATAGTAGCACAAATCGAAAAAGGCACATACAGAAATCAGCCCGTTGAAGGTGCGTTTCCTGTAGTACAAGAACTTAAACAAGCTAAAGACGGTAGTTGGTTTATTACTGTTAATGCTGAGGACACTAAGTTTAAAAGTTCTAAAATTAGAGTTAAGGTAGACCCAGAAAACGTTCAAGTTTCTGAAGGTACTGTCGAATCAATTAACGAGTCTGATGAAGACGCAATGAATAGGATTGCAGAAAGGTTTGCAATTCTTGATGAAATGACCGAGGCAACAATCGATGGTGTTGTTAGAGGTATGGTAGTTTCAGGCCCTCCGGGTGTTGGTAAAACATTTGGTGTTGAGCAAGTACTTGAAAAAGATTCAATCTTTGATATGATGGCTGATAAGCCGTTAAGACATACTTTTGTAAAAGGTACAATGTCTGCAATTGGTCTTTACTCTACACTTTACAAATACTCAGATCCAAAGAGTATCGTAGTACTAGACGATTGTGATAGTATTCTTTTTAATGAGGATGCATTAAACATTCTTAAGGCCGCTCTTGATAGTGGTAAGAGGAGAAAGATTTCTTGGAACTCTGACTCACATTTCTTAAGAAGGGAAGGTGTTCCTGATACTTTTGAATTCAAAGGTTCAGTTATTTTTATTACTAACTTGAAATTTGATAAAGTTAGAGGTAACAAAATCAAAGACCACTTGGAAGCAATTCTTTCAAGGTGTCACTATCTTGATTTGACTATGGATACTGCAAGAGATAAAATCTTGAGAATTAAACAGATTGCTAGGGATGGTGGTTTGTTTGATACTAAAGGTTTGAGCAAGGAGCAAGAAGTTGAAATTATTGACTTCATGGTTGATAATCAAAAGAAACTGAGAGAAGTTTCATTGAGAATGGCTCAGAAAATTGCAGACCTTAGAAATATGTCTAAAGTTGGAGATAGATGGAAAGCATTAGCCGAGACTACTTGTATGAAGAGGTCAGCGGCTTAACAGTTAACTAAGAGCCATCTTAGTTAAAACCGGGACGGTACTAGGTTTCTCTCACTCGCCTAGTATCGTCTTTTTTTATATCTTCTATTGCATTTACTTTCAAAACATGTTATAATCTAAAGCATGAGTATAGAAGAAACAAAACAAAAGATAATAGAAAACCTTAAAGGTGTACATGACCCTGAAATGGATTGTGATGTATACAACTTGGGTTTAATATATGAGGTAAATGTAGGCGAAATGCCTGATACTAAAAAGTACTGTCATATTTTAATGTCTTTAACTAGTGCTTTTTGTCCAGCCGCAGATATGATAGTTAACGATGTAAAAGGTGCGGCATTGACAGTTGAAGATGTAGTAGATTGTCAAGTAGAAATCACATTTAACCCTGCTTGGACACCAGACCGATTAACAGAAGATGGACATGCATACTTAAATTATATGTATATAGATTATCAGGAATAGTAAATGAAAGAATGTATCATTAAAATTAAAGATGAAGTAAACATTAAGTTGGAAGGTTTGGATCCTGGTACACGTAGAAAGTGTGCAAATAAACTCAAATTCTTCTTACCACATGCTTATCATATGCCAGCTTATAAACTTGGTCGTTGGGATGGCACAGTTAGATTTTGTGATGTTGGAGGTCGTACCTTTTTAAATTTACTTGATGATATCTTACCTGTCATTGTAGAAGAAGGGTATAACGTAAAGATTGATGATGATAGGAATACGCATAATTTAGAATTTACACAAGTTCAGGAAGATTTTTGGGGTGATGCAGTATGGCCAGCTGGACACGTACATGAGGGCCAAAAGATACGTTTAAGAGACTATCAGGTAGATATAGTCAATAAGTTCATAGAACACCCTCAATGCTTACAAGAGGTCGCCACAGGCGCAGGAAAGACGATAATAACTGCTACTTTATCTAGCTTAGTAGAACAATATGGTAGAAGTATTGTTATTGTTCCAAATAAGGATTTAGTTAGGCAGACATTTGAAGATTATGAAAACTGTGGATTAGATGTAGGTGTGTACTTTGGTGATAAAAAAGATATCGGAAAAACACACACAGTTTGTACTTGGCAAAGTTTAAATTCATTATTAAAAAGAAGTAAAGCCGGAGAGGCTAATATACAAGATTTTATTGAAGATGTAATCTGTGTTATGGTTGATGAAGTTCATCAGGCAAAAGCAGATGTATTGAAAGAGTTACTTACTGGTGTTTTTGCTAATATCCCAATTCGTTGGGGACTAACAGGAACGATACCAAAAAGTGATTGGGAATCAGCTTCATTAAAAAGTTCTTTAGGAGAAGTTATTCATAAACTTGCGGCTAAAGAATTACAAGACCAAGGAGTACTCGCTAAATGTCATGTCAATATTGTACAAACGGCAGAAACGGCTGAGTATGGAGATTATCAGAGTGAACTAAAATTTTTATTAGAAGATAAAAAACGTATGCAGTATGTTGCAAATATGATTAGTGATATTTCTAAATCAGGCAATACATTGGTTTTAACTGGTAGAATTAGTAACGGTAATATGTTACAAGAACTATTAGATGGTTCTGAATTCGTCCAAGGGTCAATGAAAGTAGTTGACAGAAAAGATGCATATGACGAAATTAATCAAGCAACAAATTCAATAACTATTGCGACTTACGGTGTCGCCGCAGTGGGAATTAACATTCCAAGAATATTTAATCTGGTATTGCTTGAACCAGGAAAGAGTTTTGTACGTGTAATACAATCGATAGGAAGAGGTGTACGTATTGCAAGAGACAAGGACTTTGTTAATGTTTGGGATGTGACTAGCAGATGTAAATTTAGTAGACGCCATTTAACAGAACGTAAAAAGTATTATAAGGATGCTCAATATCCTTTTACAATAGATAAGGTAAATTACTAATGAAAATTTTAACACCAGAAAACACATGTTACGAAATGAATAGTCTTCCAGAGAATGAAATTGAAGACATAAGATATTGCGTAATGGATGTAACGGATAAGAATGAGCCAGACTTTTTCTTTATACCGTTAGTATTCATTGAAACATTTAACGCACCTAGTATTAATCTAAGTATAGGACCATACACGATAGAAATGCCAATAGATTGGAATATTCTAATTGGTGATGCTGACATGGGTCAATTAGAATTCATTCCATTAACAAGTATTAACGAAAGACATTTTCAAACTATCTTGACAAATCCTCTTGCAGGCTTTACAATGGGGTGGGAAGACATAAAAGTAAATAATGTATTTGCAGATGTAAAATGGTTTTTTCCAAAACTCAAATATGGTCATATATTAGTTATACCATTAGAGCATGGACCAAAACCAAAGTGTGCATATTTCGTTAAAGACTTAAATAGAATACCAGACGTATTAAACAGTTATGACTTTTTTTAAGGAGTAAACAATGGCAGAAAAAATACCATTAAAAGAAATTCTCGGTGCAATGGATCGCCGTGACTTTAATTGGTATTCGAATCTTGATGATGAGAAAAAGAAACAATTTTCAAGTTGGCTATTTCTCAGATATGCAAGTAGTGCCAAAGGCAAGGACAAGGAAGAAGTTCTATTAAACACAAACGAATTTGTAAACAAGTATTATAAAGATTTATATAAACATGAAGATTTGATGTGGAAGCTATTCTGCTTAACATCTACAGGTAAAAACCAGTTTCATGAATATATAAAACCACCAAACTCACGTATCAAAACAGATACAATATCGCAGTTTATATCACAAACATATCCTCATATGAAAGGTGATGAAGTTGATTTGTTCAGACAGTTAAATTCTGATGAAGATATCAAACAAATGGCAAGAGATACCGGAATGACTGATAAAGAGTTTGATGAAATTTTTGGTAAAACGAAAAAAAGGAAAAAGAAATGACAAATGACGAACTAGTAACAACAATTAAAATACTCGTAAGTGAAATCGAGGTACAAAAATTAAGAATTCAACCACATGACACTGGTCACATACATACTACTATCGGCGTATTAGAGGATAGAGTAGAAGAACTTTTAAATGAAGTTAAGACAGGTGTTAATATGTTTTCTTCATCTACCTATGTAGGTGTAGAAAATGGAAAATACGTAGGCGTTAAAGATGTTTAGTGGTTGAGATAAACGGACCCGTAGTTCAGCTGGATAGAACGCTTGTCTACGAAACAAGAGGTCAGAGGTTCGAATCCTCTCGGGTCCGCCAGAAAGAGAAATTAATGTTTGAATGTAAATTTTGCAATAAAAGTTTTAAAAGAGAAAAGACTCTTATTGCCCATATGTGTGAACAAAAAAGAAGATTTACAAACAAAGATTCTAAATATGTAAGATTAGGTTTTCTTGCATATAATCGTTTTTATGAAATATCTCAAAGAGGAACAAAGCAAAGGACATATGAAGACTTTTCTAAAAGTAACTATTATACTGCATTTACAAAGTTTGGTAAATATATTATAGAAGTAAATGCTATAGACCCAGAAAAGTTTATAGATTTTGTTATAACAGGTGGTATAAAGCTAGACAAATGGTGTTCTGATACTGTATATGAAACTTATATCAGAGAACTAAATAAGAAAGAGACAGCCGAACGTGCAGTCGAAAGAGGCATCTTATTGATGCAACAATGGGGAATGGAAAATGATAGACCGTTTAATGTATTCTTTAGGGAGATTAGTAAGCCACGTGCTATACATTGGATCAAATCCGGACGCATTAGCCCTTGGATTATTTTTAATTCTATGTCTGGTACTGAACTTTTAAATAGTTTCAATGACCATGAATTGAATTTGATTAATGAGTATCTTGAACCTACGTTCTGGACAAGAAAGTTTGAAGTTAGAAACGATGATGTTAAATTTGTAAAAAACATTTTAGAAAAGGCAGGAATATAATGGCAACTAAGAAAGTATCAAAAGCTACGTCAAGAGTAGTAGAAATACAAGAAGACCCAAATACAAAGGAATGTTATTTTGTATTACCACAAGATGTTATAAGAAGCCTAGGTTGGAGTGATGAAGATGAATTAGAATGGGTTGAAAATTCTGATAAAAGCTGGTCACTAAGAAAAGTAGATGATAAAAATGACAAGTAAAGAAAAAGAAAAATATATCTATGAAAGCCCAGACGGAGGTAAAACTGTGACTAGAAGAAAGTTTGGAAGTATGGAAAAAGAACTATTAGAAGAATATAATGAAATTCAGTCCTGGAAAAAAGATGAATTAGAAAAAGAACGAAAAGATGAAGATTTCGTAACACTAGATTTAGGTACTGCTAATTTAACTACTATAACAACAACTAACAATACAACAGATACAATGGATGTATCAGGTAATTACACATATACAGCAGGCTCACTGTCACCGTCTAGTTTAACTTTAGGTGGAAGTGGATATACTTTTGAAGATGTAGATCCCGACATACAAGTTACGGTCAATGGCAAAGAAAGAAGTATGAGTAAAGTGATTGAACAGGTAGATGATATCTCAAAAAGATTAAAAGTTTTAGAAAAGCCTGATGAAAAGACTTTAGAAAAATATAAAGTACTTGCAGATATATATGAGCAATATAAAGTTGCTGATGCATTCTTAAACTCACCGGGTCCGGAGGACGAAGATGAAGAACATTAATTATGATTGGGCAAAAGTAGAAAAATCTGTTCAACACATTGCAATGCAAATGTATGAAAGTGGATGGAGACCAGATTATATAGTTGGTATAACTAGAGGTGGATTAGTACCAGCAGTTATGCTATCTCATATGACTAACATTCCAATGCATACACTCTCAATACAACTTGGCGCAGAAGGTCTTGAAGAAAACACGGAAAGCAACTGTTGGATGGCAGAAGATGCCTTTGGTTACAAAGATAAGCGAAAAAATATATTAGTTATTGATGATATTAATCGTGGTGGCGATGCTCTTGCATGGCTTATGAATGATTGGAAAGCAGGTTGTTTACCCAATGATACGTTAAGTTGGGAAAGTATATGGCATAATAATGTAAAATTTGCATCACTTATTATGGATCCAAATTCTATTGTAGATACTGATTACTATTGTGAGGAACTATATTCAGAGGATGAAAACTGGGTAACATTTCCGTGGGAAAAATGAAACACATTATTCCATTACAACTTGAACAAGAAACACATTTATTAGAATATTATGCTGGAACATATGGAGATTATGTTTCTGGTATTATATCTTATTCTATAGAAGATTTTTATGACAACTATTCTACTATGCCTGATGGTGATAGATATTGGGAAGTGGACGATGCTATTGTAAGAAGAAATAGATATGCTTTAGGTCTTAGAGGCGGCGGCTACGAACATGTAGAGAATTATACGGACTTCATGTTGTCTCATAAAATATGGTTAGAATTTCAGCCTCACTATGATAATATGCAACCAAAAAAAGTATTGTTTAATACGCACCCAAGAATTGGATTTGCTGATGATGATACTATAATTTATAGAACAATTACAAATAAATTTAAAAATACTAAAACAAAATTCTTAGCAATACCATTAGAGTTTAATGCTATATTTAAAGTTGCATGTAATGAATATTATACTAGTAGAATACATGACTCAGATATAGATTTAACAACATTTATCGGCATATTTAATTCCCATGTAGATAAACAAAAAGGTGCATTAAAGTACATACCAAAAGAACAACTTTTTGTTATAGAGGATATAGATAATTTATCTGCAAAAGATATAGCATGTTACGGTGACGTAAATAGAGAAAAATTTGAAGAATACAAATCTAATTATAATATAGAAAAAATGGATTTGTTAAATTATCACATGCAACGGCTTATGAAGTTTTGTGAGTTTACTAATCCAGAGATAACAAAAAAAATGAAAGACTACGTTAATTCATCAATATAATTAGCAAGTATCTTTCTATCTACATACGGTCTTATATTGTGTGTTTGAAAATCTGAAATCTTATAGTCTATTTCTTGTATATTTAAATTATCAAATTTAAACTGTTTAACATAATCAGAAAATCCAATATATTCATTATCGTACTTTCCATATAGATAATCTACTTTAATATGTGGATAAGCACCTAAGTGTCTATATGGATCTAATATTTTATTCTCAATATCTAATTTTTTAAAACCCCAACATTTAATCATATGCATCATTGCTACGTTCATCATGTCTAGCTTTTGTTCTTCAAGGTGTGACGGTCTGTTAAACCATTTGAAATAAGATTTAATCCAAGGGGAATGATCCCAAGAATAAGTTGATTGTCCACCTGTAGTTAATACATTTGTTACGATATCACTTAGATGGAATGCTACACTTAATGCACTACCGGCATGTTTAGAATCTGCATATATTATTACATGTTTATATTTTTTCTTAATATATTCTCTTATCTGATTGCACATTTTTTCTTGTGTATCATTCTGTTTGCTTACACCTAATACCATTGCACTAGGGTATAAAGACTCAGGATATCTTAATGGGTCTTCATTTACAATTAACAAATCAGTATCTAAGTTTACAATTTTTTCACTTACATTTGTTAGTGAACTTGTCAGTCTACCCTCATGCCCTGCATAACTTGTAAAGTGAATTATTAGTTTGTCAAAATCTTTATCTGTCTTTTTCCAACACATAGTATAATCTTCACTGACATTTTCAAACTTATCAGTATCATATTGATATACTATATCGGAATAAACATCCCAACTACCTGTTTTTGTTTTTTGTGTGTAAGTATCTACAACATCTTTTTTGTAGATTTTGGTGAAGATATCGCTACTTTTTATATTGCGTAAGTCAACATACTTATTGTATACTAGCTTTTCATGTAAAAAGTATAAGTCAATTTCATCGTTTAAGTCTATATCTAAATCGAGTAGTTTAATTTTCATTAATCGTACTCCGCTAGATACTCCACTAAATCTTTAACGTTTTTAATTTCGTCTAGTCTTTGGTTGTCTAATTCGATATCTAAATCATCTTCTAGTGAAACTAGAATTTCAATACTATCTAAAGAATCTACACCAATGTCTGTAAATGGTTTACCCGATTCAATAAATGCATCAGTTAGTTCAACCTCTGCCCTATCAAGTGTAATTGCCTTTAGTGCTTCTAATGTTCTACTCATTTTAATAGCCGCCTTCGTTCTCTTTTGTGTGTTCATAAAATGGTGCAAGTTTGAAGTTTTCTGTAATACGTCCTCTTCTTTTGCTACCTGGGTCTGGAATACCACCATCATTGTCAGTATCCCAATTAGTTATTTTTACCCATCTTCCTCTATTTAGAAGTTTGTTTCCTTCCTTCAGTGGGAATAGAATAGTGTTCTTTTCATTAAACTTATTGTAGTAAGGTACACCGTGAAAGCTCCAAATATAGTCCTCTGAGACATTAAACTGGTCTGCACATAGTTTCACTAGTCCTTGTAGTTTAATGTTACCGTCTGTGTCTTTCTGATATCTACCTAGTTGGCCAACGTTTTTAATTCTCATCATTACGTTGTTTATTTTTTCTTTTTCTATAAGTTCTTTTAGTCTTGCTGGTGCTTCATAGTTAATCTCTGGAATAATAATAGTACCAGTATTTAAATTCATTTTTCTATCTACAATATTACGAAGTGCTTTTAGTTTTTTCTTTGAACAACGCATTTCGTCTATTTGTTCATACCAATCATCGTTGTCTACGCCATTCATACTTAAAGTTACACTACGTAAGCCTGCTTCAATTAAAGTATTTAAATATTTGGCATGTGACAATCTTAAACCATTTGTTACTAAAGTACAACTATGTTTTCTTCCGTTGGTACGTCCACGCTCATAGACTGCACGAATAAAATTTGCACAGTTAGGAGACATTGTAGGCTCTGCACCAATAATACGGACAAATGCACGACCACCAAGCCTATCCATGAAATCTTTGAATTTATCTAAATCCATATCAGGTGGTTCTCTGTTAGGTATATAACAGTTTTTACAGGTCATATTGCATTTATGTGTAATATCTGCACATATGTCTACAAACGTATTATCTTCTGGTTCTGAAATATCATAATTAAAGAGTTTATGAAGCATATAGTTTTGTACCTTAATAAATATGTTTATGTACATCTATTTATCGTCTCAGGAAACACAACAATGTTAAATCATTTATACAAGTTTAACTATAAAATTGATAAAGACCAACTCAGAAAAGAACACAAACTAATGCAAGAAAGTGAAGAAACTTCCTTACATACAGTTAATACTGAGTTATTAGAGACAGTTAATGCAGGTAGAAATACTGGCGAAGATATATTCCCTACGTATCATGATTTAAAAGATAAGGACCAATGGGATGATATGGATACTTTAAAAATAAGAGCATTTAAGGAGTATCAATACCAAGATAATTATCCAGAAATGAAAAGATTGACTAATGACTTTGCTAATATATTAGATAGTAAAGACATAACACCATTCTTTGTATTACAAGAGCAAGACTCAGACTTTCCAATGCATATTGATATGGGGTTTCAATGTGCAATAAACTTAATTATAGATGGTGGGGATACACCAATTATGTTCAGAGAAGACGATGGATCTATACATAAATACAACTACGATAATGCATTACTTAACATCTGTAACGTCTTTCACGGTGTACCTAAACAACAGGATATGAAAAGAATGCTACTTAAATTTAGAATAAAAGATGTATCATATGATGATGCATGTAAACGTATGATGGAACATTTTAGTGAATAATTCTATACATAATATATATTTTGTAATAAACAGAGAAATGCTTATTAAAGAAAGTGAGATTTGTCAATTTGTGCCAATCAATCGTGTTACATTGAAACGTGTTCAGTTAGGTAGCTATGATGCAAAGGGTAAAAAGTTTTCTGACTATCTTAATAAAGAAGATAAAGATTGGTGGATGAGGCAAGATACATGGCAATCAAGCATGAATGCTGATGCAGAAATGTTATCTAAGATGCCAGAGACTACTAGAATACTTTCTATATTTAAAAAAATTATAGGCACAAATGATATCGAGGCTAACTTTTTTACACAAAAAGTAGGCACTAACGTTAAGATGCATGTTGATGTTGGTACCGCTTGTGCTATCAATTTTATACTCAAAGGAAAAGAAACTCCAATAGTATTTGAAGAAGATGGGACATTTCATTATAAAGATGCATTGATAAACGTTAGTAAGAAGCATATGGTACCAAAGCAAACATCTACAGATAGAATGCTTTTTAAGTTAAGAATTTTAAACATGCCTTTTGAAGAAGTAAGAGAAAAACTAAGATGAACAAGAGCCAAATATTTATATTATTACATCATATATCGTTAGCAGTAGGTATAGCAATGTATGGGTTTGAATGGCCATGGGCCATTGTATCATTTTTCTTTGGAATGTTTTGGGCTTGGGTAGTTGGACATAATATTATTCATTACTATTTTGCTCATGGCAAATATAAAGATAATCTGAAAAGTTATTTTTACACATTATTGTCATTAACGTCTGGACTAGGGTCACCGATATCATTTAGTGCATCACATCGACAACATCATAGATTCACAGATACAGAAAAGGATCCGCATTCGCCACATCATATAGGCTGGAAACGTGTATACTTTTTAAATTGGGAACCACAGAATATTAATCCTAGGCTTCTTGCTGATTTTGCCAGAAGTAAATTTCAGAAATGGGTTCACAAACATTGGTATTATTTACATATTGCAATAGTGCTAGTGATTGCTGTTATAGATTTGAGATTATTATTTTTTGCGTTATCACCTGGTGTTTTATATAGTTTCCATAGTGCTAGTTTGACAAATACATTATCTCATATTGGTGGTGTACAGAGAAATGTACAGTTACTAAGACCTCTTGCATGGTGGGGCTGGAACCACGCTGACCATCATGACTACAAATAAGCTATTGACTAATCGTATATAATCGTATATAATCAGATATATATCTAGGAGAAATGCCTATGGCAGAATATGGCGAACTTATGCGACATTCTAATGTCAAGAAACGACTTGAAAGACTTAGAAAATTGCAGAATAAAGTAAAGAACTTAAGAAGGTTCCATAGTGATTTTGAAAACAAAGAGTTTTTAGAATGGACCTGTATGTCACATGAAGATATTAATTATGAAAAGCTATTAGTTGAAGGTGCTGGATATGTAACACAGTTAGTAGACTGGTGTAATGGTCATTGTAATGATTTTTATGTTGCTTATCAAGGAAAATTGTATTTTAAAAATGATACTGATGCGGCGTACTTTACAATGGTGTGGAAATAGTGTATACTATTAATATGAATAAAGTAGAAACAGATATCGATATTGATGTTATTGACCGTGACACAGTCCTTACACATTTTCGACACATAATAGCCAGCATTAAAAAAGGTGATAACTGGACAAAACATAACAGTGGTGTGTATCTACAACCTATTCCATTTGATCCAATATCTGGATTATCTTCTATTGAATACAAAGAAGCAGAAAAACGAGGATATTTTAAATTAGACTTTCTTAATAATAGTTTATATGAAGGTGTGCGTGATGAAACGCACCTTGATGATTTAATTAAAAAAGAACCTTTGTGGGATCTACTTCAACATGCAGATATTGTAAAAAATCTTGCACATGTTCATAATCATTTAGATGTTTTAAAAGTAATGAAGCCGAAAAGTATAGTAGAACTTGCAGAAGTACTAGCGGTAATTAGACCGGCAAAGAGGCACTTACTCAATGAGAGTAAAAGTAAAATTTCAGAATTAGTTTGGCAAAAACCAGAAGACGGTACTTACTATTTTAAAAAAGCACATGCGATTGCATATGCAGTAAGTATTGTGGTACAGCTTAATCTATTTTGCGAACAAGTTGAACAGAACGCCTCTTAATACGTTTCTGTATAATATTTGATAGACTAGTCTCTGGTCCCCATAGAACCTCAACATCTTTTGAATTCATATTTAATATCCAATTCCTATACTTGCTAATCTGTGAGCCTAAAAATAAATTAATTGGCATAAGTCTATTTGACTCCCACCACCACTGTTCTCCTAATTCTACGAACTTTTTCCTCAATTCAGGTGTTGGTATAGCCTCAAAATTATACATCGATGTTATAACCTGGTCTGAATTTATAATTATACCTAAATGCTCAGTAAATTCTTTTTTATTTCCGTATCTCACGTATGAGAAAAACGGATAATTCTCTTGCATCCATTGTTGTTTTTCATTGTCCATCGTTATATTTAGCTAAGTTAGAAAAAGGGTCTCTGGGAGATAAATACATATATGAATTTAAACATGTTTCAATATGACAAAACTATTGAGATTACTTGTGCAGATGGTGACAACACAAGTAGTATGACAACTTACCTGAGGAATATGCCAATGTATGACGGACAACACAAACTTCATAAGGGTATTGATAATACTCTTAGATTTAATTTAAGGGACACCGATAGAAAACCTATCGATTTGACTACTAAAACTATTATATGGAAAATGTACGATAGAGAAACGAGAGAGAACGTACTATTCAAATACCTTACTGTCACCAACGCAACCAAAGGTATGGCTTCATTAACTATATTCACAACAGATACGATAATGCTACCTCAGGGCTTTTATCAATTTGCTATGTACACTGTAGAAAATGGCGTAGAACAAATCATATATACTGACACATATGACAATGCTAAAGGTGTAATTGAAGTCATAGATGATGTATACCCAGAATTTGTAGACTCACAAGAAAGCGGGACATTTTTTGATGATGGCTCTTACTTTATTTCAACTGCTTTCGATGGGTCTTCTTCAACTTCAAAATCAAAGTCTATACACACGATTGCATTATACTTTGATAATTTTTCTGGAACAGTATCCATACAAGGTGATTTGAGTGAACAACCAAGTTCGCAACACTCAGATTGGTTTGATATAAATCCAAAGTTATTTTCAAATCCAAATATAACAGTAAACAATGAGACTGGTGTTCAAGCATATGTAATCGAAGCAAATGTAAACTGGATCAGAGTAAGATATACTAATACTAGTGGGTCTATCAAAAAAGTTTTACTAAGAAACTAATATAACGCTTGACTTTTAGGTCTATTTTTGCTATATTACTAGTATGGACCTTCAACAAGTAATATTCACACATATCCCTGGAAAGAACAGACAATCTAGTGGTGGCTGGACAAGTTTCAACTGCCCATGTTGTATCGAGGAAGGCGAGCCTCGATTGGATACTAGAATGCGTGGGGGTGTTCGTAGCGACGGTGATTCCATATCATACCACTGTTTTAACTGTGGGTTCACTGCAAGCCACCGTCACGGAAGAATACTCAATAAGAAATTTTTAAAACTCATGCGAAATATGAATGTTTCTGAAAGCGAGATTAAGCGTTTACAGTTAGAAGCAATCCGTCAGAAAGAATTGTCTGAAGGTCCATACCTATTTACATCTAAGACACAAGTGACACGTGTTCCAAGTTTTCCTGATACCGAACTACCTGAAGGTTCGGAAGATTTAGAAGTTTTACTAGCAAAAGATAATCCTCCAGAAGGAGCCATCTATGCAGTTAAATATTTGATTGATAGAGGAGTACATGACAATATAGAAGATTGTTATTGGTCTCCAGATAAGTTTTTTAAAAACAGAGTTATATTTCCATTCTATCAAGGAGATAGAATAGTGGGGTATACTGCACGTGATATAACTGGTAAGTCTTCATCTAAATACATGACAAAGGCACCGAAGAAATTTTTACATAATGTTGATAAGGTAAAATCTAATAATAAATACTTAATCGTATGTGAAGGTATAATCGATGCACTTGCATTAGATTGTATTGCGATTACAAGTAATGAGGCTTCACAAGACCAAATTGATTATATTAATCAGTTTAAAGGAGAGGTTATTGTTTGTCCCGACAGAGATAAAGCTGGCGAGAAATTAATCAAACAGGCTCAAGAAAATGGTTGGAGTGTATCTTTCCCTATGTGGGAGGACGATATTAAAGATGCCGCAGATGCAATTCAACGATATGGTAAACTATATACCTTACAAAGTATTATAGATGCAAGTATAAGTAACAACACTAAGATAAGTGTGAAAATGAGAATAGGATAAACTATGAAAAAAGTTAAAAAAATAATGAGTACAATTATACCAGAACCCAAAGAACAACCGGCACCGACGCCTCCACCTCCGATGCCAACTCCACCAGTTCCGCCAAAGCCGGCAGGTGAGTTCTTAAGAGAAAATGGTGTATTGTTTATGGATAAAGAATTTAATCAAGATAACTGTATGCCTCTTGTAAAAATGATTGTTGAATATAATTTGATGCCAAAAGATAAAGCACCAGAAGTTATTCACTTGTATATCAATTCACCAGGTGGGTATGTAGATAGTTGTATGCATCTAATTGATACTATCAAGCAATCACGTATACCAGTATATACGTATGGAATGGGGTCTATTGCAAGTTGTGGTGTCATGTTAATGATGAGTGGTGCTAAAGGACATCGTTATGTTACACAAAATACCGCAGTCATGTCACATGAATTTTCAGGTGGTACAAAAGGTCAATATCACGATATGGTAGAAAGTCGTAAACATATGGACTGGACTAACGAGAAATTAATGGAACACTATATGAAATGTACAGGCAAGACACAAGCATACATTCGTAAACATATGTTAGCACCTAAGACAGACCATTGGCTTACACCAGAAGAAGCAGTCAAGCATGGTATCGCAGACGAATTAATTACTACTTACTAACAGATTTCTATTGACTCTTGAGACAAAATCTGTTATTCTAACAGTAAGAATTTTGTAACAAAGGTGGGTCTTATGAAGATTATATCAGGCAATAGTAATATTGAACTGGCGGCTAAAGTAGCTGAACATTGTTTCACAGATATTGTTCCAGCAGAAATAAAGACATTCGCAGACGGTGAATGTTCAGTAGAATTTCATGAAAATATTCGAGGAGAGGATGTGTTTATTATTCAAAGCACAAGTACTCCTGTAAATGATAACTTAATGGAATTATTGGTTATGATTGATGCGGCAAAACGTAGTAGTGCTAGTCGTATCACTGCCGTAATTCCTTATTTTGGTTATGCAAGACAAGATAGAAAGAGTGCATCACGTACTCCTATCACTGCAAAGCTAGTTGCGAATCTGCTTACAAAAGCAGGCGCAAATAGAGTACTAACAATGGACTTACATGCTGGACAAATTCAAGGCTTCTTTGATATACCTGTAGATGATTTAACAAGCAGGTTAGTTTTTGCAAAAGATATTCAAAGACAGATTAGAGTAACAGAAGAACCAATTGTATTTGTTTCACCAGATGCTGGTGGTACAGTAAGAGCAAGAAAGTTTGCTGATATGTATCATGCCAATTATGCAATAGTTGATAAACGTAGACCCAAAGCAGGCAAGGCAGAAGTAATGAACTTGATTGGTGAAGTCAAAGGCAAACATGCAATACTAGTAGACGATATTGTAGATAGTGGTGGTACACTATGTAATGCGGCTGAGGCACTATTGGATGCAGGTGCATTATCTGTTAGAGCATATATTACTCATGGAGTACTAAGTGATAATGCATGTAGTAAAATTGAAAAAAGTAAATTAGATGAACTTGTTATTACTGATAGTATCCCATCAATTAATGAGGGTGCTTGGAAAAAGACACGGGCAGTTAGTGTTTGTGGATTATTAGGAGAAGCAATCAGACGAGTCAATAACGAAGAAAGTGTAAGTAGTTTATTTAAGGTTAAGATACATTCATGAGAATTAAATTAGATTTAAATAAGATTAATAGTAGGTTACACTGGACAACACTTTATAGTGAAAAATTATTATTAGCAATAATTGGATTGCTAACAATGGTTGCGGCTTTTACAGACATTTATGAAATGCTAATCTATTTGAAAGTAGAACTAGGCGACTTGTTCTTGCTTTTCATTTATGCAGAGATTATAGGAATGGTGGGAGCATTTTATATTAGTAATAGAATACCTGTTACTCTACCTATCATTATTGCTATGACGGCACTTTGTAGATTAATTGTTCTACATTCAAAAGAAGCAGACCCATGGATGCTTGTTGCAGAAGCAAGTGCTATTGCAGTATTGGCAGGGGCGGCTTATCTTATGAGTGCTAAAGAAAAACTGAGTTTAGAAAAAGATAAAATACGTGAGAAAAATAAATAAGAAAGGTAATTAAATGTATAAGGTAACGGCATACTTTAGAGACCATAAAGTTGTTGAAAAGTTTTATAACTTATATGATGCAATAGATTTTAGAGATAGTGCAGATGCTAATTATCCTGAAAACGTAAAATTTGAAAAGGTAATATCAATGAGAGAATGGGTAGTAGAATGTTGGAATAGTGTAATGGATATGGAGCATAATCCACTAAAGAATATTCCAGACTTTAGCACACGACATATGATTATGCAAGTATTAGCATGGATGTGGTGTATTGCGTTTGCATTCATCGTAAGTAGTATGTGGGCAGGAGTAATTAGTATGTTTGTTCATACAGTATTACTAGGAGCCATTGCAATCACAGTTGCTACATTTGAAACAGCAAAACGCAAGCCAACTGCATTTAACTTCATAAACGGATATAACTCACATGGTAGAGCAAGGACTTATACTATCTGGAGAGATAAAAAAGGTAATGCACATAAAGTACAGTTAGATGCCAATGATCCAGGCGGAGAACACGAATAAATCATTTGACAATCATCGTTGAACAGAGTAGAATAGAAGTATGGCAGAAGAAGTAAAAGATTACAATTTAGATTTACAGAAATTGTTTGTTCAGTTCATGTTAACTGATCCTGAACTTTATACAAGAGTTAGGGCAATAGTAGAGCCTAAGTATTTTGATAGAAATCTAAGAAAAGTAGTTGAACTCTTAGTCAATCATACTGAGGAATACTCTACGATTCCAACTACTGAAATTATTAAAGCACAAACTGGACAAGAGATAGAAAAATTAGATGATATCGGTCAACATGCAGATTGGTTTATTGATGAGTTTGAAACATTCTGTAGGCATAAGGCAATAGAAAGAGCAATCATTGATAGTGCAGACTTACTAGAGACAGGCAAATATGGTGAAGTAGAACTTAGAATTAAAGAGGCAGTACAAACTGGACTAGCCCGTTCATTAGGTACAGACTATTTTGCAGATCCTAGAGCAAGACTTGAAAAGCTAAAAGATAACAATGGTCAAATTACGACTGGTTGGAAATCATTAGACGATAAATTATATGGTGGCATCAATCGTGGTGAGATAACTATTTTTTGTGGTGGGTCTGGTGCAGGTAAATCTTTGTTTATGCAAAACATGAGTTTGAATTGGGCAGAAGCAGGTTTAAATTGTGTATACTTTACACTTGAACTTTCAGAAGAACTATCAAGTATGCGTATGGATGCGATGCTAACAGATAGAAGTACAAAAAGAATTTTTAAAGAATTAGATGATGTAGAATTACAAGTTAGAACTAAAGGCAAATCGTCTGGAATGTTACGTGTTAAGTATCTTCCTTCTGGTTCCACAGTTAATGATATACGTTCTTATATTAAAGAATTGCAAATACAAACTGGCAAACGAGTTGATTGTATGTGTGTAGATTACTTAGATTTATTAATGCCAGCAACAAAGAAAGTATCAGCAAGTGATTTGTTCATTAAAGACAAATATGTAGCAGAAGAAATTCGTAATTTTGCAATGGAAACTGAGACAGTTTTAGTAACTGCATCACAATTAAATAGAAGTGCAGTAGAAGAAATTGAATTTGACCATTCTCATATCGCAGGTGGTATATCTAAAATTCAAACTGCGGATAATGTTATTGGTATCTTTACAAGCCAAGCAATGAGAGAACGTGGACAATATCAGTTACAGCTATTAAAAACACGTTCATCAAGTGGTGTAGGTAGTAAAATTAATCTAGTATTTGATAGAGATAGTCTTAAAATCTCAGATGATACAGAAGGGTTAACTGACGACCAAACAACGTCAAATACGATGAGTGTGGTTGATACATTACGACAAAAAACTACAGTAAACGCACCAGAAACTAACACAGAAGCAAAAACTGATGTTGCAATGAACTTGAGAGCAATGTTGAAGACCAAGACACGTTCTCCTTTTGATGAAAACTGATAAATACAGTTAGAACGGAGAAATATCATGGATAAACCTCGTAAGAGCCTATTTGAAGAACTAAATTCTTTAGCTTTTGATAAAGAAAAAGAACGTTTAGTGGAGCAAAAAGGTGAACATATCATATCAGGAGCGATAAATCTTATAGAATTTATCAATCGTGAGTTTGATGGCGAGACTGCAAATGACTTAACTAAGAGATTAGTTAATAGCATTAGGTCTCAAGATCCGAGAAAGTTTAAACGTGGTATAAAAAGTGTCAAGGCTAAAACATAATGACTTTAGAGCAACAGTTAAACAGATTAAAAGTATTATCAGGTATATATAAACCATATCTACCAGAAGAAACTCAACAAGAGAACATATCTTATACTGGTACTGAAAAATCTAAACTTCAAAAGAAGCATAATATACAGCCAGGCACAGATGAATGGTTTAAATTATGGTTTGCAAAGCCTCACTTAACTGGCGAAAGACCTTTTGGGGATAAACAATGAAGATAAAAGATATATTACAAAAAGGTAGAGAACGTAGGTTTAGAGGACCACGTAAACCTCGTCTTAAGCAAGTAGGATTTCATAAGAAATTAAAAGGTTTGTTAGATGGAAAATTACGAGAAGATAAGAATACACACTTAGACCATGCAGAAGAACTAGTATTCATGCATGGCACAGAAGGGCTGAAACGTGTTGTAAACACTTTCAGTAAACTACTAAACACACTTGATGGACAAGGTGGCGGCGATGCTATCACTACGAAATGGGATGGTTCTCCAGCAGTATTTTGCGGAACAGACCCATCTGATGGACAATTCTTTGTAGGCACAAAAGGCGTATTCGCAAAAACACCAAAATTAAATAAATCACAAGCTGACATTGAAAACAATCACCAAGATACTACTAAGAATGGTGAAGAAGTAAGTAAAGCAGGCTTAAGAAATAAGTTATCAGCATCATTAGAGTATCTAAAAGATTTAGGTATTGAGGGTGTTATACAAGGTGATTTATTATTCACTAAAGGTGACTTGAAAACTGTTAATATAGATGGCAAATCTCATATTGCATTTAAACCAAATACAATCTCATATGTTGTACCAGCAGATAGCAAAACAGCAAAAGAAATGCAGTCGGCTGAAATAGGTATTGTGTTTCATACAAGTTACACAGGCGATAGTTTAGCAGATATGAAAGCATCATTTGGTTATGATTCAAGTAAACTTAAGTCTTCATCTAAAGTTTGGTTTACTGATGCACGTATTAAAGATGTATCAGGACAGGTACAACTAAAGCAAGAAAATGTTGCAAAGATTAAACAAGCAATTAAAGAATTAGCTTCAATGAAAATTGATGCAGATACTTTCAAAGCAATTAATCAAAAGATAGGCGCTATTGACTTAGTACAAGCTATTAAGGCACATGCAAACTTGCCGATACGTACTGGTCAAGCATTAGAACCAGATGTAACTAAATTTGTTAAAGAGTTTTTACAGGGTTTAAATAATAAATTAGATAAAGAAATCAGCGGTTTAGCTACAGGACCTGAAGGTAAAGCAGGACAGGCTAGATTACAAACAAAGGATGCATTATCTAATGTCATAAATACATATGAGACACAAATTGCAGAAATGTATCGTGCATATCTTAAAGTTGAAGCAGTAAAAATGATGTTTCAGCAAAAGATGAAGAACATTAAAGCAATAGACAGTTTCATTGAACAACCAGACGGTTCATTTAAAGTTACAGATCCAGAAGGATTTGTTATTGTTGACCATGTGGGTAGAGCAATGAAGATTGTAGATAGATTAGAGTTTAGTGCGGCAAACTTCGCACCAAGGGATTAGTTAGATGTTAAGTAAGAAATGCAAGTTGCACCTAGAAGAAGTAGGAGAGACACGTTGGCAACATTTTGCACATGCAATGTGGGTCTCTTGGCAATTAGAAAAAGCCGCTTACGCATGTTTTGTACATGCAGTGGCACCACGTTGGTTCACTACATACGCTAGTGATAAATGCAATGAAGTATTGCAATCGAGGAAAAAATAATGGAACAGTATAAAGGCAAGTTACAGTTAGTTAATACGTTTACAGAGAGTAGGCTGTTTAGAACAAAACAAAATCAAAATAAAACAAATGTAGATGATGCGGCAGAATTAGCATTTTCATACATGATGATTTTGAATATGTTTAATAAAGACTATGAATTTGCTCCGTTGGCAGGCGAGTACGCAGGTAGAACAATGGCGTTTCGTAACTTTGATTATTTTAGAACAAGTGCAACAGATTTATATGTAATGATTAATAGATTAATCGGCAAAGAAGTCAATGACGATGATCCAAGAGATAAGATTGCATTAAATCGTATTAGTCTAAAAAGACAAGAAGCGATACGATATTTAGACCATATAAAATCAAATAAGTCTGAATCAGGATTTGAACAAAGAATGTTACTAAGATTTCAAAGAGATTTAAACATACAAGATGGAATGCTTAAATCTATGAGAAGATTAATAGGTGATTGGGATAATTTAAGTCAAAATCAAAAAGCCCTAGTTACTACTAGAATGATGCAATATCTACGTAGAAAAGCAATGCGTAGTGAGTTGATGCCAGCGTTACAGAAGTTCCAAAAGCGTGGAAACTATGTAGTTAATGATAAAAAAGATACTAAAAAGAACATTTGGGACAGCCCAATTACTAAAGCAGGCGCGGCTATCGGTGCAATTTATGGTGCAGGTAAGCTAGGAAAGGCTTTAGGCAAGACTTCTTATCAAGATGGTCGTAATATTGGTGGAAAATTTCAATCCCGAGGCAAGTAAACGCCCCATTTTTTGCAAAAAATGATAAATAAAAGCATAGAGCAATACAATTTTATAATGCTCAGGATAATATCTATTTAGGAGAACTAAAATGGCAAAAGTACATGAAACATATTCAGCAGGTCAATTCCTTACTGGTAACTTAAATCACTTCACAGTGACAAAGACTGGTATGGCGGCAGGCGACATGAAAGCAGTAATCGAAGGTGCAGGAACACGTGCTACAGTAGTACTAGTTGGTGCAATCGATGGTAACGATGTAAGAATCGCAGTAGAAAACAATGGCGCATGGGATGCCGCTGGTTTAGACGCGGCTCTAGGCTCAGACTTTACAGTAGCCGACTTCGCATACTAATTTTTACCCCCCTGGACTTAACAGTCCAACCCACACTTTGCGTGTATTTAAAAAGACCCTCTATGAGGGTCTTTTTTTACCTCTAAATTACCTACAGTTTTGATAAATACATATAACAGAAATATAAATTTTATATTTGGAGAAAAATATGGCAAGAATACACGGAGCCGCTAGTGCTGGTGAAAACTTATCAGGTAATATAAACTTTTACACTTTATATGTAAAAGGTTTAGACATTACGTCAACTGAAAGCGTAGCAGACCAGACACAACAAAACTTTGATGATGTTATTAACTTAATTTCATTGGTTGCTCAACCAATCATCATGAATAATCCAATCGCAGTTACACTTGATGGGCTAGCACCGTCGTTAACAGGTTCAGGATTTTTATTTAAATTTGCAGTAGAGCATGGTAGAGTATTTGAAAGAAACGGAGATACAACTTCCGTTCTTAAAGAATTATTTGAAGGCGTAACTATTGATGGTGTCACATTAGCAGACACTAGTAATATTGAATACGTCATGTCAGACATACTATAATACTAGGAGTTTGTTTTGGATTGGATTGACTTAATAGAATCCAGAGTACAAACCACTACTTGGGATTTAGAAAAAGAAATTACAAAAGAGACAGTTGAAACTATTATGGATGAAGTCCATAAACGTTCAGCATCCAAACAAAATTTAGTAAGATACGAAATTCAAATATTCGATTGGTCAGATACAGATTTTAGAAATCATTTTAATGAACTTTGTATCAGAGAACCATATAAAACACCAGTAGAATATAATACTCAGGTCTTAGCACCTTGGTTAATCATATTAAAACGTAGAGAAGGAATACATTGGAATAGAGCAGGTGACCTTACTTCTGACTATCCTGATATAGATTATTCAACACAACTTTATAATAGGTTCGTACCAAGTGCTATGGAAACTGGCATAGCATCAGCTAACATAATACTATCAGCTAAAGCAAAGGGATTGGATACTGGGTATTGTCAGTGTTTTAATTGGAATTACGAACATTCAAATGTTATAAAAGAGAAGTTGGGTATAACTGACCCAAATGACGTATATGTATCTATAGGCTTAGGGCACGGTTCTTCACTAAAAAGAACACTCAATCTACATACAAATCAATGGCATAATACTTTTGCACATGTTGGAAGCATGTGGGAAAAAGAACCTAAGCCAAATAAAGAAGATTATATTAAATTCGCATAAAAACTTTCTGAATTAAAATGATAAATACAATCAATGGGATTATAGTTTCCCTAGTTTTGGAGTTAATATTATGGCAGGAATTGATAGTAAATTAGCACAGTTAGAGACAGAGAGTTTAGAAACTCATGTTGCTGTTGCACATGAACGATTTAAAAATCTGGATACAAGTATTGTCAGACTAGAAGGCATAGTTGAAAAAAATGCCGCTGAAACTAAAGAAGGTCTTTCCGAACTTAAGAAAATTATTATCTGGGCAAGTTCTACATTATTTGCTACAATGTTACTAGCATTACTTACTTCTGTTTTTGGTAAAGGAATGGGATTATAATGCAAGTATTTGAAGTTCTACAGCCAATAGAAGAAGCTAAACTAGTTTATGCTAGAAAAGGTAGACAGATTGTACGTAAGTATAGATGTTCATCTGGCAGATTAAAAGGTAAAACTGTATCAAGTCCGACATCTTGTTTTAAGCCGGTTGATATTAAAAAGAGATTTACTCTTGCAAGAACTAAGGCCAAATTAGGATCAAGACTAAAAAGAAAATCAGCAATGACAAGAAGAATGAACCCAGCAAGTAGACGTTTAAAAACGTTGAATAAAAGGTAAGAGGAGGCTATTATGGATTTAAAAAATAAGATTGAAAGGTCTATGAAAACAGAAAGTATAAATGATAAGATTGCCGACATTGCAGATTTAGTTGGTGAGAAAGAAGAAATTGTACGTGATAGATTAAAGACTTTAGATTTCAGACAGTACATTGAACTTGTTAAAGCAGTTAGAGAAACAGAAATGGAAACTGCTAGAAGTATATTAGGTCTTGGTATTGAAGAAGCAGAAGAATACTCAGACCAACAAATTAAGATGGCATTTGGAATTTTAAATGATCCAAGATACAAACAAGGCAATTACTCAGGTGCACATGCGGCTATTGAAAAAGTTGCAAAAGGATTAGCAAGTCACCCAAGTGTAGCAAATGCACTTAGACGAGCAAACGAATCAGAAGAACAAATTGCAGAAGCAGAATATGAGTATGATGGCAAAGTTGCACATATATCTCAAGATGAATTTAAAAAAGTACATAGTGATTTTAAAAATGATACACCAGGCGAAGAACGTATGGTTATTTTAGATCCAGAAACAGGCGGAACAATTTCAGTACTAGTACAATTTACTGATGTAAATGAATACAATCAAGGCGGAACAATGTCTCCGGGCGAAATGCGAGGAGCTCAAGCTCAATCACAAGCTCAATCAGGGCAAGATGCGTCCCCACAAAATAAAACTAAAAAAGCACAAGCAATGCAACGATTAGGTAAAAAGAATCTAGGTGGTGCAACTGCACAACAGGCGGCAGATGCATTAGATAAAGCAGGACAAGGCAAAACGCTTACACCAATTCAACGTAAAGCAATGGCCCAACAAGCGGCCTCAGTTGACCAGTTAGCGGCAGACCCAAAAACTGCAACACAGTTTAGAAATTTATTAAATAAACTGAACCAAGGGAAATAGTTTTATGAGATTACAAGAAGTTTTAGGCGGAATTTACGTAATGATAACTGAGGAAGAAAGCGATTTAGTGCTTAAATATTTCTCAGAAAATTCATACGTACATGAAACGCAATTATCTGACAGAGAACAGGTAGTTGCAGAAAGACTATCACACAAAGGCGTGATTGTACCTTCATTAAGAGGGTACAGGGCTGTATAACGGAGGACAAAATGACTGGACCAAGTAGAGCAGATGTAGGTGCAATGGCAAATCTTCTTAAAGCTATGAATGGCGATAAGAGTGGATTAAAAGCACAGGCAGAAGCAAGACAATCTCAGGGTGGGAACGAGACTGTAGATGTAAGTCCCGGTGTAAAAACTGCGGATATTAAAGCGATGGAAAACATTATGAGAAATTTCCAGAGTGCTACATCAAACGTTGCGGCAAAAGTTGCAACTACAATTAATGAATCAAAAAAAACCGAAAAAGGAGTACAGGTAGGTATATATTCTGTAGAAAAAACTCCCGACACATCATTTAATATTTTAGATAGCAGAACAAATGATACTCTATTTGAAGATTTGAGAGCATATGAAACAGCATATGTGATTGTACATCATTTAAATGAAGGTAAAAAGATTAATTCACAAGAGGTAACAAACGTTATTTCAACTAATGCAGTATTCGAAAAATTCTATTTCGATGCTTTACAGCATAAGAATACTTATAAACAAGCAAAGAAGCGTGGTGATTTCGGCAAAATGGATATTGCAGAAGCTAGATTTAGTAGAGCAAAAGCAGAAGCCTGGAACGCAAAAAAGCAAGTAAATGAGATATTTGAGGCTGTGTCTAATCAAAAACCACTAATTTAATTTAAAAAGATAAATACATAATATAAACACATATTATGTAATGGGGCAATTACCATGAGAAGTACAAACTTTTTTAAGACAGATACAATAATGATATCGTCAAAACTAAATGAGTATCTTAAGTCAAACTTTAACTATTCAGTTGAAGGAGATTTAAAATCATTAAGCGAGGCTAAAGATAAGCTGGAAGCGGCTAAAAAAGCAATGCGTTCAGACTATCAAAACCGTGAGTATGTAGAAACTATGATGATGCTAGAAACAGTAAAATCATTGTTAAAAGCACACAAAGAGCAATCACTAGACGAAGGTGGAAAACACAAGTATGTCAGTGATGCACAACGTAAAGCAGTTCACGCCAAGAAGGCCGAAGAAAACACTAAAACAAAGGAACCAAAAATGGAAAATACAGATAAAAAATCTGCCGAGGTTTCTAATGAAAATTTAGAAGACAGTCTTTTAGCACAGTTGAATAAACTACTAGAAGGTGATGCGGCTGAGGCTGAAATTACAATGGCGGCACGTGGTATCGTAGATGAACTACAAGACGTTATCGAAAAATTAGGCAAAATTCAAAACGACCAGATAGGACCACTATCTGATGAAATGGCTTACACACATGGACCAGAACAATCAGAGACATTTAAATCTTCTGTTGATTCAGCAATCTCTAGTTTACTAGATACGGCTCGTTCAACTAAAGATGCAGTAAATAATGCGGCTCTAGTTCTTTCAGGTGAAGCACCGGCAGGAGATATGGCACCAGCAGACAATGAACTTGGTGGCGATATGCAAGATGATATGGAAGATGATATCACGGCAGACCTAGCAGGTGGTGATGAGTCAGCATCAGGTGAAATTGATGAACCATTAGGCCGTGCAAAAAGAGACTAATAATGAAACTTTCAAGTCTGTTAAGTGAAGATGCAAACTACAATGCACAGATGCGTAATGATATAAATGCGTATCTAGTGAGATTAAAAGCAAATGATATTGGTACCGTTGGTACTGATATGATGGTTGACGAATTGACAGATATGGGGTACAGTGTTACTCCAGAAAGTTTAGTTGATATGTTAGCTAATAGCAAATATGTTAGCAAAGTAACAGTTGATACTATTGATTTAGCTGGAGCCCCATCCGGTAAAACTGATAGTGATGAAGACGGTGAGAAAGTTAAAAAACTTGCTATTAAAACAGCGAAGAAGAGGATAAAATAATGGGCTTAATTATTAAAGGCGAACACAAAATTATTTCTAAAAAAGAAATGCAAGATAAGGTTGCTCAGGAAATAGAAAATAACGTTCAAGATGGAACTGAAAAACTGTCTGATTCTCAAAAAGAAATTCGTAAAGAAATCGCTAGTGCAAAAAGACATCGTGAATTTATGCAAAGAGTTGCAGATAAGAAAGCGGTATCTACTAGAGAAGAACGTAAGATTGTTGAGAAAGAAGTTATCGAAACACCTGAGATTATTGTAGAAGCAAGAGCAGAAAAAGAAGCAGTATTGGCTTCTAAATCTGTATCACTTGCACAAAGACCAGATTTTGATTCAATGACTAAAAAAGAAATAGATATGTGGGCTGATGAAAATCTAGGTTTAACACTAGACCGTAGAAAAACAAAAGCTGATTTAATCAAACAAATCAACGAAAATCTATAAATAATACTTGCATTGTTTGAATTTTTGTAGTATACTATAAGTATGCTAAATGAAAAATTCAAATATGAACCAATGGAGCGTGTTAATGTAGATGGCTCACGCCATTATCAAACACCTGGAGGCAAGCCATTGCCAAGTGTAACTACAGTACTAGATGCACTTAAAGATAAAACAGCAATATATGAGTGGCGTAAAAGAGTAGGCGATGAAGAAGCAAATCGTATTATGAAACTTGCCACAGGCATAGGTACTCAAGTTCACTTACATGTCGAAAAATTTATACTTGATGAAGATAGACCAAATGGTACAAATCTTATTCATCAAATGTCAAAAGAATTATCAAACATTATTATTGAAAAGGGACTCTCAAACGTAGATGAAGTTTGGGGCACAGAAGTTCCTTTATACTATCCCGGATTATATGCAGGTACTACGGATTGTGTTGGCGTATGGAAAGGCAAACCTGCTATCATTGATTTTAAGACTACTCGTAAACCAAAAAAGCGTGAATGGATTGATGATTATTTTTTACAAGGTGCCGCATATTCAGCCGCACATAATGAAATACATGGAACAGATATCAAAACTATCGTAATCATGATGATTGGTTGGGATGAAGAAGCAGACAATAAAGGCAATTATCAAGAATTTGTTGTAGAAGAAAACGAATTTAGCAAGTATTCACTGCAATGGGCCAACAAGGTTCAAGAGTATTTTGATAAATACATGTAGTAACTAGGAGTTTTAGATGGCTACAACTAATGTTAAAATTTTACTAAGACGTGGACTAAGAGAAGAAATTAGTGCAGACACCCTTGAAACGGGAGAAATGGGATTTGCTTATGATACCAATCAATTATATGTTGGTATTGACTCAGCAATAAATGAACTTATATTTGACCCATTTGCAAATGCACAAGCAGTCGTACAGTCTTGGTTAGATAGTGCGGATAACCCAGAACCGGGACTAAAAATTGATGAAGATTTAGTTATTCGTCAAGTACAGGATGTGGATGCACTTATAGTCGCAATGGAAGGTTCAAGTACACCTTTTAATGTGCATGAGTATGCACGTGCAAGACGTAACGTTGAAGTCGTAACAGAAAACTCTTTCAATCAAATGTTCGCAGACCAGCATTTACAATCGCTAGATGCATCAACTGGTAGGCGTTCTAGTCTATTTAAAAAAGAATTAACAACAACAGCAGGTACATTTCTACGATACCTTAAAACCGATTGCACATCTTTCTTTGTTGATTACTCACTCAAACAAACAAACAATGTTAACACATATGTAAGAGTGGGACAAATAAAAGTAATTAATGGTGTCCCTCAAGGTATCAACCAAGTAAAACTTAGTGATGATAACACAGAAATCTGGCAAGATGATGGTGATAGTATCGCAGACGCAGATGAATTTTCAAATATTAATTTTACTGCGGAAATCGATGGTGATGATATAAAGTTCAATTATACACAACTTTCAGGATATCAGACAGAGATAAGTTTTACAGTTAAACGATGGACAATGTAATATGCAAGATAAAGCTACTTTGCTTTATGAGTGGCGACAAATTAGACTAAAACTACAAGAAAACTTCTCAGAAAAGCAATTACAAGAAACTATGGATTGGTTCGCTAGTCTAAAACCAGCAGTCCATGGATTTAATTATGACGATATGTACACTTGGCCAGATATATGGGAATATATCAATGAAGGTTGGTATACACTAAGTGGAAATGGACTAGCATCTTACTATACTTTAGATTTTGCTTACCCAGATAAAGATACTCAACTTTGGTTAGTACATGATATATTATATGGAGATATGTATTTGGTTACATATATCGATGGATACATAGTCAATAGGTCAGGTGGAAAACTATGTAAGTATGAAGAAAACAAAAAAGACTTGCATATCATGAAAAAATTTGATAAAATAGAGATTATTTCGACACTTAAGGATCGGAAATAAATACATATATAATTAACTACATAAATACGAGAAAGCAAATGTTAAAAACAAAACAATATAAAGAAGGCGATATAGTTACAATAGTAATGACTGGTGGACAGGAATTACTAGGGAAGTTTGTTAGCGAAAGCGGTACAGATTTTATCGTTAAAAAACCATTGACTTTGGTCTTTGGTAAACAGATTTCGTTTCAACCATTCACTGTTACAGGTGATAGTGAAGGCGAAGTTGTTCTACGTGACGATAAAATAGTTTCAGTTTTGAGAACAAACAAAGAAACAACAAAGGCATACCAGTCTGCAACAAGTGGATTAGTAACGCCGGACAAAGGATTAATTACGTAATGCCAGGAGCCGCAAGAACAACAGATGCAACAACTAACCACCCACCATGTGGGCCTGGTAAGTGTGATATGGGGTCTGATAATGTTATTATCAATGGACTAAATGCATTTAGAGTTACAGACAAAGATACACCGCATGGTAAACCTTTAGGTGATCCTCTAGTCTGTGTACCACATGTAACACCTCTTGTCTCAGGATCTCCAAATGTAATTGTTAATGGTAGACAATTAGGTAGAATTGGTGACCCATTTTCATGTGGTATCGTAGTAGCATCAGGTTCGGGCAATGTCATTATAAATGGTTAGGATTTAAATTATGGCTAGTGAAGCAGAAATCGAAAGACTATATCAAGAGTTTGTAAATAGAGGTGGAGGACAATTTACGTTCTCTAACGTAAACACTACGCCTGCTCAGTATTATAGTGCAACATCTTCTGCATCATTGACACCAGGACAACAAGCGGCTCTATTAGCAAAACAAGAACAATTTAACAGGCAATCTGCATTGTCAACTATTGCTAGTGAGTTAGCAGGAAACAATTTTTCTAATCCTTATATAGCAAGAGCCGATAATAGTACAGGTATTATTCAGAACTTTGCTTTAAATCCAACATTAGCAAACGTAACTGCATTAGCAGGTGCATTCGGTTCATTCAACGCAGTTGAACAGACAGCTATATTTGCCGGTATATTAGAACTTACTGGTGTTGATATGGGTAATGTAATTAAAATATTAGGTATAGGTGCATTAGGACTTGCATTATTTTCTTCTTTAAAAAATCACACAGCAGGACAAATGACAGACTTGCCAAAAACTTTATCAGATGCAAGTGCATTGGCAGGAATGAATTCACAGTTTGGTGAGCAAAAAGATAGTTGCTCATTTTTTAATGAGATACTAGGAGTATTAAGTGGAGCATTCGATGGTTCAATGGATTTCATTGATACTGCTTTCGAAAAGTTAAATGGATTTTTACAACAAACAGGTATATCAGGAATTATAGACCAAATCACAAGTGCTATTAGTGGTGCAGGTGGAATTATAGGTGATGTAATTAATGCAGTATCAGGTATTATAAATTCAGCAACATCAGTAATCAGTGGTGTATTGGGACAGATAGGAAGTCTAGTAGGAAAAGTTACAAATGCAATAGCAGACGTAGTAAATCAAATCGCAAAAGAGGCAGAAAAACTTTTAAATTTAGCAACAGAATTAGCTTCAAAGGCATTAGCTTTAGCAATGGCGGCCGCTTCATTAGACCCATGTCAAATGGCAGTCATACTTAATACAGGAAGTAATGATATGAAAGGCGCAGTAGATAAACTGACACAGCCTATGGATACACTTTCTTCTATTCCGACAACAATAGATAGTAGAGCCGATGCAGGTACAGTTATGAAAACTATGGACCAAGCAAAGCAAGAGGCATCACAGGCACCAGGCGTCCCACAGTCTCCATTTACTGATACTGCTAAACTACATCAACCATTAGATGCATATTTGCATAATCTGTTTAATGAAGTTACCGGTATATTTGGTGACACGTTTGATACGATTAAGAATGCAGTAGGTGGTTCTGTAGTTTCAACTGCATCTAGTACTGGATCACTTGCCTCATCTTCTAATGCAAAACCTAATAAACAAACAACGACTATATCAAGCGATGCGTGGAGACAATGGCAGGGAACTTTTTCAAATACATTATTAGGATTAAAAAGAGATATCAAACATCTTAAGATGTTTATACAACAGGCTATTAATACTAAAACATTCTCTACAGAAGAATTGAAGAAACAAGCAATCATACTTTCAGAAACATTAGCAGAAAATGAAACTGCGGTATCTGCCGAGTTAAAAAGTGCAAATAGTCAACTAGTATATGAATCAGATGGTAATAAGTTTAGAATTGATAGTTTAGAACAAAACAAACTAGCACTTTTAAATTCTAAAGTTGCACCACATACACAAAGATTAATAAATCGTGTACAAAGAAGTTACGCAGATTCAGTAACACAGTGGAATTCAATAGACCAGAATGTTAGATAATGATAGGCATTTTTGGTGATAGTTTCGCCCACGAATTTAATAATAAAGTAGCACCGGGTTGGCCAACCCATTTATCCAGACTATATAACGAGAAAGTTGAAAATCATAGTTGGTATGGTACCTCTTTATCTTATTCATATAGAAAATATTTAGAAACTGATGTATTGAAATATTCTAAATTAATTTTTATATGTACTGAGCCTGGACGTCAGCATCTTATCGATACAAACGGTAAAGAATTATTATATAATAATCAGACATGGAAAACATCTTATGATTTAAATTATCATCCTGAAATGCAAGAAAAGTTTGATATAAACGAAGACGATAGTACAAACAAACAAGTGTTAAAAGCGGCAGAATTAATGAATGCATGGTTTCCTGAAACTTGGAACTTTTTAGAAGAAGTTATAAAACGTGACGTAACAAGAACACACTCTAATTCTTTAGTTATGAATATAATGGATTTATCTAATATTACAAATTTAGATGTTAATGGAAATTTAATGATTGATTACATAGAATCAAAGGAACTAGGCAGAACATGTCATTTGAGTAAGAAACAAAACGTAGAACTAGCTGGATACATTAAAAGATATTTTGATAACAGATTTGATATACATAATACTTTTAATAATGTAGAAAGATATTACACAAAAGCAAACACATTGAATGAAGCAGGATTAATAAGAATATGAATACAACTTGGGTATTTGGAGAATCATCTGAATTTTCTAAAAAATTGATAGAAGAAGCAAACAAAAAAGATGATACTGTTTGTACATTTGGTAGAAGATGTACAGACTATAAAGATATAGCATTATTTCTTAAAAAGTATTATAAAGACCAACCAACAAAAATTATTATAAATGCTAAAACTGATTTTGAATTAGAAGATACTAGGCATGCAACAGATATTACCTTTAAATATATTACACCAATACAAACTATAAGTTTTCTTGCAGACATTCTTAATTTTATAGGGGAAAAGGCATCAGCTAATAGACTGCCTGTGACAGTTGTGTATATTACAAGTTCAGCTACAACAAACAGCAATCAAAGCCGTAAGACACTATGGCGATTAAGAGAATATATAGGGTTAAGACATATACAACAGGCGGCTATGTCAGCATGTGATACAAGATATATGCAAGTATTAGGGGTTAGTCCATCATATATGGACAACTCAAATATTGATTTATATTCGAAACAAGTAATAGATATATTATACAATCCACCAGAAGTAAGAAGAGGATTAGCTGATTTGCATTTCCTTGATAAAGGATGGATAAGTTTATACGGATTAAAATTTCATGAGTAAAGTTTGGTTATTTGGAGAAACATCTGAGTTTTCACAATCAATATTAAAAGAATTAAAAAATAAATCAGATGATATTCAAACATTTGGTAGAAGTAATATATCTTATAATGATCCTGTTATAGAACAGATTAATCTAAGTAAATTCCCACCCGATAAAATTATTATAAATGTGAATTTAGATTGGAATAAGGGTGAAATAAAATACAGTGATAGATGGGAAAAACCTTTAACAATTATAAGTTCTATTTCAGAATTATTGAGATATTGTTATATAGAAACATCTAAAAATATAACAGTAGTATATGTAACAAGTTCAGTAACAATTCAACCATTAAATGATAAAGATTTTATTAACTGGAAAGATTATATTTCTATACGACATACTCAGCAAGCCATGTGGTCTGCATATGATTCAAAAAAACTTAAAGTATTAGCAGTTAGTCCTGCTAATTTAGATGATAATAATAGAAAAAAGTATGCAGAAAGATTAGTAGAAATTGCTTATAATCCACCAATAGATAGAAAATCTATAATAGATTTAAGTTGGTACGGTGGATGGAAAAACAATGGTTACGAAAAAAATGAATGGCGTAATCTTTACGAAATTGATAAATAGATATATGCGTATAGAAGAAATCATAAAATCTGTAGAAGAAGGTATTAATGACCCTCATATATTTAAAGCAGTATTCATGGCTGGCGGCCCTGGTTCAGGAAAGTCATTTGTTGCTAAAAAGTTCCTTACAGGAACAGGTTTAAAGATGGTTAATTCAGACGAAATATTTGAACACCTAATGAATAAAAACAATTTACCATTAGAACCAGATACTATTGTTTCGCCACAAGGTAGAGAACAAAGAGATAGAGCCAAAGTACTAACACAGAAACGTAAAAATACTTATATTGATGGACGTTTGGGTTTAATTATTGACGGTACTGGCAAAGACGTAATGAAGATTGGTAAAATTAAAGAAGAACTAGCAAAAATCGGTTATGATAATATGATGCTATTTGTTAACACAAGCGAAGAAGTAGCACAGGATCGTAATACTCAACGTGCAAGAAGTATCCCAACAGAACTAGTAACAAAAATGTGGAAACAAGTACAAGATAACATTATGAAGTTTCAACAAATGTTTAGTGCAGGACGTTTCTTTGTTGTTGATAACTCTGGCGGATTAGAAGATCCAGAAAGAGCAGAAAATTTTACAAAAGTTAATAAGTCTATTGATAAATTTCTTATTCAACCACCAACTAAGCGTCAAGCTAAACAGTGGATTGAAGACCAAAAAGCCAAACGTTCAAGTTAAGGCTTGACATTTCCCAACAAATATAGTATTATAGTATATAACTTTAAAGGTGAATAATGGCTAATAGTGTAATCGAAAACTTTCAAAACTATCGTAAAGATATTGACATGGAGTTTATACAAAAAACTCATGTACATTACTGTACACCTTGTTATGGTGGACAAGTGACAGAACCTTACTTCCGTAGTTGGACTAGGGCACATATGATGTTTACAAAATATCAAATACCTTATTCAGTTACAACAAGTGCAAACGAATCTTTAATATCAAGAGCAAGATGTCATATGGTAGCTTACTTTATGGCAAACCCAAAAGCAACACACATGATGTTTATTGATGCTGATATTAACTTTGATTCATTAGATATATTACATATGTTGCAACATGATAAAGACATTGTTGTAGGTGCATATCCAAAGAAAGATTTAGATTGGCGAGGAATAGAACGTAAAGTTTTAGGAGGTCGTGCAGATACTTTGGAACAGATACAACGAGCAGGTGCCAATTATGCATTAAACTTTGATTGGGAATTACAAGAAGATAATACACGTAAAATAAAAGCTAAAGATGGTTTAGTAAAGTTGCGTGATGCGGCAACTGGATTTATGTTGATTAAACGAGAAGTAATTGAAAAGATGATTGCCTCATATCCAGAGTTGTATTTTGAAAATGATTTAAATTTAGATGAAGAATTTGCTAAGTGGACTTATCTGTTTTTTGATTGTATGCATGAACAAGATACTAAAAGATATCTATCAGAAGATTATGCGTTTTGTCGTAGATGGCAAGCATTAGGTGGAGAAGTTTGGTTAGACCCACTAATCAATTTAGACCATATAGGACATTTTACTTTTTCTGGAAATGTCGGTAAAATATTTCAACACGATTCTTCAATCGAGGATGATACATAAGAAATAAAGAGGGCCTAAGCCCCCTTTAAGTTTTACTCACCGTTAATGAATTTTAGTTCTTCATCTGTATAAGGCCACATAGTATTTTCCTCTTGTTGTTTAGTTCGTTTAGATTTTTTATCTAATATTCCTCTACCAGAGTCATCAGATAAAAATATTGTTGATATCAATAAAGTAATGACAGCCGTTTTAATGAACTTAGGCTATCTCCTGGTCATCACACATCAAACTTTTTGCTTGTTTGTGATAACCTTGTCTTGCTAATTCACTTGCCGCTCTCATACGACCAATATGTTCAAACCATATCATAAATCTTTTAAACATTACACCCACCCTTTTAAATTCTTATTCATTAAAACTCTTTGTCTGCGTTCTAAATCTTGCAAATCATGTGAGTTTGCAAGGTAATCATACTCTATTTGTGCCTGTGTTCTAGGTCTTATTACATTCCATACTTTTTTTACTAACTTAATCATTAATTTCTTTTCGCCTTTACATTATTGTGCACCGCACCGATATTCTTTGGTCCAACACCTGTTTGGATCATTGTGTCATAGGCATATTGCCAATCTTTTTTGTACTCTGTTTTAGCCCATGTTTCGAATTCTGCTTCTCTACGACCTGGTCGGGCCGCAAAAACACTCATAAGGCCATTGAAAAAATTCAACGTCATTTTACGTTCTCCGTATTAAATAAATTTTTGTTATGCTTGAGGACAGCAATACCCTGAGTCTTTTCTCAGTGTCAACGGTCTTTCCCAGTCGCCAATACAAAATAGAACTTTTGTATCACTTATATTTATATAAATATAACAGAAAAAACAAGGGAAATACAGTGTTTTTTAGACATTCCCGGTATGTCTAAAATGCAGGGCTTGTATATAAGTTGCATAACTTCACAACATAGTCAAAATAGCTATTGATTTATTGTATTAAATGTGTTATCATTGTTATGTAATATTACAAAAAGGAGATATAATGCCAAAAGTTTTGTGTGCAAAATATAATGAAGAATTACCCGGATTAGAAAAGGCACCTTTTCCTGGAGAAGCAGGAAAACGGGTACTAGAAAATGTTTCAGAAAAAGCATGGAATGAATGGTTAAATTTTCAAACTATTCTTATTAATGAAAATAGATTAAACCTAATGGACGAAGGCGCTAGAAAGTTCTTATCAGATAATAGAGATAAATTCTTATATGAGCCTGGTGAACTTGCAATGCCTGAGGCTTATAGAGATCCTAATATTCCTGATTTGAGATAGAAAGAAAGTAAAATGCATTTAAGTATTATTAATAAAGATTATCCTGTATGGGAATTAACTGAATTTGATTTGCCAGAATTAGCGACAGACAGTCTATTAGATACTAGTGTAGCAAATGTGTTACAAAATAATAGTAAACGTGAACCTAATCATTTAGATTGGGATAATCCAACTCACTTTCATTTTAAAGAACGTTGGTTTACACATACTAATAAAATACAGAAGTATTTAAAGTCTGAACGTGCATATGAAGAATGTACTGAACTATTACATATGTGGCCTAATAGATTTGAAAGGTTTGAATGGGGACAGGGTGAAAAGTCAATACAAATAATTCATGATAGGTCTGGATTTAAAATGACACCTCACATAGATAATAGAATGGTTATTGGAGTAGTAATTATTAATTTGCAAGATAACCCAAAAGATTCGGGAACTACATTTCATAAAGAACCAATAGTTTCTAGTCCATGGTATAACGGACCAACAAAAAAGGGAACAGGTGTATTCTTTTTAAATAATTGGAATTCGTGGCACAGTATTGAAAACAACGGTGATGATAGACTTATTGCTTATGATGTAATGCCTTTAAGTAATATGTTTTCTGGACCATTCTCAGGATGAAGAAATTAGTTTGGAAAGTACATCTAACAGCATCAGATGTTAATGCTGGTGGGACAGTTAGTGGTGGTAGATTATTTGATATGGCAGATGTTTCTGCTTATACAATGATTAATGAAACGTTTACTAGTATTAGACCAGATTTGTCAGTTGTAACAAATGGTGCAAATGTAAAATTTATTGCGCCTGCACATGCTTATGGATTTGTAGAATCTTTTGCAGAAATAGTTGAAGTTACTCCCGCAAAGATAAATGTACTTATTACTATGAATTATAGACAAAATAAAAATTTAGATTGGTATAAATGTTTTGAGGGCATATTCAGTTTCACTTGTTTAAATGCTGATACTCGTAAAGTTTATAAAATGACAAAAGAGGATATGAATGAAATTCAAAGCTAAAGTATTAGTAACAGGTGGCGCAGGTTATATAGGCACAGAATTGGTTAAACAATTACTTGACAATGGATATGATGTAACAATATTAGATAAAAAAGAAAAGCCTGAATTAACTAGTAGAGTAAAATATATTCAAGGAGATTTACAGAATGCCGCACGTTGCGTTATGGCATGTGCAGGTCAAGAATTTGTTATACACCTAGCGGCTAAACCTCGTATACCAGAGAGTTTTATAAACCCTGATGAATATTTTGATAATAATGTTACTGGTACACGTAACATACTAACAGCCGCAAGTGCAGTTGGTGTAAGAAAGTTTGTATTTGCTAGTAGTAGTTCTATCTATGGTAATAATCAAACACCTCACAAACCGTATCATAAACCTGATCCACTAAACTATTATGCAATGACAAAAATATTTGGTGAGCATTTGTGTAAACAATATAAAAACATGTTTGGATTGACATATAACATATTACGTTTCTTTACAGTGTATTCAGAAAATCAACCAAACTCTAATACTGGTGGATTAATGATAGGTAAATTTGGTAGACTTGCTAAAGAAGGAAGTCCGCTAACAATACACGGAGACGGAGAATATAAAAGAGATTACATACATGTTTCTGATGTAGCAAAAGCATGTATTTCAAGTATTGAGTCAAAAGTAAAAAATGAAATATTTAACGTTGGAACAGGAACTAATATTTCAGTTAATAAAGTAGTAGACATTATAAGAGAGTTTAAAGATGTTAATGTAACACATGAAGAAAATCCAAGAGGTTATGCAAAAGATACATTAGCTGATGTAAGTAAAGCAAAGAAATTATTAGGGTGGGAAGCTAAAATCAATCAAGTAGAAGGAATAAGACAAACGTATAAGGAGATATTTAATGAACAAACCGATTGAACCTATTAGAGAAAAATTAGATGAAAAGATTAAACAACTTAACTCTAGTAGAGTATTTAAAAAGGTTACACCTAAATATGATTTATCTTGGTACGTAAAATGGGTTGCATCTGTATTAATATTGATTGCAACTTGTGCCAGAGCAACAGGCACTATCCCACAAGTAGATTTGTGGTTTGGATTATTTGGGACAATGGGTTGGTTTTGGGTAGGAATGTTATGGCATGATAGAGCATTGATAATGCTTAATGGTGTTCTTATTACCTTAATTTTTTCAGGTCTTTTAAATTTCTATTTTGGTGTTTAAATATGTATTGGGTATGGTATAGAAAATTAAGAAAAGAAGGATATTCTTGGTGGAACTGTTTGCTATGGGCTAGATATAATAATAAATACTACGACCAAGATGGAAATTATAAATGAGAAATGTAACAGAATTGTATTGCCTATCTGATGATATTAATAATTTCATTGCACATATGGTATTATATAATGAGACAACTAATAGTCTAATCTTATCTCAAGGCAAATGCTTGAAAGAAAAGTCTTCATTTATTTTCATTAAAGATAAGCAAGAAAGAAAGATAAAATTACATTCTGATATCGGACTTAGAGCCGATGATTGTTGGAACTGCGGAGTTGAGTTAGTTAATTCTTATAGACGCCTAGGGTATTCAGGCAATAAGTGGTATTTAGATAAATTAAGACATGATTATCCTCGGGCTTGGGGAATGTCTCAGGCTTTCCTAGCAGGCAAGCATTTATGGGTTTGTGAATTTGTTGAAAAGTATAAACTTAAACCGGGACATAAAAGTAGACTTGCAGTAGTAAATGACTTATGGGAAAATATAGGGCTATATGACATATCAAAGTATTTGTATACATTTATGGGCTTTGAAGAAGAAATGGATAAATGGATTACTAACTGTATCAAGTTACGATATATGCTTATTATGAATGCAGGTATAGATCCAATTAGTATAACATATTATCATCCATTGGTTCATTTTAAAAATCTTAAAATTCCAGCTGGAATAAATTTTAAAACATTGACAATTAATACAAATAAAGAAAAAGATACAGAATTGTATGCTGATACATCTATAGATTATAAAGATTTATTTATTGAACCAAAATCAGAAGCTATTAGAGAATTATACAAACATTTAAGAAATGAAGAAACATTTGATGCTAAACCTAATTACATAGTTAGTAAGTTTAAATCTTATCATCTTATAAGTTTAGGATTATTAGAAGATGCCAAAAAGTGATAAACTAAAATTACTCATAATAGGACCTGGCGCGGCCAGTAATTTTATTAGTTCAAGAATAATAAGTGCAGATACAATACAAATCGATTCAGATACTAATGAATATTATAATGTGAGAGACTACAGTGAAATGACTGATTCAGCATTATTAGATTATATCAATAAAAATACAGTTAAGAAACCACACACTATTCATAGTTTAGAACGTGTTGCTAAATTATTAGATTCATTTGATTGGGAAACAGGAGAGCATAATTCTACTGTGCAAGGACATGAATATACTATCGCAGTAGAGAAAATTAAAGAATCGTGGGAAACATGTGAGCATAACAGAATGGCAGTTTTTTGGCTTGAATCACTCTACAAAGGCATGTATCAGTTTAAAAATATTAGTAAGCATATTGATATTTTAAATAATGCTGATTGGTGGAAAGAAGCAGAGAGATTCATATTTGATTGGCAAATTGCAGGATGGTCAATGCACTATAAAGAAGATAGTAAGTTGCATTCTATCGAACATTATTTAAGTAAAAATGAAAAAATAAATGATAAAATGGCAGAAATAGTCAACATAGGGGTGTTACATGTAGACGGAACTACTACGTCCTTTATCACAGATATACTAAATATGAAACATATGTCTGAGAATATTAAAAATAATTTACCGCCGGTATCTACATCATTGCGTCCAAATACATATGAAATGGGCTGGGCTGATATAATATTTGATTATAAGAAGTTGTTCTTTTATAATGATCCTAAAGAACTATATAATTTATTTAACTTTTTTGATAAGGGTAAATACTTTAAAGATAATGAGAAAAAAGAAATAAACGCATTTCGTGATTACCATATAAGAAACGTAAACTATTATGTTGATAATTGGGAACAAATGAGCGAGGAGGCTAAATGACAGTTTTAACACTGATTGATGAAACAGACAAAAGACTAAGACAAGTATGTACTAAACACAAGATAGATGATGCTACAGAAAAGCTAGTATATGATATGATTGTAACTATGCAAGATAATGATGGTATTGGTCTGGCGGCACCACAGTTAGGTGTTATGGAACAGATATTTGTCATAGGCCATAAAGATGCAGGGTTTGTTGTTTGTATAAACCCAAGTTGGACTCCAACTACAGATGCCAAGTTAGAAAAGTTTGTAGAAGGCTGTTTAAGTTTTCCGCATTTAGCATTGAATATAGAAAGATATAATCAAGTACATTGTACATTTACTAATTTGCAAGGTGAAATACAAACTCGTTTATTTAATGGAGTATGGGCTCAAGCAGTACAGCATGAACATGACCATTTAATGGGTATAACATTTGATAAAAGAGCAAAGACAAGTCAACTAAGCAGAGCATTAGCAAAACGTAGAGAGAAATTAAAAAGAATTCAAAAGAGAAGCAATGATTAATGGACTATTCTAACTATACATTATTAAGTGTAGGATGTAGTTTTACATTTGGGCAGGGCACTATTGCTGATTATAAAGGTGGACCCAACGAAAGAAAAGTTTGGCATAAAGCATGTAATGAACTTTCTTATACTTCACATGTTGGTAAACGTTTAAAGTTTAAAAAGGTTGTTAACTTAGGTACGCCTGCAGGTAGTAATGAACTTGCATTACTTAATATGAATACTTGGTTAGACAGAAATAAAGGCGAGAATGTTTTTATATTATTCAGTTTAGCTGATCCACAAAGAGAAATATTCTTTCCTAAAGTAATAGGTTTAGGTGATACTACTACTCCTAACAGTAATGGACTAGAAGTATTCAATTCATCACATCCGCTTGGCATTTCAAAAAAGGCACTGGAAGTGTTTTATACAGAAATTAATACTGAGGTTACTATGACATTTAAAAACTGGTTATTTAGAAAGCAACTAAGTTCAGTATTGAAGTATAGAAACTTACCACACTTAGTATTTCATTCATTTGATCCTATGGATATCAGAATTACTAAACTAAGAAAGCAATTTAGAATGGCCCAAGGATCAACACATTGGCATGATTTAGATATTATACCAAACTTTGTAGAGTGGATGAAAACAATAGAAGATGAACCTACTTTTGATAACTATCTAAGTATTAATCGAATTAATGCTCTTAGTAAAGATGTATTTGGAAAAGCAATCAATAAAGATATATACAAAATAGAAGACTACTTACATACTGTATGTAAGACACATAAAGAAGCGTTTTTTAAAGACCGTGATAGATATGCAGTAAAGCACCATATGTCATGGCATGACGGTAGTCATTACAATGCAACCGCTCAGAGGATACTGGGACAGCTATTGGTATCACAAATAGCACAAAAATAACTAAAGAATCAACTAAATACAATAGGGTATGGTATTATATTATACCCTAAATAAGGAGATTAATATGATGAAATGGATAAAAGATAGAACCAAAGAAAGAACATCATGGGATGGTGCAGTTTGTATTGCACTAGGACTTATGATTTTATTCATGGCTCCATTGGCAAAAATAGCGGCAGGCCTTGCCGTTGCTTGGGGAGTTTGGACAATCTGGAAATCAGAGTAAGATTGTGAAATTTTCTGTATGACACCTTAGTTAATCTTTGGTGTCATGCACAGAAACATACCTAGAGATAGTAACTGTATTCGATGGTTACTTCAAAACTATAGTAAATCATATGAGGCATTAATTGGAAAATACTATACCACCTAGACTAATACTCTTGTCTGAATTTTTAGACCAGGGCAAACGAAAAGAACAAGAAATAAGCTACTACGAAAAGGAACTAGCAAAGATTACAGAAAAACTATATTGGCTACGTAGAGAAAAAGATTTAACAGAAACAATTATCAATATAATCACCCAAGAAAAAGTTGTCGATATTAAAGAAGAAATGGAAAAAAGATATATAGCAGAAAAAGAAAGTAAAGAAGAAAGCTAGAATATAGGGGAATCATTTGAGTACAATAAATAACATAGTCAATTTGCAAGGCATAAGTCAAAATATGCCTTTCAATACTATCACATTTCCCAACAGTGAGAATATTAATCCTCCTGTTAAGAAAGAGGCGAGAAGGGTCGTAGAACCTTCTACGAGAAACGATGTAAGTATGGAACTACTTAGACAATGGCATGAAAAGAGGTATGTCTTTCAAATGATTTTACATGATGAAAGACTTAGAGCATATGTTAATGATGAAATTGAGCAAGGCAGAATTGTGGATATTGAGGTAAAGTAATGTTATTTTTATTCTATCTTACAGTTAGCTTAATCGTTACCTCAGGATTAATTATATATTTCAGAGAACATTTAAGAAAACAGATTGGCTGGTATTTACTAGGAATGATAACGTTTATGGTCGTTACAAATTTTAGTGAATACTGGTGGATGATGTTTATAAGTTTGGTAGTTTTTCTTCAAGTTCCACCATTTAGTGTTGAAGAAAAACTACTCAATAAGGCCGCTAATTCGGACAATAGGTTCAAGAGGTGGCAACGGAAGAAAGGTAAATTAGTGCAATTTCTAGTATATATTTTAGGATTAATACTAGCGAGTGCATTTGTTACTTGGCTTGCGGGAGATGGAAATATCCATTTCATTTTAGTAGGATAGCTATTGACATGTCAATACAACCTATGTTATAATACAGAATATGATGCACAATTCGTGTGTTTTATTGTTTAATAAACTTAAGGAGGATGTAATGAAAACATCAATTATTGGACTGCTAGTCGCAGTCTTTTTTTCTGCAAACGCAATGGCAGAAGAATCAAATGTAACAACAAATATCGATTGGTCTTTAAAACTTGAAAGACAAGTAGAAGCACAAGCCAACACAGGCGAACTAATGGGTACTATGGCTGTTTTTGGACTAGACGTATCAGCAGGCGGTCTATGGAATATTGACAAAACAGGTGAAGACTTTATTGACATGAATAAAATTATGTTGAATGCAAGTCGTTCATTGTCTGACAATGCAAGTGTCTATATAAAGAATGATTTTGATACTGATTGGGATAGAACTGAGTCAACTATTGGTCTACAGCTTACATTTTAATTTGTTGACAAAAACACCACTATAGTGTATAAATATAGATGTTAACGTTGAAGCAACGTAGACACATACTGGACTGGGGGGCAGTACCCCACAGCTCCACCATAATTACTTTGTAGCGTAAAAACTACAAATTTACGGCATAGAGTAATTATGATGGGGCTGATATAGGATCGACAGGTGTGAAAGTGAAGTGGAGTTGACCGAGTGACTTCGTTATTGGTCAAAAACTATAATTGCAAACGCAAATTATCAGCCAGAAATGGCAATGGCGGCCTAATTTAGGCACGTAGGGGTTGGTGACTTACCTGGCAACAGAAAAGTCATGTTTTATTTAGGAGTGGGTATTAATATCATATGGCATATGTAGTTACAGAGGATTGTATCAAATGTAAATACACAGATTGTGTAGAAGTTTGTCCAGTTGATTGTTTTTATGAAGGTGAAAATATGCTTGTTATTAATCCAGATGAGTGTATTGACTGCGGAGTATGTGAACCGGAATGCCCGGCAGAAGCTATAATACCCGATACGTCCCCAAAATTTACACAACGACTATATGATATCAATGATAAATGGTCAAGAGAATGGCCAGTCATTACAGAACAAAAAGACCCCTTACCGGATGCTGATAAACTAAATCCAGCTATGGGATACACAGAAGATAAAGTAAAGTTGTTAGACGAATATGACTGATGAGACTGACCATCTATGGCGTGAAGCGCCTCACTGGTATCACTATAATTTAAAATCTTTTGAACATTATCTTAAGATAACAAAACTTGCAGATGCAGATGCAAATCAAAAGACTTGGGCATATTGCGGAACATTAAAAGATGTATGGCATAATCTTTTTGGATTTGATGAAGATGGTATTCGTGCTAACATACATGGTAGTATTGTAGAAATTATAAATGAATTATTTTCTAAAAGTAATAAAGTTTGGAGTAATGAAGATTGGCTTACTACTGAACATTCACGTGATGATTTATTAACTAAGCCAAATGCTTTTTATCACATATTAGAAGAATTAAGAAGTGGAAAAAAGATATATGACCCTATAAATTTAGTATGGTTTCCTGATTGGTTTATGCCTGGTATAGTAGAGCATCAACAACCTATAAAACCTGTAACTAAATTTCAACCTAAATTTAAAACAGGCGTTGCACATACAAGATGGTTAGCTGAGTTAAGTGATATGCGGTACATATGTTTTAATGATGATATAAGTGCAGGAAGATGGCAATTACATCCCGGTAATACAAGAATGCAGTTAGCAAATGTATACGACGGTGTAGTAAATTGTATTATAACAGATTACTCAAATGGTTATATAAAACAATTTTACCCAATGATTGATGAACTACACTTACATGATTTTAATGTAACAAATAGAAGTTTATCATTAGGTTGGACAGGAAAAAACGGATATTGTCCACGTTCAATCAATAGCACAATATCTCCTAAAAATGTAATAGCTAAATATAGAGAAGTACAAGGATCTGCTATAACAGTAAACTTAGCGAAACCTACTACTTATATGCCTCCTCGTTGTTTTGAGAAGATAGGCAATGAAGTAAAAGTAAATGGTAGCACAGTACTCAGAAATAATAATGGACTTTGGGAGTTAGTATTATGATAATGACTAAAAAAGATTATGGTTATCCTGTTTGGATAGTAGATGATGTGTTTGTATCAGGGCTTGAAGATAAAGTATTGGCACAAGCTAATGATTTACCATTTGTACCAATGGTAGGCAAAAGAACAGACAAGACAGGTAAAAGAAATTGGATGAATCAATATACAGGCAAAGATTGGCAAGCATTTGAAGAAGTGTGTCAATATTTTGATAGTACATATATGAAAGAAAAGTTTAGTAAGGTATGTGAAAAAGACTTTACTAAATTAGGTACAAGAATAGAACTATGCAAAGATGCAAAAGGAAGTTGGTTACATAATCACTTTGATGATAAAGCAAAGCTATTTACTTTACAAATCTATTTAACAGACACAGACACAAGTACGAGTTTTATGAAGAAGGATACACCTGCTAGAAAAAATTCAGGTTGGTTTTTTGCAAACACAGGAACTGAACTACACGGATTAAGTGCATTGACACAAGATAGAATAAGCATTATTGTAAACTATTGTGATGAGTCATGGATAGATAGGTCTGTAATTGTATGAAATATAAAAACAGTAACCAGAGGACTAAAGACTATCTAGCTAGGTTTGATAAAAATAAAGTTTTACAAAATTTGGTTGGTACTGATACTCCTATAATTATAGATATCGGTGCTAATATTGGACAAACTGTAGAAAAGTTAAAGACTATATGGGAAAAATCAGTAATACATTCTATAGAGCCTTTGCCGGACGCATATGAAGAACTATACTTGACAAAAGGTAAATTACCCGGTGTTTATGTATATAATACCGCTATTGGTTCAATAAATGGTTGGCAAGAATTTAATGTTAACAAACATCAACCTATGCTCAGTGGATTTTATAAATTGAATTCAGATAGTAAAGATAGTATTGCTATCAACAAACCAGAGAAAGCACATAAGAATTTCTTACAATCTGAATCTATGCAATTTCCAGTGACAACGCTAGATAGATTTACAAGTGAAAATAATATAGATAACATAGATATACTTAAAATGGATGCTCAAGGAGCCGAACCAGAGATATTAGAAAATGGAATTGAAACACTAAAGAATACCCGAATCGTTCTTACTGAATTGTCATTTTATGACTTATATGAAAAGCAGTGTAGTTTCTACGATATTGAGAAAACGTTGATTCCCTTGGGATTCGAACTATTTGATATCGCACATATCAGCAAAAACCCAATGAATGGTCGTACAGATTGGGCAGATTTAATTTATATCAAAAAAAATTAAAAAAAGACTTGACAATACCGAATCATTATGCTATATTAATAACATAAGCATCAGAGAGTTTAGCGACTTAATGATTGTAGTGCAAGGAAGAGGCCTTTACCAGAGGGTCGAACTTGACTAGCTAGGGGTGGTACCCAGGTTCAAAGCTGAGAGGCCAAGAGTCACATCGCTCTACCGAGCGGAACTAGGTTCCCTTATTTCAGATGGTATCTGTGTTATGGGGTTGTAGGTATAACCGAATCCTACCTACTTTGCTTATATTTTATGATTGCAATACCAAGCAATCAAAAATTAAGAGACGGTTGGCAAACCATATTTTTACTCACTTTCATTCAGCCAACTGTCTCTTTTTTTATTTCCCTAACTTATCTAATGCTGAAATCATTCTAGTCATACCGATTCCGCCACCTACTCTTGGGAAGAAATCAAACTCTAAGAATTTTTCTAGTTCTGCTTCTACTCTTTCTTTAGAGAATAGTTTGTATAGTAATTCTGAATATTCACCATTTGCTATTGTGTGAAAAGTATCTCTCATCATTGCTACATCACATGAACGTTCTGCGGATCCAATAGTTTCCATTCCACCTAATATTACATCTATTTTCTTACTTGTAGCTCCACCTTCATTTCTACTCATATTCCAGAACGGAGATGTCATTTCAGGAAAATCTGTAATCATCGTTGAACCGAATTCTTCAAACATTTTAGTTTCGTGTTCTGCTTCCATTTCTATTGTTGGTTCTAAGTTATAGTGCTTTTGCCAATCAGCATATGTTCTTTCTTCTGGTTTAGAAAACATTAGATATTCACATAATTCATATTCCATCTTTTTCAAATCATCAATGTCACCTGGCATTTCAAATTCAAACATTGGGAAGATTATATCATGTCTACCCGGAATAGCATTTGGTTCTTGTCTATAGGACGTGGAGACACAAAAAAAGCCCTTACTATCGGGCTTAGAGAGTAATTCGTGTTCTAGCCACATTTGGCCTGTTTGGGGAAGTGGCCAGACCTGGTCTGCATAGTTATATGTTGCTACATTGAACGGGTCTTCACATGCCGCTAATATAGATAATCTGTTTTGGGTATGGACTTCTAAAAATCCTTTATCCAAAAAAAATGACCTTAAAAGGCCAACTGTTCTTGTAAATTTATCCGGAGATATTAATTGTGTCATTTTCTTTTCCTTTTTGTTATCCAAAAAAAAATATAGCCAAAAAAAATTCTGGTATTCGTTTTTTGTATTGCTTTTATTTATCAAAGTTATCAACAACACAATTAAAAATTGTATTGATTTATGTTTAATTATATGTTATCTTAATAAATATGAACGTAACAATGGTGTTACTCCCAGGCAATAGTCGAGCCTGGTTCATTATGTGAGCAACGTGGTAAAGACGTTAAGCAGAAAGAGATAAAAAATGGACGCATTAACTTTATGGATGGCAATAGGATTTCTATTTGCCGCATATTCAGTAATCGCAAACGATTCAGTACAAACTCTTGGTACTTGGATTGCATCAAATAACGAAAAATTTAATTGGAAGATAATGTGGGGAGCCGCAAGTTCGGTACTGCTTTATACTTTGTGGTATGGTTGGTATACTAATGGCGGAGATATTAGTTACGGACGATTAAACAAAATTCCATTTCAAGAAATACAATGGTATCATGCCGCCGCACCAGGCTTACTATTGATATTAACAAGAATAGGTGTACCAGTGAGTACAAGTTTCTTAGTGCTAAGTGCATTTGCTAGTACATTTGTATTAGAAAAGATGCTAGTCAAATCAATGATGGGTTATGCAGTTGCGGCTGTGGCGGCTTATATTATTTGGATAGGAGTTACTAAGATACTAAACGAAGCAAAGCCTGTTAAAGAAGAACACAAGAAAGCATGGCGTGTAGCACAATGGGTAACAACAGGCTTTTTATGGTTCACTTGGCTATCACATGACATGGCAAATATTGCAGTATTCTTGCCAAGAGAAATACCTTGGGACTTAATGGTGCTAGTAAGTGCAGTGTTTGTAATAGGACTAGGATATATGTTCCGTGAAGGCGGAGGTAAGATACAAAACATTGTAATTGAAAAGCACAACACAAGATATGTACGTTCAGCAACTATTATTGATTGTGTATACTTTCTAATACTATTGTTCTTTAAAGAAATAAACGATATACCTATGTCAACAACATGGGTGTTTGTAGGTTTACTTTGTGGACGTGAACTAGCTATGGCAACTATGACAGGCAAAGAAAAGTTTAAAACAGTATTTCCTTTGATTACTAAAGACTTTATCAAAATGATGATAGGTTTGGGTGCATCAGTAGGTGTAGTTTTAGCAATTCATTATGTAATTGTACCAAATGGGTTACACTAGATAAATAACTTTATAGAACACAACTAATAAGTACGACCAAATTTATAAGTATGTCGGACACTGCGTAACACATTCTGACATTCCACATAACAATTTTTGGAGCCCATTCTTCGGAGTGGGTTTTCCATTTGTATCTGTGACATAAATGATAAATACATATATGCGTTATTCAGATATCATAGAAGGCAAACTTACAGGAGGGGATCTTTTAAAGGATCGTCAAAGGTTAGCCAACTTTATTAAAAAATACGAAACAGGTCAACCATTCGTAGCAGTGGGTGGTGACACTCCTACAATTAAATTAAAAAAAGATGATGAAGTTTTAAAAGATTTAAAACAAGGTATTTTTCCTGCATCATTTGAAACAGTAGATGGCAAAATAATAAGACTTTCAGGCTTAGAAAAAACAAGTGAGTTTGGAGGCAGAGGCGCTGGATTTTCAACACGTGATGAAGATGCCGCACTTGGTAGTATTAATCAAATGTTTGCAAAATTAAAAGGTAATGAATCAGAAATACCTTTGGTTATAGGTAACAGAACAGTTAATGTTGCTAAGTTTGTTACAACACGTGGAACACCTAAATCTGATTTTCATGCAGTGGATGCCTCAGGCAATGAAGTTGCTTGGGTATCTCATAAAAAAGGTTCTAAAGCAAAAGATTTTGGACAATGGGGTGGGGTATCGGATAGAGAACTTGCTATTGTTTATAAACATGCACCAGAAATTAAAGATGAAGTAGATTCATTTGTACAAGCACTTAGAAAAATATCTCCAAATGAAGAATTCCCTAAAGGATCAACCTTTGCCAGAAAACTAAAAGATGGTAGACTACGTGGTATTGCTATTTATGGTGTTGGTTGGGGCGGAAAAACAGGACCTCAGAACGTAGATTTAGTACTACAAGGTGACCCACAGTTTGACGGTAATCGTTTAGTTGCTACAGGGTCTGCACATGCAAACAAAGAAAGACTTGAAGGCGATTTTGAACCAGTATTAATGGCTAGATATTCAAGCGATAGAAACAATTTTGGTATTAAAGGCGCACGTGTAGGAGTTTATCCTGCAGGCGGCAGAAAAGTAACAAAATATATCTAAAAATCCCTATATTATCTCACTTTTTTATCTATTAAAAACTTGACAGAACCACCTTTATCCTGTATACTATGAGTATATTAATCAAAAGAGAGGTTTATAAAATGAGAAAATATATTATTGCGTTGATTGGTTCTGTTATGTTGTTATCTACAACTGCAAATGCCAATACAACTAGAGTACAAGTTGAAACTATCTCAAGTAATGCTATTACGCAACAAGTAGTTCAAAAAACACCTTCACAACAATGTAACATAGTTGATGTACCTATTTACAGTACACAAAACAATGCTAGTTCAGGTGATGTATTATTTGGTGCTATTATTGGTGGTGTAATAGGTAATCAGTTTGGTAAAGGTAAAGGCAACGATGCGGCTACGGCTTTAGGTGCTATTATTGGTGCAGATGCGGCTAATAAGAAAAAATCTTCACAGACTATTGTAGGTTACAAGCAAGTACAACAATGTAACGTAATCTATATTGAAACAGTTACAGATAAGGTTGTAGGATATAATACTACATTCAGAGATAATAACGGACAAACATATGTGTATCAGACTGGTTCACAATGGAAAGTCGGTACTATTGCATTCTTAAACGTTACAACAACACTAAATTAAATACTAAATCAGTACTAAGCTATACGAAAGTATAACGTAGAAGTTAAATTCTCCTTCCTATTTAGATAAATACAGATGAGGTCTACTAAGAAGGAGAATATTATGTTATTTCCAATTATCACCTTTGCTACGGCTATTGCGATAGCTTTTATAGCCGCGTGGTTTTCAATCGTCGGACTTATGGCGATTTTTGCCGCCTCAGCAATACCAGTAGCATTAATGGCAGGTTCACTTGAAGTCGGCAAACTTATTGCCGCCTCATGGGTGTACCGTAATTGGAAGAGGGCTCCATTTCTATTAAAATTTTATTTGACAATAGCAGTTGTCGTATTGATGTTCATCACTAGCATGGGTATTTTCGGTTTCTTATCGAAAGCACACCTAGAACAAGCCGCTCAGGGAACGGCTAACATTGCCAAGGTTGAACGTATTGATAACGATATTATCAGGTTTAATTCAATAATAGAACGTACTGAAATCAAGATAGCTAAACTTGAGAATGAAACTAGTGATGATTCATCAGATGTCAATGCACAGATTGATGCAGAGCAAAAACGTATGGATAATGCGTATGCTCGTATTCAGCCTGCGATTGATGAACAGTTAAACATCATTAAACAAGAACAGAAAGGTTCTGAGGACCAAGTAAAGTCGTATACTGACCAGATTAATCGTATTGACGATACTTTAGCTAAGATACAATCTTATGCTGAAAATGTCGATAATCCAGATAATGTGAAAAAGATACAGGCTATGATTGGTACGAAAGTAGATGGAAAGTACGGATATATTACTGCTGGCAAAGTTACTAAGTATATTGAGAAATCAAATGCTGATAAAGAAAAACTAATTGCTATTGTAGAAGATATTCGTAATTCAGTAAACACAGATATTATCGACCAGGCACGTGAAGAAATAAAACGTTTACGTGGTATGGCAGACAGAGAAATTCAAAATGCACAAGATAATATTAATCGTCTACGAAATGTGTTAACACAAGTAGGAGAAATTGACAATACAGATGAGATAGATACTTTAGTTTTAAAGGTGTCAAATACGGAGCAGGAAATCGAAGTTCTTTATGATGAGAAATTCGAATTAGAAAGTGAAGTTAGACAACTTGAAGCAGAAGTAGGACCAATCAAGTATATTGCAGAATTAATATATGGAGAAACTAATCCCACTATTATTGATTCGGCTGTACGTTGGTTAATTATCGTCTTTATTTTTGTATTTGACCCATTGGCTGTTATTCTGTTGATTGCGGCAAACTATAGTTTTGCTAATAGAAACAATAATGAAGGCAGACAACAAGAAATGTTTGAAGGACTTTTTCACAAAAATGAAAAGAAAACGCTTGACAAAACGACCTCAATGAGCGATAATAAAGATATTGATTTAAATACAGAAACGAATGAAACTGTTGATGAAATCAAAGATGAAATTAAAGATGAAGAAGTTATAGAAAATATGGAAGAAGTTAAATCAGAAGATAAAAAGACTGGCGGTGTATATTTAGACCCAGCCGAAATTGATTTAAAGAACATTGATGAGAAATCATTAAAAGAAATTAAATCAAAAGTAGAAAGGGAAATAAATACTAAAGCAGAGAAAAGGTCTGGCTGGTTAGATGATTTAAGTAATGGTAAATAATAAAGAAAGCATAAACATTGTCAGATAAAAAAGATTATCATTGTTCATTTTGTGGAAAGCACAAGAATGAAATTAGTACATTAATTGCAGGTCCGGCAACGTATATCTGTAATGAGTGTATTGACCTATGTCATTCTATTGTACATGAACGCAAGGATGTAACTAAAAAATCTAAAACTGTAAACAGTGACACTCCGACACCTGATGAAATTAATGAGTTTTTGAATGCTCATGTAATTGGTCAGGAAGAAGCTAAAGAAGTCTTGAGTGTGGCTGTTTACAATCATTATAAAAGAATTTCACAACCAGAAGACGATGATGTAGAATTAGAGAAATCTAATGTAATGATGCTTGGTCCTTCTGGTACAGGTAAAACACTCTTAGCGAAAACAATCGCAAAGTTTTTAGATGTTCCTTTCGCACAAGTTGATGCGACCACATTAACAGAAAGTGGCTATGTAGGTGAAGATGTTGAGAATGTAATTCAACGTTTACTTATGTCCTCTGATTTTGAGATTAAGAAAGCAGAACAAGGTATTATCTATATCGATGAAATAGATAAGAAAGCTAAAAAGGGTGAAAGTATTTCTATCACTAAAGATGTTAGTGGTGAAGGTGTTCAACAAGCCTTACTAAAAATTGTTGAAGGTACGGTTGTTCGTGTTCCGCCAGGTGGTGGAAGAAAACATCCCGGTGCAGAAATGCTTGAAGTTGATACAAGCAAAATATTATTCATTGTTGGTGGTGCATTTGTAGGACTTGATAAAGTAATTAAACGAAGATTGAATGCTAATGGTTCAATTGGTTTTGGTGCTAGAGTTATGTCACAAGACAACAATGATATGAAAGTATCCCAAGAAGTATTGCCAGAAGATGTAATTAAATATGGTATTATTCCAGAATTTATGGGACGTTTTCCAATACTAGTAGGTATTAATGACTTAACAGAAATTGAGTTAAGCCGAATACTAACAGAGCCAAAGAATAATTTAACTGCACAATTTAAAAAGATTTTTAAACTAGACGGTGTAGATTTGAATTTTACTGAGGACGCAATAACAGAAATCTCTAAAATGGCAAAAACAAATAAGACAGGAGCAAGAGGTCTTAGAAGTGTTTTAGAAAAGTCATTATTAAAACTACAATTCAAATTACCTAAGCTATCAAAGAATGCTGGCTTAACGTCTGTTGAAATTACTGGTGACTTTATCAAAAACAAATCAGATCCAATTTTGGTATTTAAGGATGTTGTAGAGGAAACAAAAAATATAAATGAAAAGAAACTTTAAGGAAGAAGGGCGAAAGCCTTTCGTCATTGCCAATCAACGTATTCGTGCAGACGAGTTACGTGTGGTAACAGACCAAGGTGAACAACTTGGTGTCATGCAAAAAGATGAAGCACAACAAAAGGCTGATGCCGAAGGACTAGATTTAGTTCTGATTGTTCCTAATGCAAATCCTCCAGTAGCAAAGATTATTAGTATTAATAAATACAACTACGAAATTAAAAAACGTGACAAAGAGAAGGCAAAATTAGCCAGACAAAGTTTAGTTGAAGTTAAAGAAGTTAAGTTTAGACCAGCTATAGGTGAGAACGACCTAAAGATGAAACTTATGCAGGTTCAAAAGTTTATTGACAAAGGCAATAAAGTAAAAGTGACAATACAAATGAGAGGCAGAGAGAATTCTAAATCAAGTGAAGTTTTAGATTTCTTCAATTCCCAAATCTCTGAGTACTTAAGTAGTTTTAAGTATGACCTCCCTCTAAAAACTAATGGGAATAGAATAATAGGTATAGTAATAAAAAATGACTAGTTACAATAATAGTTATAAAAGCAGAAATAACAGAAATGACAGGAACGATTTTACACAAACAGGAAAATCAGGCCTAACAGTACATGTAAGAGACGGACAATTCGAAAGAGCATTAAGAAAGTTCAAAAAGAAAGTCCAAGAACACGGCATTATACAAGAGGTGCGTGACAGAAAGGCTTATGTTAAACCAAGTGAAATTAAACGTAAAGCTAAGGACGCCGGCAAAAAGCGTTGGTACAGAAAAAGAAAAGAGAGTGAATTCCAATAAAAAAGGGGAACCTAAGTCCCCCTTTAAATATTAATGATTAGTTTTTATTAGAACAAATGATTATCAGAGAATTCTTCAAAAATTGGTTGACTATCTGTAAATGCAGACATTTGAGAACCGATATCGGTTTCAATCGCAGTCATAGTTTCGTTATTTGGGTAAACAACGGTAACCATGCCTTCAAATTTATCAGTAGTCAATTCTTCTTTATATTTTGTAGCATCGTTCAAGTCTATGCCGTTATCAGAAAGAATTGTTCTCATAAGGGTATAGTATGAATCGTAGTTATTCTCAGAAATCAGTTGTGCATTATCATCATATTGTTTTACAATATGTGGATAAAATACTTTAGTTTCTTTAATCATAATAGGTGGCCTCCTAAAAATACTGTTTGATTATATACTTATTTATCAAAAAACATAGAAGGATATTAAATTGACCATAGATTTAGACAAATTATCATTAAGAGAACTGCAACAAGAAAGCACTAGAGCATTGCTTACGCAGGACGGTACTAGTGGTGGTATATCAAAATATAACAAAAAAGCTAATCATAATAGTCAACTTTGGTACAAAGCAGTCCTAGAAGACTATATTGAGAAATATGGCGGTCTTCCTTGTGATGCAGGACCTTCGAAGGGAATTGTACTTTTTTCAGAAAAACTTGAGAAAAAGACTTGACATTTCTACCATTAATGATTATATTATAATATGTACATATATTATGTATAAATAACTATGTAGATTGCTTTAGATAGGATCTACATTTAAATCAACTTGCTTAACAAAGGAGTAAACAATGACAAACGGACTATCTATTTTTAACCAGTTACGACCTGTAACTGTAGGCTTTGACAACATGTTTGACCATTTCGAATCAATGTTCGATGGAAACGGCCCAACATTTCAAACACAAGTAAACTTCCCACCTTACAACATAGTAAAAACAGGTGATTTCACTTATGATGTAGAACTGGCACTTGCTGGTTTCTCAAAAGATGATATTACAGTTGACTATGCTGATAACATCTTATCTGTTAAATCAATCAAAAAAGATGAGAAGAAAGAAGAAGGCGTTCTTCATAGAGGTATCTCTAAGAGAATGTTTTCTAAATCTTTCACTATCGCAGATGATGTTGAAGTAAAAGGTGCTGAGTTGAAGGACGGGTTACTAAAAGTATCTTTAGAACGTATCGTTCCAGAAGGTAAAAAGCCTCGTAATATTGAAATCTCATAGTAGAAAATATTACTTCATAAATAGAAGCGAGGGCTAGTTCCTCGCTTCCTCATGGAGTAATATAAAATGAATAAACATACATCTGTATGGTGTCAACCCAGGTCAGGGTCGTCTGCATACTGTAATCATCTAAAAAAAACTAGAAAAGTATTTTCTGACTCTGCACAAGAGTTTATGTCTGCCTCTCAATTTTGGCCTATGTTGCAAGAACCAGGAACAGACTCAGCAGACAATTTTAAAATGTCAATAGAAAGTTTTCCATACGATAACGAATTAAGAATTAAACTTAAACATGACGCATATAAGATTTATGATAATATAAAAAATACACATAATCCAAAGTGGTTATGGACAGATTGGAAACTGACTGATAAAGGTATTAAGCCTTATTATACTAGAAGTATACCAAGACATTATTTAGAAGACACATTCCCTTCAAGACCATGGGCACAAGAACTACTCACACAATCAAAAGTACCAGAAGTAATAAAGTTATATAATTATGATAATTTTCAATTTGAAGATATTGCATATGATACAAATCATCATTTATTAATTAGAGAGCCGTTAGATAACGCATTAAGTCAGATTGTTGCATATATAACTATGGTATGGCATCAAGAAAGTAATGATGAAAATAAAGTAAGAATTAAAGAAACAATTAGTTTTAAGCCTATAAAAAATGACCCTCATAAGAAAACACCATATCAAATAGCAGAGTATTGTTTTAAATCTAATATTGATATGTTGGAACAGTTGGGGGACAAAGTAGATGTTATAGCAAAGTATGAGGATATGGAATTTAAAAATAATCGTTATAAGAAAATGCATACATTACGAGAGAAATTAGCAGTGTGTTCAGATTTACATTTCTTAGACGATATGAGAAATAACTATAATAAAAGACTTGATTCATTACTCTAAAAATGATATAATTCAGATAAATAGTTTAGACAGTGAGAAAATAAATGCAAACACAAAACGATAGCGAAACAATAGTTGATTCATCTTCTAGGACTTCAATAGAACCCCCTAAAAGATACTATGTTGTTATGCATAATGATGATGGTACGCCTATCGAATTTGTAGTAAAAATATTAATGGACCTGTACAAACACGAAGAACAAACGGCGACTGACTTAGCAAATAAAATTCACGTAGATGAAAAAGCTATTGTCGGTATGTTCAATTTAGAAATAGCAGAACAGAAGGTGGAAGAGACTCACGGAGCAAGTAGGGCGCATGGTTACCCATTAACGGTGACATTAGAACAAGCAGATTAACCAGAGACTCGACATGACCACATATAGAATATTACAATATAACACGGACGACCTCCGCCTCGGATGGGACGTGTTTGAAACGTCTAGTAATAAAGCTGACATAATGCTATTACAACGTTTTCCAAAGAAAGAATACAAAGAACTATGCAACGTAGCAAATAGAGCCTTTCTCACAGATAGTGTAGGACCTAATCAATTAAGTTTAGCAATATGCAGAAGTGATAGAGTAACCTCTATGGGAGGGGTAGAAACTATTACACTACCAAGCCATCAATTAATAACAGCAATAGGTAATCCATTTCAAGGATCAACTGCATTAAAGATAGTATTAGGACAAGTATCGATAGTATCAGTACTCCCATGTTATCCAGAACCCATAGGTGAATATCCAGTATCAGAGGCAGACTTAGAAAAAGACATAAAATTTTTACTAGAAATGTTTAAAGATACACCAACGATAATAGCAGGTGATTTTCATACAAGTCCAAGACATGAAAGTATCAATGAGTTAATTAAAGATAACGGATTTAAAAGTTATTTGGATGGTCATAACACATTTAAGACCTCGGATGGTCAAATGATTAATTTAGATAGATTATTATGTAACTTTAGTGTTGACATTTCAGATATAATAGTGCATAATACAGATACAGATATACAACAAGGGCATTTTCCTATAACATATACATTAAGTTGGGAGCCCAATAAAAAAGACGAATCGAATGAGGACATAAATGAATTTAAAAATCTTACATGAACTGGATAGAATACTAAAAAACAATCCTAGTTTGCAATCAGACAAACATACCTTTTGTCAAGTTGTCAATGGTGTGTTTGATATAGAATTAAATCAAATTGATGATATAGAAATTCATGCATTAGCAGAACAAATTGATAGAGCGGTATTGTCAAACTATTTTAGTAAAGTTTGGCAACCCGAAACAAAGAAATACAAGTATAGTGGACTAGCTATTATTGATGAGGTCAATAGTATGAACCCAGACAATGTAATTGATATTGGTTGTGGGTATAACGAGTTCAAAGGTAAGATTAAAAATCTAATTGGCATTGATCCATATAATGACAGAGCGGATGTAGGTGTACACACATTAGATTATAAACCAGATATTGAATTTGATGTTGCTATATGTTTAGGTAGTATCAATTTCGGTAGCAGTGATAAGATACTTAATGAACTTGAAAATGTAGTAAACATGGTCAAGTCGGGCGGTTTCTTATACTTTAGAGTTAATCCTGGTATTCAACATGATAAACCAGCGGCTAAATGGATTAACTTTTATGATTGGGATCCAATCTTCATTTCAAATGCCGCAGAACATCTTAAATGTAATGTACTAACACTACGACAAGATGAAGGTGACCGTTTTTATTTTGTTTTACGAAAAAAATAGAAAAAAACAGCCTTTAGAATTATATTAGCATATAATTATGATAAATAAAAGTAATACGGAACCGTATTTCAACATGTATTGCAGAGTTGTAGAACATGTCTAACCCTCAAAAAACTTTAACTTTTGAAGAAAGGTGTATGGGCATTACTTTGTAATATCTACTCATATACTATTCTTTAAAAAACTAAACTCACAAAGGAGAAATATATGTTTAGAAAACTACTAATGACAGTTGCATTGACATTTGGTCTCGCAACATCGGCATTGGCTGATTATACATTGATTGTCCCACAGGAACCTGGTAAAGGTACTTCTGTATGGGGAGAAATCATTGCTAAGAACTTAGAAAAGTTCATCGGTGAACCAGTCGTGGTTCGTCATATTCCAGGCGCAAGAGATATTCCTGGTTTCAATAAATTCCACAACAGTCTTCGTTTTGATGACAAAACAATCATGGTTGCACATGGTGGTAACGGTGTATCATACTTACTAGATAAAGTTGATTACAATTATTTCGATTATGAACTAATTGGTTCAATGAACAACGATATCGTTCTTGGTAAGCATGAAGGCGCAAGTGAAAAAGAAGACAATTGGACAATCGCAGGCGGATCAGGTTTCGAACCAGATGCGGCGGCAGTTGCAATGTTAATCTGTGGTCCAACAGGTAATAACTCAGTTGACGATTATCTAGCATGTTGGAGAGAACGTGTAACATGGGTAAACGGCGTATCAGGCGGTGAAAAGCGTCTTGGTTTTAAAAACGGCGAATTCGATGTAGCACGTGAATCACCAGCGGCATGGAAACGTTTCTACGAAGGTATTGAAGGTAATGAATTGTGGTTCACACACGGTATCCTAGACTTAGAAAATAATGTACAAATGGCAGATCCAAACTTCCCTAACACACAGTTTGAGGATGTATACGAGTCACTATGGGGCGAAAGACCATCAGGTGATTTATATCAAGCATATAAACTAACTCGTAACTGGCGTGATGCTATTCAAAAGTCACTTTGGATGAACAAAGGTAACCCAAATGCGGCAAAAGTTAAAGCGGCTGTGACTGAAATGATTAATGATCCAGTTGCAAGTGCAGAGATTTATGCTAAGACTGGTGTTTACCCTTGGATTCAAGATGGACCAGCTTTATTGGCGGCTCTGAAATCTTTGATTACAGAAAAAGCACTTAAAGATGCGGTTCGTTGGAATCAAGAAGCATACGGCTTCCCATCAATCTATAAGCCTGAACTTTTAGACTAAGGATATAGCTATGGAATATGTTATCTGGGCTTTGATTGGCACCTGTTATGGAATGCTAGTTGGTATTATACCTATCGCAGGTGTAACTACCGCCCTGATAACTGTCTTTAGCATGGGAGCATACTTTATGGCCGACCCCTATTTGGGGTTGGTCTTTTTAACGGCTATCGTGGCAAGTTGTGCCAGTGCAGATAGTTACACAAGTATTCTTACTGGTATTCCAGGCGCAAGTACAACTGCGGCATGTGTTATTGATGGTTATCCTATGGCGAAGAAAGGTCAATCGGCCAGGGCAATGGGAATTGCTATTACAGATTCAACATTTAATGGTGTAGTATTTGCGGCTCTAACCTTTTTCTTACTTCCTTATTATGGGAAAGTAATTGTATTATTTGGTCGTCCAGAATTTCTGGGCTTCATGTTAATGGCACTTGCATGTGTAGGTTTCGTTGCAAGTAAGAATGTTTTCTTAAGTATCTGTGCAATCATATTTGGTTTAGCAGTAGGTATGGTAGGTGAAGATGTTGTAAGTAATCCTAGATTAACATTTGGTTGGGAATATTTACAAAATGGAATTGGCATGGTTGTTTTACTATCAGGCTTATTCGGTGTACCAGAATTATTAGATGGATTTAGAAGAAAATTAAAATCAGCGGCACCACCAATGGAAGGAAATTACTTTGATGGACTGAAACAAGGCTTTGGTGATTGCAGAAGACATTGGAGAGATATGATAAGAGGTGGACTGATTGGTTTCGTTACTGGTTTATTACCAGGTGTAGGAGGAGCAGTAGGTGACTTCTTAGCATACGGTGCCACAAAAGCCGCACATAAAGACAAAGACCAAGAAGTACCTTTTGGATCAGGAAATCCAGTAGGGTTATTAGGCTGTGAAGGAGCCAACAATGCACAGAAAGTATCTAGTATGATACCTGCTTGTTTGTTTGGTATTCCAGCGGCACCATTTGCGGCTATGGTTATGGCAATCTGTATGTACTTTGGTATGGAGATTGGTACTCCTAGTTTGTTAGATGATATTCAATTTACAAACAGTTTAGCATTTGGTTATATTTTTGGAACTGTCGGTGTAGCACTATTAAGTATATTTTTATACAAATGGATTCTTAAAATATTAGAAGTTCCTTTCTGGATTTATGCGACATTTATTTTAGCAGTAATTGTTTATGCTAATATGCAATACACAGGTGGTTGGGAAGATTTAGCCTTACTAGCTATCTTAAGTGCTATTGGCGTTGTATGTAAAACATACAATATTAGTAGACCAGCAATTCTTGTTGCATATGTTGTTGCATTTAAAATCGATGAATATTTTTGGGGTACACTACAGTTGTATGGTTACAAACAATGGAAACCAGGATTGAGTTCGATGTCAGACTTTAGATGGTTTGATTTATTCAACATTTATAATCATCCTATTTTTCTTGTATGTATTCTTATAGCTTTAGGTATATTCATAAATAGTCTTGTAAGAAAAGATAAAGGACTCGATTATACATGATACACAAAACAAATTGGTCTAAGACCTTAAAAGATCCATCTGAATTCGAATCGAATTGGGATTGGACAGTAGCACATAGCGAATATCATTTTGATGATAACAAAGTTGATAAAGAAGGTGAATGGTTTAAGGTATTAGGCCGATTTGATAATCCAGATTTGTGGAAAGAAGATAGAGATAGATTAGTTGAGCAATCAACAAAAGCTATTAATTGGGAAACTCGTAAATTCTACGGAGATAGAGAAGACGAGTCCCCAATGTTAAAACAAGAAGAATATGATATTGCACAAGGTGGTGGGGATCCTAAAAAACTTATGCTTACAAATATGAAAGATGAGTTAGAAGATTATCCAATGCTTGTTAAAATGAAAGAACACTTTGGAGTAATAGGCGGAAAAGATGAATTAAAATATCGTGCCCATGTGCAGTTAACAGGTCAAATGTTTAATTTACATATTGATAAACTATGGGACAGATGTATCGATGATCCAGAACAAGTATGTCGTATTACATTTTTCTTAGATGATTGGAAACCAGGACAATTTTATATGTATGGAAATTGTATCTACGAAAGATGGAAAGCTGGTGAGGCTCATATTTTTGATTGGGCTAACGCACCACATGCCACTGCAAACACAAGTAATTTCCCTAGACCATCTATTCAGATTACAGGATTAAAATCTGAAAAGACTAGAGAAATTATCGCTAATGGATCACGTGATACGATATGGACACTAGAGTAAGAAGTCTTGTTAAAACTGTATCTTGGAGATTAACAGGAACTCTTTGTACATTTTTAATCAGTTATGCAATACTACGTGATTTAACTATCAGTGGTTCTATTGCAATCATTCAATTAACAGCCAACACTATAGTATTTTATATACATGAACGTATATGGAATCTAGTAAAATGGGGTAAACGTTGAAACCATTATTAACAATAATGACAGGGCCACAGGGAAGTGGTAATCACTTATTCAGTAAAGCACTAGGACAAAATAAAAATATATTCGTATGGCCTGCATTGCAAGAAAAGTATTGGGAAGGCCATGATTTAGAACCCTTTGCAGAGTGCTGGAAAGATCCTTTAAAACTAAATGATTTTGACTGGAAACAAAGTCAGTATTTCATCACAAGTATCAGTTGCCCATATTTTGATGATGGAGTAGAAACTATTCCACAGTATAATGATTTCATAAATATAGCGAAGAAATTTGCTGATATCCAATTTCTAATAATAGGAAGAGATAGAAACATTATGAGATTGCAACAAGAACGTGTAAGAGGAAAACATACTACTCCTGATTTTATGTCGCAAATAGATAGTATAATTTTTAATTTTAGGACTATCTTTGCAAGCCAAGAAATGTTATACTTATACAAGTTAAATTATTTACAATGGTTAGAAAAAGAATTAGGATTATTAGATAGTGAATTAACAGAAGACAATATTAGATTACTAGAGATATTATCTAAAGACGCAAACGAAAAATATATCTCACAAACAGAATCAGAATTGGATAAAATAATAAAATTAGCAAGTAGTCGGAAAGGGGCAATATGAAAATTTTAATATTTGGTTTACCGGGAAGTGGCAAGAGTACTCTTGCAGAACCACTAGCAAAACTTCTTGGAGGCGTTCATGTCAATGCAGATAGAGTACGAGAAAAGTATGAAGGGCATGATATGAGTAAGTGGGACTTTAGTCCCGAAGGACGTATGAGACAAGCACAAAGAATGAAGTTGCTTAGTGATGGAGTAATTATGGCTGGCAAAATTGCGGTTGCTGACTTTGTTTGCCCCACACAAAAAGCAAGAGAAGAATTTGGTGCAGACTTTACAGTATGGATGGATACTATTGAAGAAGGTAGATACGAAGACACAAACAAGATGTTTGAAAAACCCGGTGTATATGATAGAGATTATCATGTGTCAGAATGGTTTGATGATACTCATTTACAATTAGTTCCTATTGTAGAAAGATATATGAAGAAAACATCAACAACACCTGTAGGATACAGTGCATGGAGATTAGATAATGACGATATTTGATACATTTAAACCCACAACACAAATGTTAGGCAGATGGCAACCTTGGCATGATGGACATACTGAATTATTTAAACGTGCATTAGCAGAAACAGGACAAGTTTGTATTCAAATTAGAACTGTTCCACAACAAGAAGATGCAAGTGGCGGACGTACAGTAGTACAAGATGATAATCCTTTTATTGCTACAGATGTAGAAGAAAACATTAAGAAAGAATTAGAAAAAGTAGGATACGCATATGGGCATGAGTATATCATAATGAGAGTGCCTAATATAGTAGATATTAGCTATGGAAGAGGCGTAGGTTACACATTCACAGAACATGATTTAGGAAAAGAGATACACAATATTAGTGCTACAAAAATACGTAAAGAAATGAGAGAAAAAGGTAAGTTATAAATTGACTTTATAGTTTAAATTTGTTATAATTATGATAGTTTATATTAAATATGCAAGTGCGATTACTATATTAATCGCAATGAGTTTACATGTTGCAGGTATAACTCCCTGGAACAGTATCTTTCAATTATGTGGAGCGGCAGGTTGGTGCTACGTTGGTTACAAATGGAAAGAAAAAGCAATATTGCTTAACTTTGTTCCACAGTTTTTAATAATCATACCAATGTTAGTATGGATATATTGGATAAGTAAGTAAGGAAATAAAATGACAGTAGGTGTAATATCAGCAATCCCAGAAGAATACTCTAAACTAGAATGGGATAGCGAACCAAGAACTGAAATGATTATCAATAAGATTTTTCAGTTTGGTAATATGAACGGTGTAAAAGTTATAGCGGCAGAATGTGGTATAGGCAAAGTTAATGCTAGTATGACTACTGCATTGCTATTAGGACATTTTGGGTGTGACAGTATCGTATTCTCAGGAGTAGCAGGTGGGTTAAATCCAAAGTATAATATTGGTGATGTATTAGTTGCAGAACAACTTATTCAGCATGATTATGGTGCAGTGGTAAATGGGCAAGTAATTAGTGCGATACCAGGTAGTTTTCCGGGTATGGTAGATGAGAATGAAGATGTATCATATAAAATGTCAACAGACATGCGTGATGCAGTAAAACATACATTAGGTGATAGGGTAAAGTTTGGTAGAATTTTAACAGGTGATACATACCTTGCTTGTTCTAAAACAAGAGAAATGTTTCATAAACAGTTTAAAGCAGATGCAATAGAAATGGAAGGAGGAGCAATCGCTCAAGTATGCTGTAATTGGCATAAACCATTTATTGTTGTACGTGTATTAAGCGATTTATCGGGAAATGATTCGCATTTCGATTTTAATGAATTTGTTGACGAAAGTTCAGCAAAGTCGGCAGAGATTGTAAATAGATTACTGCCTGTAATGGATGCATGGGCATGATAGAAAAATTTGAAGATACCCCTTTTGAACAAAACAAACAAAAAGTAATAGAAGAAACACATTTTTATAAAGCATTTGAAGACAAGTGGCCAGTATGTGATGGTCATTTGCTTTTTGTTCCTAAACAAAATAGTGTTAAGTTTATCTCAGTCGCTTTACAGGCTACAGTTTTGTATGGAGAAAAACTAATTGAAGAAGGCAAGATAGACGGATATAATTTTGGGATGAATATGAGAGAAGAAGCTGGCCAATCAGTAATGTGGCCACATATACATTTTATGCCAAGACATAAAGATGATTGTGAAGGCTTTCCAGGTAGTGTTAGATTAGCACATAGAGGGGGAAAAGGTCCACTCTATTATATGGAACACCCTAAATACAAAGAAGAATTTATTGAAAAACACCAAGATGAGATAGACGAGGACGGATTTAAATTTTAAATGGACAGTAAAACTTTCTGCATTGCACCATGGCACGATGTTCATATTATAACAGACGGGACATTTAAAGGATGTTGCGTTATGAACCATGGCGAAGTGGGAGGTAGACTACTGACTAACGGTGTTGTTCATACAGTATCAGACAGCGGTGTTAACGGTGCTATGAATTCTGATACAAGTAAAGAACTAAGATTAGATATGCTACAAGGCAAATGGCATACTAATTGTACAAGATGCAAAAATGAAGAATCATCTGGCATGCGTAGTATGAGACAATTATACGGCGACAGATGGCAAGACTTCACACAAGTTGAAGCAGAGAAAATTACTAATAAAGAAACTGGTGAAATACCAGCAGACCATAAACCTTTCTATTATGACATTCAGTTAGGTAATCTATGTAATCTTAAATGTAGAATATGTAATCCATTAGTTAGTTCAGCTTGGATACCTGATTATATGAAAATGATGAGATTAGGTAATAAAGCAAAGATTAAAGTAAGAGGTGGTAAAAAACCATTCTCTATTGATATTGAACATATCAAAGGTAAAAAGTATGATATCTCACCTAACCCATTTGCATGGGCAGAATCAGATGAGTTTTGGGAACAAATGTCTTCTATCAAAGGAGAAATTGACCATCTATATTTGATTGGTGGTGAACCAATGATGATACATCGGCACTTTAAGTTTTTGGAAGAATGTGTTGAGAGTGGTGATGCAAGTCATATTACATTACAGTATGATACTAACTTAACAAATATCCCTGAAAAAGTTATGGGATATTGGTCTCATTTCAAATCTTTAATGATTGGTTTTAGTATTGACGGTATGGGCCCAGAGTTAGAATATATGAGACACCCTGTGAAGTGGCCACATATTCTTAAGAATATAAACAGAGTAGAAGAATTTGCAAAGAACAATGATAATGTCAAGCTAAATGATTCTATTACAATTAGTACATATAATGTACTGCATATACTTGACTTCATTGAATGGAAAGTAAAAGCAGGAAAAAACGATTATAATTATCTATGGCAATGGCATGATGAGAACTTTTGTGCCCATCCATTACATGGTCCTGATTTTCTATGTGTTAAAACAATGCCTCTAAGTGCTAAGAAGTATGTAACGCAGAGATATTATGAATGGCGTGATAAGATGATAGAATGGTGTGACAGTATTGACGAGTATTCAGGAAAACGTAAACCAGAAGATATCAAACAAGCTATAATCAAATTTGTTGATAGATGGGTAGAGTTCATCAATCAAGAAAATTGGTCACATAGAGTATGGAAATTTTGGGAATATACAAACGATTTAGATACTGTTCGAGGTGAGAACTTCACAGAAATATTCCCTGAACTTGCTAAGATTATGAACGATTATCCAAAGAAACCTCATTGGTTTCATATCCCTACAAATACATATAAAACAGAATAAGAGAAATACTGATAAATAGTCGTAGTTATCTATTAAGGAGAAAACGACTATGATGATTTTTTTAGTAAAATATTTTATAAAATGGGTTATCCAAGGTTGGATCCTTGCCAGATTGGCAAAAAGAGTTAGAAAGTACCTTGTAAAAAAATACGATTTAGAAAGTAAATTCAAAGAAACTTGTGTAAACAAGAAAGAAATTGATTGGACTAAGATTAAATGGTACGCTGAACTAGCCGGTTATATTTACAAAGATAACGAAAGTATTCAGAAAAAGTACAAGAATCTCGACAAGAAAATCTACATAAACGAGATTAACGAAATCAAGTACTGCATTATTAAAGACACTCATAGACAATCATATTACGTATCAATAAGAGGTACAAAGAATTCACATAATGCAATGCAAGATATTAACTTTTTCAAAGATAAAAGTTTTAGATTAGGTATAGATTTACATACAGGGTTTCATAGAACTGCCGAAATGATAGCAGATGATATTATGGGTAGATTAGATAAAACTTGGGATGTAACTGTAACTGGTCACAGTTTAGGTGGTGCAGAAGCAGTAATCGTAAGTTGGTACTTAGATTATGCAGGGTTTAAAGTTTCTGAATGTATTACATACGGACAACCTAAAGTAACAGATTCACATGGGACAAGAGCAATGAGAGGTAAGATTAAACTTACCCGTGTTGTAAATGAAACTGATATAGTATCATTAGTCCCACCAACAGGTACACACAGACATAGATATGCTCATAGTGGTACCTTAATTAAATTGCTAGACAATGGCAAGTATTGTCATTTAGAAGAACCAGATAGTTTAAACTTTGGGGTAAATAGTTTCTGGTTATTTGCGGCAAGAGAAGATTTCTCATTTTGGGAAGTAGGCAAAGAACTGCCTGACCATTACATGACAAGCTACATTGACAACATTACTAAGATAGTCAACAATGGCGAAGAGGTCCTATGGAATAAAAGATTGGATTACATTGAAGATAGTGGCATGTTAGGTGAATGGGTAAAAAGCGATAAGAAGAAAGGTAAGGGTAAAAAATAGATGGAAGATAAATTAATCGACATTGACCATTTAGACAAAGCAGAAGCAAACTGGTTCACACATTTTTATAAGGCGATGTATTTTAATGGTGTTGGTTTGTTAATGGTAATAACAGGTATCATTCATGCTTTCTTCCCACAGTTTTTTGGATTTCTTCCATATAAATTGGCGAAGAAAATAACAGATGGGACTGAAAAAGCATTTCCCGGCTGTTTAAAAGATACCAATAAAAAGTAATAGGAGAGGACTATGTACGAATACCGATGTAAAGTACTAAGAATAGTAGACGGAGACACAGTAGACGTTGATATTGACTTAGGATTTGGTGTATGGATGCACCGAGAAAGAGTAAGGATCATGGGTATTGATACTCCTGAATCCAGAACAAGAGATTTAACTGAAAAGAAATTTGGACTTGCGGCGAAAGAGTTTGTAAGATTTCTAATGCCAGTTGGATCTAGTCAAATCATTATAACACAAAAAGACAAGACAGGTAAATTTGGTAGAATTTTAGGAGACTTTAAAATCTGGGATAAAGATAAAGATGACTACGTAACATTTACTACGGTTATGTTAGATAATCATCATGCAGTCCCATATGAAGGTCAATCAAAAGATGCCATACAAGAAGCACACTTGAAAAATAGAGAATGGCTAATAGAAGCAGGCCAAGTAAAGTTGGAGGACTAGTAAAAATGGCTTTTAAGTTTAATTTCACTGTAGAACATGTAGCAGAGTTGCTACCACGTATAGATGCTAATGAATGGCATGATGCAATGACTAGGGTTTTACCTAGATGGGATATTGATACCGTTGATAGAGTAGCAGGTTTTATTGCTCAAACGGCTCATGAGTCCGCAGGTTATACTGTTCTATCTGAAAATCTAAATTATAGTGCAGACGCACTAGATAAGATTTTTCCGAAATACTTTAAACGTGCAGGAAGAAATGCACAAGAATATCATAGACAACCAGAAAAGATTGCTAACGTAATCTATGCAAGTCGTATGGATAACGGCAACACTTCTAGTGGTGACGGTTGGAGATTTAGAGGTGGAGGTATTCTACAACTAACAGGTCGTCACAATTATACAAAGTTTGGTGAGTCAGAAAGAAGAACTGCCGAAGATTGTACAGATTTTGTTCGTACACCTATTGGTGCATTAGCAAGTGCATGTTGGTTCTGGGATACTAATAAGATTAATCGTTATTGCGATAATCAAGATATCGTTGGAATGACGAAACGTATCAATGGTGGAACTATAGGACTAGAAGACCGTAAGAAACATTATACACATGCAATAGAAGTTTTAGGTGGACACTATAATCCAAAAGAGATACTTGAAACTGTGCGTAAAGGTAGTAAAGGAAGTACTGTTGCAAAAATGCAAAAAGCCCTTGGTATCAGTGCAGATGGAGATTTCGGTCCCGGAACAGAAGCTAAACTGCAAGAATGGCAAAGAGCAAATGGCTTAGTAGCTGATGGCATTGCAGGCCCAAATACTTTAGCTAAACTGTTAGGTTAGTGAACCCACAACTTATTACAGTTTACCTCATGATAGGTATTTGTATATTATTACACTTTGTTGTGATACCAATATGGATGTGGAATTTAGGATTATAAAAGAATAAAGGGAGCGTTGCTCCCTTTTTTACTTACCCTGTCCTCTATATTTCTTAAAGGATCTTTTCTTGTGTTTGTTATTAGGTCGAGACCTAGTAGAATTACCTATAGATGTTCTTTTCTTAGGTCCTCTTTCATGTGCAGTAGCACTAGCATTATATCTCATAGTTCCTTTTAGTTAAGTATGATTACCACTTTCTACATGACCAATATCTTGCTTTTGTTTTTGGTCCTGGGTTATCACAATTATGTCTTGCCCTAAAAGATTTTCTTCTAGCAGGATTAGACTTTTTAATACGCATGTTAGGATCGCCAAAGTTTACTTTAACTACGTTACCTTTATCATTCTTAACGTACACTTTAAACTTTTTAACATCACCTTGCATTGGTTTATTTAATTTTACGGTTCTTCCTTGATACTCAGCTTCAAACATATCTGTCTCATCTTCTGAGAACCCAAGATAGCCATATTCTTCATGAAAGTCTTGTTCATCTTCTAGTACAACTTCATTCGTAACAGTTTCACTATTAATAGTTTCTTCATCACGAATTGCATCAACTATAGAATCACGCAATCTTTTCATTTCATTAGATAATTGACTCATTTCTTTTTTCCTTTGTTAGTGCATTCTGAACATCTACAGTGTTCGCATATTTTTACTTCTCTGTATTCACCACCGTCACACGCATAGTCTTTAAATGTTGCGTACTTGCCTGTACCACAATGTGATGAATGTCCACAATTTTGACAATGAACTTGCGAAGTCTTTGTTGACATCGGTTCTATCATCATTTCTGGCATTATTTACTTCCTATATATCCTGCTATGATACCGATTAGTCCGGTAAGTGCCATCTTCATAAGAGTGATTACACTTTCATCTACAGGTCTATTTTCTTGTAGTGCTACATAATAGTCACCAATTATTATAACTCCTAGTAATGATAATACTCCTACTACTAGCATCATAATAATTAAATCTTTTAAATTTTTAATCATTTGCTTTTAATCCTCTTAGATATTTGTACTCATATCTAGTATCACCTTGCATGTATCTTTGCCATGCTGGAGTGTTTAATCTTTTGTCTGCTTCTGTAACTTGCATTTTAGTAATTTTTTTATTCTTATTCATATTATTTCTTTGGACGATTGCTTACGTTTTTTGCTTTACCCTTACGGTTTGCATTTGGATCATTTGCTTTTTTACGTTTAACTGCATTGGCTACTGCTTTCTTGCCACCACTACTTCTTAGACTTGCGGCTTTTGATTTAGATAGACATTTAGGTTTACCTTCACCTTTATCACTATCACCACATTTGCCTACACGTTCGCCTTTAGTATTGTAACGGTCCCAACCGCCACCACCTGCGCCACCTTTTTTGCCTTTACCAAACCAAGCACGTAAATCTTCATCTAACACTGATTCAACTTTACGACAGTCCGGAACTGTTTTACCAAACATTTTCTTTGTGCCGTGCTTCTTATAGCCTTTCCAACACTTCTCAAAAAGTTTACTATCTATTTCTGCGATTTTCATTTATCTGAATTGCCCCAATTTTTAGCACCGACTTTACGACACTTTACTAAGGCACCTGATGCATAAGCACTAGGCCAAACTTTATATCTGCTTTTGACTTTATGATAACAAGCATCTTTTTCACCAGCGGCTTCATCGAATTGTTGTTCGGTTAATGCTTCTAATCCTTCATTTACCTTACCAGTGTCATCGCCTACTTTTTTGCTTGGAGAATTCATTAGTTGTCCGCCTTTTTCTTTAGCAAGTCTACGCATATTTTTCTTATTACCTTTAGCAATATACTTACCATCTACAACAACACCGTATGTTGTGTCTTTGGGAATAACTTCATCAATTTTGCCTTCGTCCATACTATACTGTGAGAACATTGCAAGTATATCATCTTCGTTTGCTCTTAACCATTTTCCGTGGTCATCACCATGCATACTATACAAGTGACTAAATGCATCATTTTTAGTGTAGTCATGTCTAATAGCATCGGTGGCAGTTTGTAGCATGTTTGAATCTGGCCAATCAATACTATCAAGTGGCATTGTTCTTACTTCATTTA
>Ga0209336_10000003_pt1 | contig 152041 bp, 197 predicted proteins | sample LinPmetageLP32_FD_184042 | JGI IMG/M metagenome (GOLD analysis project Ga0209336, IMG submission 184042) | Marine viral communities from the Pacific Ocean - LP-32 (SPAdes) (version 2) | ecosystem: Environmental > Aquatic > Marine > Oceanic | place: Pacific Ocean | collected 2009-08-23
AAGTCAAAGAAGCTGCTGAAAAAGTCGAAGAAGTCGACAGATCCAAACTAAAAATTTACGAAGATTTTCTATCAAAAACGTTCTAATGTGGTATAATCTACCTAATGAAGGTAAGTTTATTTACAGCGTACGGTGCTCTTAATTCTCCGCCAATATTCGATGCTCTTGCTAAAGGGATTACTGAGTCTGGCGACACTGTTGTTTACAATGACAGGGATGCTGATGTTGCTGTTATTTGGAGTATTCTTTTCGCTGGCAGAATGGAGCCTAACAAAGACGTCTATGCTGATTTCAAAGCTAGAGGAAAACCAGTCGTTGTCATCGAGGTCGGACAACTAAGAAGAGGCATTACCTGGAGATTAGGTATCAATGCAGTCAATAATTCAGGAATATTTCCAAAACCACCACACGAAAATACTAAAAGATGGGATAAGTTCAATATACCATTAAAGCCTTGGCGTGAATCTGGTATGTTTGATTATGTAGTTATAGCTACACAAAGACAAGATAGTATGCAATGGCATGGATTACCACCAACTGAAAAATGGGTAGTGCAATGGATTGATGCTATAAAAAGATATTCAAAAAGACCTATTGTTGTAAGACCACATCCAAGAGATTACCTTACTGATTTAACTTATGTAAGTTATAAACATCCAGACACATTAATATCTACACCTAAATCTATAAACGATAAAGACAGAATGGATTTTCCAGCACTGTTAGAAAGAACACATTTAGTTATTAATTGGTCTTCAGGACCAGCAGTAGAATCTATTATAAATGGTGTACCGGTTCTTGTGAGTGAAGATTCATTTGCACACAGTGTCAGTACAGATTCAATAACACAAATCGATAATCCAAGTAAACCAGACAGAAAATATTGGTGTGAAAAAATGGCATACACTGAATGGTACGAGGAAGAACTAGCGGAAGGAGAACCATGGAGATTACTGAAAGAACATCTTTAATACAACCACGTCCATCACCAAAGATGGATAGAATATTTGCTGCACTACAGGAAGGTTGGCCTAAAGCTAACATAAATGATGGTATGGCAAAACAATATGTTCTATGGGGATTGATAGGTGAAAATCCTAGAATAATGCAATCAGATCCATACATATTTTGTGATATGCCTTATAACGGTAGATACAATCCAAAAAATGAAGATTGGGATAATACATTTTGGAGATGGTGTTTTAATAGTTTACATGATCATAGAAGATTAAATGTACCTGCAGATAGATTTTTAGCATGGGAAAATTATGAAGTAAAACCATGGGATACAAGTGGTGAACATATATTAATATGTCCATCTTCACAGACAATGACACACTACATGACTGGTAAGACAGTTGAACAATGGGTACAAGAAGTAGTTGACTATGTATCAGAACAAACAAACAGACCTATAAAATTAAGATTAAAACCAAGACGTAATGGTACATCTGGACCAGCAGCTCGGCCAAAAAGAAGTATTGAAGAAGATTTAGAGAACGCTTATTGTGTTATTACTGAAGGTTCATTAACATCAATTGATGCATTGAAAGCCGGTGTACCTGTAATATCTACTAACAAAAAGTTTGCACCATCTGCTTGGTGTAGCAACTCTTTACATCAAATAAATAATATAAAACTATATGATAGAGAACAGCTATTTTATAATCTAGCTTATAAACAATACTCTATTAAAGAAATGCGCGAAGGAATTTGTTATGAAAATAGTAAGCTATACCTCGTCAATTAAAGCGAGTAAGAGGCTAAACGCCCACAATCCAATCACATCCGCCTTAGATGCAATAGTGTCTGCTGCAAATAATTCTAAAGGTGAATTTGTAGCATATAAACATGAAGGTACTAATACAGTAGGAGGTGATGTAGGATTTTGTTTTGGTTCATATACACAGAGAAAACTTGAAGTTGAAAGAGCGGTATTAATTAGAAATATTGAAGCTGCAAAACAACCATGCTTTTTTCTAGATTCAGCAGCATTCTCAACACACATTAGAAACTCACTTAATAGTAGTGAAACATTTATGTTTAGGCTTGGTCTTAATTCATGTACTGGTGAAGGTGTATTTTGGAATAGACCATTACCATCTGAAAGATATGATGCTATGAAAAAGCAATTTAACTTTACAGAAAAGGATCCACAAAATAATGTCACAGGACCAATTGTATTTCTTGCACAAACAGAAACAGGTTGGCAGTTTGATGATTTAGAACCATACTATAAGTTTGCTAATAAGACACTTAAAGAGATAAGAGAACATACAGATAGAAAAATTATCTATAGAACACATCCAAAATTAGATCCAAGATCACCATTAGAAAAATGTATTGAAGGTATTGAAAATCTTGAAGTACATAATTGTCCAGTATCAAGACGAACACTATTTGAATCATTAGACGGTGCTTATGCCGTCGTAACTCACAGCTCATCAGGTGCACTAGAAGCGGTGCTTGAAGGATTACCTACATTTGCAATGAGTCCAAGAACATTTGGTTCTCCAATGTATCTTACAGACATAAGTAAAATAGGAAATGCATTCCATGAATTCGCTTGGAATGAAAGACAACAATGGCTATATAACCTTGCGTATACATCTTGGAGTGTAGAAGAACTGAAAACTATTGAGGTTCTAAGGTATTATACTAATATGCTCAAAGGAATAGAAAATGAAAAATAAGAAGGCAATTATTACGGGTATTACTGGACAGGATGGTCCATATCTTGCTGATCTTTTATTAGAAAATGGTTATGAAGTTCATGCTATTAGAAGAAGAGGTGCAACAGATAATACTACAAGAATTAAACACATATTAGACCATGAAAATTTTTGGCTACACTATGGTGATCTTACTGATTCATCAAGTTTAGTTAAGATTGTGAATATGGTTCAACCAGATGAAATTTATAACTTAGGTGCAATGTCACATGTAAGAATATCTTTTGATATTCCTGAATACACTGGAGATACTGGTGGTTTAGGCGTGACTAGAATGCTTGAAGCTATACGATCAGCTGGTTTAGAAAAGACATGTAAATTTTATCAAGCATCAACATCTGAGCTATACGGAAAAGTAGTTGAAACACCACAAACTGAAACAACACCATTTTGGCCAAGATCGCCTTATGGTGTTGCTAAGTTATATGCTTATTGGATTGTAAGAAACTATAGAGAATCGTATGGTATGTTTGCAGCTAATGGTATCTTATTCAATCATGAATCACCTAAACGAGGTGATGATTTTGTGACACAAAAGATTGTTAAAGGTGCAGTAGATATATCTTATGGTGATCAAAAGAAACTTACGCTTGGTAATTTAGATGCACAAAGAGATTGGGGACATGCAAAAGATTATGTAAAAGGTATGTGGTTAATGATGCAACAAGATAAACCTGAAGATTATGTATTAGCTACTGGCGAAATACATTCAGTTAGAGAATGTTGTGAGTATGTATTTAAAAAATTAGGAATGCCATTAAGATGGGTAGGCAAAGGTATCGAAGAAAAAGGATACTCAGGCGATAAACTTATGATTGATTGTAGTGAAGAATTCTATAGACCAGCTGAAGTACAATTACTACATGGTGATTCTACAAAGGCTCAAGAAGAATTAGGTTGGGAATTTGAACACGATTTTTATTCACTTATGAATGATATGATTGATTCAGCATTAATGAAACATTTAGTAAAATGACAATAAAATATCCTTTAAGCTGCGATACTTGGAATAACCAAGAAATCGGAGCAATCAATAGAGTTATGAGAAATGGCCGTTATACTATGGGTCCAGAAGTTGTTAAGTTTGAAGAAGAGTTTGCTGGATATATGGGTGTAAACCATGCAAGAATGGTAAACAGTGGTTCATCAGCAAATTTACTTATGATTGCTTCAGCAATATTCTCACCTGAATATGATTTAAAAGCTGGTGATAAAGTTATTGTACCATCAGTATCTTGGTCAACTACATATTATCCATTACAACAGTATGGTTTAGAACTTGTATTTGTAGATGTAGATCTATACACTCTTAATTTATGTCCTACAAAGACTGCTCAGGCACTCGAGGAAATTGAAGGTATCAAGGCAATATTAACTGTAAACTTACTTGGTAATCCATCACAGATTGATGAATTAAAAGACCTAGCAGACAACTATAGTATACTTTTATTTGAAGATAATTGCGAATCATTTGGTTCAAGTTTTGAAGGTAAAATGATGGGTACTTATGGTTCTATGGGTACACATTCATTCTTCTTTAGTCATCATCTTCAAACTATGGAAGGTGGTATGATACTTACTAATTCTGAAGAGACTGCTCAATACATTGACTCTCTTAGAGCTCATGGATGGTTAAGAACTTTACCTGATAAGAATTTTATTCATGATAAAACAGGTGATCCATTTGAAGATAGCTTTAGATTTGTATTACCAGGTTATAGTGTAAGACCACTTGAAATGAGTGGTGCTATTGGTCAAGTACAACTTGCTAAATGGCCTGAAATGATGAAGCAAAGAGTAAAGAATGCTGAGTATTTTAAATGGAAGTTTGAAACTTTACCTATCATCATACAAAAAGAAATTGGTATATCATCGTGGTTTGGATTCTCATGTATAGTACCACATATAATTGGTAGAAAAAAATTCACAGATGCATTACAAGAAGGTGGTGTAGAGATCAGACCGATTGTAGCAGGTAATTTTTTAAGAAATCCAGTTATGAAACATATTGACCATCAGATAAGTGGTACTATGGAAAATGCAGATACTATTCATGATCAAGGATTCTTTTTAGGAAATGATTCAGAAGATATTAGAGAAAAAATAGATCATGCTTATAATATTATCAATGCAGTAATTCTTGACGGAGGTATGGAATGAGTAAATATTCAGTAGTAATGACATTAGGTCCACACAATTGGAAACAATATGGTTCTAAATCTGTAGAAGCTTTTGACAAATATTGGCCTAAAGATATTAATCTATATGTTTATTTTGAAGGTACACCACCAGACTTTTCTTCTGAAAGAGTACATTTCTTAGATTACAATGCAGAAATACCAGAACATAAAAAATTCATGGAAAGAAATAAAGACAGGCATCCACACGTTAATGATGTGCATGTAAATAACATCACACACCAGGCAAGTAAATTTGCTTTTAAAGTATATGCACAATTACAAGAATTAGATTCACCAAAAACTAGATATGTAATTTATCTTGATGGTGATAACGTGACTATGAAAGATATAAAAGAGGATCTATTAGCAAAATTAGTAAATGATGAAGTATACTTATCTTTTGTAAACAGAATGCCTGCAAAATATACTGAAACAAGTATTATGATATGGGATACAGAGAACGAATACCACGCAGAATGGTGTAAGACATATCGATCTATGTATGATGATGATAATATATTTCAATATCCAGCTTGGCACGATTGTATTGCATTTGACGAGACAACATTTCCCATGATTAAAGCAAAGAAAATTAAAGCAATTGACTTAGGCTTTGGTGCACCATCTAAACATCCACTCGTTGTTGGACCATTAGGTGAATACTTTGACCATTTAAAAGGTCCATCAAGAAAACAATTAGGTTATTCTAAGGAAAGAAAGCATGCAGGATTTTAAAGTCTTTATTGGTTATGATTCAAGAGAAGATATAGCTTATCAGGTTTGTAGGCATTCTATACTTAAACATAATCCCGATGTAGAAGTAGTACCACTTAAATTACATGAATTAAGAGAACAAGGTTTTTATACTAGAGCTGATGATAAGAAAGGTTCTACAGAATTTACTATTTCAAGATTCTTATGTCCAGCACTCATGAATTATCATGGATATGCTTTATTTATGGATTGTGATATGATAGTTCAAGCAGATGTAAAACATATATTTAAAGAAGCATGTGGTGAGTTTGATTTATCTTGTGTACAGCATGATTATAATCCAAAAAGCATGACAAAGATGGATGGTAAGATGCAACATGCATATCCAAGAAAAAACTGGTCAAGTGTTATGTTGTTTAATAATGAAAAATGTACAGATCTTACACCAGAATTAGTAAATACAGAAACACCACTTTATCTACATAGAATGTTATGGGCAGAAAAAGTTGGTAAATTAAATCATAAATGGAATCATCTAATTGGTTATTATGAAAAACCAGAAGATGCTTTGATTGTACATTATACAGATGGTGGTCCATGGTTTGAGAACTATAGAAACTGTGAATATGCCGATGTATGGAAACAACATGTAAAAGAATGGTTAGAACTTGATTAATGTAGTTTGCGTAAATTGGGGTACTAAGTATCCTAAATCATATACAGAACGATTGTACAATATGGTCAAGCGTAATACAACACGTGACTTTAATTTCTATGTGTTAACAGATCAACACATTTATAAAGAACCAATAAAGACAATTGAACTAAAATCTGGTATGACCGGTTGGTGGAATAAACTTCAGATGTTTGATAGAGAAGTAATGCCAGAAGGTGAGTATCTATACTTTGATTTAGATGTAGTAATAGTAGATAATATTGATTGCTTCTTTGATTCACCAAAGTTTGGTATACTAAGAGATTTTATTAGACCTGATGATGGTTTACTTCCTGGTAAAGAGTATAATTCATCAATATTAAGGTTCAATAATTTTGAATATTCCTCAATCTATGAGTATTATCTATCTAATAAGCAGGTATTTCATGGTATGCAAAAACAAATTAACTTCTTTGGTGATCAAAATGTTATCAGTAGTTATTTTAATGCTTATCCCGATTACGTTAAGCCATTCCCAGATGAATGGTCATGGTCTTATAAAAAAGGAGTTGTACGAGGTGCCACTGCAGGAGATCGAAGTGAAATGTTTGGAAGAAAAATTCCTGATGGCGGGAAGATCTGTGTATTCCACGGAGAACCTAATCCTGAACAGGTGCTGGACAAACATGATTGGATAAAGGAGAACTATAAATGAACCAATTAAATGAAGAGATGGTGCAAGCCTTAGCACTTAAATTTGAAGGTCTTAAACAAGCACACATTGTAAATGTTAAAACGCTTTTACATAATGGTGTAGGTGTAGCTGAGCATCCTGATAGTGTATTAACTGTTGAAGGTGAAATTGCAAAGGTTGCAGAATATGATGATAAGCTTGAAGCACTTAAAAAATATTTCTAATGGCATTTGAAAATAAAAAGATTTGTATAACGGGTCACACTAAAGGTGTTGGCAAGGCTATTAAAGATAGGCTTGAAGCTAATCACTATACAGTTGTTGGTGGTTCAAGATCTAATGGTGTAAATGTAGGTAAAGCTAAATCAGTAATTAATTGGGTACTTTCTGAAAACCCTGATATCTTTATTAATAATGTATATTGGCCTGATTCACAAGCAAAGATTTGTTATCAACTTTATAATAAATGGCAAAGTGAAAAGAAACATATTATCAATATGAGTTCTACTAGCGGTATGGCTCATACTAATTTTAGTGAAATGGCAAATAGTGATATCACTAGATCATTTTATAACGAGTTCTGGGGACCATACGTATCAGAAAAAAATAGATTAGAATTTATTAGTAAACAATTAGCTCATAAATTTAGTAGAAGATTTCCATGTAAGGTCACAGCTTTAATGCCTGGATTTGTAGATACTAATGCAGTTGCTTTATTCAAACCAGTATTTACACCTGAAAGTTTCTTAACTGCTGAAGAAGTTGCTCAACAAGTTCATTGGCTTATTGAACAACCTGATCATATTCAAGTTCAATCATTAGCTTTTGGTACATACTTTGAAATATCACAAGCAGCAGCAAGACAAAGATTAAAAGACTTTGATAATATGGTAGAGAATCAACAAAACAATGCTTATGGCCTTGATGAAGAAGCAGTTGAAGCGGGTAAAGAAGGTAGAGGAGCATTAAAGAAACTTATTAATGAAAGAATCTATAAGACTACAGCAGAAGCAAGTAGAAAAGTGAAAGATTCAGTTGAACAATTAAGTCAGGAGTCATTCGATGGCAAAGACGAATAGATTAGCCGTAACTGGTGTTGCTATTGCAGATTGTATGGGCGATGATGGTATTGAAAATAATTTCAATAGATATATGGCAAATGATACATCTCATCCGATGGATATTGAGAATATCAAACAATCAATTACTGAAAAAGGTTTACTAAGAAAAGCACTTACTAAATATTATGATAGATCATCAATGGCTATTATTGATCTTGTTGATAAAGCTATTAATATGGCAGACTTAGATGTCAAGTCAGATACTGAAGCACCTATCATGACTGGTACAACAAGAGGTCCTATTACTTCTACACTTGAATACTTTAAACAATATTGGTTTGAGAAATGGAAAGAAGAATTTGAAACAGATCCAACAAAGAAACAAGAAATCTATGCAGGTCTAATTAAAAAGTTTCAAAGAATGAATCCATATTTTCTTTTAAATGTAAATGTAGATTTTATTCAAACACAATTAAGTGCTCATTACGGTATCAATGGTCCAGTATTTCAATCAGCAGCAACATGTAGTAGTGGTATTTACCTATTAGATATTGCTAAGGCTTATTTAGATAGAGGTAATAAGTATGCTATTCTTACCGGTTATGAACAACTTGATGCTCATGAATTAACAAGATGGTTCTTTATGTCATTAGGTGCAGCAGCTCCTAGCGGTGTTTGTAGACCATTTGATAATAATAGAGACGGTACAGTATTAAAGAATTCGTATGCAGCTATGATTGTAGAACGAGAAGATGAAGCTAAGAAAAGAGGTGCAACAATCTTAGCTTATGTTGAAGATGTAAGAAATAGAAATGATGCCGGTCATGCATTAGCACCAGCTGAAGATGGTAAAGCATATCGCATTGCATTGGAATCCTTAATGAAAGACAAAGACATTACGTATGATGATATTGATTACGTAAATGCGCACGCCACAGGTACTCCAAAAGGTGATGAGATAGAACTTAATACACTTAAAGATTATCTTAAAAAAGATACAGTAGTTTCTGCATTGAAAGGTCATATTGGCCACGCTATGGGTGCGTGTTCTTTAGCAGAAATGACATATACTATTATGATGATGAATAAAGGTATTGCTTTACATACGGCACATTTAACCGATCCATGTGATGATTACTTTAATCTTATTACAGAACCAAAAGAAATGGAAATTAAGTATGCACTTAAGAATAGTTTTGGTTTTGGTGGTAGATCTTCCGTGGCATTACTATCGAAAGCAGATTAATGGAACTTATAAAACACGATCATTATGCAGAATTAAAGGTTGATTCACCTGATAATGATAAAGATATAATTGAATTAGGTCTAGCATGTAGAGAATACTTGTTAGACCACCAAGTTTTAGTACTTAAAAAACAGAATGTTGATTCAGTATACTATTCTAAGTTGTGTCATTCAATAGCAAAGAGTGGTATATACAATTGGAGACAATGTTCATGGACTCCTGATGGTGAGTTATTTAGTATGGGTGAACAACTCATGGCAAATGTGGGTTATACATCAAAAGAAGCTTCTAATATAGAGATGCCTAAATCAGGTCCATTAAATCAAATAAAACCTACATCATCATTACAAGATAAGAATCATGAATATTTAGATCCATTTGAATTTAAAGAATTTAACTCATATCCAGTACAACGAGTGACTGGTGAACAGAAAGGAAAATACGGTGGTGGTATATTTGGTACTGGCGACTTGGATTGGCATTGCAATCTTGGAGGTTATCACGAGGCTGATGGCGTAGCGCTACAAGGAATTAAAGATGTGGAAGGTGCTTCAACCTTCTTTGCAAATAGTGTACCTGCTTTAAGAGATATGCCTGATAATTTATTAGGTCAAATACAAGATAGAAAAGCACACTTCAAATTTGATCATAAGAAATGGTCAGACGTAAAGAAGATGCATCCCATGCAGAGAATTACTATGCAACTCTTATATCTTAATAATAAGAGAGCAGAAATGGATTTGTATATCATACAAGAAAATCTAAAGAAGATTAAAGGTATATACTTTCATAGACTTAACAATATGGATATTGATGGAGATGATGGTACATTAGTAAAGGCTTTATATGACCACATGTTTCAAGAACAATATGTATATGAACACGAGTGGGAAGTTGGAGATATAGTTCTAATGGACCAATTAATTACACAACATAAAAGAGAATTTGTAGAACCAACTCTCTTAGAGAAAAGAGTACTACACAGACTTACATTTATGTTGAACAACGATGATGACTATGTCTACAATTATAACAACACTTGATACTGACATTACTAACATGGTCGATCCAGACTATGATAGAATTAAAAGATCAGTTGAAACTGATGGTATAGTATTAATAAAAAAACAAAATACTAATCCAATACACTTCAGTAAAATCATAAGCAAAATATGGGGTATTGATAACTACAGATTCCTAGCATGGAATACTGATGGTTCATCTGCTAAGAATGCAATAGCAGCATTCACACAAAAACAAATGCCAAATCCAAATGCTGGTGATTATTGGGGACACGATGATTTTAGAGACAATGATGATTATCCAGATCCATTTAATTTTCCAGCACATAAAACATATCCAGTACAACGTGTGACAGGAGAAAAGAGAGAAGGTAAGTGGACAGGAATATTCCAACTAGGTAAATTAGATTGGCATTGTAATTTAAACCAATTACATGGTGCAGATGGTGTAGCATTACAATCAATTCGAGGTTGTGAGAATACACCGACATTATTTATGAATACAATTCCAGCATTAAAAGAAATGCCAGAAGATTTAAGAAAGAAAATAGAAGGTAGATATGCAACCTACATTTATGACTATGAAAAATGGGGTAAGGTTATGTCAAAAGAACAAGCAATGGTGTTTAAACTTGCTGGAAAGAAACCATTTAAGTTGTGGTTGATTCAGGAAAATGCTGGTGGTACTAAAGGTATCTATTGGCATAAGTTTAATCACATGCAAATCAATGATGATGAAGGACATAAGCTACGAGATGAATTAGAAGAATACTTATTTCAAGATAAGTATATCTACACACATAATTGGGAGGTAGGTGATGTCATAATAATGGATCAATTACTAACTCAACACAAGAGAGTACCCGAAAAAGATGAGGTACTAGAAAATAGAGTTCTACATAGGTTATCATTTAGGTTAACAAACCGAGGTGTACCGAGAGCTCTTGAATTGGCTAACCGGATATAAATACAGTATCCAAATAAACAAAGGAGAAAAATATATGGAATCGATTAAAGAAATTGTAATGATGGGAGTAGACTGGGTAAAAGACAGACTATCTGAGAGAACATCTTGGGATGGTATTGTACTTATTGCTATTGGAAGTTTAATTCTTATCGCATCTCCATTGACTAAAATTGCAGCACTTATCGCAATTGGTTATGGAGCATTTACTATCTTAAAAGATGAAGGTGTATTTTAATTATTTGGGGTAGCTTCGGCTACCCCTACTTGCGAGATTAATATGATAAGAGATTGGGGATACTGGGAAGTACTCAACGAAGGTAAAAACTACAAAGTCAAAAAACTGGTAATTCTACCAGATAAATCACTATCAATGCAGAAACACTATAAGAGAGCCGAGTATTGGACTCTGGTCAAGGGTGAGTGTTATGTAGAGAATGAATATGGTGTATCTACCAAACTTATACCATTTAAAGTATATCACATACCCGTGCAGGCATGGCACAAGGCATATAATAATGGATATGAAGAAGCCGAGGTCATAGAGATATGGGAAGGTGAATCTGACGAAAACGATATAGAAAGGTCCTAGAAGCTGTGTTTTGCTCGAGACAGCCTTCCAAAGCATGATCCGAGCACCATCTCGAGGCTGTTAAAATAAGGATTCTCACATATATATCATAATGTATAGTTATTAGTAAATAGAGCAAAAAGCACCAAATATCACACCATGCTGCTTTTTTTTGATTATTTTAAAAAAAACTCGCTTATAGAGTATAATATTTATGTATCATTAAAAATCATAGCAAAAACAGGAGGATAATATATGGCACATCAAGTAGAAACAATGGCGTATGCAGGTGAATTACCATGGCATGGTCTTGGAGTTAAGGTCAACGATGACCTTTCACCAGCTGAAATACAAAGAGAAGCTGGATTAGAATGGGAAGTTGAAAAAATTCCTATGTTTGCAAGGTCTGGTGAATCTGAAATAAAGATTCCTAATCAGACTGCGCTGGTCCGTGAATCGGATAATAAAGTCTTATCAATTGTAGGTGATAACTGGGAGCCAGTACAAAACAGTACAGCTTTTGAGTTCTTCACAGACTTTGTAAAACAAGGTAAAATGAAAATGCACACAGCAGGTTCATTACTTGACGGTAAGATGGTATGGGCATTAGCTAAAGTAGAAGATGACTTTGAACTATTCAATGGTGACAAAGTAGAATCTTATTTACTTTTCTCTAACCCACACCAATATGGTAAATCTATTGATGTTAGATTTTCACCAATCAGAGTTGTATGCAATAATACATTGACAATGGCTCTTGGTGGTAAATCTGGTGTCACACTAGATCACCGTAAAGCTTTTGATTCTCAAACAGTTCAACAAACTATGGGACTGGCACATGAGTCAATGGACGAATACAAAGAAGTTGCAGAATTTCTTGGTTCTAAACGTTATACTAAAGATACATTGAATCAGTACTTCTCTGATGTCTTTGGTAAATCATCCAAATCAGATGACAATGAGCTTATACTTACTCGTAATGGTAATAAAGCTCTTGATATTATCGACACCCAACCAGGTGCTGATTTTCAACGAGGTTCATTCTGGCAAGCACTGAATGCAGTGACTTACTTAGCTGATCATGAATTAGCTAATACCAGAGACATGAGAATGTATGCCTCTTGGTTTGGAGCAAATCGTGTTAAAAAGATTAATGCGGTTAAAAAAGCTGTAGAATATGCAAAAGCTGCATAACACTAAAGCTTTAACCCTAGATAGCGTGGCCATAGAGCCACGCTACTCTACAATATTAAAGTCAGACAAAATAGATTTGGAGATCAATGAAAGACCTCCAATATGGGCATCTTCTGATCCTGCTACAGGAACAATGGAGATAGCAAAAATTTTATCAGCATCAAAATTAGGTACATTATTACATACAAATTATGACATAGATTCTTTATACGATTTCTTCTTTGAAGAAAAACCTTATGTTGCATTATCCATTGGTGACACTGAAGGTCAATTACAAAAATGGAATAAACTAAAAAGTAAGTTGCCTGCAGGTAATATAAAGTATGTGAACTTAGAGACAAACAATGCACATAGTATAGAGTATCTTTATAAGGTAGCTAAATTTAAAGAGGAGAATGAAAATGTCAGAATCATCGCAGGACCCGTTTCAGATGAAACAGCCACAAGGAAACTTTTCGAAGTGGGTGCAGAAATTACAAGGATTGGATTTGATGCTCGTTTCGATAACGAAAATTTTATGGAGACTGGTGTTGGTAGTCCTCACGCTAGTGTTCTTCTTAGTAATGGTGAAATTGCTAGGGAGCATAATGGGTATATCATGGCTTCTGGATTCTATCCTGATGCAGCTGACATTGCCAAGTGTATAGCTTGCGGAGCTTCATCAGTAGAGATATCTAATATGTTCTTTGGTCATGATGAATGTGCTGGTGCTACACATGCGGACAAAGGTACAATGACTAAGAATGGTGTAGTGTTCAGAGGTAAAATTATAAATACAGTATATTCGATTCTACATATTTTAGAGAAATCATGTAGACAAGCAGGCTTTAAATCATTAACTAAATTTAGAGATGAAGCCAAGCTAGTTATCATTTAATATAAATATAGTATACAAAACAGTTGGTACACTGCTTATAAAACAACCGCAAAGCTACTAAATTAAATTTAACTTCATTATTTTAAATCATTTTATAAGAGATATTAACATGGGATTATACGAAAGCCTTTTCATAACAACAATGATTACCTTTATTGGTTTTCTGGCATGGCGTGTTTATCTCATCGAAACAAATCACCTTACACATATTGAAAAAGCCATCACCGAAATACAAACCGATATGAAATGGCTTATCAAATTTCATCAAGAAGAAAAATCCCCCAAGAAAAAAAAATAAGATCGTAGTATAATCTCTATACAAGGAGATTTTATGGCACTATCTAAAAAACGGTCTAAGAATGCGGCTCTGTTAAAGGAGCTACGCAACCCTACAGAACCAATTGCACCTACTCAATTAGAACTTGACAAATGGTCAGGCTACGAATATCAACGGCATAAAAGAAATGCTGAGGATTGGTATCGCATGGAAAAAGGCAAGAAAGATATGAAAGCCTATGTCATGGAATATGTAAAGAATACCAGACCTGATCAATATAAGATTATAAAGAACAATGTTGAATGGAGATTTGGTGCAGTCACAGGTTATTCATGTCGTATGCAAACAAAAGGCTGGCCAGATTATCATAAGAAAGAAGCAGATTATTGGAAAACTCTTGGTGGTACAATTGGAGAAATGAAACCAATTAGTGTTTACATCAATAGAAGACTAGATGAATTATATGACAATGGTCTTAAAGAACAGGTAGATGAAGATGAAGATGATAAACCAACTGTTATACGTAAATCACCTATAGAACTATATAAAGAAAAAGTTTGGAACACTGTCATGACAGATCTTATTAAGATGGAAGATGATTGGATTGATGGTAAACAAACAACATTGAATATTTATGATCTGTATCAGAAATATGGTCTTACTTCTAAAGCCAATGTAATTGTAGAAGAACAAATTAATAAGTGGCATGAAGAGTATACTGAATTATTAAAAGTAAGAAAGATTAAAGATCGTACTGATTGGGACGAGCAACTCGTTGAAGGTTATTCTCATCTTACAGATAAAGAAGCTAAGTTTAGAGTAAAGTCTTTAGATAATATTAAAGCTGATCTTGAAAGTATTAAAAAGTCTACACAAACACAGCGTAAGTCAAGAGTTAAGAAAGCACCATCAGCTGAAAGGCAAGTTAAGAATCTTAATTATGAACCAGAGAATCGTGACTTTAAAGTAGTATCATTAAATCCTGAACAGATTATTGGTACTCATAGATTATTAGTCTTCAGTACAAAATATCAAAGACTTGAAGAATATCTTTCAGATCGAGTAGATGGTTTTGAAATCAAAGGTCAAGCATTACAACATATTGATAAGATGAGAGGTAAGAAGCTTCGAAAGCCTTTAGAATTCTTGCCAATCGCGCTATCAAAGACTGAGCGACAGTTTGATAAAGAATATGAAAAACTGACTACTAAGGAGTATAAACCTAATGGAAGGTTCAATAAAGCTCTCATTATTTTAAGAGCTGAGAAAAGGAGATAATATGAAAATAAGTAAACGTACATTATCAATACTAAAAAACTTTGCGACTATAAATCAGTCCATTGTTATTAATGAAGGTAATGTCATTGAAACAATATCAAATGTAAAAGATATATTTGCTAAAGCCGAAGTTGATGAAACATTCGATAAGGAATTTGCAATTTATGATTTAAACGAGTTCTTAGGTACTATATCTCTATTTGATTTAGATGCTGACTTTAAGTTTGGTGATGATTCAGTTATTATCTCTGATGGTACTGCACAACAAAAATACTTCTATGCAGATAAAAGTATAGTTGCAACACCACCTGAAAAAGGTATCACCTTACCATCTGTTGAAGTTGAAAAGAATATTACTAAAGAAGATCTAACTAGATTAGCTAAAGCAGCTTCAATTAATAATGCTTCAGATATTACGTTTACAGAAGCAGGTATACTTGTCCATGATAAAACAATACCTACATCAAATAAATTTACTATCAGTCAGAAAGAAAAAGGTTCTGCCAAATATAATCTATCAATCTCAGTAGATAAACTTAAGTTTATTCTTGATGATTACAAAATATCTATTTGTGCTAAAGGATTATCTTTATTTTCTGGTGCCAGTGGTATTGATTACTTTGTAGCACTACAACCTGATGGTGAATATGGCAATTGAGTTAGAAGATGAAGATCGTCAGGGTCTTGAAGATGCTATTGAAGATGCTACACATGCCGCTGAAAGGTATCTTACATCTGAAAAGCAGATACATAAAAAATTATTAGAAGTCACAGTAGATGATGCATTACACGCATTATCTTTATATAAAGATTTATTGGTAGATGATCCTAAGAAAGAAACTTATAAGATTCATTTATTAGTACCCGTACAAATTATAGAAATGTTAAAGGAAAAAGATGAAAATACAAAAGGCTGATAAGTTATACGGTGAATTAGCAGATTTCATTGGCCAACAATCTACAAGCAGACGCTTTAAGTGTGGAGCTGTATTAGTAGAAGATGGTCTAGAAAATATTATTGCTTTTGGTTATAATGGTACTCCACGTGGTTGGGATAATAACTGCGAACATTATAATGACAGTTCTGAAGAACTGGAAACTAAAAGAGAGGTTTTGCATGCGGAAACAAACGCAATTGCGAAAGTCGCACGAACTACATCTAGCTCTGAGGGATCGACGCTTTATGTCTCACTATCTCCTTGCTATGATTGTGCAAAGCTCGTCTATCAAGCTGGTGTGGTCCGTGTTGTCTATAATAAAGAATACCGAGATAGATCAGGAATTGATTTTCTATTAGAAGCGGGAGTTGAATGTGAAGAAAGAGAACTTTGATCTGAAGAAAAAGAAATCTGCATGGTCAAGGAAGACAGAAAAATTAGACAAACAATGGAAAGATGGCTTTAAACCATTAGGTAAACCAGGAACAATAAAAAATTCTATAGCCATTGAGTATAATGGTAAGATATATGACAGTTTATCTTCAGCGTCTAGAAAGACTGGAAGATCTATTGGTTATATTAAGAAGCATAGCAAGGAGTTATAATGAAAGAACATTTTTTATGGGTAGAAAAATATCGTCCTAAAACTATAGACGATTGTATTCTACCAGACAAGTTAAAGCAAACGTTTATTAACCTTAGAGATAAAGGTAATATGATGAACTTGCTTTTATCAGGTTCGGCAGGCACAGGCAAAACTACAGTTGCTCGTGCTCTATGCGAAGAGCAAGGCTGTGATTACATTATAATCAACGGTTCAGATGAGGGTAGATCTATAGATATACTCAGAGATAAGATAAAGAAATTCGTCTCTACTGTTTCAACTACTGCTAAGCCGAAAGTGGTGATTATTGATGAGGCTGATTACTTAGGTATCGCTGTCCAACCTGCTCTTCGCAATTTTATTGAAGAGTTTAGTTCAAATGCTAGATTTATATTAACATGTAATTTCAAGCATAAGATTATTCCACCTTTACATTCAAGGTGTAGTGTTATAGACTTTAGTATATCTAAAGCTGATATGGCTGCAAATGCTGGTGGTATTGCTAAAAGATGCATGCATATTCTTGACAATGAAAAAGTCAAGTATGAAAAACAAGCAGTGCTTGAAGTTGTAAAATCTTATTTCCCTGATAATCGTAGAATCATAAATGAATTACAAAGATATTCTCATATTGATAATAACATTGATAGTGGTATCATTGCAGTTGTAAATACAACAAAAGTAAAAACACTTGTAAAATATATTAAGCAAAAAGATTTTAAATCATGTCGAGCATGGATCGCTGATAATCCTGATGCTGATTCTTTATTCAATGAGTTCTATCAATCTATAAATGAATATGTAGAACCATCTTCAATACCAAATCTTATATTGATTATCGGTGAGTACTTACATAGAGCTGCATTCGTCACGAATCAAGAAATTAATTTAGCTGCATTTGTGGTAGAGGTAATGAAGAATGTCAAGTTCCGTTAAAATAATCAGTTATACCAATGCACCAGGCACTCCTGAGGACAAAGTTTTAACTGATCTAATAGCATATACAGCTAGAGTTTCTAATCCATCCAATCAAGACAATAAGGCGACTCAGGACAAGCTCCTTAAATACTTAATGAAGAATCAACATTGGTCACCATTCGAAATGGTTAATGTTTGTATGGAAATTAAAACAACAAGAGATATTGCAAGACAAATATTAAGACATAGAAGTTTCTCATTCCAAGAGTTTAGTCAAAGGTATGCTGTTGCCAACTCCTTTACTCTTAGAGAGGCTAGAATACAAGACACTAAGAACAGACAGAATTCACATGACAATTTAGATATAAAACTAGAAAGAGACTGGTTGAATAAACAACAAGACTTGGTTGATAAAGCTAGAGAGTTATATGAATGGGCATTGGAAAACAAGATTGCTAAAGAGCAAGCCAGAGCAGTCTTACCAGAGGGATTAACAAATTCAACTTTATATATGAATGGCACATTGCGAAGTTGGATACATTACATTGATTTGAGAATTGCTAATGGAACTCAAAAAGAACATAGAGAAGTGGCAGAAAAATGCTTGGAACAGATTTCAAAAATCTTTCCTGCAATCCAAGGTAAATAGAATATACTTTTTTAAAAGTACTCACTACCCTAGGAAAAGAGCCAAAACCATGGGATATAATGAAATACACCCATGCTATATTGTCAGAAATGGCAATGGATTTTATGCATGGGAAAAAGGTACTTATTATAATAGTCATAGAAGAATATCAAAGTTTAGTGGATTAAAGATTGGTATATTAGATTACGGAGTATCATTTGGATTAATCTCTGGTTATAAACCTAGAAACTTTATGAAGATACTCTTAAAGTCTGGCAAAATGCCATATATCTTATTTCACTCTTCATCTGCATTTCATATACCAGCATTTATGGTATTTCCTAATCAATTTTGGATTGTTTGTAAATATGAAGAAAAAACTATGCTGGGTCAGTATAAAGATCTAGTAAGCCATTGGAGAATAAAGAAAAGTTATGCAAATAGATTTATTTGGAAACGTAATAATAAAGCAGGAAGAAGAAGAGTTAAGGGTAAATAAGCCTTCACCTTTCGACTTTATTAAATCAATATCTAATAAGACATTCAAAGAAGATCTCTTTGGTTATGTTAAGTACGTAATCAATCTAGGATTTTCTATGAGATCTGATACTGTTCATTATGCAAATGAAATGAACAAATATGATAATGTATCTGATGCAGAACAATATGCATTTTACTTTCATGCTATGCCAAAGAAAAATTACTTTGCTAAATGGCAGAAGATGAATAAGACTGATGGTATTGATGAAGTAGCAGAATACTTTTCTATCTCTAAGAGAGCAGCAATTGACTACTGTAAGACACTTAAACCTGATCAAGTAAAATATATCAAATCCTTAAACCTTAAGGGTGGCATAAAATAAATACAGTAGGCGTATCTAACATGATTTTTAAAGGTTATAATGTTAGAACAATTACTAGAAGTAAAACTAAAAGAGCGAGATGATTTCCTTAAAATAGTAGAAACTTTGACAAGAATTGGATTAGAATCAAGAGATAAGAAACTAGTTCAGACTTGCCACATTCTACATAAGAAGGGAAAGTATTATATCTGTCACTACAGAGAGCTCTTCAAATTAGATGGATTCGACAGGGAGATCACCGTCGAGGATACAGCACGTCGAAATGGTATAGCTCGTCTTCTAGAAGAATGGAAATTATGTGAAATCGTAGGTTCAGCCGAACCAGCATCCCTCCAAAAAGTAAAAGTAATCCCTTTCAAAGAGAAATCAGAATGGTTGTTAAAAGCTAACTATACCATTGGCAAAAAGTCCACAAATTAGTATAATCTAATTAATGTCAGAATACTACACTAATGTTGCCATATATGGCCAAAATCTACTTGTTCGCGGTATCAGAGATGGTGAAGAGTTTCGTACTAAAGTAAAGTATGATCCTACTCTTTATATTCAATCTTCCAAAGAAACAGGATATACAGATATCTATGGTAATCATCTCAAGCCATTAGCATTTGATAACATGGTCGATGCTAGAAATTTTGGTAAGCAGAATGAAGAAACTAATTTAAAAGTATACGGCTTCCCATTCTATAACTCACAATATTGTATTGAATACTATCCAAATGCTGAGAATGATTGGAATCGTGAAGAGATAAGAACATTTACAATTGATATTGAAGTATCTTCAGAAGCAGGTTTCCCTGAACCAGGTGAAGCTGCTCATCCAATCACAGCAATATGTCTACATGATTCTATAACAGATAAGTTTATTACATTTGGTAATGGTGATTGGTCAAGAAATGATTCAGTACTCACTGATCAAGATTTACTTGATAAAATCGTGTATGTACCATGTAATTCTGAAAGACAAATACTTGACTTCTTTGTAAAGTATTGGCAAGATCATTATCCTCAAATTATTACTGGTTGGAATACTCAATCATTTGATATGCCTTATATTCATAATCGTATGGTAAAACTAGGAATGGATATTAAAAGACTCTCGCCATGGGGTGTCACACGTATTAAAGAATTTCCTACAAAACAAGGTAATCAACTTAGAGTTGAGATTATGGGTATTGATGATATTGATTATCTTGACAGATATAGAAAGAATGCAGTACAAGAATCATATCGTTTAGATCACATTGCATTTATCGAGCTTGGTGAAAAGAAATTAGATTATAAAGAAGTTGGATCTCTACATAAGTTATTCTTTGAAGACTTTAATAAGTTTATTGATTATAATATTCAAGATACAAATCTAGTTAAAAGACTTGACGATAAGATGGGTTTGATTGATGTTCAGATTGCAGTAGCTTATAAAGCAGGTATCAATTATGAAGATGTATCGGGTGTTGTTAAAACATGGGATGCTATGATTAACAAAGAAATGTTCTTTGAAAAGAAAATACCACCATTTAGTTTTCCAAGACAAGGTACAACTGAAATGATTCCTGGTGGTTATGTAAAAACTCCACAAGTTGGTAAACATGGATGGGTAGCTTCATTTGATTTGAATTCTCTATATCCTCACCTTATCATGCAATATAATATATCACCTGAAACTATCATGGATAAGCTTCAGATATGGCCTGAAATATCAGAAGAAAAACGTATGCGTGATTTCTTACATGGTAAACCGTTTAAGTCACAAGGTGATTTTGCAATTGCAGCTTCAGGCTGGACATTTAAAAAAGACTTTGAAGGTGTAATTCCAAGAGTTATGAGAAAACTCTATGAAGAACGTAAACAAATTCAAGGTGTAATGAAGAAAAAGCAAAAAGAAGGTGGTGATATTACTAAGCTCCATCTTGCTCAATACGTTCGTAAGATTCTTCTTAACTCAGGTTATGGTGCAATCACCAACAAATATTATAGATGGTTTGATCCAAGACTTGGTTCAAGTATAACATTATCAGGTCAGTTTGTAATTCAACGAGCTGAAATGTCAATTAACAGATATCTTAATAAACTCTTAAAGACAGATAAAGTTGATTATGTTATTGCAATTGATACAGATTCAAACTATGTAAATCTTCAACCATTGGTTGATAAGTTCTTCGCAGATAAATCTAAAACTGAAGTTGTAGATATTCTTGACAGAGTCTGCGAAGAACAACTAACCAAAGCTCTTAATAAAGAGTTTGATTCAATAGCTGAATATCAAAATGTATATGCTCAGAAAATGGTTATGGGTAGAGAAGCTATTGCAGATGCTGCATTCTGGACAGCAAAGAAAAGATATGCAATGAACGTATGGGATATTGAAGGTTATAGACCTGAAAAGCCCAAAGTAAAAATACAAGGTCTTGAAGCAATAAGATCATCTACACCTCAAGGATGTAGAGAACCATTACTTAATCTTATTAAGTTGATTCTTACCACTGATGAAGAAACAGTTCAGAAAGCCATGGCCAATTATAAGAAACATTTTCTTTCATTGCCTGCAGAAGAAATTGCATTTCCTAGAACTATGAATAATGTACATCAATATACGCCAAGAGATAATATTGGTTTCAAGAAAGGTACTCCACCACATATACGTGGTGCTATATTATTCAATAGACTTCTTAATCAACATAAACTTACTTATGATTGGGAATATATCAAGAATGGTGAAAAAGGTAAATTCCTATGGCTCAGAGAACCTAATAATGTAGGTGGTGATGTAGTATCTTATTTGACATCTCTCCCTGAAGAATTTAAAGTTAGGCAATATATCAATTACGAAAAAATGTTTGAAAAGATTATGGCTGATCCTATTGAAAGTATCTTAAATCCTATTGGTTGGACTATCGAGAAGCGATTGACTCTAACAAATTTCTTTGGAGAATAGGACTCCCCTTTCTTTTATAATAAATAATACATGGTAAGCAAAGTCAAAATAGAAGATCTTTTAAAGACTTATGAAGGTGATATAGATTCATTCATCGAGACTATTCAAAAAATAGCTGAAGATGATGGTGAACAAATATCTAATGGTAAGAATCCTTTAGAAAAATCTGACGACGAAGAAGAGCAGGAAGTAAGTGATGGAGAAGCGGTACCAGCAGGTGCTGCTGAGCCTCAAGCTGCTTTATCGGTCCCAGGCGAAGTTCCTGGTGCAAATGTTGCTATTGGTAATAAACAATTTGATAATGACAAAGCGGATGCTGATGAAACTCAAGAGATAAAGTTAAGCGGCAAAAAAGATAAGATCGATACTAAACCACAGACGAAAGTAAATCCGTCTGAATATGGTCATATCGATGCAGCTGGATAAGAAAAATTTTGAGAAGTATGCTTTCGAAGCCTATCGAAATGCTATAGCTGATAAAACAGAATTCAAAGAAGATTTGCGTAAAGCTCAACACGCAAGAAAATTAGCCACTAAAATTGTAAACGGTAAAGATGTCAATATAAGACTTCTTGTTAACCACGTTATATTATTCTTTAATGTATTCCAACCTAAAGCCGCAAAGGAGCTTCTTTTATTTCATTCTAATGATGCTGAGAAAAGAGTATTCAAGACTATATATGAATACTTATCCTACCTTGAATCACATGAATATCCAGAAATTAAATTTTGTTTAGAGACCGCGGTATTATTAAAAAGATTAAGGAATTAAATAACTCATGGCTGGTAAATCAATTGTAGACACGTTATTCGTTTTTAGACTACTTCGTAAATTAACTATGAGGTATACTAAATGGGATGCCTACAAAACTGGTGTAATCGATGATAAAGGTAATATATTAGTCAAGAAAAAAGAAAGAGATAAGAAACAAAAAGACTCTTTCAATATGCTTGACAGATTATCTTGGAATCTTAAAAGACTTTTAGGTAAAGTACCTGGCGGTAAATCACAATTAGCTTCATATATAGCGGCACTAGCTCTTATCAAAGAGTATGTAATTGTCAATAAAGGTGAAGCAACTTCGGAATATCTAGCAGAGAGATTAGAAGAGCATGGTCTAGTAAATAAGAAAGACTATGATCTATCAAATGCTGAAGGATATTGGAATGCTATGCTTGATGCAATGGAAGAAAGCATGACAAGTGGAGCATCTTTTGGTGGTCCATTATCTGGAGCCAATACAAATGCAGCAGTCAATGCTGGTGGTTTAGCTGGTATGGATTCACTCTTAGATGGTGGAACAAAGAAAAAGAAAAAGAAAGATTCTCTCGAGAAAATTCTAGACCAGTTATAGTATTATTATACTATGGTAATGGAAGTCTCGTGCCCGTCTTGCGGTACACACCCTAGTTTTGTCTATAGTGATAGTGATACAGAAATGTTTCTGTGTCATGGGTGCCAGCGCAATGCTAAATGGGAGTTTATACAGAATGCTTTTGATAATAACAACATCACTGATCCTACTAGGGATCGCATTCACATCAAAGTCACAACAAACCATAATAACCTGTTATCTGATATGCAGAGGGTTATTGATATGGACGACTCTCATATATGCTTTCAGTTTATACGGGATAGGAGGATTCCTCTTCACTATCGCGGCCTCTTTTACTATACTAAAAATCTTGGAAAACTCGTTAATCGGTACGGGTACAATTTCAAAGATGACCAAGAAAAAGTAATTATTCCATTCTTTGATGAAGATGGAAAGTTATTTGCTCTTCAAGCAAGAGCATTAGATAATACATTACCAAAATATATTACTGTATTATTGGATAAAGATAGAGGTAAGATCTTTGGTCTTGAAAGATGGAACAAAGATGATATAACTTACCTTGTTGAAGGTCCTATTGACAGTTTATTTTTACCTAATGCTCTTGCAATGGCTGGTTCAGACATCAGCAAAAATAAATATAGTAATTCAGACATGATAATATGTCTAGATAATGAACAGCGTAATGCAGAAGTAATTTCCAAATATAGCAAGTTCATCGATAGGGGTTTCAAAATCGTAATTTGGCCTGATAATATAAAAGAAAAAGATATAAATGATATGATACTACAAGACCTCAACCCCCTAAAAATAATTCAAGAAAATACATACGAAGGCTTAACAGCCAAAATTAAACTAGACAACTGGAAGCGAGTATAAGATGGTATCTATCAATAAAAAACAGGATCAGTTGTTAGCTGATTATGCCGTTGGCATGCTCAAAGATTTCTATATGAGACCGAGTGAAAAGTCTCCACAAGAAGCTTATGCTAGAGCAGCAGAAGCATGGTCAAAATTCAATGGTAAATTAGATAAAGATCTTGCACAAAGAATTTATGATTATGCAAGTAAGAAATGGTTTATGTTTGCTTCACCTGTATTATCAAATGCACCTAATGGTAAACCTAATGAAGATAAAGGTATGCCTATTAGTTGCTTTCTTACATATGTTCCTGATACGCTTGAAGGTTTAATTAGTCATTCATCTGAATTGAGGTGGTTATCTGTTTATGGTGGTGGTGTAGGTGGACACTGGTCAGATGTAAGAACAATATCTGATGTAGCTCCTGGTCCTATTCCATTTTTACATACCGTAGATGCTGATATGATTGCATACAGACAAGGTAAAACACGTAAAGGTTCTTATGCTGCTTATATGGATATAAGACATCCAGACATTTTAGAATTTATGCAACTTAGAATTCCTACTGGTGATGTTCAAAGAAAAGCATTAAATATACATAATGCAGTTAATATTTCAGATGACTTTATGCAGGCAGTCATGGAAAATAAAGATTGGGAATTTAAAGATCCTCATGATAAAAGAATTACAGATACTATGCCTGCAAGAAAAGTTTGGCAACAACTTTTAGAAACAAGATTTAGAACAGGTGAACCATATCTAAACTTTATTGATACTGCTAATAAAGATTTACCTGAACCATTAAAGAAAAAAGGTTTAAAGATTAATGGTTCTAATCTATGTAATGAAATACATCTGCCAACAAGCGATGATAGAACAGCCGTATGTTGTTTATCATCTTTGAATTTAGAATATTATGATGATTGGAAAGATACTACTATTGTACAAGATCTAATCACCATGCTAGATAATGTATTAGAGTACTTTATACAAAATGCACCTGATACAATTACAAGAGCTAAATATTCTGCATCACGAGAGAGATCATTAGGTCTTGGTGCTATGGGTTTCCATTCTTACTTACAAAGAAAGGGATGTTCTTGGCAAACGGAGGTAGCTCGTGAGTATAATACTAATATATTTAAGGTAATAAAGGAGAGAGCAAATGAACAAACAGAAAAACTTGCAAAAGCAAGAGGCGAATACTTAGACGGTCATGGAAGTGGTAAACGTAATTCTCACTTATTGGCAATCGCTCCCAACGCTTCTTCTGGTATCATTCTTTCTACTTCTCCTAGTATTGAACCGTTAAAAGCAAATGCTTATACACATAGAACAAGAGCTGGTAGCTTCCTAGTAAAAAACAAATACTTAGATAAACTCTTAGAAAGTAAGAATGAGAATAAAAAAGGCGTATGGAAGAGTATTATTACTAATAAGGGTTCTGTACAACACCTAACATTTTTATCAGATGAAGAAAAAACATTATTCAAAACAGCCGATGAACTCGATCAAAGATGGGTTGTTCAACACGCAGCTGATAGACAAAAGTTTATTTGTCAAGGCCAAAGCGTGAATTTATTCTTTCCATCTGGTTGTGATAGATCCTATGTAAATGATGTACATTTAAAAGCATGGGAAGGTGGATTAAAAGGTTTATATTACTTAAGAACAGAATCTAAAGTAAGAGCTGAAACAATAGCTAATTCAGTTGCAAGAGTAGCTCTTGTTGATGACTCAAGGAACATTATCTATGGTAAAGATGATTGTCCATTTTGTCATATGGCTAAAGAAGAATTCAGAATTCTAGGAATTCCTTATGACTTTATCGATATTGAAAAACTCGGTAAGTCAGCAGCGGAAGTGACTGGAAGGAAGGATGTCAAAACTGTCCCACAAATTTACTTAAAAGGTGAATATGTAGGTGGTTATGATGAGTTTATGTCTCATATAAATAAAGGACATGAAGATAATAACGATGATGAATGTCGAGCCTGTGAGGGTTAGACCAAGCGAAGGAGGATATTATGGCTAAAAGCAAAGCAATTAGTTATACTGACGAGCTTCAAAAGATGCTTGATCGTACAATCGCTAGAGGTAATCCGAATGCACAAGATATTAAATCTTTGTGTTCTGTTATTTTTAGAATGAATGAACGTATCAAGAATCTTGAAGAGCAAATCGTCTTAGACGAAAAAAAATAAACAGGAGGATAAAATGACTGTATTAGAAGACAGTAAAGCATACAAACCTTTCCATTATCCGTGGGCTGTAGAGCTTACGAAGAAACATGAAGAGGTACATTGGGTTGAGGATGAAGCTGAGCTATCTGAGGATGTTCAAGATTGGCGTACTAAATTATCAAAACAAGAAAAAGACTTTATTGTGAATGTATTGCGGTTATTTACTCAGTCAGATGTCCAGGTAGGTGCTAACTATCATGACTTTCTTATTCCAAAGATGAGAAACAATGAAGTTAGAACTATGCTTGCATCATTTGCTGGTAGAGAAGGTGTTCATCAAAGAGCTTATGCTCTTTTAAATGATACACTAGGTTTACCTGAATCAGAATTTCATAAATTCTTAGAGTTCAGTGAGATGTCAGATAAGTTAGACTTTATGGCTAACAACAATATCACATCTCATACTGGTCTAGCATTAGCGCTAGCACAGTCTGTATTCAATGAAGGTATGAGTCTGTTTGCATCTTTCGTAATGCTACTTAATTTCCAACGTTTCGGTAAAATGAAAGGTATGGGTACAATTGTTGAGTGGTCTATTAGAGATGAAACACTTCACGTTCAAGGTAATGCTAAATTATTTAGAACATTCTGTGAAGAGCATCCACGTATTGTGAATGATGAACTAAAATCTAAAATTTATCAAATGGCAAGAAATGCTGTTAAGTTAGAAGATAGATTTATTGATCTTGCTTATGATAATAACAAAGTCGAAGGACTTGCTATTGATGAAGTAAAACAATACATCAGGCACATCGCTGATAGAAGACTATTACAATTAGGATTAAAGGCTAAATTCAAAGCTAAAGAAAATCCACTTCCATGGTTAGATTGGGTACTCAATGGAGTATCTCATGATAATTTCTTTGAGAAAAGAGTGACTGAATATTCAGTTAACGGTATGGACGGTGATTGGGGTTGGAAAGAAAGAGCTGCTTAAATATAATCTGTCAGATCTTGATCTGTAGTTATAGTAGCCGCCAATCTTGGCATTCTCCAACCATCATTCAATACTTGATGTGGAATATCTACTCTTAGCAAGGTGGCCTTATCCAAGGTCATCTCTGCTATTTTATCACACTCATTCGGTGTATAAGTTCTAAACATTTTCTGTTGAGGTTCTTTTTCTTTATGTGGTTTCCACCATATAGTTCTTGATTTTTCACAATTAAAGATAGGTATATTAATACGAGTCTTGATAGGCCAAGGTGGAAAGTCTTCATAATAAAATTCATGTTTAGGATCCATTCTAAATCTTTGTGATTTTAAATCCATTACAATATCATCAGAATGTATAGGTGAATCTTTTTGCCATAAACAAAAGAATGCTACATTAACAACTTTACCATATTCTTGTAATGATTTTTGTAGTGTAGGACATTCATCTAACATATCTTGATAAACATCTGGATATGAGTTTCTCCAGAATCCAGCATTCTCCTGTAATTCCTTAACAAACTTATCAACCATTATTGCCTTAGCAATTGATTGTGCAGTATTCACTGCTCGGTACAAACCTGGATGTAAATTCTGTGTATAGTTCTGTAGCTCAGATATGACTTTATCTAAATCTGGTATATCTATTTTTTTATATGGTAAGTCTGTCTTCATCTTTGAATCCAATTGTTGCTGCTACTCTTGGAAATCTCCATTTATCTTCATCAATAACCACCTGATGTGGTTCATTTACTCTTATGATTGTAGGTCTTTTTAATTCTACTCTTGATACTTCAGTCACATCTTTCTCATCAAAAGTATTATAATGTGTACCATCTGGTACAAATACTTTTTTACCATCAGCAGTTTTTAAACCTGCATATTCTGGTATGTGTGATTTGCCGCTTACAGTTTGTTTTTCACCTGTAAGATGTTCACCATACATTGTACCCATTACCATTCTTAATGATTCAGCATTTTCCATCTTCTTTAAATCTATTGGCTTAGCGATAGGTAAGATTTTATTTACTCCATCGTATGAAGCAATACTTGGTACGTCATGAGCTACAAACCATCTGGTGTGTGTTAAATCACAGTTCTGAATAGGAATATTAATTCTTTTAGTAGCTTCTGGTAAACCATCACCTACAGCATCATAATTATCTGTATGTATAGAACAATCTCTAGATAACATTACAAAGAAACCTACACTTCTAATCTCACCAAAGAGTGGTTCAAACATATCCCATAAAGTTGGACAAAGATTTCTTAAACCTACATACGGTTCAGGCCAACATCTTCTCCATATTGGTTTACCCATACCAAGAGAAATTTCAGGTCTTGTCTTTGTAGTAAATTCAAACATCTCATCTCTGACTTTTTCCCATCCAGGTATATCTAGTTCTCTATAATATTTGTAGTTCTTTGTATAGTCTTCAATATCTAGATTAGTCTTAAGATCTTCATATTCTTTCATAGTCTATTTCCTCATCTAATGATTTATTTAATTCTGTATTGGCACCTTTACATTCAGGTAAACCGACTCTTTCTCTTTCCATATCCATCATCCATATAACTCTATATTCATCAGTCAAATTACAAGCACTATGAACATATTCATCATTAAATCCAAACGGTCCATCTTTCCAATAAATTGGCTTGCCATTAATTTCTAAAAAGCATCTACCTTCAGGAATAAAAATAGGTAGATGTATTCTTACTCTATTAGAACCTATATTTGTAGCACCAGTATGTCTTGATAGTATTGCACCTGGTTTTAACATAACATAATCCATAATTGGGCAATCATCACCAAACTTTTTAAGTAGGCTAGCTGCGGTAGGAAATCTTTTGTTTACCCATATCATTGGTGCAGGATCACTTATCTTATCTGGTCCATCAGAAAAATATTTTATCTGTGTACTAGTCCAACCACTATAATCTGTTTCACCATTTACTTTAACAGCATCTTTTAAAGCATACCTAGCTTCTTTTGGCGGTGCCCATCTTTCATTTTGAAAATTATATTGTTGTATAGTTCTAGGTTTAGCATTTTCAAATCCTTCTTGTTTAACTACATCGGCTATAGTTTGATTTTCATTTCTCAAGAAATCCTCTCTTAAAGCTTCTTGAAATGTTAGTAGATAATCTAAAAAATTATCAAACTCAGTCTTAGTATCATACTGATTGTGTAAGAAGTATTGATCCTCAGGCTGGTACATCTCTTGGTTTCCAATCAATTGGTTTAAATTCACTAAGATGCTTTAATCTTAATCTCAAATGTATCATATCATTTATACAATCAGGGCAATTTCTCTGTTGCCATTGTAATAGGAATTCCTGCATCTTAGCTTCATTCTTCTTTACACTTTCAAAGATAACATCTTTGTGTAAGTCATTCTCTTTATATTCTTTTATAAGAGTGGATGAGCCGTAATACTTTTTGAATTGCTTATCTGGTTTACCTGAATAGCCGATATAATACCTGCCATCTGGAAAATAGGTGCAATAAACTCTGTGAATTTTTTTAGTCGCCATTTGAAATAATCTCCATAATATAGTATTATATTTATATGAGTATCAAAGCTGGAAAAATTTGGGGTCAAACAGAGCTAATTCATGCGAATGGCGTGCTTGAATTCCACCGCATAGAATACAAAGCGGGATATAAATGTAGTGAACATGAACATCAATTCAAATGGAATGGCTTCTTTGTTGAGTCAGGAAAAATGTTGATAAGAGTTTGGCAAGAAGATCAAGAAGGTCTTGTTGATGAAACTATCTTAGGTCCAGGAGAATTTACGCAAGTAAAACCTGGTAAGATACACCAATTTGAAGGTATTGAAGATGGTGTAGCTTTTGAGTTATATTGGGCAGAGTTCAATCATAATGATATTATAAGAAGAACTGTAGGAACTAAAACATAATGGGTAAATTTTTAAAAACATCTATGGATGAAAAAGTAATTCACTATCTAGCAATTGAACTACACAAGCTAGATCCTGATAACGATACATTAAATAGATTAAAGTCAATGCAAAATGACAATGGCTTTGAATTAGATAAAGTACTAAAAGAATATGACAAAACGAAAACCTATCCAACGCATTACAATACCGATGGTACATGGAAAAACCCGCCAGGCAAAAGTACTATTTGGCCAGGATAGTCCATACGGTCATAAAGTAGAAAAAGACAAAACAAAAGTAATACCACGAAAATCTAAATATAACAAAAAGTTATAAAAGGAATAATCTTTAGATCAATGCCAGTTTGTCACACTATATAAGTGATAAATTATTTTAACCCGATTATATATCTAGTAAATGACAATGACCTTTAAAAAATACAAAGCTGAACATCCGAAAATTTGCCGATTCTGTGAAGTAGCTCGCGATATTAGTATCCTAGTTGGTACTATATTCATGCCACTTCTACTCGCAATGATCGGACACTACAGCTACTACTGACCAAGCTATACTGAATAGCTAACAAAAAAATAGGGGCACATAGGTATAAATATAATAGACTTGCTGATAATCAGGAGTCTTTTGTAAACTTGCTTTAATAAGGAGGAAACTATGAACGCAATTACATTCCCACGATCGGCCTTTATCGGATTCGATCAACTCTTCAACGAACTAGAATCATCTGTATGGAAAGACACACAGTCTTATCCACCACACAACATCATTAAGATTAGTGAAGAAAAATTTGCTATCGAATTGGCTGTTGCTGGATTTAGTATGGATGCAATCGATATTACTGTCAAAGACGGTGAGTTGTTTGTTGCAGGCAAAGCTGAAAAGAAAGATAAGAACTATGTACACAAAGGTATTAGTTCAAGACACTTTCAAAAAGCTTTTAAACTTCAAGAACATGTTGAAGTCACTGATGCCAATTTATCTGATGGTATTTTAAGCATCTCTTTGGAACTAAAAGTTCCTGAAGAGAAGAAGCCAAAGTCTATTAAGATTAATAAAGGCGAGCCTGAATATCTGAAAGGATAATCAAAAAAAAATCTCTAGTAGTGGTATAAATATATCATGGAGTTGGTATACTCTTCATAAAACAACCAACAAAGGAATATTATGTCACTACTAGAAAAACTCAAAAAAACGTCAACGGTAAAATCAACAGCCGTTCTTGCTGAATCAGCATTATTCAACAAAAAAGATATGGTCCCAACAGATATACCTGTTGTTAACATTGCACTATCTGGAAAAGTTGAAGGTGGTCTTACTTCAGGCCTTACAATACTTGCTGGTCCATCAAAACATTTCAAATCAAACTTAGCTTTACTTATGGCTTCTGCATATCTTAGAAAATATGAAGATGCTGTATGTCTATTATATGATACAGAATTCGGTATCACACCTGAATATCTTCAAAGTATGAATGTAGATCCTAAAAGATGTATGCATACACCAATAGAACATGTAGAACAACTTAAGTTTGATATTACAAAACAATTAGAACAAATTGACAAAGGCGATAAGGTCATTATACTTATTGATTCAGTTGGTAATTTAGCTTCAAAGAAAGAACTTGAAGATGCACTTGATGGTAAGTCAGTTGCTGATATGTCAAGAGCTAAAGCAATTAAATCTTTATTTAGAATAATTACACCTTACCTAACAACAAGAGATATACCATTAGTTGCGGTAAATCATACATATAAAGAGATTGGCATGTTCCCTAAAGACATTATGTCTGGTGGTTCAGGTATTTACTACTCAGCCAATCAAATATTATTTATGGGTAGGCAACAAGAAAAAGATGGTACAGAAATCTCAGGTTATAACTTTATGATGGGTGTTGAAAAATCTAGATTTGTAAGAGAAAAAACAAGACTTCCATTATCAATATCATGGGAAGGTGGCATTAACAAATGGTCAGGCCTTCTTGATATCGGACTAGAACTTGGATGGATTACTAAACCATCTGTTGGTTGGTTCGAAGGTACTAATCCTAATACAGGTGAAGTATTTTTAAAGAAAAGACGAGCAGAAACTAATTCATCAGAGTATTGGCTACCATTACTTAAGTCTGGTTTTAGTGATGCTATTGAAAAAAGATATGCAATTGGTTCTATTCAATCAGTAGTGGAGGAAAATGTCGAAGTTGTCGAAGAAGATTCAACCGTTGATAACGATCAATGATCAGCCGTATCTTCATATAGATCTATTAGATAATAATACTGCAAGTGAAATTCATCAAGAAGTAGTATGGGGTATGTCAATGACTGACAATACTATATTTAGTGTTGGTGATGACTATAGTCGTGGTGATGCATATACCAAATATTTTGATTCAGATTTTTTAGATGTAAAATATGCTAGGCAGGCATTATCAGAAGATGAAGAACAAAGAATCAAGTCATTACCAGTTGATGATTTTAAAAAGCAAAAGATTATGGAAAGGTATCTTAAGTTCTCTAAAGGTGCTTATTACCCATGGAGAGATGTATATCCAATCATGTGGTCTCAATGGAATGAACAAGAACATATTCATGGTAAGTATATTCCAGATGAAGCAAAGAAATTATTTCCTGGTACAATTAAATGGATATGGTCAAAGCTACCATTTAAGCAAATTGGTAGAGTGAATATATTTGGTGTAGATAGTTCTCAACATATTACGGTACATAGAGATAATAATCCATTTGTAATGGGTAGTGATCATCATTCAATTATGTTAAGTCCAGCAAAAAACAAAAGGAGTTTTATATACGACCAAGAAAATGATAAGAAACATTATGTAGATAGCAACTGTTATGTATTTCATGATCTTAATTATCATGGTGTTGATCCTAATCCACAATGGACATACACTATTAGAGTAGATGGAATATTTACAGACACATTTTTAAACAACTTAGAATATAGGAGGCCATGGAATGTCAAAAAACAATCCTAAGAATTTTAAATCATATATAGACCCTGAAGGTGGTGAATGGATAGAAGTCACCGGTAAAGGTCATAAATATAATGGTGTTATATGGAGACCAGTAGATATGGATCTTAAAGAAGATAAGATTAAATTTCAAGTAGAGTTTCTCACTATCGAAGATGCTGAGAAATATGCTAAAGAATCAAAGTTTGAACAAATGGCATCTGATATTATAGCAGACATATTAAACGTGAAAAAGAATGATGCACCGAGTATAATTATTCCATGAGTGTTGATTCAACAGAACTTAGAAAAGGTATCTTATACAATATGATGGTCAACGAAGACTATTGTAGAAAAGTTGCACCATTTCTTAAAGATGATTATTTTACAGAAAAGCATGAGAAAGTTATTCTCGAAGAAGTTGTAAGATACTTTAATAAGAACAATGCATTACCTAGTTCTGCTGCACTTAAAATTGAAGTTGAATCAAGAACTGATTTGACTGAGCCAATTTATAACTCTATTCAAGATTTTCTAAATAAAGATATACAGCCAATTAATAAAACTGATTGGTTAGTTGATAAAACAGAAATGTGGTGTCAAGAGCGTGCAATAGTAAATGCAGTATATAAAGCTGTTAATGTTATTGGTGGTGATGATAAGAAAACTCCAATGACAGCATTACCTGAATTATTACATGATGCTATTGGTACTTCATTTGATAAATCTGTAGGTCATGATTATACAGAACAAGTTGAAGAAAGATGGGATTACTATAATAAGAAAGAAAACAAATTAGAAACTGGTCTTGAACATTTAGATTATATCTTACGTGGTGGTATTCCTGAAAAAACACTTGGTGTTATTATGGCTGGTACTGGTGTAGGTAAATCTTTATTTATGTGTTCAGTATCATCAAGTTTACTTGAACGTGGTAAAAATATTCTTTATATTACTATGGAAATGGCAGAAGAAAAGATTGCACAAAGAATTGATCAGAATTTACTTGACATGACTCAAGAAGAATTAGATTCTGTTGGTAAAGATAACTTCTTAAAAAGATTCCAAACATTAAGAACAAAAACACAAGGTAGATTAGTTGTAAAAGAATATCCTACTGGTATGGCTACTGCAGCACACTTCAGATCTTTACTTAAAGAACTTGATATGAAGAAAACATTTGTACCTGATTTAATATGTATTGATTATCTTAATATTTGTAATTCTCTTAGTATAGGTAAAAATGCAAACAGCTATGAAAAGATAAAAGCTATTGCTGAAGAACTTCGTGCATTAGCTATGGAATACAATGTTCCTGTATTAACTGCTACACAAACAAATAGACAAGGCATGAATGATGCTGATGTTGGTATGACTGATGTTTCAGAATCATTTGGTTTACCTATGACAGCGGATTACTTCTTTGCTATGACTACAAATGATCAACTTAGAAATGATATGATGATTAGATTCAGTCAACTTAAGAATCGTTATGGTGATCCAGCAGATAGAAAAAACTGGCTACTCGGTGTTGATTATGAACATATGAAAGTCACTGATATAAAAGATCAACCTACACATATAGAAGCACAAAATCATGCAGCCAAAAATCCACAAACTGCTCAGCCTACCCTCAATATTGATTGGACCTAAACCATTCTCTTAGAGTATAAAAAATATACTCAGAACTAGTATAATATTAATAGCAAAAGGAGATAATATGATTTTATTAGATTTTAGTTCAATAGCCATGTCAGCCATGTTCCCACGTATCGAGGAGTTTGATGAGGAAAAAGAACTTATAAGACACACGATGATTAACATTATTCGTAAGTATAATGTAGAACATAGAGATGAATATGGTGAAACAATAGTATGTATGGATGCTGCTAATTCATGGCGTAGACAATACTTTACACCATATAAAGCTAATCGTAGAAAGAATAGAAGTAATAGTATACACGATTGGGATGGTATCTTTAAGATGATCAATCAGGTACGTGATGATATTATACAGTATAGTCCATTTAAATGTGTATGGGTAGACACATGTGAAGCAGATGATGCTATAGGAACTATTGTAGAAAAGAATAATACACCTCAGCCAGTACTTATTGTATCTCCTGATGGTGATTTCAAACAATTACAGAAATATCCTAATGTAAAACAATGGTCAAATATACAGAAAAAATGGGTAAAATCAGATAATCCTGAAGAAGAACTATTTGAAAAGATATGTAGAGGTGACACTGGTGATGGTGTTCCTAATGTATTATCTGATGATGAAGTACTTATTACTGAAGGTGCAAGACAAACACCTGTCACAAAGAAACAAATGACAATGTTAAAAGGTGATCCATTAGAATGGCCACTACAAGTACAACGTAGATTTATTAGAAATAAACAACTTATTGATCTAACTCAGACTCCAGAGCTGAAAAAAGATGAAATCATGAAGCAATATAATGGTGATACGCGTGGTTCTATACAGAAATGGATGAGTTATCTCATGAAACACCAAATGAAGCTTCATTTAGAGTCATTGACTGATTTCGAAGTTCGAAAATAATAAATACTATGTCGACAATTTAACATTATTTAAGGAGACTCCAAATGGCATATAAAGGTTATAGAAAACCAATCGTATTTCGAGGTACAGATTCAGAGACATCTCTGCAATATGTAGGTTCGGTAGATACGACTACCACTGGAACTACTGATTCTGACGATAATACACTTGCTACGGTCGGCGGATTTGGAGTCACTCATGCAGTCACTTCTAGAAAAGCATCCGGTAATACTGTAGCAACTGCCGATTCCGATGGAAACAAAGGAACAGTCAAATCATTAGAGATATTGGAAGCGCTGCCAGGTTGGTACATGAAAGGTGATTCATCAAAAGGAAATACAGCAATACTGGATTCCGATGCTGAAGGCAACTTTGGTACAGACCTAGGTACTTCTACTGATGTTCAGGTTGAAAATGGTATATACACATTAAGTTTCGCTACTAGAGATTCAGACTGTGGTGTAGGTGACTACATCGTAGCTGTTCAAGGTGGTGGAGTTTACTATGAAGGCTATGTCACTGGCAAAACAACAGGAAACAATGATATCCAGATTCGTCCGGTATCAGGAAACTGGAAAGGTTTTGACGGTACAGCAGCTTGGAAATATACCACTTCAAACAAACAGCATAAAGGTCAAGATATCGAATTTGCTGGAACAGTAGTAGATGCACCAACAGCTAAATTCAAAATTTAGAGGTAGTTAATTATGGCAACAGCGGTTATTACATGGGGCAGAATGAACCCACCAACCGCTGGTCATGAAAAACTGGTAAACAAATTAAGAAAGGCTTCTCGCTTTCACGGTGGGAAGCCTTTCGTGTTTCTAACGAAGACATTCAAAAAACCAAAAGACCCACTTCCATATAGAGATAAAGTCAAGCTTGCAAAGAAAGCATTTGGTAATATTGTAAAAGATCATAAAGGTAAAACACTTATTGATCTTATGAAAGAACTAGAAAAGAAGTATGATGACCTATATGTAGTTGTAGGCTCTGATAGAGTAAGTGAATTCGAAACACTCTTAAACAAATATAATGGAAAAGATTATACATTTTCTAGTATAACTATATTATCTGCAGGAGAAAGAGACCCTGATGCAGAAGGTGTTTCTGGTATATCTGCAAGTAAGATGAGAAAATTTGCAGCTGATGATGATTATGATTCATTTGCTAAAGGTTTACCATCATTAATAAGAGGATCAACTGCTAAAAAAGCATTTGATTTAGTAAGAAAAAATTTATAAAAAAAAGGTTATATTATGACTATAAAAACTCAAGACATGCAAGTCTTTGAAATCTTAAATGAACTAGATGCTTGCACAACAAAACAACGTAAAGTTGATCTCATAAACACTAAGTATAATTCACATACTCCATTACAATATATTCTGAGATGGAACTATGATGATAGCATTAAATCAATGATGCCTGAAGGTGAACCACCATTTGATAAAGAAAGAAAAGATGGATCATCTCCACAATCATTATGGACATACTTAAAGATGTTTCCTAATTTTGTTGAGTCAGCTCAATCTAAACAACTACCTGAATTGAAAAGAGAAAATCTATTCATTGAAATGCTTGATGCCTTGGATGTAGAAGAATCCGTAACGGTATGTCTTGCTAAAGACGGTAAGCTTGAGGATAAGTATAATATATCTTTAGATGTAGTAAATGCTGCATACCCTGATATTGGTTTAGTATCAGAACCCCTACCTGAACCAACTCCAAAAGAACAAAAAGATGACCTTTTATCGCAAGCAAAGGCAGTAAAGGAACAAGTAAAAGAATTAAATAGTTTAGCAAAAGAGCTAACTGATAAAGCAAAAGCGATAACGGAGTAAAATATGGCATTATTAGAATGCGTGAAATTTGGTCACGATATAGGCCAATTAAAGCCTGCAATAAATGAAGTAGGTTTTGATATACATTATAACAAAATCTACATGAAGTTAGTGGAAGATTTTAATAAAGGTATTGGCGATTTTGCTTTTAACAAAGCCGGAGCACACCTTCACGGGTTGTACTTCGAAAATTTAAGGGAACGAAGAGAAAACAATATCCCTATTGGAAAAGCGGAACATATCATTACACAAAGGTATGGGAATTTTGATAATTTTAAGAAGCAAGTTCAAGAACAAGCTTCGAGATTACAAGGTTCTGGTTGGGTATTTATGAACATGCAAGGTTATGTGAATATTATACCTAATTATAGAATTGTAGATAATGTTGGAATGATTATAAACTGTTGGGAACATGCTTACGCATATACTTTCGGTCATGATCGAGCAGCATTTGTTGATTCTATATTTGATATTATTGATTGGGATAAAGTTAACTCACGTTTGAATGGTGAGTAAATGTGTGTTGTTGCTGCAAAGCACTTCAAAGGACATGGTTGGATTTTAGTAAAAAATCGTGACCGTAATTATCCTACTGAGGTAAAATTAGTTCAATCAAAACGTTCAGGCATTGAACGCTTATTCCTACGTGATACAACTACGGGTTATAGTGAAGGTCTAAATGAAACAGGCTTATCAATAGTATCTGCTTCAGTGATGGTTAAAAAAGATGAGAAAGAAGGTGGTGGTAGAGCATCTGATTCTCAAAACTGGACATCACCTGATGGACAAAGAATAAGAAGAGCACTATATCAAAAGACTGTAAAAGGTGCAGTCAAATCATTATTAGATTCACAGATTCCTGGAAACACTATTATTTCTGATGGTAAAGAATGCTATCTTATTGAAGCTGCATTTACTAATTACGAAAAACCTGATCAAAAATATCACAGCATAGTTAAAAAGATTCAACCAAAAGATATTTGTGTAAGAACAAATCATGGTATAGCATTACCATGGACAGGTTATGATATAAAAGACCCTGAACAAAAACCTGATAGGTTATCTTCAGAAAGCAGATTGAAAATAGCAACTGCAGAAATTAAAAAAGCTAAGGATCCACAAGCATTATTGAACGCCTTAGGTGTAGCACCTGAAAAAGACCCACAAATGAATCCTATAAGAATCAATAAAGGTAAAGGTGTTATGAGAACTACAGGTCAAATCATGTTAAATCCATTAGAAAGAGTATTTACATATAGACCTACAATGTCAGAAGTAGAATTAAGCAACTACAATAAGATCAATGCAGAAACATCTAAGACTTTCTTTGAGATCATATCAAACAGAGAACTAATTAGCTTTGGTTCTTTTAGTGAAGGTACAGAATCATGGGAAGCAGGATATAAAAGACGTGTAGTAAAGACTACTAAAGCAGAGCATAAAGACAAAGGTCTTATGTGGAGAATTAAAGGTAAAGACAGACCAGAAATTAGTATCAAACTATATAAAGACAAACCATCTTTTGCAGAATTCAAAAAACAAATGAAAAGAGTGGCTGGACATGAATTTGGCTAGTTTCTTATCTGAAGCTGCTGACAGCTCACAGAATCTACATCTTACACATGTAGATGAAGACCTATTTGAAAGAGGAGATGAAGGTGCTAAGGCATCTATTGAATCTTGTAGAAATGTATTGGATGGCATTGGTACGGGTGAGACAGCACTTACAATCAAATGGGATGGTGCACCTGCTATATTTGCTGGTGTAGATCCTGCTGATGGTAAATTCTTTGTATCAACAAAATCAGCATTCAACAAAACACCAATACTATATAAGAGTGCATCTGATAAGAAAAAATTTAAAACAGGTGATAAGCTTGCAATTGCTCATAAAGAGTTTCAAAAGATTGGTATACCATCAGGAGTTGTATTACAAGGTGACCTTATGTTTACTAAAGGTGATCAGAAATATGAGACTATTGATGATAAAAGATACATAACAGCTCATCCGAATACTATTGTTTATGCTTGGGATGCTGAAAGTGATGTAGGTAAACAAATAAGAAATGCAAACATAGGTGTTGTTTGGCATACTACATATTCAGGTAAAGACTTACAAAGTATGAAAGCAAGATTCGGAGTAAACGTAAATAAATTAAAAAGCTCACGTTCTATATGGATGGATGATGCATATTTTAAAGGTGCTAATGTTGCCTTTACTGATGCTGAGAAAATTAAAGTAGAAAAAATCTTATCATCAGCAGAAAGTAAAATTGGCAAGTTTGATAAGCTTAAAGAAATAATGGCAATGATACCATCAGCTGCTGTTGGTGCTGGAATAAAAACATTTATAAACTCTAATATTAGAAAAGGTCAATTGCCTACAGCAAGAAAAAATCCAGTAAAAGATTATATTGAATATGTAGATACATATTACGAAGATAAGATTATCAGTAAGTTAAAGACAGATAAAGCTATAGACTCTAAGAGAGCTGCAAAGAGACAATTAAGATCTGATCTTGGTAAGAATGCTGCTATTTTAAAAGCTGCATTTGAATATGTAGATCTCATTACTCAAGCTAAAGTACAAATAATTAAAAAACTAGTATCGTTGGATAAACAAAAGCAATTTGTTAAAACAAGTAGTGGTTTTAAAGTGACTAATCCAGAAGGTTATGTAGCTATAAATTCTAAAAAAGGTGAAGCTGTTAAATTTGTAGACAGATTAGAATTTAGCTATAATAATTTTTCTGACAGTGTAATCAAAGGATGGCAAAAATGAAAACTATTGTAGTAATAACTGCTTTGTTATGGTATGCAAATAATCCTGTCCAAATGCAAACAGACTGGCCAGGTGGTGAATTTGAAACGTTATATGAATGTAGAGAGTTTCTGCACTCTAATAAAGTAATGCTTACATTAGGCTTATTTGAAAAGCACATAGAAGATGAAGAAGGTAATCATCTGTTAAGTTGGGAGTACTTCTGCGAATCTAGATCTTTTACTGATACATAGGAATTAAATATAGTATGAGTATATTAGATGGCCTTACAAAAGAATACATCATGGAAAATAGCTCCTTATTAGGAGATTATAAACATGTGATACACAACCTTGATATTCCATTATTTTTCAATCCAGCCAATACAGATCCTATTAACTTTGGTTTGGCTTTTGATCTAGTGGTAGCTGGTTGGATTAATTCATTTCCAGCAGTAAGAGGTGTAAATGTCTTTCACCCTGTTCAAGAAGGAAAAACATTAATGAGATTTGATGAAACCCAAGAAAACTTTGAGAATCAAAAATATATTAGATTTCCACCACATTCACCTATTAATTATGAACCCTATATACATGTCTCTGAAAATGGTATTGATTTTAAGTCAAAAGCTAAAGCCGCTAGAGGTGAAACAACTAAAGACACAGTAGATTTTGAATTAGAGAATGTTATGGTTGGATTTAATAATGAAATAGTCAGAAGTCATGAACATTCAGGTGATGATAATAATGCACGTATATTTTTAGGTCCACAAAGATGTCTAGATACTAACTGGAGATTACCTGAAGCATCATATAAACGCAGATTAGTAAAAGATAAAGATATATTTGATATAGGTTATCATTTTAGTTCTACTGATGGTGATAAACAAATGTCAGGTAGATATGAAGAAAAATGTTTTGCAGGTAAAAACACATTTAACTTTATGAATTGGCATAACAAATATCTTGGTTCGCCTAAACTTGATAAGGTTATAAGAAGAATGGCACAATGTAAAGAATTCCATGGTACACTCGGAGGTTTATCCTTCTTAGCATTATCAATGAAGATACCTACAACAATACACACAAATCCAAGAATGACTTGGACACCACAAAAGAAAGTTATGAAAACATTAGCACGTAGAAGTGGTGCAACATTTATGGAGGCAACAGCATAATGTCATCAGGTAAACTAGACAATCTAATAATTCAAATGGGTTGGAGATCAGCTCAAAAAGGTTTTGCACGTAGACGTAATGGAACACAAAGAGAAATTGCAGATACATACAATTTTGGTTTAGGTCATACATTATTAGCCATGACATTTATTGGTGAAACATATCCGACTAAAGCACAAAGAGATGCAGGTGTATATAACCCACATATTGAAGTACTATATCCTGATTCAGACACATCAGGTAATATCATGTTTAGATACCACGATGTTAAGTCTATATTAGATTCAGATCTAATGAATGCACCTAACTTAGTATTCGAAGCATATACACCACTTACTGGTGATCCTGACTCAAGATTTTTAGGATTAAATGATGGTACTGCTGTTTACAATGTAGACTCAGATAAGGAATTGGTAGCTAACCTAGTAGAGTATAACTGGGAACAAATATCAAGCTTTGGTGGTACAGATAAAAATATTGACATGTACTCATATGATATATTTCAATCACAATTTTCTAGAGCTGGTACACCAGCATTAAACTTCCCTAAATTAAGATCAGATCTTATTCCACGCTATCGAAGTGGAGAAGATCATTATACACATTGCTTTAAATTCAGTAATGATAGCGATGGTATGGGTGTATCAGATGAGATGATTGCTAAATGGAAAACTGAGAATGAGTCGACTGCATGGAATTTTGACTCAGATACATCCTCGACACTCGAGAATGTAGTCAAAAAAATGAAGAATAGTAGATATTATCATGGTACCTTGAATGGTTTAGCCATCCTAGCATTAGTCTGTGGTGTTCCTGCAACTGTTTATATGCCAACTGCAGTATCTCTCAGCCAAGAACAGAAAGCTCTTAAAAAGATATTCCTTAATAATGGTGGCACCATAATGACTCAAGAGAATTTCATGCTGGCAAATCAGTCTATTGGATTTACTGAAGGTAATTTATAGAAAAAACTAGTATAATACTAGTATGACAATGCATTTATTAAGAGGTACACCTGGCCTCAACACCAAAAAAGCTAATGTAAAATACACAAAGGCTAAACTGGCCTCTCTAAGAGTATCACATAGAAATCATAACAAATGGGCTAAAGCTAATCGCATGCCTGATCTTATATTAGACTTCGAAGATTATAAGTTATACACTCGTGGTCTATGGAAACCTAAAACTAACACTGATATTGTCATTAACAAACTTCCCACGTTATCAAGAGATAAGGGTCCAGAATATCCATCACTTAACAGCGGTAAATACAATGCTTTTAAGAAAGAACCAATGAAATATACTGGTACCCTTATCAAGGGAATTGCACAAATGCATAAGTCTAATGCTGTGCCTATAATTAATAAACAACAAGCAATTGATGTTGCTAAGATGAGAAGAGGATAAGATGATGATGAAAGAAGATTTATACAGAGTATATGCAGATGTAGTCAGGTCAGATCAAATGCAAGCTTCTGAAGTAATAGCATTATTTAAAGATGAACCAGGATTTGCTGATTGGTATCGCAAAAAATATTTAGATGAAAAGTCATCAGTTCAGAAGATTGAAAGATGGGCTGAAAGAAATCCAAAAAACTCTTGGGTACAAGACACTGCTTTATTACTAATTAGAAAATTGACCAGTGTCACTAATTGCAGAAAGTAATTCCACACAAAGAAACTGGAATTTAGATAAAGATTTAGATGCAGACATTGATCTACTTCTAATAGATGCATTACAAAATGCACCATCCAAACAAAATCTACCATTCTATATTGCTCACTTATGTAGTGACAGAGATCTTATTGAAAAGATACATGCTAATACCATGGGTTATAGTGATGCAAGTAATATAATAAGACCTAATGATCAAGTTCTTGCTCATAGATTGATCGCTTTCGAAGCATACGAAGAGCCAAATAAGTATTATGAAAATATGGATGTTGAGCAGTATAATACTTTAGTAAGGAGAGATCAATTGATGGCAGTAGGCATTGCTTCTGGTTATGTAAATTTAGTAGCACACCAACATGGTTTGAAAACAGGATATTGTGCATGCCATAATGACACTGCTGTACGTGATTTGTTAGAAGCTGATGGTGAAATAATTACAATGATTGGTGTAGGTTATCCTGACACAAGTAAAGATAAGAATGATTCTATGTATGGTGACTATAAGTATAAATCAAGACCAAAGAAAAAAATAGAGGTATTAATTAAATGACACAAATTGTAATTGTTGGTCATTCACCTGGTAAGGTAGATGCAGAGAAATCTATGACACTTAAACGTGTAAAAGATTGGATGGAATCATGCGATATATTAATGTATGATTGGTATAATCTTGTAGATCATCATGCACCTGATTTAAAGTTAAAAGAAGCTACACTGAAACCAGAAACACTAAAAAAATATAGTGTAATTATATCAATTGGCAATTTAGCTGATGATTGGTGTAAGAAGAATGACATAAATAACTATAAGATGCCACATCCATCAGGACTGAATAGAATATGGAATGATAAGAGAAGAGCTAATAAGATTATAAGAGAATTAAAGAGACATATATATGCAAACTACGCAGCTATCTAGTATATTTTCAGATGAAGAAAGACAAGCTCTATTAGAGATATACTACTCACATAAAGAGTATGATACTGAAGCTATGAAGAAAGCACCAGTATGTGATCATACATTAGATATAGTACAGGACAGAATCAGGCAGCTCATAGGCACTGATTATGAATACGTTTCTGGTAATTACTATGAACATACTAAACCGTTTTATCCTCACACTGACTTCAGAAAAGAATGGGTAGAAAGTATTAATATGGTAATACCATTAAAGAATAGAACAGAAAACTATAATGGTAAGCTTGTTATATTTGATCAGATGTGGGAAGATGATAGTCAGACATGGATGATGACACATCCAACAACTCAGTTTACAGTAAATACAGCACTAAGCGGATGTCCATTTGATTATCCTATTACAAACAAAACAGGCGAGAAGATGGATCAAATGTTTTGGGAAACTCATCTTAAACAATTCCCTTCATGGTGTTGGAATGAATTATCAGGTCATACTTATAGATACGAAGAGAACAGCATAATAATATTCAATAATAAGAAAATACACTGCACTAATAATTTTAAAGGCAGTAAGACTGGTCTTACATTAAGATATAAGAAGAGACATACAAATCCATTATTTAAGGAGTATGCAAATGTTAGTTGATATACAAGGTGTTGGTACGGTAGGTATGGCAATGAGACATATCTTTAGGCATTGCTTTCATGAAAGTTTAACTGATGTAGATGCAGTGATCATTACAAATCATGAAGATTACTTGTATGATGTACTTACTGATGTATTGAAATGGCATACAGGTTTAGTCATAATCAAATGTACTGTAAGACCTGATATATTAAAAAAGATTATGGGTCTACATGACAAGATATGTTATGTACCTGAATTTCTTAGAGAAAAGCATTCACTTACAGATGCTACATTACCAGAGTTCAGAATATTTGGTGGTACCAAAGAAAATATTGCATTAGCAGAAAAAGTGTTTGCTGATTCACACTCACATGCACATAGAATATTCCACATGTCCGCAGAAGAAGCTGCGTTTGTCAAGTATAGCATTAACTCTTATCTTGCTCTTAAAGTAGGTTTCTTTAATGATCTATATGATAAGGCTAAAAAAGAAAATTTGAATTGGTATAATATTAGTCAAGCAATTATAGCAGATGAAAGAATTGGTTCATCACATTCAGAAGTACCTGGTCATGATGGTGAGTTTGGTTTTGGTGGTAAATGTTTACCTAAAGACTTAGAAGCTTTTATAGATTATACAAAGTCTGATTTGCTTAAAGAAGTAAGAAATAGTAATGAAGGCAGGAGAGCATTAAACAAATGAAGAGAGATATATTAGAGAGTATGATGGATATTGGTAGTGGTTTCATTATAGCCATTATAATTCAATTAACAATATTTCCTTTCTATGGTATTACAGTTTCAATATTTGAGAATTTTCAAATTGCACTAATATTCTTAATAGTGTCAATGACAAGATCAGCTTTATGGAGAAGATTTTTTAGAAGGAGAAAAGACTATGATGATAGACTTAAATATAGTAGGTATCAATGATCCAAGACAAGGTGTAGCAATCAAAGACGCAGTTGAAAATGCTATGCTTACATTAATGCCTAAACGTGAGAAGCCAATATACATCAATGTAGAAATTGGTTTAGATGAAGATATGGGTGCAGCTGTAGGTTTTATGATTGAAGGTGGTGAACCTGATGAATTTGACATGTTCTTACGTAAAGATATATTAAATGATATGGAAGAGTTGATAGTCACAGTGACACATGAATGTGTACATATAAAACAATATTTACGTAAAGAGTTAAGAGATATTAGTGCTGATAAAAAGATTTGGCATGGTGTTGAATACAATACGTCAGAAGAAGATTATAATAAATGTCCATGGGAAGTAGAAGCATATTTTCTACAATTACCAGTGGCTAATAGTATACTAAAGGAGTATGAAAAGATATGGCATTCAGGACAAACAGCAGTAGCACAGCAGTAAGCTGGGAAGAAATGATGGATTGGTCAAGACAATTGGCCGATAAAATTAAACAATCAGATGACAAAGATGTCAAGTCAATATTTCCTGTTGATCATGAGGATATCATACCTGCTTGGATGGTTGCAAAAAACCTAGGTATTGGTATCCTTCCAGGTCATGCAGATTTGAATGCAAAGTATTTAGCATTTCATGTAGATAACAGTGTGTTCTCTGATATTGCATTTGTCAATTACCATTTAGAAGGTGCAGATACACAGATCTTATCTGTTCCAAAGCATTTCGTTCTCAATGAAAGTTATATTGATGAAGAACCTAAGAAAACTTATCAGTATCCATGGTATAATATCTAGTATATGAATATTTTTATTCTTGATGAAAGTCCAGTAATTGCAGCACAAATGCATTGTGACAAGCATGTACCTAAAATGATAGTTGAATCTGCACAAATGATATGCACAGCTCATCGTATGCTTGATGGTTCTACAATAAGAAAGCCATCTAAATCAGGTAAGCGTATTATAAACTATTGGCAACACCCTGATCCAAATGATGAAGAGTTGCTATATAAAGCTGTTCATCATAATCATCCATGTACCGTATGGGCTAGACAAACTACAGGTAATTATGATTGGCACTATGAATTGTTTGCTGAATTATGCAATGAATTTACCAAACGATTTGGTAAAACCCATCTAACAGAATCCCTTCTCTTAGAGCGACTAAAGAAATATCCAGTCAATTTACCTAAAGGTGATATTACACCATTTGCACTAGCAATGAGTAATAAACCAGAATGCGTAGTTGAAGGTGATGCTATACAATCATACAAAAACTACTACAAGTCTAAGCTTGAGTATATGCCAATGGATTGGACACGTGCTCAAATGAAACCTGAGTGGTTTGATGCAATCGCAATATAAGATAGTACCTGCATTCACAGGTGGATACAACATAATAGCAATAAATAATAGTAGCTGGCAAGAAGTGGCAGGTCCATACTTGACAGAGAAAGAAGCTCTAACTGATTTAACATTGTATGAGCAAGGCGAAGTAGTAGATAATGACAAACAAAACAAGAACTATAATAGATCTTAGAAAACTTCCAGTTAAAGACTTGACTGATATAAGTTATGGTGGTAAGTCATCATCTCTTGAAGAGATTGATACTGAAACATTTGCTACAGCAATAAACAAAATATCCAATACATTCTGTATAGCTAAATGGAAGCAAACAACATTACACCTACAAAATGGTCATACACATTCGTGTCACCATCCACAAACACATAAGATACCATGGCAAGAGTTGCAAACAAGACCATCAGCATTACATAATACTACTAAGAAGATGATGATGCGTGATCAGATGAAGAACAATGTAAGACCACGTGAATGTGAGTATTGTTGGAGAGTAGAAGATGCTCGTAAAAAGAAAGGTGATCCTTGGTCAGATAGAATACATAAGAGTAGAGATCATTGGGCATTAAAACATTTACCTGAGATATTAAAGAATGATTCTACTTATGATGTACCACCTTCATATCTTGAAGTATCATTCAGTAATGTATGTAATTTTAAATGTGCGTATTGTGCACCACATATATCATCTCAATGGATGCAGGAAATTAAAGCGAAAGGTGCATATCCAACATCAGCAAAATTCAACAACTTAGATTGGATTCAAAAAGAAGGTCTAATGCCAATACCAAACAATAAGCCAAATGTATATGTTGAAGCATTTTGGAAATGGTTCCCTGAAATATACAAACACCTTGAAGTATTTCGTATTACAGGTGGTGAACCGTTTATGTCTAAAGATACTATCAAGGTACTAGACTTTTTAACAGATAATCCTGCACCTAACATGTCATTTGCTATCAATACTAATCTATGCATACCTGATAAGTTATTTGAACAAGTCATGGGTAAATTAAAAAGACTTGTGGTTGAGAAGAAGATCAAGAATTTACACCTATTCACAAGTGCAGAAGCATACGGTAAGGCATCAGACTATATACGATTTGGTATGGACTATGAGCTATGGTACAGAAATTGTCAATGGGTTATAAACAACATACCTGATGTAGATGAAAACAATCCTACAGTATTGACTATAATGTCTACAGTAAACCTATTGAGTCTACCATCATATGTAAAGTTTATTCAAGATGTAAGTATGCTAAAGAAAGAAGCTAGTGTAAACATGAAGAATCCTAAGCTCTATGAAAGAGACTTAAAAAACATGTGTCCAGTAAGAGTTGACTTTCCATATCTTAGAAATCCTGAATTCTTGACTATGTTCCTATATCAAAATCCTAAGTTTAAGCTAGAAGGTAAGAAATGGATAGACAATGCCATATTTGCAGCTAAAATGGGTGGCTTTAATGAATATGAAATAGACAGAATGACTAGGCTCCTAAACACCTATATGGGTGACCAAAGATGGACTGAGGTACAACGTACCAAGCATGAAAGAGACTTTAAAAAGTACATTATTGAATACGATAAGAGAAGAAGTGTTGATTTTGATACTGTTTTTCCTGAGTTAAAAACCTTTAAAGATAGTATAATACTATAGTAAAACAATTTAAAGTGAGGTAAATTATGGAAGCACATCCAGAAGTAGAATCGCTGAAGCATAGAATACAAGAACTTGAGCGTGATATTGGCAATTACAGAGTTCAGATTGCCGAATACAGGCAAATCGTACATGAACTATCTAACAAAAATAAAAAAGAATATTGGAGAACACCATGAGAGAACATTATGATTCTATAATGAATGATAAGGTAAATGCACTTAAAGATTTACCTTTTCAAGTCAAGTTCATGTCTATGCAGATATTAGCATGGATGTGGTCTGCTGTTTTTGGTATCTACATCATAGAGAGTATATATGCATTTGGCATATCAGCTCTTGCACATGCACTGTTTATTGCAATGACTGGCCTAACGGCTATATACTTTAAGCAAGTACAAAGAGAAAGAGTAGATGGTATACTAACAAGAGGTAAAGGCGGAGAACATGAGTAGTAAAGAAAGATTACTTTGGTTTATATTTGGTTTTATGCCTTTCATATTTTTAATAATAGCATTAGCTGAAGGATGGATAGTTATATGAGTGATGAAAAAATCTATATATCACCTGATGGTGGTAAAACAATATATGAACAAATAGATGGTAAGCGTGGTCCATTAGTAGATAAAAAGAGTGATGACTTTGATGTACCAAGCTGGAAGTACATTCGAGTAGAGTACGAGGAAAGTATCATACAAATAAATAAATTAATAGAACTTCACGAAATGAAATACAACAAGACTCGTGAAGAGTTTCATAAAAAGGCTTATGAATCTTTAATCTCGTACATGCATGAATTAAAAGCTTACATTGTAAAGAAAGAGGAGGATTACTTTAAATGAAAATGTTCAAAGACGGCACATGGTTGATGTGGTTGGCACTTACCATGATGTTTATGTTTTTTGTTATGTTGCCTACAGGTGCAGCAACCGAGCCAAAACAACCCATCATAGAATATACTAATCAAGATGAATTCATAACATCAGTCCAGTCATGTGCTACATTTGAGAATTCACTCTTAAATGAAAATGATCATGTACCAGTAGAGATCATTACTGCAATGGCAGTATTAGAAACCGGTTATGGTAAGAGTAGATTCGCTAATGTTGCAAACAACTTGTTTGGTATCAGAACATGGGATCTATCAACACCACATGTCAAGCCACTTGGTTATGAAGGTAATGAAATAAAGTGGGCTGTAAAGAAGTACGATACTAAATGTGATAGTGTCAAGCACATGATCAGTATACTAAATAACCTACATTTCTATGAGAAGTTTAGAGAAGCAAGAGAACAGTTCTTTAATTTCAGAGGTGTAAGTCTATATGACATGGTCCATACATTACATCCATGGAGCACCAATCCAGAATATACCAACCTTATAAACAATAGAGTCAAGCACATCGAAGTCGCATTTTCTGACTAAAACTCACATTTTACTGTGATATATTTGTCACAGTTGTCAATAAAAACACTCTTAAAGTACTAAGTAGTTGTTTTCTAATAACAAAATAATCTAAAAAAACTGCAGTTTAATGTAAAAAACGTTGTACATTACCGTATAACCTGTATAGAATAGTACATATAACTGATTAACAAAGGAGAATATATGACAATTAATATAACTACAGGATATGAATACACTGGTTCAAATGCAGATGCATGCGGTGATATTGAAGAAGTTTGTACATTTAAACAAGGTATCAAACACTTTGGCATTAGCGGTGGACAAGTTAAAGGCATGAAAGCAGTTGCTAGATTGGTAAGATACAGAATAGAAGAAGATGATGACGGTAAAGAAATCAAACGTCCAGTATACTTCTCAGTATTTGATGCTAATGAGTTTGCTGCTAGAAAAGCTTTACTTAAACCAACTAAGAGGGTAGCATAATGCATGAAACATTTGAAACAACTGTTGATACTTATCATCATATGACTAAGATGGTAATAGACAAATTTAAAGTGAAATATAGAAGCCCATACTGCGAGAGCTCATTATGGAAAGGTATACCTATTGAGTTCTTACCCACATTCAAACAATTGTTTGGTACTGGGTACTTAATCAAGTATAGAGGCACCTCTAAAGACTATTACAGCAGACCACAAGCACATTGTCATAAACAATATGCAGATACATTTGCAGTATACAGAAAATAATTCGCTTTAAGAGTATAATATTAATAACAATCAAGCAAGGGAGACATCATGCAACTTATAATAGAAACACAATATATGGAAAACTACAATGTAGAAAATCCTGGCCAAGGTCAAGATAGATGGAAATATAAAGGTGGTTCCACTTATAAGGTGCAGGATGTTGACATTAACATGGACTTTAAGAAATACATTAAGACACATCTAGCTCCGAAGATAGAGTATGAGTCAGATATGTCTCAAGAATATATTCTTGACTGGTCCATCGTGTCAGATGACTATCTGTCAGACTTTGAAAAGTCTCAACTTGAATATGAAGGTTTTAAGGGCTATCAAGAACCTAAGATCTATATTGAAGATGATAAGATGACTAAGATCAAAGAGTTTGAGGGTCATCGTGGTAGAAATAGACACGTGTGGGAATGGTTTGCTGATGGTTCTGAATGGGTATACAATAAAGCATTATCATTTGAACTAACAAGAAGGGTAGCATAATGGGCGATTACGTAATATTCGATGTAGATGGTACATTGATGGACATTACTCACAGACGTAAGTTTGTACAGAGTAGTCCAAAAGACTGGGATTCATTCAATGATCCTAAGAATGTAGAGAAAGATACACCTATTGAAGAGGTGTTTGAGCTTGCTAGACTATTATCTAAGCGAAACTATATAGTCATATCAAGTGGTAGAAAGAAGAAGCTAAGGGATCTGACTATGAAGCAGATAAGAGCCAATGGACTTGACCCTGAACTAGCACTCTTTCGAAGTGATACAGACTTTAGGCCAGATCATGAGCTTAAACGTGATCATCTGCAGAAGATGATACTTCACTTTAATGACGAGTTCCCACGTATGGCCTTTGATGATAGAGATTCAGTGGTAGATATGTGGCGAGAGAATGGTATCAAGACCTTTCAGCCTGAAAGAGGTAATTTTTAACACAATAAGGTATAATAATAATACAGGAGAAAACACACATGATTGACGTACTTAATGAGATAGAATATCTAGAAAAGATCAAAGACGCTGCAGAAGATAAAGACTTCGCAAAGGTTATAGAGCTATGTAGAGACAAGATACATGATAATGTCAAGGTAGTAAAAGACTTTGAATTTGCAAATCACCTAGATGAAAACAGCAACTAATAGAGAGATAATGGGTAGGCTAGGTGAAGAAGCCCTAGCCGCCAAGTACAATTTTACCCTGTCGGATGACAAGTACGATATGGAAAAAGATGCGATAGATGAGAGTGGTAATCGAGTAGAGATTAAGACTCAGAATCGTCATCCTGCCGGGTATTTTACGGTCAACCTTGCCAATGTTAATCAGTTGAAGAAGTGTGTAGAGGTTGACCGTCTTTTGTTTCTCGAGTATGACAACAGTGATACTCTTAAAGTATGGGAATGTCCAAAGAATGATAAGGCCAGAAGAGCTAAGACAATCAGAACACGTGATGGTAGAGCCATGGCTGGATTCCCAATAGATGAGATGGAGATGATCGAGGAGATGCAAGATAAGGAACTATCACGCATGTTTAAGCAACTATCACAGTCAAAGGTCATTGATGTATAATCCACTTCCACAGTTTCTTACTCTTAAAGAGTCAGTAATACATGGTCTTGGATGCTTTGCACGAGAGAGTATACCATCACAGTTCATTATCGGTGTGACACATGTATACCTTGATCATAAGATCATAAGAACACCACTTGGTGGTTTTATCAACCATGCCGTACTCTCAAACTGTGTACTCGAAGATGGATATCTCAACCAGGATGATGAGATTATCAACATGTACAAGTGTAAACGAATCATGACAACAAGATTAATTAACCCCGGTGAGGAGCTAACACTCACCTACAAGATGTACGACCCGACATGACACCATTAGAAACACTCTTAATTCTATATCTCGGCACACTCATACTTTTCAGTGGTACGCCGAAGATCTAACAAGCTCGGTAAGGCCTATGTAAGACTCTTTTGTTTTGCAGGGATAGGCGTTAAACAGAGTAAAGATCAGAAGAATTCACATGAACACGAGGTTCGCGCCAGAAACATATACCCAGGAGAGTACGTAGGTGGTCCCATTGACCCCATTCATAACGATTCTGACCTGTATCCACAGATACTATACAACTATAACAACAAGAAAGATAGTAAACCAATCGTGTATATACCATTAGATGATACACCGATACACTTAGAACCATTCAAATCATTATGTCTATATCTACTACTCAGCACTATATCAATACTGTTTATAGGTGGTCTGATGTACCTCCTAAGTGTTCTGATCACTCCCTGAGCTCCCGTGCATTGGTGCTCGGTGTTCAATGTGTATTTAAAAATACAGCTGAAAATAGCCGGTACGAGGGCTCTATAGACCCTTCTAAACACCACCGAGAGATGCCGACTAAATCCACAGGGAGCCTCGGAATATCACGGCCGACACCCCTCTATAGCACACGAGTACAAAAAACTCATAAAAACAGTGATAAAAATGTCACAGTAGGGAATAAAAATGACGGCTGTGGTCTAAGTGGTTGATTTCTAATAACAAAATAATCTAAAAAAATGCATAAAGTTGTTTACATGCTCGCCGAACTGTATAGAATAGGCTATATCAATGATTAACAAAGGTAAATATATGACAGAAAAAATGAAAGCGGCATTTCAAAAAGCCGTAACCAACCCAGAAAACTTGAATCTTGATGGTTCAATTAACTGGAACTTTGTAGATGCAGATGTGTATCATGAAGTAGACCCTGATGAAACTACTGTACATTACAATAAGTTTCATATGCTTTGTAATTCTTTTAAACTTTAACAGCGAGGACAATAACCATGAGTAAAATGAATCAACTATACCTAGAACTAAGCGAACGTGCACAGGACTATATCAGCGACTTTGCTGATAAGAAGTACTTCACATTATTAGATGCCAAGGATGCCTACCTTGATATATACGGCGAGTCAGCTGCTCCCATCTTTGAACAAGAATGCGAAACAGCTAGCGAGATAGGTATCATATAATGCTTGAAACAATCTTATACTGGGTAATATTCCCAACTATGGGCTTCACATTCTATTGTGCATGTGTAGCCCTATACCTACATACAAAAGAAATCTTTAAGGAGGATATATAATGGCTAAATCAGGCTACAAACAACCAAATACAATCGAAGAAGCTGTCAAGGGTCTTACCCCTGTGGTAAAGAAATTTGCAAGACAGTATACCCGTAATCACTATCACCTGTACGAAGACCTCATGCAGGATGGTTTTATGGGTATCTGTGAGGCATGGGAAAAGTTTGACCATACCAAGGGTGCCAGCTTTACCACCTACGCATGGTTCTATATCCGTAAGAAGATGCAGACCACGGTAGATCCCTTTTGGAAATGGGATAATAAGACGGTGCCAGAAGACTGGGCTCCCGATAGTGGCTATGAGCATAGCTTCGATGGCTTCGCCGCAGTACAGGCATTCCATCAGTTAAATGAGTATGAGCAGAAGCTTATCATGCTCAGAACCGAGGGCTATACCTTTAGTGAGATAGCTAAGACCCTTAATAAAGAATCACCTAAGAAGCGATCTCTGAATAAGATCAGGTCTGAAATACTTGAGATACAAGATCGCCTGGTAGCAGAAGAATAGTACTAGGTAGGTAATCCCATCAAATACCCGAGACCGTTAGGTATTTGGTGGGGCAAAAGTCCCGGGAAGGTCGTCCGTGCTTAGCTCCGAAGAGATTTTTTTTCACCAGGATTTTTTTACCCGAGTATTGGTGGTAATGGTAGAGAGGATTCGTTATCACTTGCCCTCTGGGGATGTTCGGCTAGTATTGGTTTAGCTCCCTCTATATAGGGTGGAGGTGGTGGATTCAATATGATCTTCTTCGGTGGTTCTATACCCATAGATTGAAAGTTATTCGGTATCTGTTGTAGTGTATCATTTGAACCGGTAATAGCATGTCTCATTGCATTTCTTTCATTCATTTCCTTCTCGAATTGTTGTCTCTGCTGCTCATCTGTTGGATATACTGTATTACCTCCCTGGTCGAATAGACCCATCCAAGGTATATGTATCCTTACCGGACCGATAGGAGTATCAATATCGCATTCTAATACCGTGTCTTTACCCTTCGGACCGGCCTTGATCTGTTCGTGCTTCGCCTGTATTCGAAGCTGCAGTACATCTTTCGGATGCATAAGATCGGGGTAGATGATATTCTCCTGACCCGCCAGCTGTCTCTCGATACTCGCCCGGATATCATCCGGATTATCCTCATAGGCGATACCTCGGACCTCGGGAGTTATCTTCTTAATATCTACGAGCTCCTCATCATTCTCTATATGTGCCATCAGGTTCTCCCATGTTATCTGATGAAAGTTATCAAATCCAATGAGTCTCGGAGGTGACTTACCATCGAGTGGATTGACGTGATAGAACTCGGTATCGGGGAACTGTTTAATAATCCACTGATATCTTCTCTGCCAGTTACGAAATGTAGGTGCTCCGTTGATTACACCTTCCTTCTTCTTGGCATAGTGCTTCATACCCTCATAGAGGTTATTCATCAGGCCATTACTATCGGGATTATTGATATCGGCATCGGACTTGATACCAAAGAAGTCATTACCGATGAGAAAGATCTTCTTATGTTCATGTACCTTACAGGCCACATAGGTGGCGGATGGTCCGGCTGCAAACTTCTCGGGTGTTGGTATCTTCTTGGCTCCGCTTCCAGGTTTAGGAAACCACGTATAGAACCAGTTCGATCTCGGCCAGTTAGGTGTAGTCTTCAATATAGTACGAGTCATAGGCTCATCAGATGCTACTAATACATGTGGTGCAAACTCTTCTCGATAGAACCAGTTGCAGGCATAGAGTATTCCATACTCTTTAAGTGTCTTAATATCCTTATCTTTTCTTGTGATACCGTTACCAATTACCCATGCGTACTGACCGGTCGGTAGTGTCTTCTTACCGGTACCCTTAATCTTTGGAAGCTTCTTCATATATACCTCTTCATAAATTTGTTAAGACCCGCATCAACATGTAGAGACCTGTTCATGTTATGTTCTCGATCCTTATTAGTATTATACCATATATCCTGCCATTCTTTATCACTCAGGTGATATAAACGACTGATCTCCTCGTTCAACCTGTTAAGTCTATTAAGTGGATTACGTTCGTTGTCGTATGAATGGTCTATATACCGATCAAAGAACTTCCATCCCTTCCTTCGTAGGTTGTTGATATGATGTTGCTGTGCCCAGTACAGAGAAAGGTTCCCTGATCTGAGAGCACGAAATGTCTTCTCACTTGCAAATGTAGTTAACGGTCCACCATTGACTCGTGTTTCCGATACGATCTCCAGTTGAAAGTTTGCTCGTGAATCATAGCTATCTACCATGGCACCATTCTCTCCCGCTATCAGGTCCTGTCCCTCATTAGTTATTCTATTCTTAATAGAACCCCAATTATCAAAGTGTTTCTTTAATGGTTCACTGATATGCGGTCTCTCGAGCTCGGTAAGTACATGTGGACATCTGATCTCCATCTGCATATTACTATTTACAAGTCTCTTTAAGAGTTCGATACGATATGTATAGTGTCTTCTCATCCAGAAGAACATACGATACTTCCTACTTACCTTCTGATCTCTTCGATTGTTAGATGGTTCAGGCTGTGACTGTGATAGATTACAATCAACGAACTTCTTCCAGTATGGAATATAGATCCAGTTCTTATCACAATTCTGAGTAAGTGGTCCTGAATTACAATGCCAGAAGTTTATGTTATCATAGTTCTTAAACTCATTCTTTACATCAAACCATTCAAGAAACCATGGTTCCATACCGACATTGACTATATAGACTACCTGATCATTACCATGCTCATCATACATCTTATTCATATAATCACGAGCTACTTTATAGTCATTAAAGCCACCCATATGTTCAAAGTATATTACCTTATGATTCTTTGAGAGAGTAGCAAGATGTGGTTGAAAGCAGGATAGAGCTTTAGGTTTGAATGGGTACATCGATGTACCCATTTCTCTGATAAATGAGTTTGCTTGTATTAGTGGAAACATTGTTCGGTTCCATACTTTATAATCTTCTTAGTTCGAGGAATATCAAGATCGACATCATCTCCCCAAGGATCAACGAGTATTGAACCATCGGCAATGGAATCTATTATAAACTGTGAAGGACCACGGCTACAGAGATATACAGCCGGTTCACTCAGATACTTCTCATAATGAATCTTTGGTTGATTAAACATATCTATCTGTGCCTCCATATCTTCAATCCATGCAGCGACTAGGAGAGAAGGAGAACCATCCGTGAGTTCAGATTCTGACTTAAAACCATTATCTAGAAATACAATCGGTAGATCAAATGTCAAAAGATACTCGGACATCTTCTTAGCTTGAAAATCTCTTGCTTCCATGACCGATGAGAAGAGATCGTACTTAAGTTTAAGTTCCTCTGATAGAGACTTTAATGCTATATTATCTCGTGGATGACATGGACCACCGTCACCAAGACCAGGCTTCATGTATTTCTCACTGATAATTCTTTTCTTTGATTTGGCCAGAGCATTACATACCATGTTAGCATCTGTATGACCAATCTCCATTGCTACATCTTGAATCATATTGACAAAGGATATTTTCATAGAGATAAAAGTATTATAGAATACCTTTATACATTCAGCCTCCTCATATGAACCAGTTTCCCATCTCACTTTCGTAGTGATAATAGGTTTATAGAATTCTTTCAGTTCTTTAATATCTTCTTCATCACCACCAGCAATCATCATCTCAGGATTTAGAAAATCTTCCTTTACGGTACCCATTGCAATCAGATATGGATTGTATGCGAGTCTATAATTTTCAGGTATGTCGATCAATCTGTTTCTAAATGTGGTAGGTAATACAGTAGAGATTACAGTAACGAGTGCGTTGGGAGCGGCATAGTCATTGAGATCTATGAGTACATCTTCAAGAGATGAGTAATCAAAATCCATTGCGGGTAAATTGTAAGTAGGTTTTTCACCACCATAGTTTTCATGATGTGGTGTAGGTACGGCAATAAAGATCATCTCAGCATCTTTACATACTTCAGCCATGTCAGTATTCATTTTTATATCATGAATATGAACATCATAGTATTCATTCATTACATCAGCAACTGGTTGACCAAGTTTGCCTGCTCCGATAAATGCTACTTTCTTATTTTTTGCCACTGTCAAAACCTTTTTTAAGAATACTTAAAACTAGGATTGTGGCTAAGGAAATGATGAAAGCATCCGCAATAGTTAATAGATCCATGATTTATTTATTTTACGAGTTTGAAGTGACGCTCGTATACATGAAGATTCTGAACTTGCCATACTATCTGGCCAATCTTAACACTAAGATCTTGGGATAAACGTGAAAGAACTTCTTGCTGCCATGCATAATCATTACGATAGCCATATATAACATCATTAGATCTCATTTGAACTACTGAATGAATGGAGTTATTACGAATATAATATGTCACAGCATTAGTACAGATGAAATCATTCTTGCCATTTTCTCGGTATTCTTTCCATATAGATGGACGATTGTATATCATAGCAGCACGTCTGGAATCTGGATTATCAAGAAGTTCTTCGACTACATGTTCATATTGATTATGATATAGATCATCGAAGATTAACTTACCGTAATTTGAATTGATATTACCATAATGATCAGCAGACATTTGCCATGCTTTAGGTGGTAGTTTATCTTCAGGACCATAGATGTCATATATATTTGTAGAGGTTGAATCATACCATTCAATTTCAGCATCTATATACTTTTGATTAGGGATACCAAAGATCGCAGGTTCATCGGCTACAAAAGAAGCACCAATTAATTCTATAGTCTTAGAACCAGATCGATCCTTGGTAAACTTTTTTTGATTCAGTTCACTAATAAAGTGAGATCTGATATCAGAAACTTTAGGTGTTAGATCATTTTTCAAAGATCTTCGCGAGAATTCCAGTATTTCCGCCATGGTCAGGTGCCTCCCAATTTGCTGGTTTAGTTAAGTCCGGTAATCCATAAGGATTAGGACGTGATTCTTTAATTCCAATTTCTTTATTTAAGTTTGCTTTAAGTACTTCTTGCCATGCTTTATTACCATCTACTTTGAAAGCATCAAGTGTACCAGCAGCAAATACAATAAGATCAATAAGACCATCTACAATTTCTTTTGTATCACCATCATCAAGTGCTGCTTTAGTTTCATCTAATTCTTCTTGACACATTTCTAATCTAAATGCTAGGTACTTACCAAGCATATCTTTATTCATTCTATCTACTACTACAGGTACCATATATTTCATATGCATACCTTTCATATCTTCAAATATATCACTCATATCTTGCTCCATTAAAAATTGCTGAGAATATTAAAGGTTCTATATCTGTATTATACACTTTATGAAACTTATTTGCTGGTACTGGAATAGTATCACCAGGTTTAACTGCAAATGTTTCTTCATCTATTTGCATAAGTCCATTACCTTTTGTAAATACATATACTTCTTCTTGTTGTTTATCACTGTGTGTATGACCATTTGTTTCACATCCAGGTTGTAAGCAAGTAATTGATGGAACTAATATCTTTAGTTCATCATTATCTAGTACGTAGTACCTCTCGTCTTTCTTAGCTATTTTCCAGGTCATGTGTATGTAAGGCTATAAGAGCGTAATGTAATATCTTCATGATATCAGCTCTGTTTTTACCATCTTTCTTTCCATATCGTTGTGTATATTTTAAAACATTACCTAAACTAAAGCTTAGGCCATGGCCACAATCAATAATAAATTCTGTTGATTGAAACTTATTCTTAGAGTAATGACCATCATAAGTCTTATCAATATAAGATTGCAGATCATCAATCAGATTCTTTTCATTGAACTTGTATTCTATTTTACTTTGTGAATGGCCAGCCATTTTTATTTCCTTTTAAGTTTTCAATTCTTTCTTTTAAAAAAGATATAGTAGTATATATGAATCCACAATCATGTGGTTCTAATAATGTTTCGAAATATTTGATTTCATTTTCTAGTATTTCTATTTTAGCACCATCAGAATATTCCATGGTACCACTATCATTTATTTGTTTATTGTCCATCCATTTTTCCTCTCATATATGATACTGCGAATGAGCAGTAATTAATCATGTCTTTATAGGTATCTTCTAGTGATTCAAACTTTACATCACCATCAGCTTCGAGAAGAGACTGAGCTCTAAGTAGTTTCTGATGAATCATGTCATGAATAGTATCAACACCACGCCTGTAATGCATGGCTTGTTTAATATCTGATTTGGGATTTTGATAATCTTGAGACTTAGCTAATTGTAAGTCAATACATTCTTTAAGTATTTTTACTGATTCTTTTTCCATGGTGCTCGCTGTGTATGTTTATTAATCTATTAATATTATACTTTTTAATTCTAATTTTTTTCTGTACGAGATGATTCATCCATGATTTTTTATTTGTAAACTTATCTCCATAGAATATCTTTAAGAGTGTATCATCACTGATACCTTTTCTATCGAATAATCTATCAAGATCAAATGTAGTTGGTAGTACTTCATCAGCAGTATCTCTCTTATAGAGTTCATATGATTGCGGATGATAATCTTTAATGTATGATATAAAGTTTGCACTATAACCACAATTAAAGCAATGGCATACAAGACCTTGTTGTTTTGCATCTACCCAGAATCTTGCTTTACGAGTATTAGTAGCACTATCACCACATACTTGACATGACCAGTTCCATGAGTATTGAGTTTTCTTCTTATAGTTTCTTACTTCGTAAGTAAGACTGTCAGCAATTGAAATTAAGTTATGAAGCATTCTTGAATTTTATCTATTTGTCTAAGAGTTTCTTCGAACATGTTTGGTGTTAACATGTTTGGTCCATCAGAAGGTGCTACAGTAGGATTATCATGAACTTCCATAAAGAATCCATCTACACCAACGGCAGCTGCAGCTCTACATAATGGTTGAACGAATTGTCTTTTACCACCACTGACTCCATCACCAGCACCAGGTTCTTGTACTGAATGTGTAGCATCGAATATAACTTTCATATTTGGATAATCTTTTTGAAGTACCTGTCTCATATAACTTAAACCTCTCATGTCTACTACTAGATTATTATACCCGAAAGTTGTACCTCTTTCTGTAATCCATATAGGAGCATCAGGATCAGGTTTAGATAGTATACCTTTAACTTCTTTATATGATAGGAATTGACCTTTCTTTATATTAACAGGTTTCCATGTAGAACATGCTTCTACAATAAGATCTGTTTGTCTGCAAAGAAAAGCTGGGATTTGGAATACATCTATAATGTCTTGAAGATATTCCACTTGATAGCACTCATGAACATCCGTCAAAAGTTTCATGTCTGGATTTTCATTCTTTAGAAACTCAAAGTCCTCAACGAATTGTTTTAATCCAACACCTCGTTTACCTTTAACTGAACTTCGGTTTGCCTTATCAAAAGAAGCTTTATAATAAAATTCACCACTTACAATCTCTTTGATAGCGTCAAACATTTTCTGTGAATGTTCAATACTTTCATGTTGACATGGTCCCGCAATTAAAATCATAATTTAGTTTCTATCGTAAAAATCGTCTAAAGGGTTATCAGGTAGATTATACTTCTTTTTACGATCTTTTTCCGCTTGTTCTTTTTCTTCTTTAGTTAGGCCGCGATCTTTCAGAGGTCTAGCCTCCATAAATCGGTCTGTCATACTATATTTATTACCCGATATTATCAAGTGCATCTCTGACAAATTTGATATTATCAGCATTATTATCTAACACTTTAATAGCATCATCCATATAAGTTATGTAGTCTGTTTCTTGTTCTATCTCTCTAACAATCACATCAACTTTATCATGTATAGGATCATCGTGATCTACTAGGTCCCATATCTTATAGCCAATAGATTCAATCTCACTTACTTTTTCTTTGAAAAATTTTTGAGCCTGTTCTTTATTGTAGCTATCCATAATAGTATCATAATCTCTGCTACCTTTTTCAGCAACTGAGAGTACTAGCTCATCATCACTTGACCAAGCTTCGTACAGTACATACTCTTTGCCATCTCTGACACCTTGAACACGAATGATCTTTTCTTCATCAGTATAGTTATCTTCAATAACATTTTTTAAATTTTCTAGTTTCATATTTACCTACTTTCTTGGATTAATCTTGGAGTGTGAGCATTTCTTTCCATTTTTGAAAAGTATTCTGACCACCATTTATCAGTACTAGTTTCTCTGACTTCAGAGGTCTTGATTACTTGTTTTAAAGTAATAAGATCTGCTTCATAAAAATCTAATAACATATCAGTGAATGGATTTCTGTCATTTGATTTCCATTTGATTTCATTGCCATCAGCATAAAAATCATCTTTATATGTTTCTACTGCATTTTGTGTAGTAGACCATTGATAATTGTAGAACTCATCATTTCTCTTATAGTCTCTACCAGCGATAGTCACTTCATTAAATAATTTTTTATCTTTCATATATTCTCCTTTGTTAATCATTTATATGTACCATTCTATACAGGTTATACAGTAATGTACAACGTTTTATGCGTTTCTTTAAGATTAAATTGTTATAAGAAAACAACTACTTAGACCTAAACTGTTAATAACTTTTAGATTATACTTTAAAATCAACAACTTAAACTTTCGTTTGTTATCAACCACTTAAAGTTTTTTCCTCATAGCAGCCATTTTTTGTCTAGCGGTGTGCCATCTTGAAAAGGAATAAGGTGTAGGATGCTTACCTAGCTTGAGACCTTCTTTTCTAAATTCTGATTTAAGAACATCATGACATTCTCTACCCATAAATGCTGATACTAGTTTTAAGAGTACATTACGGTATTCACGACCATGATGCATCTGACCTGCGGCATGAGATAATTCATGAAGTAGAACATATAGATTATAACCATGTTTCTGATCAAGTGTAATCTCATATATGTATGCCCAGCCATGACAACCACGACCATTGTAGTTTGCCTTATCTCTAAGCTTTACTTTATGACCACCCTTAGCGTCAGCTTTTATAAATGCTGAGGACTTACAAATCCTATTGCATCTTTGCTGAGCCTCTTTAAGAGTCTTATAATATTCTTGTTTGTGTTTAAATGCTGGTGTTCTGTATAGTGCTCTTTCTGCTCTATATACTTTACCAGCTTCGGTATCTCGTTTATTTTCCATACGAGACATGCTGTGTTTTTTCTTATGCTGATTGAGATATCTGATATAAGCTCGTTGCTCGCCAACAAGGATATCCTCCCTCTCATTGACATCGTTTTTAAACGACTGATAGTCCATACTTAAGTTGTCCTCTCTGTTAGTATTTATTTCATGTCATTCAAAGTCGTATCGTCAGTAGAGTCTTTATTAGACTGGCGCTTAGATTGCCAGTTATTGATATGATTTTGAATTTGTTTCTGAGTAAGTTTGATTTTGAAATTCTCAGGAAAGTCTTTTCTTTCTTGAAGTAGGTTTTCAAGAAATTTGATTTTAGCTTTTTTAGTAGGTAAAGCTTGGAATGGTTGATATAAAGTTTCTGTTTTGTTTTGTTGAGTGTATTTTGTCATAATTGTAATTGGTACTTTCTTTGTTGATTATTAAAATTATACTCATTTTATCAAATTTTTATACGTTTGTAAAACAGTTTGTTTCGTTTGGAATCAACCACTTAGAAAAAAGGCTTTAGAAACAATCACTTATAGTTTCGTTTGGAATCAACTACTTATGCGAAGACGTGTAAATTAATCCAGTCACAGGTCATAGCGGGCTTCTTTTCTCCCTCTATTTCAATAACTATATCTATTGTTGTTCTAAACTTATTACCTAGTTTCTTATATGATTTAAGAGTAAAGTGAGCTCTGATTTTCTGATCAGCTTTTACTGCTTGTCTAAATTTTAGATTCTCTACTCCAACATTAGTAGCAAAGACCTGACCAGCAAAAGGTTTAATAATCTCATAACTAAATTTTGGTAGTAGGGAAACAATGAGAAATCCATGAGATATGATACCACCAAATGGTGTAGCCTTAGCATAGTTCTCATCAGTATGGATTGGTTGATCATCACCAATCAATGCACCATATAATTGTATTAGTTCTCTATCAATGGTTTCCCATGATGAAGTTAACTTTACTCCAATATGTTCTTTATATTTTTTGTCAGCTGCATCAATGGTGTTCAAAGTTTTTTCTCATCCAATTGTTTTTTGAATTGATCATATCCACCAATATTATTATCATCAACAAAGATCTGTGGAAATGTTCTTGCATTTGGTTGTAGTTCTAATAACTCTTCCATTGTAAAATCTTTATTCAACATTAGCTTCTCATAAGTATGTTCAGTTAATTTCTTTGCTTCTCTCTCAGCCATATCACAGTATGGACATGGAGTTTTACTATAAATTTTTATATGCATGATTAAGCCTGTAAATATGTTAGCATTGTCTTAGCATCAGAACATTCAAATGGATCAGCATCTACTTCACATTCATTGCATTTACCTTCTTCAACAAACATCTTTACAACTTGACCGTCATGTAATAAAGATGAATAACGCCATGATCTTGAACCAAATCCTTTATTCTTCTTAGTCACTAACATGTTTAGTTTGTTTGTTAGGTCACCATTGCCATCGGCAATATATTTTACTTTAGTAATTTCTTGCTTTTCAAACCAAGCTTTCATTACGAATTCATCATTTACTGAGATACAATATACCTCATCAATACCACACTTTTTAATCTCGTCATATAGTTCTTCATAACCTGGTAAATGTTGTGTAGAACAAGTTGGTGTAAATGCACCAGGCAATCCAAAGATTACCACTTTCTTATTATCGAATAGCTCTTTAAACTGAGACATACTTTCTCCTTTACTTTAGTTTCTATAGGTATTATACTTATTATGCGAAAAAACTTTCAAGATCAGAAGCTTTTTCTTTTTGATGTACAGCTTTAGTTTTACTTACTATATCTGAATACACATCGATAGCATCACAGTGAGACTTCCAAAACTCAAAAGCTTTATGTCTTTCTTCATCTCTCTTAGAATGATTAGTACTTAACATTGATAATGTATCAGCAACCGCTGTATACTCATGATTAATCAAAGCTACCTTATGAGCATCTGCACCATAATTTCTTTGTTTAAAATTATCTGTAAGGAACACTGTACCACTATTTTCACATGCAATAACTGGATCACCAATCTTATTGTGAATAATATGAGCACCAAAATGTTCATGGAATATAGGAACTGTACCAGCACCTAAACAATCTGCATGACAGTATTCTATATTTGCACCATATTGTTCTGGCTTGAGATGATATAGATCAGAACCAAACATAGACTTTGCCATTCTTAACATCATATCATGGTGTTGATAGCCAGGATAAAGATAAGCACCTTTATTTAGTTCTTCTTCACCATATTCAAACTTACCAGTTTCATCATATTCTTTTTCAGGCCTAAACTTATTTACTACATTCCATCTTGTTGATGGATCCTTATCATTTTTATATAAGATACCTTTATAACCTATTGATGCTTCTAATCCTTCAAGTATTGTAATGAATCCTCTATCCATCATTTTTTCTTGATGAAAATCAATTAGTTGCTGTGGACCTTTCCATCCAGCAGATCTACCAACCCATCTAATAATCTTTTCTTGTTCTTCAATTGGTTGCCAATACTTTTCTTTACCTTCATCAAAGTTATAACCTACACCTGCAGTTGTAATAGGAACTGAAATGTTTTCTTTCTCACACCATTTAGAAAATGGATTAGTTGTAGCATGAGTCATAATAACATCTAAACATTCTAATACTTCTTTAAGTTTAGCATTACGATGAATTGATTGAATATTATGATCAACCTGAACAATGCTTTTCTTAACATTAATTTTTTTTAATAACTCTATGAAGTTGTCAACACATTGTTCAGGGTGATTTTTAGATGGAACAGAAAAGACAATCAAAGCTTCACACTCATTTATCTCATCAATGACCTCAGTACAAGTCATTAGATCTGGAAACTTCTTAGTTGATTTACTAATATCTGACCAGTCTGCTCCTCTAAAATAGTTTACATCAAACTCCATGGAGTTTTGTCTTGGCCATACTTTATCCATAGTGGCATAGACTTTTACACCCATTAGTTTTTGGAATTCTACTACATTCTTTGTGACACCGCAACCTTCGACACCACGACCCATAAGTACTGCTACAGTCATTTGTTTTTACCTCTCTCTAAATTATACTGATCCATACACATATCTTCTAAACTCTTTGTTAGTGTAATCTTTTCTGATAATGTATCTACAGTTGAAGATTCAGCATCGCCTTCACGTCTACCACTTATCTTTATTGCTACACCTTTACCAGTGACTTTTCTCATTGTTTCAATAACTTCATTTACTGAATAACCTTCATTAGAACCTAAACATTCGTATGGTGTATTTGATGGTCCATCATCAACAGCATTACATATTGCATTTGCTAGGTCAACCACATGTACATAATCTCGTATGCATGTACCGTCTTTAGTATTATAATCAGTACCATATACTTCCATCCAATCTCGTTTACCGCATGCAACCTCAGCAGCTACCCTTATTAAATGAGTTGATGGACCTATTTGTTTGTGTACACCATCTGAACCTGATACATTGAAGAATCTAAATATTGTATATCCACCAGCTTTTTCTTTAATAACATCTTCAGCAGCTACTTTTGATTTGGCATAAGGTGATGCCATTTCCCATGCGGCTGATGTAGATGCAAATAAGATATGAGCCTTTGGAAACATTTCACATACACTTAATGTACCCATTACATTACTCACATAATAATCTGATGGTCTCTTCATACTTTCAGGTACTACTGACAATCCACCTAAATGAACTACTGCTTCATAGTCCGGATATAATTGAGATTTTCTATAGTCTCTTACATTATTATTATAATAATTCTTTAAGTATTGGTTTACATCATTCTTATCTTCTCCATGAATATTAATATCCATGCCATCAATAATATGACCACGTTCATTTAGTATCTTACATACATGTGAACCAATATATCCATTACAACCTGTGACTAAGACTCGCATACTCTTCTCCTTAAATCTGACGATGAGAATCTATGTTCTCGTTTATTAAAATACAAAGATATACCACGCTTCTTACATACATCTTTACCAGTAAAATCTTTTTCTCTATACTCATCACCAAGAATTCTAACATCAATAGTATATAGTTCTAATATATCTTCTAAATCTTTTTCAGTAGCATAAGGAATAATCTCATCAACATACTTTACTGCTTTGAGTTGTGTATATCTTTCTACTAAAGTTTGAATGGGTGAGTTCTTTTCTTTTCTATCAATCGATGGATCCACTTGCAAAGCACATATAAGATAATCACATTGTGACTTTGCATCTCTTAACATTTGTACATGACCTGCATGTAGCAAATCAAATGATGAACAGCTGAATCCAATCTTCATAGTAGTATTATACCCCGAAATGGGAGGAATATTTCTACTCCTCCCATAACAATAACAAATAAGGTTAGTTTATACTAAGCCTTGCGCAATTGCTTGGTAGCCCGCTGCTACAACAGCTCGTGTTGGAGTACCTAAACGATACCTTAATGCACGAAGACTGCTAGATTTAGCAGGTCTGTTGCCGTAGATAGCATAACCTTTATTTCTAAGGTTTGCAACCACTGCAGTTGGGTTAGCCATGTTAAATCTGTCTCTCATTTGAGCAACAGTTAACTCAGCACCATTTGATAGAGCATCAATTACTTTGCTCTCTTGGGATTTTGTTTTAGCCATTTGTATTTTCTCCTTACTTAGTCTAAAAAATATGTTAATTAATTTTAACATCACGAATAGATTATACTCTTTATCTCGATTTTTTTCATTTTCTTTTAGAGTGAGTACCCGCACCCCCGCGGGTACACACGGGTAATAAATAATGTATGATGAAATGGTTGCTACTTCCTGTAGCTTTAACAATCTCTGCGATCGCTGCTTTCTACTCAATCTATGGATTGGTAGCTATATTTGCCGCGGCCGTGATACCAATTATAATCATGGGTACAGCCCTTGAGATTGGTAAACTTGTATCCGTTGTATATCTACATCAGTACTGGGTAGAAACTAAGTTTCTCTTAAAGAGCTATCTAGTGTTGGCTGTTGCACTTCTCATGTTTATTACATCATTAGGAATATTTGGATTCCTTTCTAAGGCTCATGTTGAGCAAGCATCTTTAAGTGAAGAGCAGGTTGCTTTAATTGAAACACTTGAAGATAAAGAAATCAGATCAGAATTAAAAATTGAAAGATGGAATAAAGAGCTAACCAAGCTATTAAACAATGAAGATACACGTGTAGACACTCTTATAGGAAATGAGCAAGATCAACTCAATAGTTTATATGATAGAATTGATAAAGAAAAAACCACAGCTGCTGATAGATTTGATAATGCTAAGGCTGCAGCAAACAAGGCTTACACTCAAAAAGTAAAAACAATCAATGATACAATAACAGGCTTTGGCTCTCAAAGTAAGAAGACAGATCAAATTGAAATTGCAAATGGTGAGCTTAAAAAAGAATTAAGTAGTATTGAAAAGAAATACAATAATGAAGTAGAAGATATTGATACTAAATATAAAGACGAAATTTTAGAATTACAAAATGTAATTAAAGGTTATAGAAATCAAGTCACAGAAAAAACTGGTGATATTGATATAAAGATTGTTGAATTAGAATCTAAGATAGATGCTGAACAAAAAATAATTGATGAAGTCATTGGTGAAAAAGGAATCTATGAGAAAGAATATAGAAAGCTTGAAGCTGAAGTCGGACCAATTAAATATATTGCTGAACTTATCTATGGCGAAACTGATAGAGGTTTATTAGAAGATGCTGTAAGATGGGTTATTATTATATTAGTTATTGTATTTGATCCTCTAGCGGTTGCGTTATTAATAGCATGGAATGATATTATAAAACGTGAATATCCAAGAAGTCCATATCCAATTCCTAAAATAAGAAAACCTGAACCGGTAGAACCAGAAAAAAAAACTGAAGAACCCGAAGAAGAAGAGCATTGGTTAGAAGAAGAACCAAAGGTTGAGGTTAAAGAAGAAGTTGAAGTAGAAAAGGATTACGAAAAAAGCCATTACTATAATATGGGTGGACAAAAAGTAAAAGCAAATCCTAAAACACTAAAAGACTTTATGGAAGAAACACCTGATTTCTTCGCGCAGCTAGCGGATGAAATGGGTGGAAGAGTAGAATATGATAGTGACGCTGCACAGATAGATGTTCCTGAAGATGTATTGGAACAATTACCTGATGGTACTTATAGAAAGAAAGAACCGAAGCGTACAAGAATTTAAGGTTTTAATATGAAAGAGTTTATGATATTGCTAAGTGAATTTGGATTGCCAGTGGCTGGTGCAGTCGTAATGGCAGTATTCATTTATATTATATTAAGATATATTCTAGATTCAGTGGTTGGTCAAGCCACAACTCTCAAATCAATTATAACTCAATTAGATAATCGTGTTAAGAACATGAATAATGACATGATAAAACTCGATATACAAATAACTCATGTGTTAGGTTTAAAGCCAGATGAAGAACGTATATCAAGAGCCAATGGTAAAGAAGATGCGAGAAGAGATTAATGAAAATCGTAATTGAAATTTTAACTGTATACGGATTTCCAACTTTAGCTGCTATAGCAATGGGTTGGTTTATTTGGTTTGTCTATAATTTCACTACAAAAAATATCAAAAAGAAACTTGGTGAAACTAATGTAGTTCTTATTGCTTTGTTAGATAGAATCAGAATGCTTGATAATGATATTATAAGATTGCGTTCTAAACTAGACACAATCATTCAGATGAAAGAGAATGAAAAGCCGTCTAAATCACATACCGTAACTAAAGATTCTAATAAATAATATATGATAAAAGCACAACTAAAGATAGGTGTGCTGCGTACTTGGGTTGTTATGTTTCTTGCGGTGATAGTGGCAGCCCTACTCCCGACAAATCTCTCAGCTAGTGAACTGAACTTTGAGTTTGGCAACCCCGCATTCTCAAAGCAAGGCTACTCTTCACATGTATTATCTATCGAGCAATTACAATATTCACGAGATAAAGATAACGAGAAAGATAAAAAATCAGAAGCAGCATCGGCAGAAAGAGATCTAAATAATACAACTATTGCTAAGTTTATTAAGAACGTAGAATCAAGAATTTATGCCAACCTTTCTAAACAATTGGTTGATAATATGTTTGGTACTAACTGTGTAAATACAGATGCCATTACATGTGCAACTTCAGGTACCGCAGAAGTAGAAGGTGCCACAATATATTGGGTGAGAGACGATACTACTGATACAATAACTTTAACCGTAACTGATGATACAAATAATACTACAACAATCACTGTTCCTATCGGAGACTTTCTTTTCTAATAGAAATGTATGCAGATGAAAACAATTGCACTTTTAACATTAATGTCATTGATGATAACTGGGTGTGTAAGCACTCCAGATAAGATAGATTATTATATTGATAAACCTGTTTTTGCACACAGTACTCCGACATCTGAATTACTAGAAACTTTACCAGCTCTTGATGGTGATATTATTACTATTGCAGTATATAGTTTTTTAGATAAAACTGGTCAAAGAAAACCAAGTACAAAGTTTTCTCAATTATCAACAGCCATATCTCAAGGTGCAGATGTATGGGTTATACAAGCTTTAAAAGAAGCAGGTGATGGAACCTGGTTTAAAGTTGTTGAAAGAATGGGATTAGATAATGTAATAAAAGAAAGACAGCTTATACGTTCTACAAGAGAAGCGTATGATGGAGATCAAGCTGTAGGAAATTCTTTAAAGCCTCTAATATTTGCCGGTCTCTTATTAGAAGGTGGAGTCGTAGCCTACGATACTAATATCGATACAGGTGGAAGCGGCGCAAGATACTTTGGCATTGGTATATCTGAAGAATATCGGGTAGATCAAGTCACTGTTGCTATGAGAATCGTTGCTGTACAGACAGGCGAAGTTTTAATTACCGTATCAGGTACTAAAACAATTGCTAGTCATAAATCAGGAACGGATGTATTTAGATTTCTCGATATGGGAACTAAAGCATTAGAAATAGAGAGCGGAGTTGCTATGAACGAGCCAGTAAATTATGCCATTCGATCAGCTATCGAATATTGCGTTATAGAAGTAATTAAACAAGGAAAAGACCAAGGTCTTTGGAAATATAAGGAGATAAAATATGAAAAAGATGTTCATTAGCTTTTTAGTCATTTCGTTTCTTAGTTTAACAGGTACATTATTAGCGAATGATATTTATGTCACACAAAGTGGTAATACACTTGACTTAGATATTACGCAAGATGGCCAAAACAATACTGTTGGTAATTCTACCACATCATCATCGGTTGTAGGTGCTACATCTACTATTGATATTGATCAAGTAGGAAATAGTAATGTGTTAACTTTTGATGTTAACGGTGCTAGTTATACCGGTACTTTTAGTACTACGGGTAATTCCAACAATATTGATTTTAATTGTGATAGTACTGCAGGAAATAGTTCATGTGCTACAGTCACAAGTAATATAACATGGGTTGGTAGTTCCAATGATTTAGATATAGACATTGGAGAAACCTCTGCGGCTGGTGGCGGTACAGTAGCTATAACAGGAGCAAGTGGTTCCGATTCAAACGTTATTGCTGCAACTGTCGATGGCACAAGCGCTATCTTAACCTTGACTGTTAACGGAGATACGAATAACTGGTTGATAGATATTGATGGTAATGGAGACATTAACGGCCATACGTTAATTCACACCCATACCGGTGGTATTGCTGATGTAGATATAGTTCAGAGTGGTGTTAATGATGCCATTATAAACTTAACTACTGTAGGTGATAATCACGATATTGATATAAGTCAAACAGACTAATGCGTGTTATAATAAAGAGTATTGCTCTCATTGTGGCGGTGAGTATAGTGTTTTTGTATGGCAATAAAGTTTATGCTAATACCATAGGAGATGTCATATTACAAGAGGGCAATACTGTTATAGAACAAAGTGGAGAAGATAATATATCTGTCGAAGGACTAGGTATATTTTCTTATGATGTCGTTAAGACGGGAAATGGTAAAACTGCTATCTCGTTTATTGACGACACTCGCGTTGATGTCACTGAACATTCAAAACTCATAATTGACGAGTTTGTATTTGATCCTGTAAACAATAAAGGATCACTCTCATTGAAAGCAACTTTAGGAACTGTACGTTATGCTTCTGGCCAGATAGCAAAGAACTATGCACAGAACGTAAGTATAACTACTCCAACTGCAACAATCGGAGTAAGAGGAACTGATTTTAGTATGACCGTCGATGAAATTGGCGGATCAACAATTATACTATTACCATCATGCAATACAAGTGGATATTGTTATGTAGGAGAAATTGAAGTTGAAACAGATGCTGGATTTGTAATAATGAATCAAGCATTCCAAGCAACTGTAGTCACAACAGGTGAAACAAAACCTATGAAGCCTGTCATCTTAGATCTAGATGAAACAATGATAGGTAATCTTTTAATAATTCAGAAACCACCAGAAATTAAAGAACAGCAAGAAAAAGCTGAGTATAATGAAGTAGCAAATGCTCTTGATATAGACTTCTTAGAATTTAATGATTTAGAAGTTGATGAGCTTGAACTTGAAAATGATACATGGGCTACTGGTCTAGATATAGATTTTTTAGAACAAAACTTCTTAGTAGATGTATTAGATCAAATTAATAAAGAACTTGCAAAAGCAATGAGATCAGCATTTGCAAAATCAGAACAAGATACTATTGGTAATATAAAACTTGGTAAGGATCCTGAAACTGGTATCTTTATATTAGATGAAGATCCTCAATGGGTGTATGGTAGAGAAGGACCATCCAATTATTTTGAATTAAGATTAGATAGAGAGTTTGGATATATTATTAGTTTTACTCAAGGCGATTTTGAAATATATGACTTTGAATTAGGAGGACAGGATAATGAGATCCGCATTTTTCAAAGCAATTAGTATTCTATTTTTTGTTCTATTAATGAATGATACTGTCGAAGCTGGTTCATTGAACTATGAGGTGTTTGCAATTACATCATACGCTCCATATTTAGAAGCACCTTGTTTTGATGGTGGTAATTATCTTTCTACATGTAATAATACTAATCCAGCGTATAGAGGTGCTTCACAGGGAAGTGGTACTCTTGACAGTTTAAATTACAACTGGAATAGTGGCAATATTAATATTGGTGGCAATAATTATAGTGGATCATATAGAATGATAGTTATCACAGGATATTGGCAACATCCAGGAACTGCAGGTCAAACATCAACTGTATATTTTGCTGGTCGTAATGATGATGGTCTTATAGTAAATATTAATAATACTAAAGTAATATCTGACTGGGCACAACAAGGTCCAACATATTGGAACTCTAATGGTTCATTTTCTGGTGTGGGTGGTCAATGGTATCCGATAAATATAAACTGGTATGAATGGAGTGGTTCTGCCAATATGGATATTCATTATAGAATTGATGGTAATAATGCTACTAATACAACATCTGGTTGGTTAGATATGAACAACAATCATTTTGCCTTGACATTAACTGTGCAAGCAGGTATAACTTCATCTCAACAAACTTCAGTGACTAATACAAAGAATACATCAAGCACTACAAATAACATATACATAACACAAAGTGGTAGCAATGTAGATCTTAGTATACTACAAGATGGTGATAATAATGTGGTGATAGGAACTGACTTAACATCTGCAGGTGTAATCAGTGGAGATAATAATGATGTAGATATAGCACAATATAGTAATAACAATATATTAGGAATTGATATAAGCGGTAATTCAAATGATGTTGATATTTGGCAAGACCTAAATCAACGAGCAATAATAGATATTAATGGAGCATCAAACACTTTAGCTTTAAAACAAGAAGATCTCAATGGTTCAGGTGCTCACTATACTAACATAGATCTTGATGGTAATAACAATATACTAAGCTTATGGCAAAAAGAAACTGGTGATAAGATCTTATTTATGGATATTGGCAATAGTAATAACGTGACTACATTACAACATGGAACTGGTGATCATTTTCTTGATATAAATCTTGGTGATAGTCATACTGTAAATGTAGAACAGGATGGTTCTGGAACTCATAATGCTTATATTAATTTGACAGGAAATTCTTCCTCACTTACATTAACACAAGATAGTTCAAGCAATATGAATTATCATTTAAATCAGAATTGTACTAATCCAAGTTGCTCAGCAACGGTGACACAGAACTAATGAAGAAAATATTTACACATTGGACATTTGCATTTGTCACGCTCTTTATCCTTACATATATAGGATTACAAGATCCTACAGTAAAAGAAATATTACGTCTAAAATCATTTGACTTTCTTATTCAATCACAAGAAAAATCAATGTCAAAAGATATTATTATTGTAGAAATTGACGAGGCTACAATAGAAAAATACGGTCAATACCCATTTAACAGAAGTGTATATGCAGATCTAATATTAAAGTTAAGAGAGAATGAAGCTGGCGTAATTCTATTTCCAATATTATTTTCTGAAGAAGATAGACAAGGTGGTGATGAATACTTTGGAGATGTATTACAATATGGCACTGTTATTGCACAAGTAGGTACAACACAAATAAACAAGAATGCGGTACCAAGAGGTGTTGCAAAGATTGGAGATCCAATACCATTTTTATTTGAATGGCCTGGAATGTTAGGACCGATTCCTGAATTAAAATCAAATGGTGTAGGTGTAATTAATACTGTACCTGAAATTGATGGTGTTGTAAGAAGAATACCATTGCTTATGAGAATTGGTGAAGAAGTTTATCCGTCAATGGCAATTGAAATGATAAGAGTTGCAGTAGGTGATCCATCATACCAAGTGAAAGCTGATGCTAATGGTATCACTGCTATGCGGGTACCCGGGTACGCGACCATACCCACGGACATGCATGCACGGGTCTGGTTGAATTATAATAAGACCTTTGATTCTATCTCATTAGTAGACGACGACTTGCATTATGAACTAGTAAAAGGCAAAACAGTCATAGTTTCTTTAACCGCTGAAGGTCTTAATAACATTATAGCTACACCATTAGGTGAACAATATTCACATACAATAATAGCAAACAACATTCAAACAATTATTGATGGTGATAATATTATTAGAAATGATTTACAATTACTAGAACTTTTAATTGCATTCATGGCTTCTGCTTGTTTTATAGCATTAACAAGAATAGCACCTTATTGGATTATTGGTGTAGGTCTTATTGGTGCATATATAGTGAGTGTATATGGTACATACTTTATGTTTCATCAAACAAAAGAGATGTATGATGTAAGTTGGTTTCTTATCATGATTACATTTGTAAGTTTACATGCAATCTTTAATAGATTCATACTAGAGTTTAATTTAAAACAACAAATAAGAAAACAATTTGAAAAGTATCTTGATCCAAGACAAGTTGCTATATTACAAAAGAATCCAGATAAGATTAAACTAGGTGGTGATAGAAAAGAAATGAGTTTCTTATTTATGGATATTGTAGGTTTCACACCGATATCAGAACATTACAAAAATCAAGATGATCCAGAAGGATTAGTCGAAGTCATTAATGATTATCTAAATAGAATGACTAAGATTGTTTTAAGAAATGGTGGTACTGTAGACAAATATATGGGTGATTGTATTATGGCATTTTGGAATGCACCACTTGATTGTGATAATCATGCGGATCTTGCGGTACAAACAGCAATTGAATGTGCTGAAGAAACAGAAATAATTAAAGAAGAATTTAAAGCAAAAGGTTTACCTGAAATTAATATTGGAAGTGGTGTAAATACTGGTACTTGTATTGTAGGTAATATGGGTAGTGAAATGAGATTAGATTATTCAGTGATTGGTGATTCAGTAAATCTTGCCGCTAGATTAGAAGCTGCAACTAGAAACTATAAAGATAAAGATGGTAATGTAGCTACATTATTATATTCACAACATACTAAGGATTTACTAACTAATGTAGAGTCTATCGAAGTGGATAAGATAAAAGTTAAAGGTAAAGAAGAATTAATTACTATCTACTCACCACTATCTACAAGTTCTGCTTCTAAACCTGGATAGTAGTTATCCCCGTAAATTTGTTTCTTTGCATAGTTGTAGGCAAATGCAGCGGTCTTTCTTTCCATATGTTCCCAATTAATATCTTTTTGTTTTGTATGTTGTATCTTTCTAAAGTCTTCATCAATAGCTGTTAATTGCATGAGTCTAAATCCAGCAGGCTTAACAAATTCGTTAGAAGCATAATTGAATTCAACACATGCTCTATTTGCTGTAGATGAATTGAAGTTTCCTTGTTTCCAATATAATCCATTACCTGGAATAGGAAACTTATATCCCCATTTCTGAGCATCTCTATCAAACTTACTCATTTGTATTTCACCTGGTTTTTCATGTTGATTAATATAAAGTGCTTGAAAAATCCAATATCCAGGTTGATGTTTTACTAACCAATCCCATGTCTCTTGTAAATTTTCTTGTGTTTCTCCTGGTAATCCAATAATAAATCCTAATTCAAATGTGATTTCATCTTTCCAATCATTCATTAATTCTTCCATGAATTCTTTACCCATTCTACCATTCCAACCTTTACCAATTGCTTTCGAAGCTTCTGGATGAAATGATTCGATACCAAAGAATGGTGATACTAATCCTATCTCTCTTAATAAATCTTTCTGCGCTTTCCTTGCCCATATTAAATCCAATCTATGATAACCTACATACTTTAAATCAAATGGCAAGTCACTTGATATTTTTGCAAGTTGTTCCATCTTATCCATATCCTCATTAAATGTATCATCAGTAAAGATATATTTTGTTGTACCGAATGTTTCATAGTTATATAAGAACTCATCTTCAATTCTCTTGTAATCTCTTATATAAGTTCCTTTCTTTTTTCCAATTAGTGGATATGAACAGAATGAACATTCAAATTGACAGCCTCTACCCATCTCCATAAGTAAAGCTTCATTAGAACCTATAGATAAGTTAGTACCAATGTACGCACGATTTGATTGTTTTATATCAAAATCTTTTCTTACACCAGCAAAATTACTTCTTTCATCGAGATATTTTAAGAAAGCATCTTCAGCAAAGCCATGAATCTTTCTCCAATTAAATTCCATATTACCATAGTGTGATTGTGAACCTCCCATTACCCAATCTAATTTTGGATATTTTCTTTCTAATTCTGTTCTTGCATTAATTACCCAGTAAGGTTCTTCAGTTCTATTTGGACCAGCCATCATATTAGTAAAGTTCTGATCGAATAGTTTTCTTTTTTGTGTTGGATCGTTTGAATGACCGACTTGATCACCAACTGATGTAGTGTATGTATTTGTTTTTTGAGAACCTTTTGCTTTCTTCATCCTTACACTTGGATGCCAGAAAGATGTACTTACACCGATACCAATTGTTTCAGGACCGATATGTTTCTCATTAATTTCTATAAAATCTTTGTGTTGTAGTAAATGACTGAAGTCAATTACTTTTACGTTGTACCCATGTTGAATACACCATGACGCAAGTTGATGTGGACCTAATGGTCTTATTGGAGCGTAATCCTCCGCAAGACAATTCCATATAACAAAATGCGCCATGTAGTATTTAACTACTCTTAAGAGTCAGCAGCTAAGGTCTTAAAGTAATCTTCAAGATCTTCATCATCATCTTTGGTAGTTGATTCTTTGCTTTCAAATACTTGTGCAAAGTCATTACCTTCAGTTGTTGATGTTTCAGCAGTTGGCACTTCGACGGTTTTTGTAGCTACTGCCGGAGCAGAAGTTTCCATAATCTCGCCAAGAGTCAAGGTGAGCTTTTCTTTAAGTTCGTCATAAGACTTAAACTTATCTTCAGCAACAAGATCATGAACATCATGCTGTGCATCAAATATAGCTTTCATCTTTTCATCAGACTCAGATAAAGCAGATGACTTTTCAAATGTAGAAGAGTCATAGTTCCAATAGCCACCAACCATTTTGATTTTGATTCTAAAGTTTGCACCTTCGATTAAATCAAATGGATTAACTGGTTGATCATCATCAAACTCAGGTTGCATTGCAGACATAATTTTGTCAAAGATTTTTTGACCAAATTTGTATATCTTAACTTTACCTTCGTTTGTGGTGTCATTAGGATCATTGAGAACAAGTGCATTCGCATAGTAAGCAGTTCTTCGTTTCTGCTTTCTTGCAATATCTTTATTCTCTTCAATACCTGAATTCCATAACTTAGAGTTATGTTCAGATACTGGATCTTGTTTACCGATGGTTGTTAGAGAATTCTCTATATACCATTTACCAGTGGGACCCTGAAAACCATGATCATACATAGTCACCCAAGGTGTTTTGTTGGAATCTTTACCAGGTAAGAATCGAACTACAGCATAACCTGTACCATCTTTTCCCATACGTGGTTTCCAGATACGATCATCATCGTAGCTTTTCTTCTCAGTATTTTTCTGTAAAGATTGTTGAAGTTGCTCAAATTGATTTGAGCGGTTTTTTAGATAATCATCAAAAGACATAATTTACCTCCGTTTCGTCGTTTCGATTGTTCGTAGCAGTTAAGTTTAACAAGATTCTAGCTTGATATAAAAGTATCTCTTGCAATACCTTCATAATATTTATACTCCAGTTTATTAATTATAAATGGTTTATACTTCTTGACTTTCTTGATATAATCAGGCCAGACAAAAGGTAATTTAACCATCGCTTCGTGCTTCTCCAAAAACGGATATATATTATCTAATAATACCACGGATTCAAGATTTATTTCGCTTTTCATCACTTTATCATGAATTAATGGTATTGAATCTTTTGTAGCTTCTAACATTTTAGATGGACCAACTTCTTTTATATGTATCATATCATCTTTAAATAGTTGTGGCATTCTTCTTATCTTACTTTTCCATTCTTCGAAAGTGGACTTATTCATATTCTTTATCCAGCATTTTGGATTATCAATAAAGTGTGAGACTAGAAAGTCTTCTATATCTGATGGCTCTATTACTTTAGTTAGCTTTTCAAATGAGAACATATCATTTCTTTTTTGATATGCATCTGTTGAAGCTTTTACTTTACCACCAAACTTGTGATAATCATAGTTGCTTGTAAAGTGTCTTTGTAATGCAAGGTATTTTAAGTAAGCGAGATATCCTGTCTTTGTCATGTACTATACCTATAATTTATTTCTGCATGTTTCTCTTCATCAGCTCTTATCTTTATAATAATATCTCTGAGTGTTGAATCATCTTTTAAATTATAGTACTGTTTTGCTAGCTTTGTTGCTGGAATATTTTCAGCTTGTCCAGAATCAACCATGTGTAAGTATTGTGTATAAGATATTACAGCTTCTTTCTCAAAGTAATGTATCATTCTGTGAGCTGTCTTTGGAAAGAATACAAACAGAAAAAAGTAAAATACAAGAAAGATAAATTGTGCAAATAATACTATCCATCTTTCTAACCATGTAGGTTTTGCTATATCAATAAAAATCATGAGATGCATTCTTTCATTCTCAGCTTCATCCATCATCTCTCTTATCTTAGGACCAAGACCAGCTTCCATTTTTCTTAATGATTTCATGTGTAGCCATACACCAGCTACAATACCTGGAACACCTGCAATAGTCTCTAATACTATTGCTCTATGCCCATATCTCTTTGCAAAGAACGTGTCAGCTATGAGCCGAAAGAAGGAGGTCATAGATCTTGCAAACTTATCAGACAAGGCTATTGACCTTATACTTTAACATATTTAGGTCAGAAGCATCTTTCTCAATCTTTTCTTTTATATTCTTAGGCAACATTAACTTCATACCTTCTACTTCTAATCCATATTTTTCACAGACATATACTACAGCATCAATATAATTACCACCACCAGATGCTACAACTTCTTCTATTTCTTTTGGTAGGTTTTTAACTTTAGCTTGGAAATCACTATCTGTAATTTCTTTTTTCCTTGCAGATAACTTGGGTAAGGTATCGTTGTCTTCTAATCCTATTTGCATTATGTTATTTCTGGGTTATCTTGTACGTCATAATCTTTTGATAAGACGGACTTAATTAAATTTGCTAGAACAACATCCATGTCATTCAAATTTCTTGATCTGTAGTAATCTTCTACTAATTGTAGTATTCTGATTTGTTCTTTATGTGGTACTGATGCATTTTTCTTGAAATTAATAATGTCAGTCATTACTTTCTGTACATCAGAGGGTCCTATAAAACTATCCATATTCACTCTCCTGTTGTTTTGATTTATATAAGGCAATTCTCGTCTTAAGTCTTTCAGTCCAATACTTGTTTTCTCTGGCAGTTTTGGTAAACTCTTGGATCCTACCATCTTGAGTGCAGATAATGATTTTAGTACTTTTTGGTAATATGTTTGTATGTTCATAAAATGCATTGAAGTAAAAAGCCGCTTGTATAAAATAATCTTGTATCCATTCTTCATTCTTTGGTTTCTTAGAAGTCTTAAAATCAATAACGGATATTTCACCATCCATTTCAGCAATACAATCTACAGTACCAGCAACTCCTAAGCGATCACTGTATACCGCTTGTTCTAGACACTTAACAGTAGATATCCTGTCAAGGGTAGGACGTATGGCTCTAAATAATATAGATTTATCAAACTTTTCATTGAGTAAATATCTTTCACATTCTTTATGAAAGCGAGTACCGTGTGTTGTTGCTTGTTTGCTAACTCTGTTTGCTTCTTTTTCACCAACTCTTTTCTTCCATTCAAATAGTTTTGTCTTATCAGCGGTTTGTCCAAGTACTGTTGTTATAGATGGATATTTATTTCCATCCGGAGTATTGTAGTATCTTCTGTCAGGTTCCGTAACTTGTTCAAGCTTAGGAACTTTAATAAAATCATGTTGAAACTTCATCTAATATCTTTTTAACATCTTTTTCATCTAGTACCGCCGATTCTAAATTAAACATATAGTCTAATAATACTAATTCTACCAAGGATTTTAATCCTCTTGCACCTACACCTCGTTCTAAGGCTTTTTCAGCAATGAGTTCTAATCCTTTCTTTGAAATCTTTAATTCAATATCAGAGTATGCAAATAGTCTTGAATATTGATCTATCAAATTATTCTTTACTTTAGATAATATATCAATAAGATTTTCTTTAGTAAGTTCTTGTAATGGTGCAATAGTTGGTATACGACCTAGAATCTCAGGAATAAATCCATACTCTTCTAAATCTTGTGGTTGTACATGATTGATTATATTAGTCAGTGATTCTTTCTCTTTAAATTGTGCACCAAATCCAATACCAGTTTTTCCTGTACTTAATCTATCTTGAATAACTTCATCTAAACCAGTAAATGCACCACCAACAATGAATAATATATTAGATGTATCTACAACAAATCTTACTTTAGATAATCCTTGCATTCTTTCCATTTCAATTTCAGTACCTTCAATAAGTTTTAATAAAGCTTGTTGTACTGCTTCACCACCAACATCTTTTCTATTTCTTCCAGCACCACCATCATTCTTACTACAAATTTTATCAAACTCATCAATGAATACTATTCCTGTAGCTGCAGCATCAAAGTTTCCTCTAGCATTTTGAAATAATCCATCAACTACAGATTCAACATCTTTACCAACATAACCTGAAGCTGTCATGTTATTAGCATCAGCAATGTAATAAGGAACCTTCATCATTTCAGCAAGCTTCTTTACAAGATAAGTTTTACCAGAACCTGTAGGACCTAATAACATAAGATTTGTTTTTTCAATTCTATTAGTATCATCATAACCTTCTTCTTTAAAGATCATTAATCTTTTATAATGGTTATGTGCACCAGTAGAGAGAACTTTCTTCGCTCTATCTTGACTTATAACATAAGTATCAAGATATTCGTAAATCTCTTTAGGTGATGGTAATGTAAAATCTAATTGTGCCTTAACAGTATAAAGACTTAGTTTTTCTCTAGCCTTTGATATATTATTAAGTAAGAATTCTTTATCTACCTGACCGATGCTCATATTGATTATGCTTTCTGTGAGAAGTTTTTGATTCCCAGTTTTCTATTGCTTTCTTTATACTCTCTTCTGCCAATACAGAACAGTGTAATTTAATTGGTGGCAATTCAAGTGCTGCTGCAATTTCTTTATCTTTAATATTCTTTGCTTCATCAATTGTTTTACCGGTTAACATTTCAACAAACATTGTGGATGATGCTATTGCACTGCCACAACCATAAGTTTTAAACTTTACATCTATTATTATACCATTTTCATCGAGTTTTAATTGTAATTTCATAACATCTCCGCAGGCGGGTGCACCTACCATACCAGTAGCAATATCATGATCTTTAGGATCAAACCTACCAACAGAGTGTTTATCCGGGTTCCTCAGTACAGATTCAAATCTGTCAACAACCTTCTTAGAGTATGCCATTAAATGATGTGGTCTAAACCTTTTGAGAGTGGATGAAGCTTCTTAGCTTCTCTCATTTTGTCTTTGAATCCCTCAGGTAATTTACCTTTTTGAACTGATGTCTGAGATATAATTTTAGGGGCACCTATTATAAAGATATAGTTTGGGTTATCTTTAAGCCATTGTTCTTTCTCAGCCCATGGCATATTAACTTCTTTTTGATTCTTTGTTTTCTTGTGTTCTATTGTGTATATTGGCATATTAACCCTTTAGTTTTTCCTTTTCGTTTAGTCTCGCTATGAGCTCTGAGTAAAATTTCTTAAACTGTCTATCACTCTTTACCAGAGTAGGTTTAACTTCCGCTGCATGGTTTATAATATCCCAGGCTCTTCTTGCTGCAGTTTCTGCTTCTTTAGAATGTGTCATAGTTGCTCCTTGTTAAGTATATTATACCAAAATAAGGTATAAATATATCATGCCATCTAATACTATTTATCAAAGATATGCAGAACGAGCCGAGAAGGCAGGTGTGAAGAGAAACACAAGAGGTGCAATTGACTGGTTTCGAAAGACTATAAGAAAAGATAGAGCTGTGGATTTAGATAAAGCAACTGAAGGTTTAAAACAAAAAGGTATTCAACCTGGTAATCTTTATATTTATGGATATAATCCTAAGTATGCTAAAGAGTTGAAGTATTATGATAGCTTTCCTTGTTGTCTTATATTAGAGACTACAAAGGATGGATGGTATGGTCTGAATTTACATTATCTGCCACCTGCTATGAGAGCAAGATTATTGGCAGAGAATAATGTAAAGTCAGGAAATGGTCTGAAAATAGGTAAAGCCATGGGAAGAAGTAGATTTGGTAAGCATGCATTGCATAGATATATTGCCAATCAATTAACTTCAAGACCAAAATTTGTTCCAATAAAAGATTGGGAAATAGCAATACAATTACCATTTGAAGGATTTAATAAGATTAGTAATACACAAATATGGAGAAAAGCGAATGGCTAAATTAGCGAAAAGTTATCAGGCACATGAAAAAACAAGAAAAAAGACATCACAAGGAACAGGTGGTCGTGGAAGAAAAGTAAAAATTGGTATGTCAATGATGAATAAAAGTAAACGTCGTTCATACAAAGCTTATAGAGGACAAGGTAGATAAATGGCATTACAAGAGTTTAGAGCAAACCTTTCAAAAGGTGGATTAGCAAGAGCCAGTAAATGGATGGTTCGTGTATTTCCTCCTAGAGGAGTCACTGCTTCTGGTAATGCTCTTGGTAGATTGCTTGGTGGTGGATTAGAAATTAACCTACCAATATTTGATGCATTAGACAATGCAGTTGGAGTATTAAATGATATTGATGTAAGTCTTGGTGGATTGAATATAAACTACAATCCAAATATTCCTACATTAGGTTATGCTTTATCAGGAGAGAATGAAGCATTAAGAACAATTAATTTATTCACAGCAGATGTAGAATTACCTGGTAGAGATGTGAATGAAATAGAAAGAAGAACAGAAGGTGAAGTAAGATCTGTAGGATACTTACATACACATCAAAGTCTTAATGTAGGTTATTACTGTTCTGAATCTCTAGCAGAAAAAGATTTCTTTGAAACTTGGCAAGAAGTTGTTTATAACAAAGATAAGGTTGCGAGTGGTTATTATGATGACTACACGAGCCGTATCGAAGTGATTAAATATAATGCAAGCTTCAAGAAAGAAGTTGCCAGATATCAATTCAATGAATGTTATCCAACAAACATTGGTTCACTGCAATTGGAAAATACTGGTGATGCAATTATGAAACTGCAATTGCAGTTTAAATTTAGAAACTATGATAGGATAAAATAATGAGCGAGATTAGTCGTATTAAAATATCGACTCCCGAATATGATGAAATTTTACCTTCTACCAAAGAAGCGATAAAGATCAAACCATTCAGAGTAGCCGATGAAAAAACTCTTTTGATAGCATCAGAGAGCAAAGACCCCAAACAAATGGTGAATGCCATGAAAAAGATTGTGGGTAATAGCCTTGTTGAAGATAGAGACATAGAGAAATTAGCTCCACATGATTTTGAATATCTGTTCTTAAAGATCAGAGCAAAGTCTGTTGGTGAAATTTCAAAACTAAAAGTAGCATGTAAAGAGTGTGAAACTAAAAATGATGTTGAATTTGATTTAGAGTCAGTCAGCATTAAAGAAGATGAAAACTTTTCTTCAGTACTTAAGATAAATGATAGGCTTCATTTTAAAATGAAGTACTTGAGTTTAGATGATGTTGTTGGAATGGATCCAGATGCAAAATCTTCTGAGATGTTTAGTATTATCGCAGATGCTGTAGATGTTATTGTCTATGAAGATGAAACAATAAATGTGGGTAAAGCAGAAAAGAAAGATGCATTAGATCTAATTGAAAGTCTACCATCCAAAGACTTTGAACAATTTGTTAATTACTTTTCTAATATGCCACATGTTATAGGTGTTGCAAACTTTAAGTGTTCAAACTGTGGTGCTGAAAATGCACATGAGATAAGAGGCCTTCAAAATTTTTTTTGATAGCCCTTTCCCACATTAATTTAGAACACTACTATAAACTTAACTTTGCGATGAAACAACATCACAAGTGGAGTATTGGTGAAATAGAATTAATGATACCTTGGGAAAGGGAAATATATGCTGGATTATTACAGCGGTTTCTTGAAGAAGAGCGTGACAGGCAAAAAGCCCAAGACGCTAAAATGAAGAGGAAATAATTTTGAAGAATGAGTTCAAACATAACATACTTAAAGTCATGGGGATTTTCCAAATCGCTCTGCCTATCTGTGCTATTACATGGTTTATTCTATTTGGGTTGGACCCTGTTTTACTAATTGCTGGAATAGCTTTAGGTTATATTTTTTTCATACTCACTATGGCTGGGTACCACAGAATTCTGGCTCATAAAATTGTACAAACACCAACATGGTTTAAAGCACTATACAGCTTTGTCGGTTCTCTAGCTTTCTCATCACCACCAATATCATGGGCCTCTACTCATATACTGCACCACATGTTCTCAGACACTGATAAGGATCCACATTCACCTAAGTATTTAGGACCTATCAAAAGTTCTTTATTCTATTTTCAAACACCATTCGGTGAGATTATGAAGAAGCTCAATCTTAGAGAAAAGAAAAAGTTTCTCATGACAATTAAACATCTTATCAAAGACCCAATACTTATATTCTTTGAAAAGAACTATCTTGTATTAACCTTTATGTATTGCATAGCTCTAGCAATCATTCATCCATCGTTAGTTATATACTTCTATTGTATACCTGTAATGTATAGTCATCTAGGTGCATTGCTAGTGGTCACTAATCATGATGGTGTATTTGGTGGAGTAAACAATAGCAATAGACATAGAGCATTCAATAAATTTTTATTATGGCCAATAGTATATGGTGAACACAATCATGCTGATCATCATGACCACCCTGGACGCGCGGATGGATTAAATAATCTATTAAGGAAAGTGTTTAGTAAATGGCCGAAGAGCAAAGTATAAATCAAAGAAAAATTCAACTTCTAAAAGAGAAGAATATTGCTGACGAGATAAAAAATCTTGGCAGCTTGAATGAGATCATACGTCGTAATAAAAAGATAGCTGATCAAATGCTTGATAGTTTTACAAAATCAGATGGAAAGAAAACTGTTATTGACCAAGAAGCCGTAGCTAAAGATGTTGACGGTGCTAGAAAAGCACTCATAGAATTTCAAAAACAAGCTTCAGCCTCAGCAGATGTTGAAGGAAAAGCAGATAGTACTAAAGAAGCTATAGACGCTTTAGGTGTTAAATTACAAGATCTTCAAAAAAGAGATAATGAAGGTGATAAGAAATTTTTAATGAAATTATTTGGAACACCTGGAGATAGAAAACAAGCTCAAGCTGAAATGAAACAATTCTTTATGGACCTACCAAAGAAGATTGGTTTAAAATTAAGTGGTATAGTGAACAAAGCATTCAGTTCAATAAAAGATGGAATAGGTACTTTCTTTGATATTCTCAAAACAGGTTTATTATTACTTGGTGGACTTGCTGCACTCGATGGATTCATAGACGGTTGGTCAAATGCAGAAAGATGGTTAGGTGCTAATGCTAATTTTGGTGATAGACTTGCTTCTGGATTAACAGGTATTGTTCGTGCATTTAAGCCGATGACAGATGAAGAAGCCGCTGCATTAGCTGAAAATTTAGCTGGTAAATTTGAAACATTAACCGCTATAATTAAAAGAATTGGTACTGCATTTGGAAACATTCTTGGTTTAAATACTGATGCAGAATCACAAAGTCTTTTTGATAAAATAAAAGATTGGGGTATAGCTATAACGACATCATTATTATTATTCACAAATATAGCATCTACAATGGCTGTAGGAATTATAAAACAAGCTGGAAAACTATTCTATCAAGTCGGATTATTTGCTTTGAATTCAAAGTTCCTTTCAGCAAGGTATTTAAAAATAAATGCTATATTAGCTGGTAGAAAACTTAAAGCAGCATTAACTGGTCTTAGACTTGGAATGATTGCATTTGCAACCGTAACGATTCCAGCAATGGCAGCTACGATATGGGGAATGGTCTCAGCTGTAGGAGTCTTCTTAGTATCAAATCCAATTGGTTGGATAATCTTAGCCTTACTTGCGGTTGGAGCTTTATTTTATGTCTTCTGGGATCAAATCTCAGCTATGCATAAAGCCGTTAAAGATTCTGGTGGTTATATACTACATTTAAAATTGATGTGGGCAAAAGTCACCGATGCCATAGGTTCATTTGCTAATATGTTTATTGGTTGGTACAATAGTATTATAAGCTATCTACCAGAGTTTATGAGACCAAGACAAATACCAAAAAGTTCTATGTTTGCAACCGATAGTGCTGATAAGATTAAAGCAGAAATGACACAAAATATGAGAGAAGCTGCAGAAAGAGATGCTGCACTTGAAACCGCTCAGTTAGAACAACAAAATAATGTTTCAGCCTATGATATGGGATCTGGAAGTGAAGCAGCTGAGTTAGCGGATTTTGAAGCTCAAATGGCTGCATTAGGAATTAATAGCGAAGGTACAACAACAACAAATAATGCTGCAGCATTCACACAAAATATTGTCAATACAAATAATAATACTTCAGTTGCTTTGAAAACGAGACCTGGTTATACTATGGATTTTGGTAGTGCTTATAGCTACTAAGATCTTCTTTTAGGTTTAGTATATTTTCTTACTATTTTATTTCCAGCAGATTTAGACAATCTTTTTTCAGCAAGTAATAGACTCTTATCTACTTCCCAAGATAATATACCCATTCTTTGTAATTCTACTTCAGTCCAAATTTCAAATTTCAAACCATTCTTCATACAAGCATTATTGGCGTTCTTCCATTTCTCAGAATTGATTGCCCATCTCGCAGTCTCTTCAATCCATCTTTTAGACTTTCTTGTTGGAGATTCTGGTGGTACAGTTTCTTTCTTTGGCTTTACTTCTATTACTTTTGTAGTACCATCTCTGAATTTTATATAGAAATCTGGATAATATCTGGCTCTCTTACCAGTCACGGGGTGTTGATATGGTATAGCAATCTCTTCACTTGCCCATTCCATTACATCAATGTTCTCATCACACCACTTCATGACGTTTCTTTCCCATAAAGATCTGTATAAAATCTTCTTAGGATCACCTGCATATTTTTGTGGATTATCTAGTGATGTAAATTTTCCTCTGTATGTTGCCATAATAAATATCTATATTAGTAATTAATAGGATATTTATTTAAAAATGCCAGAGAATTTTGTAAGCTTAAGATACCCAGAGAATCTCGGTACATCATCATCACCTAACTACGTGACATTTTCACCAGTAGAAATTGATTATGGTACAGGAACAAATTATGGAAACCCAGTAGATCGTGGAAGTGGTGGTTTATTCGGTGGTGGATCAGGTGGAGGTCTTGACATAAATCTTGGTGGTGGTAATCCATTTAAACAAATTGCAAATCAAATTGGTGGTACATTAACAAGCCTAGCTGATGCAGCCTTAGATTCAATTGATGCTATTGGTAGTATTTTTGAAGCAGGTTCTTTATCAGCTAAAGCAAGTGCATTTGGTAAAATTGTAAATGGTAAAATTCGTATTGGAGATTTTATACTTTCATCTGGAATTAAAACAACTGCTCCACAATTAAACACTAAAGGTTCTATATCATTATATTTACCACAGTCACTCACATCAAATACTTCAGCTAACTATGAGAATAAAGAATTAGGTGCAACAGGTGCAGCTGCACTCGAAGCAACCTCAGGAACTGATACACTTAACGCATCAGAAGATGCACCAAAGTTGTTGGAGGCATTGTTAGGAGATACTATAAAAAGAACTGGTCAACTTGGAGATATATTAGCTATTAAAGAAGGTGCTATTGTAAATCCATATTCATACCAATTATTTGGTGGTGTGTCACATAGAACATTTTCATATCAATTTGATTTTGTACCAAAGAATGCCAAAGAAGCAAGAGAAGTAGCGAATATATGTGATATGTTTTTATTCTATATGCTTCCATCTAAAGGTATAGGCGATGCTGAAACTAAATTTTTTAGTCAAAATGAACTTAAAGATGGTGAAGCAGCAACTAAAGATAATATGGGAAGTGAGATAAAAGGAGATTTTGGTAGACATTTCCTAAAGATGCCATCAATGTGGGAAATCAATTACTTTAGAAATGGTAATGAATTATCTCATGTACAAAAACCAAATAAATGTTTTATGGATACATGTAATATTACTTATGGTGGAGATTCTGGTAATCTTTTACATTCTGATGGTTCACCAGTAAAAACTACAATTGAAATGTCATTCACAGAAGTTGAACCATTGGTAAGAGGTCGTCAGTAATGTCTTATTTTAAAAACTTCCAAAGAATAGTATACGAATTTCCTGATGATGTTAAGAGAGTAATTACAGACTTATCAATAAGACCAAAATTTAGAGATAATATTCTAGAGAATGTAAACAATTTTGAATTTTATAATGTAAGAGATGGTGATACACCAGAGATCATTGCTTATGAACAATATGGTGATGTTGAATTACATTGGGCTATATTAATTGCAAATAATGTTATGAGTATCTATAATGATTGGGTAAAAGATCAGAACCAATTTCAAGAGTTTCTTTTTCAAAAATATAAAACACAAAGTGATAGTGATGGAGTTGCAGTGACTTTATCTAAGGTTGGAGTCACAGAGTACATACAATTTGTAGGTACTTCTTCAAATGACTTTTCAAGTTATGTCACAGGCACTAGTGTTAAAACAAGACCACATCATTTTGAAGATACAAATAAAGTAGTTTACTCTTATGATAGTATTGTAAATAATGGTTCACTTAAAGATGCATTTGGAAATGGAATATCATATCCAACAGTATCTCCAGTATCAATTGAAACTGTAGAAGATAGATTAAATGAAGAGAAAAGACAAATCATTATTCCATCAAGAGCAGTAATCGATAAATTGCGTAAAGAAATCAAAGAGTATATAAATGGCTAACACAGGTAATTTCCCTGGAAAATGGGAACTAAAGAAATGCGAAGTAGCAAGAAGTGGATCTGGTCTAGAGATCACATCGCTCGTTTCTGAATTCAATGTATATGCATCTATTATAGATCCAACAATTGTTGGTGAATTACTTATTATAGATGGACAAAATTTACTTTCAGGAATGCCAGTTCAAGGAGGTGATATTATAAAACTAACTGTTGAAATAACTGGTGAAATAAGAGAATACAAATTACAGATTGCGCAAATAAAAAATATAAGTGATCTTGAAACTCAAAGAATGTATGTATTTCAATGTGTTTCTATATTCTTCTTTGAAAGCTTTCATCAAAAGTTCTCTCAATCATTTAAAGGACCACTATCTGAAACAGCTTTAACTATATTTAAAAAATACACTGATGAAAAGTATGGAATATGGGAAGGTTCTAAGGGATCTGAAACAGTTATTATTCCTAATTGGAATCCTATTAAAGCATTAACTTGGTTGGCTGCAAGATCTGAATCATTAGAACAAGCTGTAAGATTTAGATTCTTTCAAGATACTAAGGGTAAATTTAATTTTATGCCAATCGAAAAGGCACTTACTAATTATAAAGATAATCCACCATTTGAATTTGTATATCGTGGAAATAAATCTGGTATTGGTTCAGCAACACAAACAGATGAAGATTTTCATGCTATCAAAAATTTAAACTTCAATCCATCATCTTATGATTTAGGAAAAGCTTTGAGAGAAGGTTATTTAAAAGCAAGATCTTATGGCATTAATATTACTAATAAGACACAAACAATAATTGACTATGATTACTTTGCAGAATTTGATTCAAAAGATTATCTGAATGATTTTCCAAGTTATTATAAAAAAGATTTTAATGTTGGTAAAATTAAGATGGATTTAATTACATCTTCTGGTAAGCAAAAAAGTATTTCAGATTTAAGAAGAACTACTGTGACCGATTATAATCAGATGGTACAAATTACAATATTTGGTAATTCAGAAATTGATATTGGTCAAGTTGTAGATCTTGATATTCCAAATCCAGATCCAGCCAACAAGTCAGATCAGGATAAATTATGGTCTGGTAAATATTATGTAATAGGAAAAAGAGATCTATATACTGGTGATAATTGTAATATGGTTCTTGATTGTGCAAAAGAAAGTATGGGTATGCAGTTATGATGTTAGATGGAAGAATGTATTGGTTTTCTGGTGTTGTTGAGGATAGAAATGATCCAGAAAGAATGGGTAGAGTTAAAGTAAGAATTCACGGTGTTCATACTGATAATAAAGATTTAATACCTACAGAAGATTTACCTTGGTCACAAGTAATGATGCCTATAACATCTGCATCACTCGCGGGTGTAGGTACGTCTGCGACTGGAATTGTACCAGGTTCATGGGTAGTAGGTTATTTTATTGATGGAGCTGATATGCAAGAGAGTATTATTATGGGTACTCTACCATCAAAACCATATATAAAAAATCCTGAGATTGGATTCTTTGATCCTAAAGGACAACATCCAACAAGATCAGATGGTGTAGATACACCTGACTCAGCTTTAACAAGTAAGTTTAGTGAGCATCCATCATATGTCGAGAAGGTAGATAAAAGACAAACAAAAGTAGAGACTGCTACTCCACCATGGCTTCGAACCGTAACTATAGATGAAGAAGATGATCCTAAGTTTACAAGACCTACATGGGATATGCCAGAAATACAAAGAGGTTTTGAACCATCTTATCCATTTAATAAAGTCACTGAAACAGAAAGAGGTCATGTATTTGAAGTAGATGATACTCAAGGAAATGAAAGAATTTCAATGTATCATAGAGGTGGTACTAACTTTGAAATTCAGGATAATAGTGATATGACTTCAACTATTGTTGGTGATAATTATACAGTAGTGTTTGGTAATGATAAGATATATGTAAAAGGTAATGTAGATATTACAATCGATGGAGATGTAAGAGAACTCATTAAAGGTAATTACCATTTAGAAGTTGAGAAAGATTATACTGTAAATGTAAAAGGATCACGTGAAACAGCAATTGGTGGTAATGAATTATTAGAAGTTGGTCGAGCTTATTCATCAAATATAAATCTCGATTATACAACAAGAATTGGTGGTCATGAAATAAGAGTTGTAGATAAATCAAGAAATACAACTATTGGTGATTCAGAAGATTTAACAGTCACAACTAATATGAATGAGATTGTTTCTGGTAAGAGAGATATGTTTACAAAGGATGAACATACACAAGTGATTACAGACAAATTAAATATATCAGCACTAGGTGATATTACTGTAGGTACTAAAGCGAATCATGTAGAAACTATTAAGGGTACTAGAACAGAAGTTATTGATGGTGCTGTAGGTGAAACCTATAAAGATGGACAAACAACAAATGTCACTGGCACAATAGATATAGATGCTACTGAAGATGTTGATATGGATACTGGAGGCAATATACTGTTAAACTAATGAATGAACTTTTAAACTCAGAAATACTAAACATTTGGAATTTGCTCGGACCATGGGCTGCTATCATAGGTTCTATAATAGTTGGTATGTGGATAAAGGATTGGTCTACAGGATTTGCAAAAGGTGCTAGATTCAGAATGAGTAAATCATTTAATGAAGGTGATAAGGTATTATTAGAAGGAAAGCCTGCACTTATTATAAAGATTGGATTTACTGAAACAGTATTTGGAATCTATAATGAAGATGGTTATACATGGAGATATGTGCAGAATGAAAGAATACCATTTCTTAAATTAGAAAAAATTGTAGATAAAGATCTACATCAAGATACAGATGCAGAAAAAGCACAGAAGATAATTGACACAATACAAAATGTAGAGATCGCTAAGAATGCGAAAGAGATTGAGGCTATGAAGAATGGCAAAAAAAAATAAATTCCTCTCAAAATTAACAATGGCTTATATTAATATGCCTGAACCACATGCGGTTTCTAAAGAAGCTGTTGAATATGTTGTATCAGAAATAGAAACAAGAAATAAGTTTTGGGATGCTTCAGTCGCTGCACATGATGAAGATCCTTCATTTGCTGTAAGAGAATATTGTAAAGAGAATGGTTTGGATTTTCCTAAAGAAGTTTATACCCTAGAAGATGAAGCAGTAGAAACTATTAAGTTCTTTAAAAGAAAGTTTGCACAAGATAGACCTTATGAAGCAGCAAGAAAATTAGGTATGCCAGAACTAGATAGATTACCTAGCAAAACAAATAAAACAAGATCATATCCAAGTGGTCATTCAACACAGGGTTATCTGGCTGGATTATATGTAGCTCAAGAAAATCCTGAACATGCTGATAAAATAATGGCTGCAAGTTTAGAATGTGGAATTGGTAGAATAAAAGCTGGATTCCATTATTTAAATGATCATCATGGTGGTATTCATTTAGCTCAAGAAATATTTAGATTGATACAGAAATGAAAAGTTTTGCACAAATATTACAAGAAGAAGCTGGTAAAGGTTTAACTGTATTTGATATTGATGATACATTATTTAGAACTTCTGCTAAAGTAAAAGTTAAAAATAAAAAAACAGGAGATGTAAAAGAACTTCCACCACATAAGTTTAATAAGTATAAGTTGAAGAAAGATGAAGAGTGGGATTTTGGTGAGTTTAAATCTGCAAAGATATTTCAGCAGACAGCTATGCCAATTGGTAGAATGGTAAAGAAAGCAAAAGCTATAATTAGAAATGCTACAAGAAGAGGTTCTAAAGTAATTATAATTACAGCTCGATCTGATATGGATGATAGAGACTTATTTTTAGATACTTTCCGCGCGCACGGAATTGATATTGATAAGGTACATGTTGAGAGAGCTGGAAATCTTGGTGGTAGTGCAGCTGCAGCTAAGAAAAAAATATTTCAAAAGTATCTGAGTTCAGGTGACTTTGAGAGAGTGCGATTTTTTGATGATGATAAAACTAACTTGAAGAGCTTTTTGTCTCTTAAGAAAGAATATTCTGAAGTTGACTTTTCTGCCTTTCAAGTACAAAATAACGGCACAGTTAGGAGTGTTAAATAATGTACGAATATAGATGTAAAATATTAAGAGTAATTGATGGCGATACTGCGGATGTAGATATTGATTTAGGTTTTGGAGTGTGGATGCACAAAGAAAGAGTAAGATTCCATGGAATTGATACACCTGAATCTAGAACAAGAGACTTAGTAGAAAAGAAATATGGTCTTGCTGCGAAAGCTTTTGTTCAAAAGTATTTACCTAAAGGATCAGCACAAACTCTTGTGACTCAAAAAGATGGTACTGGTAAATTCGGTAGAATCTTAGGTAAATTTAAACTAGATGATGGGACTATGCTTGGAGAACTTATGATTCAAGAAGGTCATGCTGTAGAGTATCATGGACAATCAAAAGAAGAGATTGCTGAGGCTCATATAAAAAATAGGGAGATAGTAAAGATATGACATTTCTAATTATGATAGGTGTGACTATTATCATGTTATGGGTTATTAGTTCAGCAGCAGGTCTATAATGCCAGGCGTAACTCGATTAGGTGATAAACATTCTGGACATGCAAGTCCAACACCAAATCCATTTCATCAAACCGCCTATGTTGGTGGTTCAGGTAATGTATTTGCTAATGCGAAAAATGTAATGAGAGCAAATCAAGATTCTACATCATGTGGAGATCCGGCTGTGGCTGGTTCTAGTAAGGTATTTGTAAATACAAAACCAGTGCATAGAATTGGAGATGCAACTGGTGGTCATGGTAGTTGGGTACCAAACTCATCTGCTGAAGGTTCTGGAAACGTAATAGCAGGAGGATAATATGGTTTTAAAATGTGGTACTAATGAAGCTTTAAAAGGTCTTACAGATAAGACTAAAGAAGTGGCTGATACGTTAAAGAATGCCGTGAACCTTGATGAGTTAGAAGCTTTCAAAGCAAAAGCTGAAGGTATAGCTGAAGATGTTAAAGGTAAATTAGTTTCTCAAATACCAAAACCTAAAAACTTACAAACTGAACTAGCAGCTTTAGGTAAATTAGGAGATGCAGTAAGTGTAGGACTTGCTGTAGCTGCTATTGAAAAAGATTTTGGTAAAGGATTAGCTGCTGGTGTTTTAACTGGTGCATTAAAAAATATTGTTCCACCACTTTTACAAGGAGCGGCTGGAGTTATACAAGGTGCTGAAGATGCATTATCAGGTGCGTTAGCAGGTGCTGGAAAATCATTTGATGTATGCAAAAATGTTCCTAATCTTGAAATAGATGATTCAGGTGAACCTGTAGAAAAAGCAAAAGTAGAAGCTAAAGCAGACGGCCCTGCTGAAACACCACCTAAAGTTGAACCAACAATAGTAGACTCTACAACAGAAGAATCTGTTGGTACAAGTAAATATACTAACAATGAATATGCTTCTGCTAATGCAGATCTAATTCTTGCACAAATAGATTTAAAAAAGAAATTCAAGAATGACACAAAGAAAAGTAATCTTGGTTATAAGAAGACTTTGAATAAATTCAAGGGTTATTTAAAAAAGAATAAAAAGAAATTAGCTAAAGTGACTAAAATTAGAGAAGCTGGTAAAAAGCATGCAACAAATGCTGATTTGTTTATTGCAGGTGAATGGCCAGAAGAAGTATGTCCATTTAGTCTATATAAAGAAGGTTATAAATTACAAGCAAATATGCTTTATGCAACCGCTTTACATGGTGAAATTGGTGATAATAATACCGCAATAGAAGGTGGACTAACTTATAAAGAGTATCACGGTTTTCATCCATTATTTGCATTCGATGACTGGACTGATAAGACAAAATACCCAAATCATTTTGTATATAAATGGTATCAAAATATTTATGATGAAAAGAAAAGAGATGAAAAAGGATATGGATTTGAATTAGCTGATAAGGCTATTGGTGATTTTTATTCAGAGCAATTTGATGAATTCTTAGCATTTTATGACAGAGATGATATAAAAGGCTATATAGAAATAGTCACAGATTACAAGTATGCAGGTCGAACAAAAGAATAAATATATTGAGGTAAATTATTATGTTTAATATGATAAAGAAATGGTTCACAGCAGAACCGGTTTTAGTATTGAAAGTTCAACCATTAAGTGAGTTGAAAAAGATGTCTAAAAAAGAGCTAGAAGATTATGGTCGTACATTTGGTTATGAAGTCGATAGGCGTTTAACTAAAGATAAAATCATAAAAGAAGTTAAAAAACTTAAATAAGGAGTAATATTATGTTGACACTTTTGTCTACACTAATGGGATTCGGAACTTCATTTGTTCCTAAGATCTTGGATTTCATGCAGGATCGTAAGGATAAATCACACGAACTTTCTGTGATGGCTATGCAATTAGAAAGAGAAGAGAAACTCGCAAGTTATAAAGCTGATGCAATGATGCAAGCAGCTGAAGTACAAAGAGATTCTCAATTGCTAGTTCATGATACTGAAGTTGGTAAAGGTGCTTCACAATGGATTACGAATTTAAGATCTTCAGTAAGACCAGTAATTACATATTTGTTTTTTGCAATTTTCTTCTTCGTTGAAGGAGTTGCAGCTTATGTAGTATTGACTCAAGGTGGAGATATCCAAACTATTACAAATGCATTATGGTCAGAAGAGACACGTTCTATTTTTGCCGCTATCGTAGCATTTTGGTTTGGTTCCAGAGCAATTAAAAAATAAGGAGTAAATTATGAAAGATGCGAAAGCAGCAGAACTAAACATTCGCGATATTGCCGATTGTATAAAGATTATAGATATATGCGCAAAACGAGGAGCATTCGATGGCATGGAAATGGAATCTGTGGGCAAAGTCAGAAACAGACTTGAAGTCTTCACCGAAGCATACACACAAGCAAACCCAGAAAAAACAGATGAGCAACCCGACGAAGGTAAGTAATAACTGTATTAAGATGATCAAACACCATGAAGGTGTTAGGCAACAACCATATCAAGATCCAATTGGATTATGGACTGTTGGTGTAGGTCATTTGATTGGTGATGGTAAAAAACTTCCAAAGAAATGGAACAAGACATTTTCAATGGAAGAAGTAGATAACATTTTGAAAGAAGATCTTAATAGATTTGAAAAAGGTGTTAATACATTAATCCCTATTACTAAGCTTACACAAAATCAATTTGATGCTTTAGTATCATTCTCTTTTAATGTTGGTCTTGGTAATCTACAAGCATCTACTCTTAGAGCGAAACTAAATAGAGGTGAATATGAAGGTGCAGCTAATGAATTTCCTAAATGGAGAAAAGCTGGTGGTAGAGTATTAGCTGGATTAGTTAGAAGAAGAGCTGATGAAAAGAATTTATTTATGGCTGATGTAATTCACTCTATTGGTTATTAAACAGAGAAACTTTCACCACATCCACAAGACATAGAAGCATTAGGATTTTTAATTACAAGACTTGATCCTGCAAATTGTTCAACGTAATCTACTTCAGAACCAAAGATATGTAATTCAGCTATCTTATCTACAACTAATACATCTTCAATTAATACACCATCATCTTCAGTATTAGTAAAATCCCAGATATATTCAAAACCAGCACAGCCACCACCTTTAATAGAAAGAAATGCATACTGTTTTTCTTGTGTAGTTAATTTTTCTTTAATATATTTTTTAGCTGATGGTGATATACTAAGCAAAGGTTTTTCCTGTGAATTGAGCGGTACCACCAGTATTTTGTATTTCAAAAGTATTAAATGAAGATACGGTTGTACTACCAAGTGTGAAGTTAGCTGTTGTTAAATTTGTAAATGTAGACTTACCTGTAGAAGTAAGTGTAGAACCAGAGTTCATTGTTAAATTAGGTATAGTCACATTTGAGTTAAATGTAATTGTTCCAGAAGACTTAACATTAAGTGTTCCTTCAACATCTACACTTCCTCTTAGATATGTTTTTCCAATTTGATTTGTTGTACCGTAGTTTGTCCATATATCATCAGAATCAGTACCATAATATATTGCTGTACCATTAAAACTATCTGAATCTGAACCAAGATAAATTCCACCTTGTTTTATATCAATAGTAGCGCCAGTAAATACTGCACTTCCAACAACACCAATATTACCATTGAATATGGTATCACCCGTGACTTCTAAGCCAGGCAATGTTATATTAGAAGGATTTTCAAAACCTGTTAGATTACCATTTTCATCAAATGATAAGGAGCTTATTATATCCGCGTGCTTTCTTGTTTTACTCTTAGCCATATATTATTTATCCATTCGGGTCAATAAACTTTACTGTTTGAACTGTAGAACCTCCTACATTTTGTACAGTAAGAATCATTTTAGTTGGTATAGAAACGTTTGTAGAACCTATGTTAAATCCATCACTATCAACAGTCATTATATTATGACCACTGCCTGAATGGTTTGCTGTTAATGTACCATCAGAATCTCGTATATCAGATACAGTTAATTGAGGTTTATTTACTATTGTTCCACTAGAGTTATGTATTGGATTAAACTTAAATGTACCAGTTCCAGTTAATGTAGTATTTTTCATATTTACAAACGATTTACCTAACTGATTTGATCCGAAAAAAGTATCTAATCTTTGTGAACCACCATTTGCACCCATACCAGAACTTCTTGAACCTGTATTACCTGAACTATTATATTCATAAATAAAACCATTATCTGCGTCAGAGTCAGAACCTAAATATCCCCATATAACATCAGACGCTTTAAATAAAGTTCGACCTTGTAAGTCTAATGTACCGAAACTTGTGAATACAGTATTCTCTGAATCGTATTGATTTCCTGCAGTTCTTGGATATCCAAATTGCAGAGGTGTATTTTCACCTGATACCCTAGCAATATTGATTCTCTGAGTACCGTGTTTTCTACCAAATATAATTCCACTACGTTTAACAAATCTACTAATACCTCTACTCACTAATCCCTGATTGTTTTGACTTCCACCTACTAATATAGAATCTGAATCTAATGGAAATTTTCTATGACGGTTTGTAAAGTCATCTAACTTATCGCCATTTATATCTTCACCAAGAAAGAAGTTTCCTTTAAAAGTTGTAAGTGAATTATCTGAATCACTACCAATGATTGCATCTTGAAATGGTCTTGCATCTGGCAAATTAGTGGATGAGAATCTATTAAAGTTATCTGAGTCTGGTCTATTATTAAGTGGGAATAATAAATTTCTTGATGTTCTTGTAAAATGAGTACGTATACTATCTGCACCTACTTCAAGTCTACCGAATTTTATTGATGTATCATTACTATTACCAAATGAAATTGCATCAGAATCTTCTGATAAGATAAACTTACCACCTGGACTATTAGGATTTACTAAAGTATTTGCTATAAGTCTTGTTTTTGATATTTTTTGTGACATAACATTTTAAAAATTAAAAATTCTAGGAATATCTTTTGTATTATCGTTTATATCACTAGGTCCTTCAATTGCATTTCTTATTGCTCCTGAAGATGCACCACCACCTCTTACAAGACCATTGCCTGAAATTTTTAATTGCACATTTCCTGCATTATTTACTATACCACCACCTGAACCAAAACCACCATTACCTATAATATTTCCATTACATATAACTTTTATATATGTTGCTTTAGTAAAATGTGGTAATGTTAATGCTGATATTCCAGGTAATGCTGTGAGGCTTACACCGTCTGGTACGTCAATAATTACTGATGTTGCTGAAGTTCTTTCAACTTCGTTAGGTTCTATTATGTGACCTACTTGATCTGTTGTGATTTTTTTATAGTATTGAGTGAGTACATGCATCTTAGCCTGCCGATGCTTCAGTGAAGAACCATTTACTACCGTCAAATGTTCCTGAAGCCATCTTAGCAGAGTTGCTTAATGTTGTTCCTTTAGCTCCGGTTCCCCAATCAATTGTTAATGTACCATTTGAGACTATGGATAATTGTGAACCTGCAATCCAACCAGAAGTAGGAACTGTGACTGTACCGACACCAGTGTGAATTACTGTTGTGACAAAACTTCCAGCAGTGACATTATCATTCGCTGTTAAATTTTGTACACTTCCTAGAGATCCTGTCATTGCAATGCTATTAGCAGCTATATTACCTGAGCTTACATTTCCACTTACTGAAAGTGTGGTTGATGTAATACCTTGAGTTATGATATTTGTTATATTAGCATTCGCATCTTGTTGTATAAGATTTGGTAATTCTGCGAATCTTCTAGTTTTTGATTTTGCCATAATTTCTCCTACTATATTTATTATCCAGACGATCGCTTAAACCAAACTTGTACATTCATTTGGATTGGATCTATTGGGTTAGCACTAGCATCCCATGTACGTACACGGATAGCTCTATTGTTTGGATTTGCAATGAGTGGTTTACCACCAAAGACATCGATTGTTGCTCCTGTTTCTGAATCAGCTCCAGGACCAGGTGCTACTGCATTTGCGCCTTGAGCATCAATTGATGAGAATATCGGTTGACCTTGTGGTGCACATGTTGATACTGCCATTGACATATAGAATCCATTAGTATCTGTAATTGGTACTACTTCAGAATCTAATAAGAAGAAGTAAATACCTTCAGCATGTCTTGAATATTTTAACTGATCTGAATCAAATCCGTATGTTGCTCTATCAATAATCTTATTAGGATTAGGACCATTATCTGAATCAAATGAAACTCTCATCCAAGCTGCTGTGACTGGTGTCTCTTTAATAGCATCTGCAAATTGATGTGTCCATTGACCACCAGAATAAACTAATGATTCACCAATACTTGGTTGTTGACCATCGACTGCTTCATCAACATTTGATAATTGACCAAGAGAACTTACTCCAGTTGTTGGACCACTGAATGAGTATACAGCTACAAAGTCATTAACACTGAGTTTAGTTGGGAATAATATATCATTACCATTTACTTGATATTCAAGAACTGGTGATTGTGATAGTAGTAAACCATTAAGGAATACTAATACGTTTTGTGGGTCATTTGATGCTCCTAATACTGGAGAACAATCTACTAATCCAGTAGTAAATCCTGGATGATTAGTATTATTCACAGTAAATGTATGTTCTAAAGTATTAAATGATTCTGATGGTAATCTATTACCACCTAATTGGTTTGATACGTTTCTTATCCATACAGCAGATAATTCATCTGAATCTTTCACATAGTTATCTGAATCAAATGCAATCATTCTTGATGCTTTGTAAGTGTTTACCTGATCAGAATCTGAATCAAAATAATAGAAGTCTCCTTGTTTCTGTGATATGTTTATACCATTCAAGAAGATTAAAGGATTACCACCGACTCTAGCAACAATCATATCAGAATCACTGTAGATATCTGAATCAATCATTCTAAATGTTTGGTGATTTCCATTTGCACTTTGTGCGGTTGTACGAGATTTTCTAAATACAACAAAATCTGAATCTGCAAATTTAAAGTTCTTATAGAAGTGAGCTACTGATTCATCAATAGGTGATATAATAGAAACTTCATCATTTGCTTTTAAACTTCCATAGAATTGAATTGCATCAGATGGACCAGAAACTACTTGGTCAACATCTTTAGTTGTGACATTTGCAAGAATTCTATAATCAATAAATGCATACTTATCAGAATCAGAATCTCTTGTAGTTGTACCTGAACCTGTAGGAGATCTACCATCTCCAAATGCATCTGAATCTACTGGCTGTAAATGACCATTAACAAATACTACAGCATTTGCATTTGAAATTACTTTTGAGAAACCAATCTTTGTATCTGAATCTGTAATTGATTGTGGTGAAACTGCAGCTGACTGAAAGTCAATAGTAAAGTTTCCTGTTTTATCTGGATCTTGTGGTTCATACTTATTACCAGTCCATCTTAAATATTGACCAACAGTTGGACCTTTATCATTATTCATATCACTCATTAAACGAGTAGACATTTCAGCTTGTAGTTCTGCTAATTTAGGATTATAGTTTGAATTTGTTGGGTCTAGATTATTTCTACTTTTTGCTATTACAGCATCAACAACAGCATCCATAAGATCACTATCAAAGTGTTGACCTGATCTGAATTCAACGGTACCAGCGGTATTAAATGCTTCTTTTCTATCAGCATCTTTTTGTACTTTATTAAATACGAGTTTGTCTTTAATTGCTGTTGAATGTCTTGTTTCAATTGTAGGATTTGCTTGATCTGGATTTACAATGAATACATCACTATCTTTACCTGAGTTATAGTTTGCATTATCTCTCTTTACTGATAACGTAGTAAATGTTTCAATTGTATTATCACTATCAATACGTGATTTAGTTCCGTCAACTACGAAACCAGCACCTAATTTTGATAAATCTCTTGTCTTAGTACCCATAGTTTATTTAATCCTAATTTACCATTGTGTGATACTCAATAGTGATCACATCGGCTATCGCGGTGTTTACCGCAAAGTTAATAACAATATTCGAACCTGAAACTGCTGATGAACTTATATCAACCGTATGGTTAACTAAAGCAGTACCTAATCTATTATAAGATTTAGAATTTAATTGTCTTACACCATTGTGAAATACTTTAATGTTTTCTGCTAATGGTGTTGTGACTTTATTTGGTACTACAAATGTAAATGATGAGTATGAACCTTCAGAATCATTTACAATATGTTCTTGTGTTATCATTCTAAATGAATTAGCAATATGTTTAGAGAATATTTGGTCTATATCACTATCATCTCTTATTACTTGAACAACTCCTCTTGCAGTTCTTCTCTGTAAGTCAGAGTCTGAATCAAATGTTTGAATATAATTCTTTTTAAGTGTTGCTTTTAAATTTGTACCAGAAACAAGATCATCTGAGTCTAATCTTTGAACTCTATCTAAAATTAAATTATCAAATCTTACACGTAGGTCTGAATCTCTAGCCATAGAATCTGAATCAGAAGCAACTGCACTTTCAGATATTCTATTTAGTAAATGTGTGAATGTTCTTGATACAAGTTCTGAATCTGAATCCATCTTTAAGATTTCTTTTCTTGCTACACTTTGTATAAGATTGTTCTCAGAATCTTGATTTATTAATTGGTTTATAACTATATCTGAAAGTCTATCTTTAAGACTCGTGTCAGAGTCAATAGTTTTCATTACAATATCATTTACAATAACTGATTTATCTGAATCAGTAAATGATCCAATAATTGCTCTTCTTACTTTCTCTAATTCTGAATCATTACCATTCTTATAACCATTATCTGAATCACCAGATCCAAATACATATTCTCTTAATGGTCTCCATATTTTATGTCTGTGTAGTTTCTTATCACTGTCAGAAATATTAACACCATTTCCACCAAGATATCTTACAGAAGTTCTTTCTACAAACTTTTTATTAATATCAAAGAATTTTCTTGCAAATGATGGGTGATACATGTAGTAGTTTGTATGTGTTCTCTTACCACCGTTAGTTGCTCTACTTCTGTAATCAGAATCTTTTAATTCCATCATGCTGTCTGAATCTACAGCACCAAGTCTGAGTCCCATGAAACCCCAGAAGTTTGCATTTCTGGCAATTAGATCTGCAATATAATCTGAATCTTTTCTTACTTGAACAAGAACACCCGGTTGGGTTTTCTTATCATAACCTAATGAATATCCTTCAGAGTCTGAATCAGTTAATACTCCACGACCTTGTTGAGCATCAATTGTTCCTGAACCTGAGACACCTGCTAGATATTGAAACTCTGAATCACGTTTTAGGTGACTAAAATCAAGGTAATCATAGAATAAGTTAAAATTACCAGTGTGTAATGGTTGTGATCTTCTTGTGACTGTTTGATATGTAGCACCTAATCTTGTTCCAAGTAAGTTAGCACCATAAGTTCTCGTATGACCAGCATTAGTAAAGTCTGAATCAAGTATAATACCTTCAACAACTATAGATGCGAGTTTTCTTCTAAGGTAATAAAGTCTATTTCTGTTTGTATCTGAATCAATTAAATTATTTGTATCTGAGTCATGCTTAAGAGCACCATAAGAGAGATCTCTGTTAAATGGTAATAATAGTCTTTCAGTATTGCTTGCTGAGTTTCGTAAACCTATAGAATTTTCTTCAAAGAAATCAAGAAATACTTCTAACATGTCTGTTGCAGCTGGTAAGTCTGAATCGTAATGTAATGGTAATTGTCTTGCAATAGCTTTATAGCCATCACTATCATTCTTGACAATATTCAATTCAGCTTGTAATCTTCTTAGTTCTACTTGATCAAATTTTATGAAGTTTATAAAATATGCTTTTAGTAATGTTTTGAAACTTATAAATTTTGATGCTGAATCAGAGTCAGCCGCCATCAATACATGCGGAGCTCCTTTATAAGTGTTTCCTGCACCATCATCAAATGAAACAGGTATCTCATCTATGAAAGATCTAAGTTTTGACCATTCAGCTGAGTTAGGACCAGTGCCACTATCAATAGCTGAAGTCTTACTCCAACCAGAAGGCTTGCCATAATATTCTACTAGGTGATCGCTATCTATGTTTTGGTATATTGTATTGATGACATCTGAGTCCATGGTTCGAGCGATTGAACGAACATAGTGTCTGAGATCATCAGAAACTCGTTTTGAATCGTGGGCCGTAACTCCACGTGAGTCATATATTTTTGAGATTTTTGCCCAATCGGAACGTAATCCCGTTACGTCGGTCTGAAAGGGTCTTATCTCGGAATCATTCAATGCCATTGGTCACCAATTATAAAGTATACTTGATTTATTTATTCTTTTGGAATAAATAATTCATGGCAATACAACAGACATTTCAAAGAAAAAGCAAATATAAAGATTTCGATCTAAACTTCACAAAACACCCTCTTACAAATGATTTAGCTGTAAAAAAAGGTGTATCATCTATTAATCAATCTGTGAAGAGTTTAATTCAGACCGCTTTCTATGAGAGACCATTTCAACCGACTCTTGGTTCACAAGCTAGAAGCCTTTTGTTTGAAAATGCTGATGCGATAGTTATACAGAACATGAGAACATTGATCAAAGAGACAATTACAAATCATGAACCAAGAGTAGCAGTGCGAAGTATTGCTATTCAAGATATGACAGATTCAAATGCTTATGCTATTGAATTAAGATATGAGATGCTTGATATTAAAACAGATGAGACACTCAATATAGTTCTCGAGAGACTGAGGTAAAAATGTCCGACAATAGACCAATTATAGCCAATCCTGATTTCAATGATATAAAACAGGATATCATTACACATTTCAAAGCAGATTCTAATTTTGCTGACTATGATTTCAAAGGTTCAGCTATGAATACTATCATAGATATTCTAGCTTATAACACACACTATAATAATCTTGCTGCAAACTATCTTGTAAATGAATCATTCTTAGATACAGCACTCATGAGAAATAATATCATTTCAATTTCTAAGATGTTGAACTATACACCAAGATCTAAAGCTGCAGCTAAAGCAAGTTTAACATTAAGAATTCCAAAAGTAAATGGTAATAACGTTTACACAATTCCAGCTGGAAGTTTATTTACCGCTTCTGATGGTTCAACAACATATAACTTCTACACATTAAGAAACTACAGTGTTCAATATGATGCAACTGATGCGAACGGTGTCACAAGAGATGTGATTATAGAAATTTGTGAAGGTGATCAAATTACACAAAGATTTGCAGCTACAGCTGAACACACAAGTTTTCCTAAATTTGAATTAGGTAATAAAGGAATAGACACAAAAACAATTAGTGTATCAGTAAATGGAGAGACTTGGACACCAGTCACAAACGATACACAAGGAACCACTGGAGTTTCAAACCTTAGTACAATATATTTTATTGAAGAAACAAGAAATTTACAACATAGTATTATGTTTGGTAATGGTGTATTAGGTAAGAAGCTAGAAGTTGGTGATGAAATATTAGCAACATACATCGTAACGAATGGTGCAGAAGCAAATGGAATTAATAATTTTTCAATTAAGATTTCTGGAAGATCTGATATAACAACAGTATTGACAGTGCCAGCTGATGGTGGTGGTGATATAGAAACTATAAGAGAAATTAAAGACAACGCACCTAACTGGTTCCAAGCACAATTCAGAGCCGTAACAGAAAATGATTATAAAGCTATATTAAAAAAAGAGTATGCTGATATTCAAGCTTTGAATGTTTATGGTGGTGAAACTGTAGGTAAACCTGGTAAAGTTTTCTTTTCAATTAAACCAAAGTCTGGTGACAAATTAACAGAACAAGCAAAACTTACAATCACTAGAGATATATTATCTAAATTTAATCTTGTGACTGTCACACCAACTGTTGTAGATCCACTTATAACAAGAATTATTGTTAAAACAGTTTTACAATTTGACAACTCTAAGATTACTACAAGTTCTGAAGTTTTAGAATCTAAAGTATTAGCATTGTATAATGTATTGAACTCATCTTACATTGGTGATTTTATGGAATCATTCTCAGTGTCAAGATTAATGGAAGAAATTTTAAAGCTAGATAATTCAATCACAGCTGTAAATCCTAGAATCAATTTAAGATTTAATGTAAATGCAAAGAATTCGCTTTTAGATAATTCATCATTCACATTTAATAATAGATTACATACTGAACCTTATGCTGGTGAAGCCTCTGTAGGTGGTGTATTAAATTCAACATTATTTAAAAGATCTGGAAGAACTAACTTCTCCAAATTTGTAGATGATGGTAAAGGAATATTAAGACTTGTTGATGTAATTGAAGGTTCAAACATTATTGTTAACACATCAGCAGGAACAATAAATTATGAAACAGGTGAAGTTAATGTCACTGATTTTGATCCAGAAGATGGAACAATTGGTTTTATCGTTATACCAGAATCTTTTGATGTTCAGGTACAAGGTAATTATCTTTTACAAATATCAACTGGAGATTCAACAGTAAGAGCGATTGATAAGAATGATACAGCTTCACTCAACTTATTTAATGTATCGAGAGCAAGTTAATGGCCAAACATATACTGCCAATAGTCAAAACGCAGTTGCCGGAGTTCATAAGATCTGAACATCCGCAATTTGAGCTGTTCATCAGTGCATATTACGAGTATCTAGAAAAACAAACTGATAGTGATTCAACATCAGCTTTAAATCTTTTTAAGTCTGCACCCAATGCGGGTGCAATAATAAACAATGCAGAAGAATATCGTGATGTACATACTACACTTAACGAGTTCAAAGAGTACTTTCAAAAACAATTAACTCCATTTGTAATAACAGGAAACAAAGTCACAGATGGAATAGTATTCCAAAAAGCTAGAGATGTTTACTTATCTAAAGGTTCTCCAAATTCATTTAAGCTTTTATTTAGAATATTGTTTGGTCAAGAGATTGATCTCTTCGAACCTAAAAATCAAATTCTTATTGCTTCAGAATCATTGTATACATCATTTGCACAGATAAAAGCTGAAGTAATACAAAATGAATCTAATCTTGGTGACTTTAATTATGAGCTTGCAACAATACGTTTAGACACTGACATAAATGATAGTGATGCATCTAAGAATATACTCACTGTTCTTGATGGTACATTTACTGGTGTTACGAAAAACAATAGAACAGTACTTACATTATATCTTACAAAAAATCCAGATTCAGATATGAATGGATTACTTGTTCCAAGAAGAGAAGTACTTTTAAGAGATTCACAAGACCCCACAAAAGAAGTAAAAGTAAGATTATTAAATCACTTAGGAAATGTAAGTGTCACAGACGGTGGTTCTGGATTTAGAATTGGTGATAAGTTCTTTGTAAGAGATACCACAACAACTATACCAGTTCAGGTGACGAAAGTTGCATCAGGCGAAATTGATAGATTAATGATAAGATCAAGAGGTACTAACTACAGAGTTGGTGATACAATTGAATTTCTTGATACCGCCTCAGGTGCAGGTGCTTTAGCATTCATTACCGGTGTTGATCAACAAGGTACAGTCACACAAATAGATGGTACAAATGTAAGATTAGGTGAAGCAAATACTGGTTATCTTTCAGAAGAATTTGAACCTGTAGTAGTTCCTATTATTCAAAAAGGTCAATACACACATATTCCTGTACCATTTATAAGAACAAATACTGGTTCTGGTTTAGTAGTAAGTGGTCTATCATCTCAGGTTGGAAAGATATTAGAGGTATCTACTCCACAAACTGGATTCTTTGACTCAGATAGTTTTGGTATTCCAACACTTGAAAGTCCATTAGGTATCAGAATTACAAATGAAGAATCAATTGATGTAGGTAATGTTATTGAGTTTCAACATTTTACACCAGATTCAGAAGGTGGTTCATTAAGACACGATAGTGAAGTCTTTACAATTAATTTAACAATACAAGATTCTGATGGTATTACAAATGATAGTGATACATTATATTGGTCTGGTATAGAAGAACTTGGAACAAACGTATTGTATGATAGCACTTCTGGTGGTTCTAATTATGCTCCTGGAAGTATGGCTGATTCAGATGATATAATTGTTTCAAGCAACTTTGACAAACACCGATTTGATGGTAGAAGTAATGGTCTATTTAGTACTCAATGGGTTCAAGGTATAGTAGAACCTAAACTTTTAGGTGGCAATAGAACTAAAGATGCACGTCATTATGTAAACTATTCATCTAACAGAAAGTATTTCTTTAGAAGTGGTTTAAAATTTAAGATTATAAGAATGCCTGTTGCATGGGATTCTGAAAATTACAATTGGAAAATTAGACAAATAAAATATTATGACTCTGATGGAGATAGTGATTTTATAGAAAGATGGAAAGCAAATCCTGAATTTGATATTCAAGGAATTACACCAACTTATTATTCTTGGGAATTAGGTCAACCAGGTCCTAATAAATGGGCTAGATGGGTAAGTGCTTGGGCAGCAATTGATGGTGGTCACTTAAATGAATCAGATGGTAAGTTTACAACAACTGCAACCGAAGGAAATGCAGCATGGAAAAATATTCAACACCAAACTACAAGAGTTGCAGGTAAACCTGGACAAAGATATGGATATCCAGTAAACAGATCAGATTCTGATGAATATCAATTAGGTCAATTTAGTAATAGTACAAATGCTATTGATTCAGTTGACATGCCACTAGATAAGTATAAGAATGCTGGTATGAGATTAGGCGATCCAGAAAGAACTACACATCCAGTAGATTCTGACAACGGTGGTGGTGGTACTAGTGGTATTAATATATGGTACGATCATGCGGATAACGCTAGTGAAGCTGGTGATTTAATTAAGTTGCAAACAGAACCAGCATCAAGACATGCAGTACAAGCTTTTCCAATTAAGATCGATGACCCAAGACTTTACAGATTAGATAAGTTTCATTTAGATCAATTAAAACAATCTGCAGTAAATGATTCTGAAAACACATTAACATATAGTACAGAGATTTTTGTATCTGCAGACTTATCAGATTCTGATGGTTCAGGTAAGGGAACATCAAAAACTATTGGTGAATTTGTTAGTACTGGATATGGTGGTGTAGTTGCTACTAAATCAGCTGACGGTACAAGCTTTACAATTTCTAAGGCAGATAGCGAGCAGGTTTTATCTACATTGAACAAACCAATGAATTTCCCTAATGATAGTGAAATACTAGTTTTTGATAGATTACCTCACGCATTGTTAAGAGTTATTAAAGTAAACCCTTCTGACGGTACTAAACTATCACAAGAAACATTCCCAGTTTCAAATGCTATAGTTCAATATGAATCACCAATTTTGAAAACAGGTTTTCCTCTTACTTCAATAACAGAAAAAACATTTCTTAACGAATCAGGTTTTTTAAGTTCTATTTCTGGTGGTATATTAAGAGATAACTATACAGTATCAGAATTCTCATACATCATTCAAACAGAATTATCTATGAATAAATGGAGAGGACCAATCAAAGATACTTTACATCCTGCTGGAATGTATATGTTTGGTGAATTAAATGTTGATACGAGTGCTGAAATCAATACAGGAAATTCTGCATTGCCACACACAGACATTGGTACTGAAGCATCTTCACTTACATTTGATGCAGATGATGATTATTATAATGATAAGCAAACTGAAGGTATTGCTGTTTTTTCAGATAGTATTTCTTTTGCTTCAAATCCATTTAATGTTGTATCATTAACAAACGATGCATCAGGAACTTTCCTTACCGCAGATTATACTCAGAGAAATGTTGAATCATCAATACAATCACAAAGAGGAAATGCTTTCTTTGATTATGAACCAGTTGGTCTCGTACATAAAGTATGGACAGTGTTTGACTCTGAAGGTCATTACAATCATGTAAGAGGAGCAATTGATTCAGACTCTGATTTGAAAGCTAAATTTGGAATGTACTTCACACCAAGACAAGGTGATGGTAAACTAATATTAGGTTCAGGCTTTGATTCAGATTTCTTTAAGAGAGATATTACAACACAAGTTCATGATAGTGAAATTACTCGTGACTCAAAAGTTAATAATGTAAAAACTCATTATGTGCCTAGTGAATTTCATGGAGCCAAAAGATATGGTAATATAGAATTAATTGGTATATCACAAGTCAAATATGAAGATTTTGAGTTATTTAGAGTTTATGATTCAGAAATTCCAAAAGATATTTTTCAAAGATGGGATGCTGAAACTGCCGTAACATTTGAAAAAATTGATTACAGTAGAATCAAAGATAGTGATAAAGATGTTGATACGTTCAACACTCCATTAGAAAGAACAAGAGAAATAAGAATAAGTAAAGCTGTTGACTTTAACACAGCATTAAGACTTAATAAAGATTTGAACTTCACAGTAAATGGAACAACTTACTATGACTTAGAAGCATTTGAACAAAAGTATCATAACTTCAATGCTTTAAGAGATTCTGAGTACAATGAAGGTTGGAGCATACCAGGAAAATTCACAGCATTAGGTAATATTAGACAGACTGCACCTGACTCAGAATATGATTCAGATATGATTGTAAGAGATGATCAAGCACGTAAGCGATTTGCTATTGAAAAAGAAAGAGGATATTCAGATACTAAATCACCTCGAACAGCAAGAGCTTTTGGAAATTATTTAGGTGGATCTAATACTATAATCGTAAGACCTACTTATCCTGCGGGTGCTGGAATAAATAATACAGCACAACTATTAGGAACAGTTTCTGACTCAGATTACAAAGAGAATCTAGAATTTAAGAGAAAAAATTAATGGCAACTATAGGTAAAGTCACTAACGAATTAAAAACACTTTTAACTAAGTCAACACGTGATGAGATTCGTGATACAACGAATGATGACTCGTTTTATGCGTTTATTGCCTATACAGATTCCGAAGACTATCCCTTCAGTGACTCAGACGCTTCTGAGGCTGTAACGGACTCAGATCTAATAGGAATCTATAAGAATATGGTCACAATGCACCGAGTACTGCCTGGAGGTGTTTCTCGAGTGATTAAGAGAAAGAACTGGATAACTAATAGTAGTTATGTCGGTTGGAACTCAGATACTTCAAATGATAGTGACTATTATGTAATGTCTACAGAGATTGTGCAAGGTGTTCCAAGACAAAATGTTTATAAGTGTTTGAATGCTCCATCTAAAGTATCATCCACTGTAGCACCAACTGGTTCATCTTCATTACCATTTAAAACTTCTGATAATTATTGGTGGCAGTATATGTACACAATTACAAATTCAGATGCTATTTTATTTATGACATCTGCATTTATGCCAATACCAGAAAGAGTTGATGTAGCTGAATCCGTTAACGTAACGGCAGGTACCGCAAGATATGACTTATTGCAAGTACAAAATAATGCAATTAAAGGTAGTGTCTTTAATGTAAGAATAAAACATGGTCCTAATGAAAGACCAGACTCTGATAAATTAAGAGGATTTACAAACAAACTTGTTGTAAACATTAAAGGTAAAGATGGAGTAGGTAATACACCTACACAAACATTTAAAGCAACTGCAACTAGAGATAGTGAACAGTCAGCTGTATGGAAATTTCAAGTACAACAATATGGTATAGGTTATACTGCACTTCCTTATGCTTGTGATTCTGAGAATGATTCAGAAATTAAATGTTTCAGATTAGATCTTGCTCCTGGACTTGGACATGGTGCTGATGCTGGTGATGAACTACAAGCGAGAGATGTTATGATGACTTCTCGTGTAATTCCACTAGATAATGGATTTTCAAAATTAGCAAGTGGTGAATTCAGTATGATTGGATTAATTAAGAATCCTATTGATACAGCTACAAATAGAATTGGAACACAAAATTATTATACAGTTGCTAAAAAAATAACATGTGATAACGCTGCATTATTCAAAATCAATGATGTGTTCTATAAACAAGGTGATTCAGATACAGCTGGTAAAGTTGTTTCGATAGATAATAAAGATGTTTTTTATATTAATGTTGGAAAATTAAGAAACAATTTTGCAGACAGTGATCAGATTATTTCCACTACTCACAATAATGTAATTCAGAAAGCTAAGTCAGCTGATGTTATCTTTAATAGTGGTCAATTCTTATCGGTTGATTATTTACCAACAGCATTAGAAAGATCACAAGATCAGATAGAATCATTGAATATTATCTTGAAATTGTAATAAATAAAAAGAGAGAGATTTACTATATATGTCAACAATTAACTTAAATGTATCGCCGTATTTTGACGATTTTGATGAGAAGAAGGATTACCTTCGTGTCTTATTTAGACCTGGTTTTGCGGTACAGGCAAGAGAGTTAACACAACTACAGACTATAGCACAAAAGCAAGTTTCAAGACAAGGAAATCATATATTTAAAGATGGTTCTCGAGTCACTGAAGGTAATGTAAATATAAACTTCAATACACACAACATGAACCTTATATCAGGTTCTGGTAATATTAATTTCCCATTAAGTGGTGCTCTCACAGGTTCAGTTGAAGCTACACTAGATAATTTTTCTGAAACAATAATTTCTAACCAGGACAACACTGTAAAAGCTAGAGTTTTAAAAACTCCTACTGGTTCTGTACTAGCAAATAAAACAGGTAATATTTACTTCACATATATAACAAGTAAAAAATTCACAGATTCAGATCAAGGATACATATACGCAAGAGCTGAAGATAATCCAGAACTTACTGTCACATACGTAAATGTCTTTTCAAAAGTATCAGAAGCTACAATGGCAACTATACTTTCAGGTATTTACTATATAGATGGTTTCTTTGCAAGAATACAAGAACAAAATATCGTTGTATCATCTACAACTCAAAAGCCAACAGCAGCTATAGGTTTCTCAATTACATCAAAAGATATATCTGCAAATGATGATGCATCACTCTTTGATAATGCACGTGGTTCTACAAACGAAGGTGCACCAGGTGCGAATAGATTACAAAACCTAATTAGTGTATTAATAAAGAGTACATTAGATCAAGGTTCTGATCCAACATTCTACAAGCAAGTAGAGATTAAAGATGGTGTAATTTTAGGAGATACTGAAAAGACTCCTACTGGATCAAGAGTGACTCCAAATCCTATGTACAATGGTCTTGGCGATACAATGGCAAGAAGAAGAAAAGAAGAATCAGGTTCTTATGCAGTTAATAAATTCATTCCAAAAATTCAACAACAATCTTATGAAGATTCAGATAAGTTTGCAGTTTCATTCAGCAAAGGTCTAGCTTATATTAATGGATATAGACAAGAAACATTTGCAGATGAATTAATATATTTAGATCGTAATACAGAAGCTAAAAAAGAAACAAACCACAAAATTCCTATTCTAGGAGCACCATACGTAGAAGTAAGAAATGTAAACAGTGGTACAATGTCTGGTATGTTAACTGCTGATGCTAATGGTATTGGTGCATTCACTAACAAACTAGCGCTAAAAGATTCTGATGGAAATACTATTGGATTTGCTAGATCATATGGTTATCAAGCAACTAACGGTGAAACTAATGGTAGAGTATATCTTACTGATGTTAAGATGTTCCAACATGTAAGATTTGGACCATCTGGTACATATGATTCAGACACAAGTCATTTTTGGAGAAACTCCTTAATTGCTGGTGAACAAGTCACTGCAACTTTAAATGGTAAAGTTCAGACTGGTGATGTTGTAAAATTGTATGCACAACACAAGAACGATTCTGACTGGACAGATATAAACTTCTCACCTAATGGTCTAAACAGACTTGGTGGTGTATCATCTTATAAGACTACTGGTGTACTACTCACAAATTCAAATGCACAATTTCAAAAAGGTGCAAAGATTGAAGGTTCTATTGATAGAACTGTGGTATTATCTCCAAGAATTGAAAATGCACGTCAATTTAAGTTTGCAGAAGTAAGAGAAGTAAGAGGTTCAACAAACGATTCTGAAGGTGTATCATTCAAGGCATTTACTGATTGGACACCTGGTGAAGGTGCTAAAATGAAAAATGTTTCAGGTGCATTATTTGGTGGTACCGGAAAAACATTTAAAACACTACGTTCTGGTACAGTTCCATTTGATAATGACTTTGATGTTCTTTATAAAGCACCACCTACAATTTCTTCAACAGACGGTGGATTAGCAGTCACACCAGACTTTTCAGATTCTCAATGGTCAACACACTTTAGAAATGGTGACTATAAGAAAACGAGAATTGATGATGCTGTAGAGATTACAAAAGAATTAAAATATGGTGTTTTAAAAATAAGAAATACATCAGATATTACAAGATCGTCTTCAGTGAATTCCTCTTGGTCAGCACTAGATAGAAAGATTAACTTATTCTATCCAGACATTTACAGAGTTTATAAGATTGTTCATGGTTCTACGAACAATTCATTTGGTACATCAACTACAGAACCTAACGCAAGCTTTGATAGAATTAAAGTAAACATTTCTGGTGGTGCAACTATACCACAAGGTTCACTAATAATTGGTAAAACTTCCAAGACACGTGCTAGAGTAGCACTTTCAAATACAATTGCAACTGGACAGACTACATTATCAGGTTCAACTGGTTATCATATCTCAATGTCAGGTACTGGTGCTCAAGATTTACTTGAAGTGTGCTTTGAAAAAGGTCAAGCTTTCACTGCAGGTGAACAGTTAAAAATAAAAGTTCCTGCTAAAGAAGATGCTATATCTTCAGAAATTACATTTACAGAAGTAAACACAAAAAAACCAGGTTCAGATATTACAGCTAACTATTTACTTGATGATGGACAAAGAGTTGATTCATATCATATTGGTTCTGTTATCAGAAAAACTGGTGTACCAGCACCAGCTAATGGTGATATTTTAATATTCTATTCATACTTTGATGCTAATCCATTTCAATCATTCTATTATGGTGTAGATTCATATTCAGGTGATGGTTTCTATGATGTAGACCCAAGATATTATGGTAAACCAACTGAAATTAAAGAATATGAAGCATACACTGGTCTTAATTTAAGAAATGTTATTGACTTTAGATTTAGACAAAGATTAATAAGTGGTTATGCAACAACTAACAACCCACTATCATTTTTATATAGAGAGTTTGAAAACACTGGTGTTCATGTTATTCCAGATGGTCAATTCTCTACAGATGCAGAATTCTTTACTGGACAAAATATATCTTTCATACTTAATAATAAAGGTAGGATTAAAACAGTTCCAGGTGTAGCAGATGTCAAATCTCCAAAAGACCCAGATATTCAAGCAGGCGGAATGGTTCTTGCAACAATCTCAGTTCCACCAGCAGTAAGATACCCAGATAAAGAAATAGTAATATTCAGTGACCAACAACGTGGATATACAATGCGTGATATTGGAAAACTTGAAAAACGTATTAGAAATTTAGAAACATCAGTAAGCCTGTCTCTCTTAGAGAGTAAAGCTTTACAAGACAATATTGGTACAAGAGTAAAATCTGGATTTATTGTAGATGACTTCTCATCAGCTATTAACACTCCAGCTGATATAACAAATACACAGTTTAGATCTTCTATTGATGTTTCAAGAAACGTATTAAGACCACCATCTGTAGAAACAAATGTACAACTTCAAAGAGTAAGTGATGGTAATCGTATTGATCCATTCTTCTTAGCACAAAACACTGGATTTATCTTAAAATCCTACACACAAGAACAGATGCTTGAACAAACATTTGCTTCAAGCTTAGTCAGAATTAATCCATTTGCAACTTGGGTTTATTCAGGTCAAATAGAATTAAATCCAACCCAAGATTTCTGGAGAGATCCAACTTGGAATGTTGTAGAAAATTTCTTTGTAGATAGAACTTCTTTTGGTGGTGGTTTATCAACTGTTTCACAATCAGTATTCGATAATTTAGTACCAGTCACAAGAGATATTCCTAACACTAACTTTAACACAGTAGAAACAAACTGGACTGGAACCGTGACTTCTACTACAACTGATGACTTTGGTAATCCAATGCTAGGTTGGTGGTGGTGGAATCAGGGTGGTACAACTACAACAACTACAGAAACACAAGTAGGTACTGAAACTACTAGCAACTTTATTGCACAAGAAGAAGAGTTTACAAGTTCTTCAGACTTTAATGTAAGAGAAGTAAGAGAAAAAGATGACGCTTGGATAAGATCGCAAACATTAGAATTCGAAGGTCAAGGATTTAGACCAGACACAGATCTTAAAGCTATATTTGATGGTCAAGATGTTTCAAGTACATGTTCACAAACAGATTTCTTACCATTAGAAACTACAACTGCAAGAACTTATGCAGTTCAAGGTAATTTAAAAACAGATGGTAAAGGACAAATACGTGGAAGATTTATAATACCATCACAAACATTCAAGACTGGAACTAAAGGTTTTATACTTTCTGACAAAGATGGTTCAAAAACAACTGAAGGTACAGTGTTCTTTACATCTAGAGGATTCTTTGAAGTTGGAGATTTAACAAACTTTAGAGCAACTAGAGATGCTGGTAATAGATTAATATCATCACAAACATCTAACGTAACTGGTGAATCAACCGTTACTACTAACACAGTATGGAATCCATTTATTTGGCCAATATTCAACTTAAATATAGGTGGTGGTGATCCTATTGCACAGCTATTTACTTTACCACTTGATCCTGGATCAGATCCAAACAATTTTAACCCAGTTAGAAATGAAGCAAGATCAACTGGTTCATTCATAACATCAGTAGATATATTCTTAGGTTTCATAGATACAAGAGCTAACAATGATCACGTAATTTGTGAGATTAGAAGTAGTGATAATGGTTATCCTGGTAGAGAAATACTAGGTAGAGCAAGAGTTGATGTGACAAAGGCAAATGAGAATATAAGTAAACCAACAGTAGCTACAAACTTTAGATTTACAAATCCAGTTTACTTACAAGAAGAAACAGAATATGCAATTGTTCTACTAACACCATCAGATACTACATCAGCTTGGACAGCATTACAAGGAGAAGAAGATGTTATTACTGGTGGAAAGATAACTTCTCAACCAAATGTTGGTGGATACTTTGGATCATTCTTTAAATCGCAAAATGGTTCTACATGGACAGCCGAACAAAATAGAGATCTAACATTCAAAGCTTACCGAGCTAAGTTTGATCTTGGTGAATCTGCAATAACAATGAGAGATAAAGCAAACTTCTATGGCCAACCAATTGGTCAAGCAGCTCAGGGATTAGCAGTAGAAACATTTAACAATTCATACTATATTAAAATCCATCATCCAAATCACGGAATGTATGGTCCTGATGATACACACAGTGTAAGAATTCTTGGTGTTGCTGGTAATGGAAATATTAGTAATGCTGCAGATTCAGACTTAGTAAGATTTAGAGGAGAATCTGCATTGAATGGTTTACCAGTATCACTTATTAATAATGTAAGTAGTTTAGGAAATCTAACAACTACTTCCACAACTGCAAAACATAAAGTAAAATTTGCTACTCAAGATACATACATAATCGATATGAGTGAAGCTGATTCAGATACTTCAGCAGTAGCTTCATCACCAACAACTGGTGGATGGCACAAACAAGTTAAGAGTGGTAGAGGTGGTGGAGTACAAGTAGTTGCAACTGCAAACGTGCAGTATGATTCTATTAGAACTAATACACAAGCAATTAATTTTGATGAAACCTCAGTGAAACAAGAAGTTAAGACAACTACTGGTGCAAACTTAATATTAAGATCAGCATCAAACCAATTTGGTTATAATACTGATTCAATATATTATAAATCACCACTTGTAAAAGATACAGCTGCAGTAAATCTTCCTATGGATAAACTCACAGACTTTGATCATCCAAGAATTATCTTAGGTTCTATGAATAAATCATCATCTGCAGACTTTGAACAAATTCTTTATTTAAACACAGCAAATGAATACCTATCACCAGTTATTAGATTAGATGCTGCAAGTCAAATGTTTGTACTTAAAAATAACTATGGTAAATACATTGATGATTCAGAATTAGCTGGTTTTATTGATTCAGATTTAGCAGCATCATCAAATACTACTAAGCAAAAACAATATGCTTCTTACAAAGCTGGTTTATCAAGTTTTGATGAAACTGCAGCATATATAACAAAAGATATTACACTCTTAGAACCAGCAACCCAGATACGAGTATTATTTGATGCTGATATGGATCCAGGTGCTGAGCTTGTAGTTAAGTATAAAGCTAGAGTTGTAGGTGATAATACTCAATTTGAAGAATTAGAATGGCAAACATTCCCTAGAAATCAAGTAGTAAATGAAACAAACTTTGGTAAGTTCACATCAGATATTGATTTTGATCAATACTCATTAACGCAAGATGTTGGATTTGAATTTGAGTCATTTAAAATTAAAATTGAAATGAATTCTGAGAACTCTTCCTTCATCAGTCAAGTAAGAGATTTAAGAATTATTGCAGTAGTATAATGCATAAACGTGATTTAAAAAGAGATCCTAAGAATGGTGCTCTATTAAATACTAATAGACAAGATGTTATTGAGTACAAAAAGAAAATTGCTGAAGAACATGAAAATGAAAAAAGATTAACAACACTAGAAAAAAAGATGGATAAAATTATAAACATATTGGAGAAGCTTGATGGCTAATTTAAGAGATATACTAGTACCAAATTTTGGATTTCAGGATTCTGATACTGAAGTAGGTATTGCTCCAGTTAATATAGATTCAGGTACTTTACCATTTAATGATGCTAGCAGAATTGTAAAAAACAATGTTAGAATTAATATTGGTTCTTCACCTAATTCAAACACAGGTGATCCATTAAGAACAGCATTTATTAAAATTGGAAACTTTATGGAAGCAGTTTATCGAGCTGACTCTGATAAAGACTTACGTGTTAAAAGATTTGAAACACCAGTAGGTGACTCTGACTTTAGAATTTTAGGTGTCAAGAGTTGTGATGATTTAAGATGGGATTCTGATGGTGTACATACAAATTTAGGAAATGCAAACACAGGATTTGATAGTGATACATTTGCTGGTCTAAAACCTGGTGATACATTACTCCTTACAGATCAAATATCTCCTAGAAGTAGACAGTCATTTGTTGACAGATATGCAAGATCTAATCCACACGGTCGTATTGATATTAATACAGTAAGACTAAAAAATAATGAATACAGTGTAAACGCACCAGCATTCTTAAAAGTAGGCGCTGATGGTTTATTAAAAGTACAAACTGAGTTTGCCTTAGATCAAGTTGGTCTTGATTTTGATGGTGCATTAGAAAGATTAAGTGCAGGTACTCAAAAAAGTAAACTAAGCTCAGCAGATCAAAAAAAATTATATCAAGACTTTAATGATGTTCAAGGTTTAACATCCTCATCTTTCAGAATCAGTGCTAGTAATATAGAAGATGGCTTTGCTGAATTAGTAGCCAGACAAGTAAGGATTGGATACGATGCAGGATTCTATGGATAATGAGCACAGATGTCAACAGTAAGAAACAACTTTGCAGGATTCACAATCGCACCAACCGGATTTGGTGGAGATTCAGATAACGATTCCGATTTCGGTGAAAATCTAAACCGATCAATACAAGCAATCAATAAATCTTATGCCATTAAATCAGGCGTACAAAACACATTCATCGATGGATACATAAATCAATTTGGTGCTTCATCACGTTTCTCTACAAATGAACAGAGAACAATGCAGAACCTTATTAGAGAATCAATTAATGTTAATGGTATAACAATACGTTATATGCCAAGAGCATCTGATTATACTGATAATGTTTGGAATGAAAGACCTGAATCTCACTTTGATTCTGGTTATCAAATAGATATGCTTCTCGTAGCTTCTGCTGGATTTGAAGGTGAAGGAGATACTATGACTCTTTATGGTATGGAGTTCAGAGAAGAAGTTATAATGTCTGTTGCAATTAATAATTTTACACAAAAAGATTCTGATTATAGAACAGTACTTAAACAAAGACTTACTGATTCAGATGGTTTTGCTACAGGAGGTGAATCTGCTTCTAATGATTCTGATTCTGATCAATATCAAAAATTACTTTCAAAATTTGCAAGAACAAGACCACTTGAAGGTGATCTTATTGTAATACCATTTGGTAGATCTGCACAAAACAAAAGTCAGTATGTACCAAAAGTCTTTGAAATTACTCGTGTGACCACATATCATGATGGTGCTTTCTTTCAATTAGGAAATAACTATCAATATAAGATACACGCTAAACTATTCGAATTATCTGGAGAAGACTTGTACTTCAATCCAACTGCTATTACATATAGTAATACAGGTTCAGCTACAAGTACTACAGACGAAATAGTCACGCAAGCGGCAACAGGAATTACATTTACTGATTCAGAAACTAAAGCTATTGACATAACTGATAGTGATTTAATTACTGACTCTTGGGCTTCTAATACTGAAATTGAACAAAGAGCAGAAAGTCAAGAAGTCTATGATAATAATGGTGTAGTAAGAGAAACACCGAAAACAATAACAGATGACTATACAGCGAGAGCTTTTGGTCAACCAGGAATAAGGAATTTGGATAATATCTAATGTTAGGAACTCACTTTTATCACGAAACTGTTAAGACTGCAACTGCGGTCTTCGGTAGTTTATTCAACAACATCGTTATCAAAAGACGTGATGGTAAACTATTACCTGTTCCTATTTCTTATGGTCCAAGACAAAAATGGTTGGAAGCTCAAAAAGGTTTAAGACCAACTGAAGAGATGTTTGAAAAACTATTACCAAGAATGTCTTATGAGTTTGTTGCAATGGTTTATGATTCAAATAGAAAATTAAACAACAAACCAAATGTATTTAGATCTCCAGATAGTTTAGCTTATCCAAGACAAAAGGCTAATATGCCTACACCATACACTTTATCATATACATTACATATTGAAACAAAGACATTGAATGATGGATGGCAAATTATAGAACAGATTGTACCATTCTTTAACCCAGCTTATACTGTCAAAGTAAGACATTTTCCTGCTGATGCAGATACTAATACACCAACACCTACAAATGCATTTGACATGCCGTTCCAACTTACATCAGTCACATGGACAGATGATTGGACAGGAGATATTAATACAAGAAGAACCGTAGAATGGACACTAGAATTTGAAACAAAAACTTGGTTCCATGGACCGATTGCAGCAACAAAAGTAATCTTAGATTCAAGAGCAATAGTTGCTACTCCTGGAAATGCAACAGATTCTGATAGACAAGATCTTAACCTATTAAGAAGAAGTGATAGTGATCTTATGGGAGCTGATGTAGGTTATGCTGTGCTTCAGAAAAATGACTCTGAAGGTATATATGACAGTGACTCGAAAGTTAGTCCAAGTATTACAAACTTAACAGACTCTGATGGATTAAGAGTATTATTAGTACGAGATTTCAACCTCTAATGGAATAAATAAATCATGGCCACAAAAGATTTAATCAACTTAGGTATATCACCCGACTCAGGAACAGGAGACTCGGCAAGAAAAGGTGGAGCAAAGATAAATGATTTGCTTTCAGATGTTTATAGTAAATTCGGTGACAATCCGATTGGTCAAGATATAGACAAACCTTTCTATGGTTATCGTAGAAGATTTGGTGAGTTTGAATATAGAGTTGGTGAATTACATCCTGCGGGAAAATACCTCAACATCTCTTTTAGAACTGTAAACGCCAATAGAGATTCAGATTACACAACTGGTTTTAAATTACTAGATCAAACAAGAGGTTGGAGAATCGATGCTGATTCAGATAATGATGGTATTCCAGATTTATATTTAGATTCAGAATTTTATTTTGCATCAAGAGGAGAAACTATCGATGTTGATGTTTCTGGTGTAGATGTAAATAGAACTGCTCACGTAGTATTACCTATTGCACAAGCTGGTGATGTAATTAAAATAAGAGAATCAAGAGGTTCTTTCTCAAATGGTAGGTCAATGTCAATATGGACAACACCATTTAGATTCAAAGATTCAGATCAAAGAGCTGAATGGAAAAACAATTCAAATAACGTTGTAGCACCACAAAATAAACACACATTTGTAAGAGACATTGATGGTACATTTCAAAATGCATCAGCATTTAGTATTCCATTTGATTCAGAAGGTGCAGTATTTTCTCAACGTTCATTAGGTTATGGTGTAAGTTATGCTGGTGAACTTGGTTCATACGGTATTAAGTCTTCTATTGAACTAAATTCAAATCATTCTATATATGAGTTTACATATTCTGGCCATGATATTGGTTGGGTATTTGTAAGACATAATATAAGAGCATCAGCAAGAGATTCAGATAATTTAAAAATCTATACAGATATATTTGATTCAGATGATTGGCATCAAACAACTGCTAATTTCACAATTGGCGGTGTCACAGAAGTTCCATCTGGTAGATATATGCTACCAATAACAAGATATTCGTTTGCTGATACAACATTTAGTAGAGAGTTTGAAAGTTTACAATCTGTAATGGATGTTAAGATCTATAAAGCTGTAATGCAAGATGGAAACAAAACTACTATAAATAATGAAGTACTAGAATTTATTAGATCACAACTTTATAACTCAATTGATTCTGAAATGGGTGCAAGTAATACTGATTCTGATAAAGTTTCAAGATTTAAAACGGTATGGGGTACTCAAGGTGCAGACTCAGATAGCGCACAACCTGGTTCCTATACAAATACAAATAGCTATGGTGCTGATGGTTATACTGGATTCAATGATGTTGATAAGATGTTTATTCCAGTTGATGTCACAACAGTTATGGATAATGAAGGAAATGCAATTGTATTTTCACAAACAAAATTTAAAGGACAAGCAAAGATTATAACTTTAGGATAATAAATGACTATTAATTTTAATAACGGCAGACCAACATATCAACACAGAAGATCTTTATCAACAGGATTGAATGCTGAAGGTCAACCAACCACAGATCAGATAGAACAAGGTGAGATAGCCATTAACCTTTCTACAAGAAAGATTTATACAAAACGTCCTACTGTTTCTCGTGACTCTGATGGTAAATCAGATGTTTTAGAAGTAGGTAAAATATTAAGAAGTGGTGTTAAATATCGTCTTCCAGGATTTCAACCATTTGGTCAACAGATTCAAAATGGTGGTCAAATTAAAGTTATTTCAAGAAGAATTTTAGATTCAGATCAAGCTGGTTTATCAGTTAAAATTAAAATTAGACAACATGGATTTTTAGATTCTGATGAAGCACTAAACTATACAAGAGATTCAGATGCTTATGCTATAACCATGACAGATTCTGATGGTACAAATACATTAGCATCATCAGCTGCAAACAGAGATGGTACTATTACTAATGGTGATGGTAAAGCTTATATGATTCGTCATATACCAGTTTTCAAAGCTTTTTGTGATAGAGCTCAATCAGATAAGTTAAAGTTATTGCTTCATGATTCTGATGGTACCGCAGATTCTGATGGTACTCCTGTTAATGCAGTTTCTGGTTCTAAATTTGGTGGTGGTATTGTAGAAGTATCTTTCAATATTGATTCAGATTTAAGTTCAACAGAAATAGCAACAAGAATTTCAAGTGCTGTAAATAGTTCATCAGCACTAGCCGCAATGGATGCTAAGATTAAAGCTGAAGTTGATAGAACAAGTCCAGATATTGTATACATTTATGGTGGTGATAAAAAAATTACAGTAGAAGCTTCTGATAAATTTACTAAGACTATTGATAATTCAATCACACCATTATTTAAGTTTGTACCACAAGATTCAGATACTAATTTCTTAAAGAGAGATTCAGAGAATGATTCAGACTTTGCAAAAAGAGTTGAAGTCACATTCTTCTACTTAGATGAAACAAAACCAAGAATTGCCGCTACTGGTGAGATCATGGATACTTCTACATTCGGTATTGATACTATTTCAAACTCACCTATCTTTGCAAGAAATTCTCTTATTCTAAAGAATGTGGTCGGTAATATTGGAACTGTTGATTCAGATCAAACAGCTCCTGGTCAAGTAAATGCTACAGAAAATAATAGATTCAAATTAAGACCAGCTGCATTTACCGGTGTTGATGAGATTATTGCACTTAATGCGGTTGCAGTTGTAAGTGCTACACCACCTGCATTTGATATTACTAACGGTTCATTATGGTTAGAAGATAATAGTAATAAAACACCAAGATTTGATGCTGTTGATTCAGAAACCCATCACATGGAAGTTGTATTCAACAGAAGAGGCACATTCACAGGTAATCCAGATTCAGAATTCTCAGTTCCTTACGGTGCATTAGTAAATCAAACAGCTGCCGATTCAGATGATAAAGTATTAAACATTAATGTTGGAGATTCAGAAGCTGGTGTTGCAAGAAAAATTGTAAACTTATTAAATGATTCTGATTATAAAACAAGAGCAGGTAGAAAAGGAACAGCAATTCAAAGAAACTCTATGGGTTCAGGTCTCATGGGTAGATATGATTCAGATTCAGATGGTTCTCCTAGAGGAACAGGCTATAAGTTCATATCAGTAATGTATGATTCAGAGCATGACTCTGATCTATTTGGTAAGAGAATTTATCTACCAACAAATGATGATTCAGATGGTAGAAATATTGTAGTAAGAACTGGCACAGATACCGATCAACATTTTGATGGTCTTGTTATTGAGATAATCAATAAACAAACAGAGACTGGTAGAACATTTGCAGGTTTCAGAGCCGCAGAGATTTACTTCTTAGATGCAACATTAATTGATGATCCTACAGCACAAACTAAAGCATTGGATTTATCATCTGCAGAAAGAACAGATAAAAATATTGTTAAACACTCAGTAAAACCAGGTATGAGTAATACCGATTCAGATGGATCATATAGATATGCTGAGTGGAGAACTATTAGTTCAACATCAGTACTTTCACCTCAAGCACTATCACTTAGTATTGCTGGTCAAAGTTTCTCAAGTACACAATCATTAATTGTACAAGATGTGAATGGATTAACGGTTCTTTCTGGTCAACTATTAGTATAAGGTAAATTATGGCAAGACCACTAAAGATTAACGGAACTTCTGGTTTAAAGCAAATGACCGATGGCGAGTTGGATCGTATACAATATAATCTCAGAATACGTTATGCAAGTTTTTTAAGGTATTGGCATACTAGTTCAGGTGTTAACGCAGCTGGCGGACAAACAACTTCAGGTAATGGTCCAGGAGGAGCATTGAATGTTGGTTCAGTTTCTGGTTGGACTTCAATCGGTTCTGCAACAGATACTATATCTACTCAACAAACTGCAACTAATCCAAGAAATAACTCTGGTGGTGATGATTATCCAGCTTCTCCAGGTATTGGTTCAAGTACAGTCACAACTTATGCTTACTATCAGAATAGAGCTGCTACAAATTTAGGTACTAGTTTTTCAGGTAATGATCAATATTCATATTTAAAATTCATATCACCAGCAACTTTAAGAACAGCATCAAATTATGCAACTGATTTCTTTGATGAAATTATTACTCAATGTATAACTGATATGGGTACTGGTGATGAAGTAGGATCATATAGAGTTAGTACATCTGCACCTTCAAGTGGTGGTGCTGGTACTTGGGTAGATTGTGGAACATTCCATAGTGATACTACATACTCAGCTGGTACAACAACACATAAATTGTGGTTAAAGACTGCATTAGATTCTGTTCCAGGTTCTGATGTAAAACCAGTTATGTGGAGTGGAAGTGCTATAAAAGAAGTTGCTTCTATTACAGAAACAGGTTCATGGCAAGCAACAAGTTTTATGGATCAAAGTTTAGTGCCTGCTTTAATTACAAGACTTTCATCACAAAATTTACAATATTCTGTAGGTACTACAGCATCTAATTCTAGAGGAAGTTTTACAGATACAAGACAAACAGGTTCAACAGACGCAAGTTCATTTAGTGATCCAACATATACAATAGTTTCAACACCATCTGGTTCTGCTTCTACACAAACTACTAACTTCTTGAATTTAGCTTACTAACGGAAATAAATAATATATGAATGATTCTGATAACATTATAGAACAAGAATATCCTGAAGATTTTAAATCTGGCGATATTAAAACGTTTGATCGTGAAGGTACAGAAGTACCTAGAGAAGATATGAAGATTAAACGTGGAGGAGTTCTACAAAATCAAGGTCAAAGACCAGAAGAAATTGATGGTAGTCTTACTGTTAAAAATGTTCAATGGCTTGATGAAGAAAGAACTGCTGTAAGAGTATCTTTCTTTGATTCAGAAGGTTGGGGAAGAGTAGAAAATCATGCTGCTAACACAAATGGTTCAGGTACTTTCTTCTCTAAAGTATTACAACAATACACTATTGACGATATTGATAAAGATACATCAGACTTCTGGAAAGCAGAACAAGATGTTGCTGAAGAATTACAACAATTCAGAGAATGGAAATCAGCTGGTGGTTTACTAAATACCCACATTGATGAAGATGAACTTCGTATGGAAATTGAAAATGAAGTTAGAGGTCAAATAGAATTAGAAAATCCTATTGCTCCAGAACCTGAAATTGTAGAAAAAATTGTTGAGAAAGTTGAAGAAATACCAGTTGAAGTTCCTACTATATCAGTAGAACATATGGCTAAGAACTATTCTCAAGAAGACTTATTTAGAATGAAAATTGAAGTCTTTGATATCCCTGCTGTAAGAGCTGCTAGCAAAGATATTAAATCACGAATCCGTAAAGCTGCTACCCCTGTTGAGTTGTTCTCCATAATTCATGAAGCGAATGTGTCTTTTGAAAATGAACAAGCTTAACATCTGAATTAAATCTATTCTCTTTATTATCATAAAAGTATTCACCAGGATAAGCGTCATTACAATCGTTTAACCATGTAGTTCCTGGATTTAAAATCATTTTACCAAACCAGGACGATGGAACATATAATAATTCTAGCCTTTCTTTTACTGAATCCTCAACAAAGTACTGTTCTCCATTTATGGGACCATGTGTTATGCCGGCTCCAATGTAGTGGTTCATCCAGTACTCCGGATCAGAACACAATTTCTTGTAAATATACTTACAGTCTTTGGGATAATACTTGTAAAATGCCCCATTCAGAGAATAGTCAGTATGAAGAGTATCTTTCCACCAAGCATTTAGACCCAGAAATTGACCTTTTTGAATTGGATATTCAATAAGTTCCATATAGTTATTCATTAATAATATATCAATATCAATCACAACAACAGGATCATCAACAGGCCAATCCATAAATGAAATTTTATTCCACTGAAGTTTAAATCTTGAATCTGATTTTCTTATAAATGTGATATTAGGTATCTTTGATTTAAGATACTCTTCGTATTCTGGTCCATACTTATCACCTATTCTTACTGCCAGTACTCTTGTACCCATTCGAAATTCTCCGCTGCTTGATGTAGTTCTTGTTGAAAGTGTTTGTTTTTACCATATTCATCTGTATTGAATACACATACTATCTTATCAGATCTATGTCTGTGCATTCCAATATCATGTGGCCACTCACAACCACGATTAAATGAATAATAATACTTAGGTGGTACATGATCAAAGTGATCATAATGTTTTCCTGTAATCCAATTATCTGAACCACCTGTGTAAATAAAGTAAATTTTTTCTGCGTGTTTTTTTAAATCTTTCCATAATGTTTTGCCTTGGTCATCATTCCAAATCATCATACCACCATTACATCTAGCACCATAATTCTTTTTCCAAAATGGTTTCTTTTCATCATCCATATTATGCCACCAAGAACGACCAATCATTGGTTTATCTTTATGTAATTTTATTATAGGAATTAAACTATTTTGTATTACAACATCTAAATCAAAGAACATTTTTTGACCTTTAATTCCCCATCCATTTGGTTTCCAATAATTTAGTTTAGGTCTATCCCATAATCTAGGTAAACCTGTAATGAATTCTTTTGATGCGAACATTTCATCTGGTGTTGAGTTTGGTAGGTCAGTAAGAAAAGGTAGATGAACTATATTACTATCCATTCCATGTGTGTCATCAGTCTGACAATAAAATGTAAATTCAGCAGGTAAGTTTCTTTTTACCATATTGTATAGTCTATTGACATAATCAATACTATATTTAGTTCCCCATCTTACACAATTTACGTGAATCATTTGTATCCTAAAACCATGAATCTTTTATGATAATCATCATAATCATGGAATTGCCTTTCACCTTTATATACTACTTCTTTAAAATTACATTGTTCAACAAAATCATCTAATGTGTCTACACAATTTATATGTGATGGGTCTTTTGTAAAGTTTGTTGATTGAAATACACATAGACCTTTAGGTTTAAACTCATCAGTCATAGGATACATGTGTTCACAACTTGTATTAATCCATATATCAGCTTTAACTCTAGATAACTTTTTCATTTCCCAGTTTATATCTACATAATGTTTTATAACATTTTTCTTACCATGTAATTTAATGGCAATATCCAATGCTTCTTCATCAAAATCAACTAAGTGTATTTGATCATTAGGCCAGAAAAATTTAATGATTAATGGAACTGTAAGTGTACCATACCAAGAACCCATTATCCACCATTGAGTATTTGCATCGATATCAGCATATACCTTAAGCACATCCATCATCCATGTCTTTGCAATAAATTGATTACGAGAATATGACTTTGCAAAGTCTTCTACACGATGTGGATAGTGATGAAGTATATCCTGCATCTGACGACTCCATTCCCATACAGGAAATGGAAATCTTTCCATAATTTCTGTTTGTTCCATCATCGCCATAGTTTTTTTATCCAGGGTTCATCAATTTTATCTTGTTTAATAGTATTATAATCAAATAGAATTATACTTGAATTCTCTCTATATTCTTGTTTACATGTCCAATATGAGTAAGTATGTGTCTGATCCAGTGCATAAGTATTAATATCTTTTTTGTGTCTACTTTCAAGCCAGTTATCGATACCTTTATATAGAAACATAATCTTCTCTCTATTATTTATGAAATCTTCCCATATAAAATGTTTTTTTGTGTACTTATTCCAACACATAATAGATGAGTTTACAGAACAGAATTTATAGTTATCACCAATAGTCCATTTCTTTTGCTGATCTAGATCAATCCAGTTTGTGTGTAGTATATTCATAAAATATCTTGGTTGATATAAGAATGTTATGTCATGTTGAATTATTATATCGAGATCAAGAAAGATTCCAGATTCAATTGGAAACTTCTCATCAAACATTAACATTTTCCACCACCACTTATCTAACGGTAATTTTGGTAATGGTATTATATCAATATTAGGTGAGATACCTGATGGATTCTCCGTCATACAATGTAGTTTATATGGAGCAGATACATTTCTAGATAACATGCTATCTAGCTTGTTTACAAATTCTGATGTATATTTAGTACCTGATTTAAGGCACACAAAGTCTATTTTCGCTGGCAACATATTATAACCTTATACTCTATTTATACGGCTTCTTAACTCGTAAAAACGATATAAATAATACATGTATGCAGTAAAGACTATATTATCAGTCCCTACAGATGAAACAGTGACCGAAGCAGAATTTGGTTTATTCGTCTATTCCCATATGACAAGAGATGAACTCTCTGCTCTCTTAGAGTCACAAGGTCCATTCGTTGAAGATAACGAAATGTTATTCTTTATTAGATTATTAGATGAAAAGAATAAGAGTCCTGGTGAGTTTACGATGAACACATTTAGAGTCATGAAAGATGAGGACTCAGCTAATAGAATGTTAGCAATAATTGATCCTATACTTGCTGGTATACCATCTAGTGGTGGTGGTACAGTAGAACATATTGTATCAGAAATTACTTATGATGAGTTTGTAGAATTGCAAGCAAAAGTAGGTACTAAGTACTACTTCCCCGGTCTTGCGGATGAGTTGGAGAAATACGAGTAGGATCTTCAAATAAAGTTTTACCTTCTTTAATCCATTTCACACCATTATTAAAAGCTCCAGCCTTAATTTTAACAGCATTAAAATCATTCTTCTTTATTGGAAAGTCTGTATATCCATTTTCATCATATATAGAACATAAGAAATGCCATCTATCTTTTTTAGATTCATTTACTATCTTGTGCATTAGATTTACTCTCATAACATATACAGAACCATCAGCAGGTAAATATACTTCATCAACAATCTTATCATCCTCATAGATTCTATGTTTACATTTTTCATTTGTGATTAAAGGTACATGTAATCTACAAGCATATTCACCTTTCAAAGAGTCTGTATGAGTTGTGCTTTTGCCATCTGCTTTTAGTACTGTGTATCTTGCACGTCTTGGGTTCAGACCAAGATCTACAAGTTTATCTACAAGTTTTTCTGTTTCACCTACACAAAGTTTAGTTTTCTTGTCATAGTTATATTCAAAATTGATACCTTTATCAACTGCCTTTTGAAAGTCAATCTTACCATCAACCCAAACTTGTTTACCAGACATCATACCACCAGTAAATTCTCCAGTATCTGTTAATAGACCAAAACCACCAAACATAGGACCATAACCATGATTATCATAAGTTGCCTTATTCATAGCCTTAACGACTTCTAGTTGCTTGCAGATTTTATCTACATCAACTGTAAAATCTAATTTTTGTAGCCACTTATCCAATTGTATATGTTCCTAAATCTGATTTTAATTTTGCGTTTACAACTAAATGAGTTCTATTCAATTTAGATGAGAAGTTATAGAATGAATGAAACTTATGACCAGTATTGCAAAGATATAAACTACCGTCAGCTTTCAAATAATAAGGCTGATCTAAAAAATACATGATAGACCATTGATGTGATACTATTGGTAAATGTATCCTCAATGATTTAGGTTCATCTACATGCTCTAGACAAAAATGTCTTGGATATGTTTTTAATAATCTTGCTCTATATAAATGTAAATCTGGAAATTGCTCTTGACACAAATCAAAGAATGGTTGAAACATCTTACCGGCTTCGTTTAGTTTACTTCTATCGTATTGCCAACTATCAAAGTGTTCAGTACCTACTTTAAGATAGTCTTTATAATTAATATCTTTATAATTACCTAGATCTTTTGAACCCGAAGCTTGATTTACACCATCAGAATATGGATTATCTTCATCAAAATATTGTAAAGCAAGACCTTCATATGTGTCTTGATTATCTTTTTTGTAGAAAGTAAATTTAGATTCAACTTCTTTTAAAATTTCTTTATACATTTTAATGTCAAGGCTGGCCTTGATCTTGATAATATCAAAATTTCTAGTTGTTTCTAATAATTCTTTAGCGGTATTGAAATCGCCTTTTTCCATAAGTTCCCTATTGAGTTGTAGGTTTGCCAGGTAGTTGTTGTTTATTAAACATTCCAACTACTATCTCATCTATATTTATGTAATCTGGTAAGGTCATTATGAATTCAGCAATGATAGGCAAATCTTCTCTACCGATTGGAAAGAAAGAATGAAATGGTATCTTTCCTCTGTGGTAGTTTTCTTTTAAGTAGTAATCTAAATCTGCTTCTTCTACATGACCTTGATTTATCTTTATTCTTCTTGCTAAGTCAGCATCAACCATCTCTGTCTTTACAATACCAGGAACTAAATTTACTACATGAACCGGTCTATTTTTCGACATATTAACATTGTTTGCAAACTCATAGAATGCTTTCTTACTAGAATAGTAATAAGATCTTTCTCTTGACATATCTTGCCAGCCGTACATTCTGATTCCATAACTAACTACATTAAAGATATGAGTATATGGCAACATCTTATCATAGAATCCTTCAAATATATGACCTGCTGCAATAGTATTAAGTTGATATGTATCTTCAAAGTTATCTCTAAAACCACCTGCATTATTAATAACTACATTAGGTTGGTGTTTCGCAATCAAGTCATACCTAAAATCTTTGTCAGTGATATCTCCTGGATCTGTAATCCATTCTTTCTCAGTTCTTGCAGTTGTTATAAGATCATACTTATCTTTATAATGATCAACAAATGATTTTCCTATTCCGGAAGATGCACCTGTTATTAACATTTTCTTAGCCATTATTTACCCTCTAGTTGTTTCATTAAATCATTGTACTCAATTTTTACTTCTTGTGAGTAGTCTTTATATTCTTCCATTAAAACTGGTCTTAGTTGTTTATCCATTTTACCTAAATTTTCAAATCCATCATATTTTTTCTTTTGAGAAATACCTGGAAAATACTTATTGTATATCTCTGTCTTTGTACTTGTATTAGATAACTTTCCAAATCTTTCATTATTTACTAACTTCACTGTAGTACTTTCAGATAAAAATGAATGCATAATTTCTGGTGTGTATTGAAAAAATCCAGGTATGCTTTGAATTTTTTGTCTTACAGCAAATCTATACCAACTATTAATCTTTTCTCTCTCATAGAAATACCATGGTGCTGGTTCAAAATCATCTTTATCATTTCTTCTTATATCACCATCAACTAAATCATAATATTGTTTTACATTACCGTGAGCTAAATAGCATTCACCCATACCCATAACAGGTATGCCATCAGAGAGTCTTTCCATTAATAACATGTGTGGTAAAATTCTAGGTGTAATTGATTTAGAAATATTTGCGTACTTCAAACCTTCTTCATGTAGCCACTGCATTATTGGTACTTCATGCAAACAATACTCTAAATTGTTATTTTCGCAGAATATAATAGCATGTGCTATATCATGTATATTAAGATTAGGATCATATGTCATGATATTAATATTGACTTTAATGTTTTGATCTATAAAAGATCTTACCATTATTTCTGATTCAGAACCACCACTATACATAAGTTCAATTGATGTACCCATCATATATGCATAATCATTTATTTTTTGAGCTACATCATAACATTCGGATTTAAAATCCATTGGTGTACGAGATACTTTACCAAATTCAACAGTGTATCTATCTTGAGGTTTCACTCTTTCAGTAAACCATCTCTTATTATAGCCCCACTTAAAGTGGTTGTTATGTGTGAACTGGTGTTCCATAATAGGTATTATACCCTTTTATAATAGGTTTATTTGTGTTTCTCTTACTCACGTCTATAGAAACAGTGTCTTCATTCATACTAAAGAATCCATTTGTTTTATGTTGCATCTCTAACATTTCATTTCTACAGAATTTTTCATAAAACTTATGACGTAATATGTTATGTTTAACATACTCGGTTTTATTTTCTGGTTGCAATGTAAAATCTTTCATACGATCTTCTTCTGGCATCCAGCTTTCGTTCTTTAAATTAAAGTATTCAGTTGTATTTGATTTTATTTTCTTTATATCATCAAATTCAATAAAGTCTACATTAAGTGATGATAGTTCGTATATCAGATAATATGATCTTATATAGAAAGACAGATACCATTCAATACTTCTACCTTCTATTTCTGGAGGAACAAGAGAAAGCTTTGACAATCCCATTCCTTCAGGTACATCATGCCACGTATGAGGATCATCAAACTTTTCATCTTTATAAAAATGATATTTGTTTTTAAATATACTCCATGCAAAACTAAATGCACCATCAATAAAATTCTTTCTCCAAGTCATTTTAATATCATTATCAAATAACTTCTCTAGAAAATATGGATATTTTGATAAATGAAATAAATGATTGAGATTAATCTTCATAAGAGATTTATCAAATCTAAAATTAAATTTCTCTATAACAAATTTGATATATTCTGTAAGATAACCGTTGTTTTCCATGTATATACCTGCAATTAAGTTTTCAAAATCTTTAGTATCATGTTGCTTTGCAGATTTTAATCTAGGAGGATTATCCCAGTGATAGTCTCTTACTTTCGAATGAGGCCAAATAAACTCATGCATAAAACCTATCTGTTCACCATTTAATACTCTTTCTCTATATCTTTGTTGCATATAGAACGTAGAACCACTGCGTGGCAATGATAAGATAACTTCACTCATATTGTTGTAAAACTTGCACCAAACATTTCAGGTCTAAATAGCGGCTTTCCTTTTTTCTTTTTAGTTTCATCAATGTAAAGTTTAGTACCATCTTCACTAAGGTTTAGTAAGCCTTTAGATTCTGCACAGACTTCTTTCATTCTCTTCACAGCTTTTACTTTTAGCTTATCTACGTGTTTAATATGTTCTTCTACAAATTGATTTTTGTTTTCAAATCTCTTAGGATTTCTCATCCAGTATGGATCTGGAATATACTTTTTAAATTCATAATCACCCTTTACAAGGTTATAAAACTCTTCTTCATTGTTTTCAATATGAGATATCTCTTTCATTTCTAAAATATTAAAGTCTACTTCATCAGTAAACAAATGATATATTTCACCATAAGATTGATCGATAGTCATCTTTGCAAGAAATGGATTTGCCCACACTTGTTTTACTTTCATACCACCGTGAACCCAAGTACTGGTATCTTCTAGCTCTTCATCATTATAAAAATGAAACTTATCGTGTAATGCACCCCATACAAATGAAGTGTATGCCTTAAGCCAATCTTCTCGATATAAGAAAATCCAATTATAAGAATCTAAGATATTCATACCGCATTTCTTATCAGCAATATAACCTGTCACTAAATCCATAGGAAATGCTTTCATATGAAGATTATCAAGATCATATTCTTTTAACTTATTTACTCTTTCAGCTATAATCTCTAAAGCCATATCAGCTTCTTCACCCTTATCATATGCATCTGTGCTACCAGGAAAGCCATAAGATTTTCTAAAAAAGTATCCAGCCCAAGCATCTTTATCGTTATAGTTCTTAATTCTCGGTAGCTCGTCCCAGTAGAATTCATATATACCGTTTCTGATTCTAAAGAATTCATCTAGAAATCCAATCGGTTGTGTTGGATTATTAATTACTGCTTGACGATATATTTGTCTACTTAAAAATGTAGTACCACATCTACCCATACCAGAAATTGCTACAGGCTTGTTTGTTTTATTGAGTGCTAATACGTCGTTAGTTGTCTTGATTTTCAAGCCAATCTCCTATGTAAGTATAATTTTTAATGACCATATTTGCTGGCCATTTTCTATTTCCTGTAAGAAGCTTAAATCCAGTCCATTTAGTTTCAGTATTCTTATCTACAAATTCTTCAATACCAATAACCCATTTACCATCACCTGCATTATTAAGTAATTTTCTTTTAGCTTTTTGAATTATTGATTTATTAGTAAGTGCATCCAATGAGGTTTCTACATCTGAGAATGCAAATCCCTGTTTAATACCGTTATCTAACATCCAAGAAAAATGTTTTCTCCAGATATCTTCTGTGATAGGCATGATTCGTATACCTAAATTTTCTTTTGATACATGAATTGTAGTTGTACATCTTGGCATGAGCTTCCATTTGTATACTCCACATATACATAATAGCTCATCTTTATCTACATATCCCCATAAGAAATATGGTTCATTAGGATCAAAGTACTTATCAATATACTCATCACTCCATATATCCTCAAAATCTATGGAGTCTTTATCAATACCGCTGTGTGTTTTTCTTAATGATAAAAGTCTCTTTACTTGATCTTTCCATTTATCATCTAAAATCTTAACTTTTTCCAAACTCATTATCTTTTTCCTGTAAAGGTTTATATTCTACTTTCAGATATTCTTTAAATCTTTCATGTTGTATATGAGGTTTGATCTTAGCAGACTTTATTGCTAGATCAGTTGGATGGGTACGATAACCCATTATAACTTTTTCGTAATCAAATTTTGGCTCTTCACCAGCAGGAATTACATTCTCTATAAACACATTATATCTTTTGAAAGTGCTACTATAATTATACCAAAATTGCTCTCTTCTATTCCAACCTTTTGTACTTGTGACCCAGTAGAATTGTGTATATCCATATTGCTCAGCATCTAGTACTGCCAAATCAAGCAGTTCAGAAGTCATTTTGGCAGCCTCTCGGTAGCTTTTTAGACTCGGACATGTTATCATATTGCCAACATACCAAGATGGCATCCTCGATGTCGAGAAGCGTTGTGTCAGTATAACCATAAGCTCATTATTAGAGAAATAACCAAAGGCTCTACCTTTATTAACTTCATTAGGTAAACCATTGACCCATTTGAAATTCATATGTTCTTCAAGGAACAAGTTATATTGCTCATCTACATTTTCATTAGTTCTAGCTTGTATTGGATTTTTAGACAGTTGAATGTATCTACGCATCATAAGATCGTAGATTTGATCCTTGTCAAGTGTTGTAAGTTCTCGCATAGTCATTGTATATAGATATTTATATGCCTTATGTAGTTGATAATAGATGTATTGGATGCAAGCACCTCACATGTGTAGACGTATGTCCTGTGGACTGCTTCTTTGAAGGTGATGATATGTTAGTAATCGATCCTGAAATATGTATTGATTGTGGAATTTGTGTACCTGAATGCCCAGAAGATGCTATAATAGATGCTACTGAATCTGAAGAATGGGCAAAATTCAATGCAGAGAAGTCACTGATATGGCCAAACATCACACCAAAGAAATAAATAATATATGCTAGAATTATTCAAAACATTTACACGCCCAAGATCTGAATGGTTTCCATATCAGCACATTCTATTACTCGCAGGGACAATATACGCATTAACTTTACCAGTTGCTACTGGATGGTACATCGCAGCAGGATTAATGTGGTTCACTATTATTGCCCTCGGAATAAATTTTACGTACCACAGATTACTTTCTCATAGATCTTTTAAGACCTATAAGATAGTAGAGTATGCTTTTTCCTTACTTGGCATACTCGCAAACACAGGCTCGCCACTAGCGTGGGTAATGATGCATAGACAACATCACCATTATACGGACAAGGGTTATGATCCACATAGTCCTCACGAACATGGATTTAAAATCCTATTTTCGTTCTATGATGATAAATTGTTTAGAGATAAACCAAGTGCCGCTTTAATGTATGGTCGTCATATGATTAGAGATAAAGTACAGGTTGTTTTTCACGATTATTATCATTTAATTATATTGTCCTACTATGCGCTACTAGCGACTTTTGGCGGCCTACACGCACTCTTATTTCTAGGTATTGTTCCTGGATTTTTATCAGTGTTCAGTACAAACATGAGTAATTACTGGAACCACATGAGTGGTTATAGAACTTATGATACTGGAGAAGATAGTAAGAATACACCATGGATGTTGCCAATAGCATTTGGTGAGAACTGGCATAATAACCATCATCATAGACCAGGTAATGCATATCCTGGTGAAAAATGGTGGGAGGTAGATCCAGTCAAACCATTTATCATGATGTTGAGGACAGATGAAAACAAAACTCAATAAAAACTTTAATGAATTTCTAGATGAGGCTTCAAAACCTAAATGGTTGAAAAATGATTTAGGTAAAATGAGAAAGCGTGGTCGTATCTCTGTTCTTGTAGATAAAATCAAGAATGGTGAAGAGATACTTACAACAAAAGGTTTAGTTGTACTAGATAAAAAAATTGAAGTTAATGGTGTAGAACATGATGTAAAATCCATGCAACAAACACTCGAAGATCCTAAATCTACAAATACAAAAGTTAAATTTTTTGTTAAGGGTAAAGCAATAAGTATTGATGATACCTTTAAGACACCGGAATTTGGTGGTAGAGGTGCTGGCTCTGGAGAGGCGGCAGAAGATGCATATCTCACAAGTTTTAGAAACCATTTACTACAAACAATTGAATCTGAAGGTGCACCATATATTACTATTATTATAAAAGGTAGACAAGAAAAAGTCACTGACATAATTAAGACACCTCCATATCGTGGTGATAGAAATCCAAAATCAGACTTTTCATTAATTGGTTTAGATGGTTCTACTCAAGTAGGTTTTATATCTCATAAAGCTGGTTCTGGACCAAAAGATTTTCAACAGTATGGTGGAATATCAAAAGACAAACAACTAGCTACTAATTCAAAAGTACAAGACTTTGCACAAGCAGTAAAAGATGCTAGACCAGATGGATTAGTATCAGGAGATAAATTAACAAGAAAAGTTAAGGATCCTAAAGTAAAACAACTTACTTTATATGGTCCAGAAGCTGGTAAGAAACCATCACCATATAATGTAGATGAGTTTCATCAAGGTCAGATGACTTTAAAAGGTGCAAGAGGCGTGTATAAAATTATATCTACACATAAAGTTGTAAGACCTAAAGTTCCTAAAGGTGGTTATGAACCTACGTATGTTGCAAGATATAATAAACGTACACAATCTGTAGGTGATATTAAAATTGATAATGCTAGATTAGGTGTTTTTGCTAAAGATCAGTATACAAATACTACTAAAGTTTAATAGATTGCATGTTCAAAATCTAAGAACTTCTTATACTCAGATTCTAATTTTCCAAATATTCTTAATTGTATTCTTTTTGTTCCCGTTTCGGTAGTACAATGTGGATGTGAATCATCAAAGTGCCATACTTTCCATTTAGATTCATCAATCAATTTTTCACCTGTGTCTGTTTCAACATATAGATTAGCACCACCTGATAATATATTTAGTGTTATAGAACCATTACCATCAGCATAATATTTTTGATTCATTTTCTTTCCAGAATCTGCATGTATTACACCAATTGATGGTGGTGTTTGTATAATACATCTTACAGTAGTCACATATTCAAATGGTAGCATTTCAATAATACTTTTTGTATATGGAATTTGCATATCATCTCTCCATACCCATGGATGTTGATGTTCTACCCATAACGGTATTGTTCTGTGATAATCCCAACTTTCATATTTAGATCTTTCATCTCGATATGTAAGATTTGTCATCCAAAAAGTATCCATACCTTTCTTAATAGATCTGTGTGTATCATTAGAATCTTCATAATGTATTACATCTTTTGTTTTACTAAACTTTTCATCTTCAAATGACATAACACCTTTCCATTTAGATTGACCATCTTCAAATGTAGTTGTAGCTAATACACTGTGTTTATCAATGTTATTTGCAATAAGTTCTTCGGCAATCTGATGTTGACTAAAATTTATTTGGTTTTTAAGAGGAGCGAATACTGGAATCATAATTTTTTTATTGCAACATATTGTGATGTACCTTTTACTAACATTGCGCCAGGCATAAATTTAAGGTTCATATAAGTTTTAGAATTTTTCATACCGAATGCTGTTGCTTTACCATCACTTATTCTTTTAAGAAACTTATATAACCATTCATTATAATCATTAAACGTAAACCAAGCCGCAGTACATTTTTGTTTTTTAGCATATTTGAATTGTAATGGAAATAAATGATTACCATGTACATATTTAGTTCTATATTCAGGTACTGTCCAACATCTACAACCACAAACCATTACTTTATTATTTAGTTTATAACAAGCTGAAACACCAATAAGTTCATCCTTTTTATATGCTAGAAATATTTGCTCATATTCTTTTGACTTGAATAACTTATAGAATAATGTCTCTGGTTTAGATTTCCAATTTGTCACAGACATATTTACTGAAGGTGGTAATCCTTCTTTCTCAGCTTCTTGACAAAACTCAATTAACTCTAATAATACATCAGGTGGTATCTTGTCTGGACTATATTTAGCCAGGTATAAGTTCTTTATCATCGTGCCATTTTCTCAATGTGCTCCATGGATGATATACTGCTATCTGACAAGCGAATCTTTCTTTATCACCATTCTCTACAGAATGTGTATGTCCTTTAGTATTCATCATTGAAGCATGATTGTGTTTATATTCTAATAATTTTTTACCATCTTTCCAAAACAGTGTTGGTGCAGCATCATCCGTTAATGGTATATGTATTGCACCTTGTCTGTTTGAGTCCTTGTGTTTACCTATCTTTAAATTAATAGGAAATTTAGAGAAAATTACTGGTGAGTACTCAGGAGAGTTTAATAACACTCTAATATTTCCATTCAATTGATTAATTATACTCTTAACAGGCTCTAATTTTTTGTAATCTATATGGCTTTTTCTATAATAACCTGCAAAGCTCGAGAATAATTTATCAAAAGGAAATGTCATGACCGATGTAGCAGCATTTATATCATGAGATGGTAGAGACCATTCACCATATTGAGGATCATTCATTATCTCCAATAAGCCTTCTTTATCAATTACCAAATCTGGAAGTGGTATTACAATATCTAATTCGTCCAAAATGTACCGTCCTTGACCATATCTACTACTTTATTATATGGTTCATATAAGCTAAATTGTAAACAATACCTATCTGGTTGATCTGTATTATCTACACCATGAACCTCTAAAATATTTAATATAGCTGGACAGCTGTGAACGTGAGCATACTTTGGTTGGGTGTCTTTTCTATCTTCGAAGAATAGTGTTGGTGCAGCATCAAAGTCAAGTGGAAAATGAATTGCACATTTACGATTTATATCTTTATGAGGTCTTAAATTAAAACCTGCTGGAATCTTTACAAAAGCACAATTGTGAGGTTCAATAGGTAAATTAATTCTATCTTTTAAACTCTTTATATAGGGATCATCTAAAAACTCAGGGCATTTCATTTCATAATAACCTTCAAGACCAGGAAATATAGGTTTTCCATTAATCATTCCCAACATTTTCATCATTGGGTCTTCAATTTCTTTTTGTTTTGATGGATATAAATCTTCTTTAGATTCTAATTTACGAGCGAATGGTGTCCACATTTCAAAGCTTGCGGGCATATTATTCATACATTCTTTCAGAGTATTTTGATCATAATCAAACTCTTGTATACTATAACAGAACTCTTCTACATTCCTCATACTATACTTATACCTGATTTTGAATAAATAATACATGACTGAAGAAAAGAAATTAGAAAATGAATTAGTTGAAACTAAAGATAGCGTTGCTAAATTAGTAAAACATCGATCAGATGACTATGAATACGCCAGGGAAGTCCTATACGCAGCTAGCGAGAGACTTCAAGACGTACTTGATAGTGCCGTTCAACTCGCGCAGGAGTCAGAGCACCCGCGAGCCATTGAAGTAGCATCTAATACAGCACAAACTTTAGGTAATATTGCAGGCCAACTTATGGATCACCACATTCGTACAGAAAAAATTAATAAAGGTGCATCACAAAATGAGAAGTCTGTGACTAATAATAATCTCAATGTAAAAGTAAATACAAAAGATTTATTAGAACTCCTAGGGAAAGAGTAAATGAGTCACATTGCTCAAAAGGAGTACGACTCCAAAATTCACAGTGGGTGGAAACGTTTCGGTGATTTCTATTTTCAGAACAAAAAAGCTCTACTAAATTATCTTGCTAGTAAAAGAGTATCTAAAAACTCACCAACAACAGAAACTCATCCTCAATTATTTGTAAATCAACAAGGTGTTAGTCACTATATTGGTAATCCTAATATTAAGTCTGGTTTCCAAGATTTAGAATACACAAAAGAAGAATTAAAAGAATATAAGAAGTGTATGGATAATCCTGTTTACTTTGCAGAGACATACATGAAAATTATGTCAGTTGACTTTGGTGAAATACCATTCACACTATATGACTTTCAACGAGACATGATTAAAAGCTTTAGAGATAACAGATTTAATATTGCTAAACTACCAAGACAGTGTGGTAAATCTACAACTAGTGTTGCTTTTATACTTTGGTTCTTATTGTTTAATCCTGGTAAAACTGTAGGTATACTAGCAAACAAAGGTGAATTAGCTCAAGAAATTCTAGGTAGGCTACAATTAGCTTATGAGAACTTACCATATTGGTTGCAACAAGGTGTGCTAACCTGGAATAAAAGATCTATATCCCTTGAAAATGGTAGTAAAGTAGTTGCTACATCTTCATCAGCTTCTGCTGCTCGAGGAATGTCATTCTCTTTATTATTCCTAGATGAGTTTGCATTCGTACCACCAAATGATGCTGAAGATTTCTTTAGATCTGTTTACCCTACAATTTCTTCAGGTACAGATACAAAAATGATTGTAGTATCTACACCAAAAGGTATGAACCATTTCTATAAGATGTGGACAGAAGCAACATCAAAGAGATCAAAATTTGTGCCTACCGAGATAAACTGGTGGGATGTTCCTGGTAGGAATGAAGATTGGAAAGAGGAACAAATAGCAAATACTTCTGAAGATCAATTCAGACAAGAGTTTGAATGCCAATTTATTGGTTCAAGTAATACTCTTATATCGCCTACAAAATTACAGACCATGAGTTATATCGATCCTATTAAAACAATGGAAGGTATAGACTATCATGAGGAACCTAAACCTGGACATAAATATATGCTCGTGTGTGATACTGCACGAGGAATCAGATTAGATTATTCAGCATTTGTTATATTTGATATAACTGCTTTACCTTATAAAGTAGTAGCTAAATTTAGATCAAATGAAATATCACCAATGATTTTACCACAATTCTTATCAAATGTAGGTAAATACTATAATGAGTCTTTCATACTTGTAGAAGCAAATGATTTAGGTGGTCAGATATTAAATGGTCTACACCATGAATTAGAATATGAAAATCTATTAAAATCTGTATCAAAAGGACGATCAGGTAATCAATTAGGTTCTGGACCAAACTCTAAATTAGGTGTCACAACATCACATGCAGTAAAAACTAATGGTTGCTCTAATATAAAGAGTCTTATTGAGGGTGATAAAGTAGTTGTAGAAGACTATGACATATATGTAGAACTTACAACTTTTGTTAGAAAAGGTGAGAATACTCAGGTATTTGCAGCAGAACCAGGAACAAATGATGATCTTGTTATGTGTATGGTTCTATTTGGATGGGCTACCGGTTGTGATCATTGGAAAGAATTAACCGAATTAGATGCTTCGAAAATGATGTACAGAGATAAAATTGCTGAAGAAGGTGATGAAATGCCTGTTGGATGGTTATCAGAGAATGATACATATAACCCACAAGTAGATAATTCAGGTGATTTATGGTCACCAGTTAATACCGAGGAAGGTGAAAAACCTGATTGGTACGATAGAGTATATCAGAACTTTGACAGAGATTTTTAAGTTCAGCAAATAATAAATAAGATATAATATTCAAGGATAGAAGCATCCTTGATAAGATTGAATAATATAAATATAACATAAAAGAATTCTTAAGGAGTCACATACATGGCATTTCTAGTAAGCCCAGGAGTACAGGTCAAAGAAACAGACCTTACAAATATTATACCGGCAGTTGCAACGTCAATTGGTGGTTTTGCAGGTCGATTCGAATGGGGACCAGTTAATGAAGTCACCCTAGTTTCATCAGAACAAAATCTAATTAATAACTTTGGATACCCACGTAAAGGTACCAATGCAGGATACGTGAGAGACGATTGGTTCTCTGCTGCTAACTTCTTAGGTTATGCTAATGCAATAAAAATAGTAAGAGCCACAGCAACTGGTGCTCTTAACGCAAGCATGGGTGATTCAGACAATGGTGTCGATTCAGATGCTAATATTCAAAACGAAACAGATTTCTCATCAGACATATCAGGATTAACTTCAACAGTTTATGCTAGATTCCCTGGTGCTTTAGGTAATTCAATTGGAGTAGCTATTGTAGATAGTGCTCTTGATTCAGATACCTTCCAAACTAAAAAATTATTTGGTTCAGTTAAACTAAAAGATTACTTTGATGCAAAACCTGGAACATCTCCATGGGCTGCTACTTATGACTCTGATTTAAGAGACGAAGTTCACGTAATGGTTTATACTTTAAATGACTTACCAACTGGTACAACTCACGAAGTACTAGAAACATATCCTTTCCTATCAAAAGCTGCAAACAGTAAAGATGGAAACAATGCTAATAACTACTTTGTTAATAAGATTAACGAAGCTTCTGAATGGGTTTACTTTGTAAATAACTTTGGAACAACTGCTACTGGTGCTGGAGGTGCTTCATACGCTCCTGGTGCAACAATAACAAGTGTTGCTAGAGGATCATTTGCTACATTGAAAAGAACATTTGACTCAGATTTACCATCTGATACTTCTGGAACTCCAGTATATCAAGCACATCTAAAAAATGGTAATGATGGTTCAGCGGTAAGTGATGCATCATTAATGTCTGCTTATGACAAATTATTAGATGCTGAAACAGAAGATGTAAACTTATTAATTACTGGAGAGCATTCTTCAACTGTAGGTAAATATGTAATGGCTGGTGCTAAAGAAAGAAAAGATGCTATGGCATTCATGTCACCATCAGAAACAGTATCAACTACTAATCCTACAGCAAACAAAGTTAAAAATTACTTCTCAGATTGGAATTCAAACTCATACGGAGTATTTGATTCTGGTTGGAAACGTCAATATGATAGATATAATGACGAATTCTTTAATATGCCTTTAAATCCAGACACTGCTGGTGTGACTGCAAGAGCAGAATTCACCAACGATGCATGGTTCTCACCTGCTGGATTAAACAGAGGATTCTTAAGAGATGTAGTAAAATTACACTTCAATCCAAGTCAAGCCGAAAGAGATGAGCTTTACAAATCAAGAATAAACCCAGTAGTGACTTTCAAAGGTCAAGGTACTTTATTATTTGGTGATAAAACAGCATTATCTAAACCTTCAGCATTTGATAGAATCAATGTAAGAAGATTATTCATTGTCTTAGAAAAAGCAATTGCAACAGCTGCTAAATTCCAACTGTTTGAATTTAATGATGACTTTACAAGAGCAAACTTTGTTGCTGCAGTAGAGCCTTTCCTTGCAGATGTAAAATCACGAAGAGGTATGACAGACTTTAAAGTTGTCTGTGATGCATCAAACAATACACCAGCGGTCATTGATGGAAACAGATTTGTAGCTGATGTATATGTCAAACCAAACAGATCAATAAACTTCATTACTCTTAACTTTGTAGCAGTACGAAGCGGAGTATCTTTTGAAGAGGTAGCAGGAGCATAAGAATATGGCAAGAATAGATGATTTTAAAGCAGCTTTAATTGGAGGTGGTGCTAGAGCCAACCAATTTAGAGTACTTCCACAATTTCCAGATGGTGTCACTAATACTGATTCAACTGGATTAGGTTTAGTACAACTAGGTTCCTTCATGATTAAAACTGCACAATTACCTGGATCTGAATTAACAGAGATTATGGTTCCTTACCGTGGTAGAGAATTATATGTTCCAGGTGACAGAAAATTCCAACCTTGGACTATTACAGTTATCAATGATAACAATTTTGCAATTAGAAATGCAATGGAATCTTGGAGTAATAATATTAATACGCATGTCGGTAATACTTCTGCAGGCGGAATTGATGCTACTGATTTTAGTTCTTACGTACAAGATTGGACTGTGGAACAAATCGGAAAAGATGGTAAAGTAAGTAAATCAATAACATTGAGAGGTTGTTTCCCAACAACTATCGATGCAATTGATGTAAGCTTTGACACTGCCGATACGATATCAGAATTCACAGCAACTATCAGATATCAATTCTGGACTTCGAACACTACCGACAACGTCGGTTAAGAAATAATTGCGTTGGTATTGGTATAATACTAATACCCATTATAATAATGAAAACAAAGTGTTAGGAGCAGCATGGCTGAGAGAAAAGAAGATTTATTTGGCTTTGAATTAGTATCACCAGAAAAATCACCCAAATTACCAAGCCCAGTACCGCAACCGTTAGATGACGGAACAGAATTACCTGTTGGAGGCAGAATCGGCTATACTTACGAGCAAGACGATAAAGCTAGAACAGAACATGCACTTATTTCCACTTATAGAGAGATTAGCTTTTATCCAGAAGCAGATGCTGCTATTGATGATATAGTAAATGAAGCTTTTGTTGTTGAACATGAAAAAGCTCCAGTATCTATTAGATTAGATAATCTTAATATGGATGATAGAATAAAAGAATCCATAAGAACACATTTCTCAAAAGCATTAGAACTACTTAACTTTCAAAAGAAATCTTATGACATATTCAGAAACTGGTATGTTGATGGTAGATTATTCTATCAAATAATAATTGATCCAAAAAATGCTAAAGATGGTATACAAGAATTAAGACCAGTAGATGCTGTTAAGATGAAGAGAGTAATAAAGCCTGTTTATTCTAAAAATATAAAAACTGGTATGCCATTCCTTGAAGAAGTTGATGAGCATTTTGAATTCTCACCTGATGGTGATATGGGTGCAGCAGTTAAATTATCTAAAGACTCAATAGTATTCTGTCCATCTGGAATGGTAGATAGAAACAAAGGAATGATTATAGGTTATTTAGATAAGGCAATAAAAGCTTTCAATAACTTACGTTCTATGGAAGATAGTCTTATTGTATACAGAATTGCTAGAGCACCTGAAAGAAGAATATTCTATGTAGATGTTGGTAATTTACCGAAGATTAAAGCTGAACAATATCTTAGAGATATGCAAAATAGATTTAGAAATAAGATTGATTATGATCCGGTGACTGGTCATATTAGAGATTCAAGAAAATTCATGTCAATCTTAGAAGATTTCTGGCTACCAAGAAGAGATGGTAAAGCTACAGAAATTACTACACTTCCAGGTGGTCAAAACCTTGGTGATCTTGAAGATGTACAATACTTTAAAAACAAATTATATGAAGCATTAAACGTACCATTAACAAGAATAAATGGTGCTGATGCTTCTTTCCAAATTGGTAGAGCTTCAGATATTTCAAGAGATGAATTGAAATTTGGTAAGTTTGTTGCAAGATTAAAGAAACAATTTGGTGAACTATTCAATGAGATCTTAAGAGTTCAATTATCTTTGGCTGGTGTTTGTACCGCTAAAGAGTTTGATGACATGAGAACTCATATTACTTATGACTTTATTGAAGATACACACTTTAAAGAATTGAAAGATGTAGAACTACTAACAGACAGAATGAATCTATTAAGAGATGCTACTGAATATGTTGGTAAATATTTCTCAATTGAATACGTGCGAAAAGTTATTCTAGCCCAATCAGAAGATGATATTTCTAGAATTGACCGTGAGATTATGAGTGAGATCGATAATGATCAAATAAATACTGAAGATGACCAAATGGACATGTACGAATCACGGGATATAAAAAATGGCACTACCAAAGAGTAAACAAACACTTGCAGATTATATGCTACGTAAATGCGGAGCTCCCGTAGTTAATGTAGAAGTATCTGACGTACAGTTAGAAGATTGTATTGATGATGCTGTTAAGATGTATCAAGAATATCATTACGATGGAAGTGAAAGAGCTTATCGAGTAATTGAAGTTAATGCTAGAGTAATTAAAGAAAATTACAGAAGACATCAAGATATTACTGCACCACCATTTAGTCATGATTCTGAATATAAAGTAGGTGCAAGAGTATTCCATAATCCAAGTAAAGGAACAGATTCAGATTCAGGCTTTTTAATATACATTAAAACAGATAGTGATTTAGCAGTAGATTCTGATAGTAAAGCATTTAGAAAGAACTATACTAAAGAAGCATTATATTTAAGAGATTCAGTTGCCTTAATGGAAGGTGGTCAATTAGGTGTAAGAATTCCAGAAAATATTCTACAGATTACAAGAGTACATAAAGTTGATAGTTTTGCTCAATCAGGCATGTATAACTATGAGTATCAATATTTCCTTAATAACTTTGATGCTTTTTATGGTAATGCTGCTGGTTCTGGAATTACAGGTTATTTCATTCAAAAACAATATGTAGAACATATAGATCACATGTTAAACACTGCACCAGCAATAAGATATAGTAAAGCCAAAAATAGATTATGGTTAGATATTGACTGGAAAAGACCGAAAAAAGGTCAGTTTTTCTTAGTTGAATGTTATGAAGCTACTGATCCTGAAATATACGGTGATGTATATGGTGATATATGGATTAAGAAATACTCAACTGCAACATTAAAAATGCAATGGGGTACTAACCTGAAGAAATATGAGAATACAGAACTTCCAGGTGGAGTACAATTGAATGGTCAAGCACTGTATGATGAAGGTAAAGCTGAAAAAGATGAGCTTGAAGAAGAACTAAAGAACAATCTCCAGTTGGAGATGGATGCTATAATTAGAGGTTAAAGGAGTATAAATAAATTATGGATATGAACGATAAAGATAAATTCGTTTCTGATGCGAAAGCTGCTTTAGATAAAAAAGCATTTGAAAAATTAGGTGATATGAAAGCAAGTATCGCTAAAGATTTTATTATGCCTGAAGTATTAGAACAAGAAGTAGAAACAAAAGAAGATGAGCCAAAATAATTTACCAGATTGGATGGAACAAAAACGTGAGGAATATAGACGTTCCTACAAAGAGCTAGTTCGCAACAACTCGTTTGTTCAATCTGATTCAATCATTGACGAAGAAACACTTACTCAAATTAAAGATGAAGTAGTAGTAGAAGACTACATGGAAACTGTAGAATTCGATGATGAGATTAATTTAGATGAAGCTGAATCTCTTTCAAAAGGTACAGATTTAAACGATACAGCATGTGATTGTGAAGATGATGATCATGACTGTGAATGTCCTGAAATGTATTATGACTTTATTCCAGATGAGTTTGGTCAGTTGATGGATATTGAAATGGAAATTGATGATCAGATTGATCATGTAGATGATGGTGTTAAGAACTACTTAGCACTTAAAGATGCAATGTTCTCAGATACTTTCGATGTTATGGATGCTGATTTACCAGAAGCGGTAGAGAATGACGATCCAATGGAACATGGAATTACTACATTTGATGAAGCACAGCCTGGTAGAGCAAGAGTTATATTCAGAAGATCAAAAGGTAGAATAGTTAAAAGAAAAAGATGTAAGGCTGGAACAAGATTACAAGGTAATAGATGTGTACCACAGACTGGTACAAGAAAATCAGCATTACGAAGAACAGGTATTAAATTAAAAAGAGCGATGAGAGCTCGAGGAGCAGGTAAAAAGAAACTAGCTTCTCTAAAAAGAAAGATTACTAAAAAGCGAGTGGCTGGCAGAGCTAGAACATACGCAGGAACATAAGGAATAAATAAGACATGGCAAATAAAGTTGTATCAAAATCAGTTGGAATTCAAGGTTCATCACAAGGAAATAGAGTAGTATATCATATAGATACTGCAGCAACTCTTGATTCAGATGCTTTTACATTCACATATCAAGTCAAAAATATTTACGCACCAAACCAATCACCTGCATCTGATTCAGATGAAAAAAATATCAATCATTATATGAGACCTATTAAAATAGAGTCAATTACTAATATGGGTGCTAATGCTATTACAATTGACGGTAAAGCTTATGCTACTGGTAAATGGGATTTAAACATGACTGGTGGTACTTCAATAGAACAAGCTAAAGGAAATGTAGTTATTTCTGGAACAGCTCCTAACGCCATCGTAGTATTCAGAGGTCAATAATGAAGTTAATTAAAGAAGATATAAGCTTTAATGATGTCACTGTAATTACCGAAGGTAAAGAGCAGAAGAAAAAATATATTCAAGGCCCATTTCTACAAGCACAAAAAGAAAATAGAAACGGAAGAATTTATCCTCAATACGTGATGGATAAAGCTGTAGAAGAATACAGCAAAAACTATATCGCTCAGAATAGAGCTCTCGGAGAGTTGAACCATCCTGCAGAGCCAGTAGTTAATCCTGAAAGAGCAGCTATCATGACTAAATCATTAGTTAAAGATGGTTATTACTACCAAGGTAAAGCACAAGTTTTAAGCACACCTATGGGTAAAATTGTTGAAAATTTACTCGATGATGGTGTTAAAATTGGTGTTTCATCTAGAGGTTTAGGCTCTCTCAAAATGACTCGAGAGGGATATAATGAGGTTCAAGAAGATTTCGTACTAACCACTGCTGCTGATGTAGTATTTGATCCATCTGCTCAAGAAGCCTTCGTTGAAGGTGTATATGAGTCAGCTGATTGGATATTTGAGTCAGGAGTTTGGCAAAGAGTAGACTTGGAAAAAGCTCGAAAAGAGCTGATGGAAACGACTGCTCGCGAATTAAATAATACTAAATTAAAACTATTTAAAAGGTTCTTGGAGAATCAATAAAAAATAAATAAATTATAATTGGAGCTAAAGCAACATGTCAGATACAGAAAACAAAAAAGGTCTTATAGAGGTCATTGAAAACTTGATGGAGAAAAACCTTCAAGAGAAAGATATGGCTGTAAAAGATACTATCAAAAACCCTCAAGACGATTCTAAAAAAGAAGAAGTTAAAGAAGAGGGACAAGACACTAAAATAGAAAAAGGTGTTAATGATAAAGAATTACCTGATGCAGAGAAAGAAACACTTGCTAATAAACAAGCTGCTGCTCCAACAGCTGAGCCTGATAAAGAAGTTTCTGGTGCTGAAGACATGAAAGATTCTGGTGGTGAAAAAGGAACTGGCGGAGGTAGTGAAACTGCTGAAGTAGAAGCTGATAAACCTTCACACGATCAAGAATCAGATCCTATTGAAACTCCAATGAAAGACGAATCTGATCCTAAGAAAAAAGTTTCTGAAACTAAAGATGAGCCTAAAGAAATGGCAAAGATAATGGCTGATAAAGAACAAGAAGAAACTAAAGATGAAGATGAAGTCAAGGAGACTAAAGAAAAAGACGAAGAATTAAAAGGTGACCAAAAGAAACTTGATAAAGATGGTGATGGTGATATTGGTGCCGATGATTTAGCTAAAGTAAGAGCAGCAAAAGAAGATGTTTCTGAAACTAAAGAAGAAGAAGAAACTAAAGAAGAAGA